>Ga0181529_10006518_pt1 | contig 11843 bp, 12 predicted proteins | sample PEATcosm2014_Bin_36_FD_119763 | JGI IMG/M metagenome (GOLD analysis project Ga0181529, IMG submission 119763) | Peatland microbial communities from MTU Mesocosm Facility, Houghton, MI, USA - PEATcosm2014_Bin10_30_metaG | ecosystem: Environmental > Terrestrial > Soil > Wetlands > Peat | place... | reverse complement strand
TAGCCGCGCGCCTGCAGCAGCGCGCCCAGCGCCGCCGAAGCCAAACCCTTGCCAAGCGAGGAGACCACGCCGCCGGTGATGAAAATATACCGCGCCATGGGATTTGACCTGTAGCCGATCGGAATCGATTCGGCGAGGAGGAAATGCCGCCCCGAAGCTGGAGTGTGAATTGCCGGCCGTTCAGGCCGCCGTCCCCCACAGGTCGTAAGCGTCGGCCCGGTCGATCTTGACGGTGACGATGTCGCCGGCGCGCAAGGCGTGGCTCGATTTAACGTGGACGATTCCGTCGATGCCCGGCGCGTCGCCCTGGCTGCGACCCTTGGCCGCGCCGACGCCGCCCTCGTCGACGATCACCGGCAACCGCTTGCCGACCTTGGCCGCCAGCTTCTTGGCGCTGATCGCCTGCTGGCGCGCCATGAAGCGCTTCCAGCGGCTCAGCTTGATCTCGTCGGCAACGGGCGCGAGTCCGAGATCGTTGGCGCGCGCGCCGGCGACCGGCTCGTATTGAAACGCGCCGACGCGGTCGAGCTTGGCTTCGTCGAGCCAGTCGAGCAGCAGGCGAAAGTCCTCCTCGGTCTCGCCGGGGAAGCCGACGATGAAGGTCGAGCGGATCGTCAGCTCGGGGCAGATCGCGCGCCAGGCGCGGATGCGCTCGAGCGTCTTGTCCTGATTGCCCGGCCGTTTCATCGCCTTGAGCACCCTCGGCGAAGCGTGCTGGAACGGAACGTCGATATAGGGCAGCACAGCGCCGCCATTCATCAGCGCGATCACCTCGTCGACGTGCGGGTAAGGATAGACGTAATGCAGCCGCACCCAGGCGCCGAGCGTCGCCAGCTCGCGCGTGAGGTCGAGGAAACGCGCCGCCACCTCGCGCTCGCGCCAGCGGCTCGCGGCGTAGCGCAGGTCGCGGCCGTAGGCGCTGGTGTCCTGCGAGATCACCAGCAGTTCCTTCACCCCCGCTTTCACCAGCTTCTCGGCTTCGCGCAACACCTCGACCGCAGGGCGCGAAACGAGGTCGCCGCGCAGTTTGGGAATGATGCAGAACGTGCAGCGATTGTCGCAGCCTTCTGAAATCTTGAGGTAAGCGTAGTGACGCGGGGTCAGCTTGACGCCCGTCTCGGGGATCAGGTCGATGAACGGATGGTTTGGCGCTGGCGCGGCGGCGCGCACCGCCGCCATCACGCTCTCGTAGGCCTGCGGGCCGGTGATCGCCGCGACGTTGGGGTAGGCGTCGCGGATCTGCTCGGGTTCGGCGCCCATGCAGCCGGTGACGATCACCTTGCCGTTCTCCGCCATCGCCGCGCCGATCGCGTCCAGCGATTCCTTCTTGGCGCTGTCGAGAAAGCCACAGGTGTTGACGATCACCGCGTCCGCGCCGGCGTGGCTCTTCACAAGCTCGTAGCCCTCGGCGCGCAGCCGGGTGAGGATGCGCTCGCTGTCGACCAGCGCCTTTGGGCAGCCGAGCGAAACGAACGAGACGCGCGGCGCGGGCTTGGCCGGATCGGAGGGGGGTTCGGTCATGGGGACCGCTTGCCACAGGGGGGCTGAGCCGGCAAGGCTCGTCTCGCCCGCTCAGGTCCGCGGGCGCCGCCCCAACTTCCGCCCGAGTTGGGCGCGAAAGTTCCGCCAGCCCCAGCCCCGGGAGACGTTCATGCGATCGCCGCTCATCGCCGCCGCTCTGCTGCTCGCACTCTCCGCGCCCGCCTGGGCACAGGCGACCCCGCCCGCCGCGTTGCGCGGAATCATCGAGCGCGTCGCGCCCGATCGCGAGAGCTTCGACGTCAAAACGCGCGACGGCGCGGAGAAGACGCTGCGGTTGGCGGCCGACGCCAAGGTCGCGCGGGTCGCCGCCGCCAGCCTCGCCGACGTCAAGCCGGGCGTCTATGTCGGCGTCGCCGCCGCGCCGGGCGACGATGGGACGCTGAAGGCGCTCGAAGTCCACATCTTCCCCGAGTCGATGCGCGGCGTCGGCGACGGCCACCGGCCGTTCGATTTGGCGCCCGGCAGCACGATGACCAACGGAGCGGTCAACGCGCGGGTCGAACAGGTCGACGGCCCGCAGATCGTCGTCGCCTATAACGGCGGCCAGCAGACGATCACGGTCGACAAGTCGACGCCGATCGTCGCCATCGAGCCAGGCGGTCTCGGCGACCTGATGGCCGGCGCCGCGATCGTCGCGCGCGGCAGCGTGGGCGAAGGCGGCGCCTATGAGGCGCGCAGCGTCGTCGTCGGCGTCAACGGGGTCACGCCGCCGATGTGAGGGGCCGTTCGCGCTGTGCGCTCCCCTTCGCCGCCGGAAGAGGCGCCGAACGCCGTTTGGGGCGCTTGGCCATTCTGATTTCCAGGCAGATGGAACAGCGAAACGTTTGGAAATTCTTGACACAGGAACAAAACATGAACATAATGATGTTGCATGGATGGACGCTTGCCGATGAACCTGCCGCTGGCCCGAATGTATCGACTCGCCCCGCGCGGCGGAGGCGGACTGGCTTGTGACAATGCGGGCGTCGCGCTGGGCGCGGTCGACCTCGTGCGCGTCGGCGCCGACGCGGCGGGACGACGGCGGTGCTAGGTCCAACCGCCGCAGGGACTGCGGCGGATTGTGAGCGCAGCTTATGGGCCTCAGCCCGAGGACGTCATTCTTCGCCTTCACCGCGGCTTGCGCCGCGCCGCTAAGGCGATCGAGGCCGGCGATCTGTGTCTCGCAGGCATCGAGACCGTGCTGCTCCATCTACCGGACCTGACGTCTTCGGCGCTCGCCAAGCTCGCGGAAGTCGCCGAGCTGGAGAAAGGCGGGACAGCCTGGCAAGACGAGCCGCGCGTCCCGGCCGGACAGCCGGACGGCGGTCAATGGACGACAGGGGAAGGCGCGGGCGGCGCGCCCGCCGTCGCCGCCAAGCCCGCGGCGCCCATTTCTGCTCACGAGATCACTCCCGCTCAAAATCCCCGTCTCCCGCTCGACGACGGAGTCTACCGGCCCGCGGTCGACGACCCGCACATCAACCTGATCGGCGGCGCGGAGGAAGAAGAGGCGTCTCGCCGGTCGAACGGGCCGCCGGACGATTTCACGCGTCTCGAAGACGTGTTCCCCGGCCTTCTGGATGCTCCCGCCCTGGCTATTCCCTTGGCGCCCATAGACGGTTTTTTCGGCGTCAGCGCCGTCTCCGACGAGGCCAATCTGGAGGCGACCTTGGGCCAGTACCGGGCTCTCGTCGAGGACGTCAAACAGGTCGACCCCAGTTTCGTGGACGATGAACTCCTGCCGCCGGGCGGGATCGCCGGCCTCACCTGGCAAGCACGTACGAATCTGATCAACAACCTGCGGATGGAGCGGGCCGCCGCCTATTATCAGATTCTCGGCAACGCCGGGCCTCTGCAGGTCGAGACGCTGCGGTTCTTGCAGGACGCCGTCGACGCCGCCTACGAGGAAGCCGTAAGCGAGGCGGACGCCAGCCGACTCCAGCCGCGCTTGTCGCGAGAGGAGGCGATCGGCAACTGGGTTGATTTCACGGTTCGGAAGGACCTGAAAAAGCTCTTCGATTCCTTCGGCATTCCCTATGGTCCAGGCGAGGACGCGACGATCAACAATCGCGACTACGAAAGTTCGGAGAGTGGCCAAAGTTACAGGATTCCGGATGCAAGAATCGGAGACGCATCTTTCGATTGGACGCTTTCTTCGAAGACGATCAGCGCACCACAAATCCGCGGATTCTTCCGCGCGGACTCGCTACCGCGCGCGGTGGTCATCATTCGTCCGAGCGAGCTTGGTGGCGCTTACTTGATTCCCCGACCCCCCGATGCTTGGTTATACCTTTGGTTATAAAGGTGACTCATGAAGCCGGTAAAGATGACAATCCCGCAAGACATCGGAGAACTTTTGGAACATCTAATCTGGATGCTTCTAAAGTCGCCGAAGTTCATAGACAAAACGGGACGTTTTCCGTTCCAAGATGTGGAGTATGTATTCCGAGAATTAAACGAGGGGCTTAGCAACGTCCGGCCGACGCTCGGAGAGGAGCGCTACCATCAACTGATGGGAATGTCGGACCGGATGCGGGCGCTCTTTGAGGCCGACCCGGAAAACACGATGGGCGAAACGAGAAAGGGCCGCGACATCATCCATGAGATGGAGGACATCCTGAGACAGGCCCGGCAAGAATCCTGACCCGCCGACCGCCTCCGCCTCAACCGCTTCCATCCCATGAAGCCGCGACGTCGTCGGCGATGGTCAGATGCTGGACGCAGGCGTCGGAGGGGCTTCAGTCGACGGCACGGATTGATCGTCCGCCCAGCGCTAAGAAGGACCCTCTCGCGCCTTTGGATTCCGTCGCTCCCACCAGAACAATCCGTCGCGCTGTTCTCATCTTCGTCTTCCTTGGTGCCCCGCTCGCGCCTTTCCTGTCGCCCGGGTGCGCCTGTATAAAGCGGCATGCGCCCCGCATTGCTCGACCCGCTGTTCGCCCCCGCCGAGACGCTGCCGGGCGTCGGGCCGAAGAACGCCAAGCTGATCGACAAGCTGCTCGACCGGCCACAGGGCGCGCGGGTCGTCGATCTTCTGTTCCATCTCCCTTACGCCGTGATCGACCGCCGCGCGCGGCCGAAGATCGCCGAGGCCCAGCGCGACGCGATCGCCGTCATCGAGGCGCGCGTCGTCGAGCACCGCCCGCCGCCGAGCGCGCGCTCCAAGGCGCCCTACAAGGTGCTGGTCGAGGACGACACCGGCGACGTCGAGCTGGTGTTCTTTCTCGCCAATGTCGACTGGATCAAGAAGCGCCTGCCGATCGGCGCGACGCGGTGGATTTCCGGCAAGCTGGAGCTGTGGGACGGAAGGCTGCAGATGGTCCATCCCGATCGGGTGATGGACGCCGAAGAGCTCGCCAGGATGCCGGCGGTCGAACCGGTCTACAGTCTGACCGAAGGGCTCTATCCGCGCACCATCGCCAAGGCGGCCCAGGGCGCGCTGGCGCGCCTGCCCAAGCTGCCCGAATGGATCGACGAAGCGGACTTGCGCCGGCTCGGCGCGCCCGGCTTCGCCGAGGCGTTGCGCGCGCTGCATTCGCCCGCCGCGCCCGTCGACGTCGACCCCGCCGGGCCGGCGGCGACGCGGCTCGCCTATGACGAACTGCTCGCCAACCAGCTCGCGCTGCTGATGATCCGCGCTCGGCTGCGCTCGGTCGCCGGCCGCGCCCAGATCAGCGCCGGCCGCCTGGCGCAGCGCATTCTCGACGCGCTGCCGTTCGCGCTGACCGGCGCGCAGGCGCAGGCGGTCGGCGAAATTCGCGCCGACCTCGCCGCGCCGAAGCGGATGATCCGCCTGCTGCAAGGCGACGTCGGCTCGGGCAAGACGATCGTCGCGCTGCTGGCGATGGCCGACGTCGTCGAAGCGGGACATCAAGCGGCGCTGATGGCCCCGACCGAAATCCTCGCCCGCCAGCATTTCGAGCGCATCCGCCCGCTCGCCGCGGCCGCCGGGCTGCGAATCGCGCTGACCACCGGCCGCGACAAGGCCTCCGAGCGCCGCCAGGCGATGGCCGCGTTGGAGGCGGGCGAGATCGACGTCGTCGTCGGCACCCACGCCCTGTTCCAGGAGAGCGTCGCTTTCCGCGACCTCGGGCTGGCGGTGGTCGACGAGCAGCACCGTTTCGGCGTCCATCAGCGCCTCGCGCTCGCCGGCAAGGGCGAGGCGGTCGATCTCTTGGTGATGACCGCGACGCCGATCCCACGCACCCTGGTGCTCGCCTATTTCGGCGACATGGACGTCTCGGCGCTGACCGAGAAGCCGCCCGGCCGCCAGCCGATCGACACCCGCGCGCTGCCGATCGAGCGGCTCGACGAAGTCGTCGCCGCAATCGGCCGCGCGATCGCCGATGGCGCGCGCGCCTATTGGATCTGCCCGCTGGTCGAGGAGAGCGAGTCGCTCGATCTCGCTGCCGCGGAAGCGCGCTACGAAGACCTGCGGAAAGTCTTCGGCGACGCGGTCGGCCTCGTCCACGGCCGAATGAAAGGACCGGAAAAGGACGCGGCGATGGAGCGTTTCCAGCGCGGCGAGACCAAGGCGCTGGTCGCCACCACCGTCGTCGAAGTCGGCGTCGACGTCGCCGAGGCGACGATCATGGTGATCGAGCACGCCGAGCGCTTCGGCCTGGCGCAATTGCATCAATTGCGCGGCCGGGTCGGGCGCGGCGCCGGCCGCTCCTCCTGCCTGCTGCTCTATAAGGGCCCGCTCGGCGAGGCGGCGCGGGCGCGGCTCGAAATCCTGCGCCAGACCGAGGACGGCTTCCGCATCGCCGAGGAGGATCTGCGCCTGCGCGGGGAAGGCGAGGTGCTCGGCGTCCGCCAGGCCGGCGCGCCCGGATTCCGCCTCGCCAAGCTGGAAATTCACGGCAAGCTGCTGGCGTTGGCGCGCCGCCAGGCGGAGGCGGCGCTGGCGGCGGGCGAGGGCCTGCGCGGCGAGGCCAATCGCGGCTTGCGATTGCTGCTCTATCTGTTCGAGCGCGACGAGGCGGCGAAGTTGATGGAAGCGGGGTAGCGGTTGAAAGCCGGCACTTGGGGTTCGTGTGCAATGTTGCGACCGGCTGCGATCGCTTCGACCTTCGCGCAAGTCATCCATCGACAGGGTTTGGTCGAGATAGATAATTGATCGGGCGCCTCAGCGGGATCATTTCGATGAAGATCGTGTCTGTAGATGCGAGTCAATGCAAGGATTCGATTGAGCTTTTCGAGATGTTGAAAAAGACGATTGGCAGCCCAGAATGGCATGGTTTAAGCACTGATGCCTTTCTAGACACGATGATCTGGCACGATGTAAATATGTTGAAGCCTCCCTATACCATCATCGTGCTGCATTCTAATGCGGCTCCGCGCGAAGTACGAGATGACGCACTGCTCATGAAGCGGTGTATATATGACGACAAGCGCGAATACATTAGGCGGCATCGCACCGACAGGCAAATTGATTTCGTCGTTGAATAACGCATTGTAAGACTGCGGCTATGTCTGTCTCTCTGCAACGAAGTCCGCAGTTGGGCGGGAGGCGATTGGTCTTGGGCGACGCGCCATCCTCGGGCGACGTTGTAACGGCGATCCGTTCCGCTCTCGCGGCGGCGGCCATAGAATTGAACGAGGTCAAGAGTCGAGCGGCCATTCGACAGAGGGGGCGCCTATGGCGCGCAACGCAAGGATACTCGGCATTTGGGTCAGCGGTTTGCTCGGATCGACGATCGCCGGGTGGATGATCGGCTCGCTCTCGTTCAACGGGTTCGTCGACCCCGCCATTCTCGGCGGATTTGCCGGCTTCCTCCTGTTTGTCTGCCTCCGCTTGTGGATGGGCGAGGCGCGCGCGACAAGCGACCTCACGGCGCGGCTTTGCGACGAGTGACCCTTTTGAGCGGCCCAGATTGGACAAACTGGCCGCCAATCGCCAAATCACAGCCCTGGCGGGAAACCGTCGCTTTGGAGTGCGTCGCTTGTTTGGTTTGCCGATTGGATGGATCGTCGCCGCGGTCGATATCGCGCTGATCGTCCACGCCGCCAGGACCGGGCGCTTCATGCCCTGGGGCTTCATCATCCTGTTTCTGCCGGGGATCGGCGCGCTCGCCTACGTCGTGGTCGAGATCGTTCCCGGATGGCTCGGCTCCACCACAACGCGCCGCGCCGGCAGCCGCATCGTCGGCGCGCTCGATCCCGAGCGGCGCTATCGCCAGCTCACGGACGAACTGGCGATCGTCGACACGATCGCCAATCGCGCGGCGCTCGCCGAGGCGTGCCTGGCGCTCGGCAAGTTCGAAGAGGCGCGGGCGCAATACGTCGCCATCCTCGCCTCGCCGCAAGGCGACGAGCCGAGCTTCATGCTCGGCCGCGCGCGCGCCGAATTCGGCCTCGGCGAACCGGCGTTGGCGGTGGCGACGCTCGACGAACTGAAGGCGCGCTGGCCCGATTATCGCTCGCCGGAGGGCCATCTTCTCTACGCCAAGGCGCTGGAAGGCGCGGGACGCGACGAAGAGGCGCTCGCGGCTTACGAGGCCGCCGGCGCTTACTATCCCGGCGCCGAGCCGCGGGTGCGTCAGGCTGAGCTGCTGGCGCGGCTCGGTCGCCGCGACGAAGCGCGCGCGCTCGCCGACGAAGTCGCGCGGGGCTTGCGGCGCGCGCCGGCGCATGTGCGCCGGGCGCAGAGCCAATGGTTCGCCGCCGCCGAGAAGCTGGCGCGGCGCTGAGCGCGAAAAAGACCGCGCAGGGGAGAACGGGCGATGCAGATGGTCGACGGCGTGTGGCGCGCGGAGGGGAATTTCTCTCATGACGCCGCGGGGCGGTTTGTGCGCGCCGACGCCCAGTTTCGCGACTGGGTCACCGCCGACGGCGCGCCGGGGCCCTCGGGCGAGGGCGGGTTCAAGGCGGAGCCGGGGCGTTACCGGCTCTATGTGTCGCTCGCCTGTCCTTGGGCCCACCGCACGCTGATCTTCCGCAAGCTGAAGGGGCTGGAGCGAATCGTCGAAACGTCGGTCGTCAACTGGCTGCTCGGCGATCAGGGCTGGACGTTTGCGCCCGGACGGGGCGTCGTCGCCGACCCCGTGCTCGGGGCCGAGAAGCTCTACGAGCTCTACCTCGCCTCGCGGCCGGGCTACAGCGGACGGTGCACGGTGCCGGTGCTGTTCGACACGCAGCGCCGGCGCATCGTCAACAACGAGTCGTCGGAAATCATCCGCATGTTCAACGCGGCGTTCGACGGAATCGGCGCCAAAGCGGGCGATTTCTATCCCATCGAGCTACGCGAGGAGATCGACGCGCTCAACGCGCGCATCTACCCGACCGTCAACAACGGCGTCTATCGCTGCGGCTTCGCGCGCAGCCAGCCAGCCTACGACGAAGCGGTCGCCGCGCTGTTCGAGTCGCTCGATTGGCTCGAGGCGCAGCTTGCCGCACGCCGCTACCTGTGCGGCGAGAAGGCGACCGAAGCGGACTGGCGCCTGTTCACGACGCTTGTGCGCTTCGATCCGGTCTATGTCGGCCTGTTCAAATGCAACCTGCGCCGGATCGCCGATTATCCCAACCTCAGCCGTTATCTCCTGGATCTGCGCGGCTGGCCGGGCGTCGAGGAGACGATCGATTATTTCCACATCAAGCATCACTACTACGAGAGCCTGAAGTTCATTAACCCGACCGGGATCGTGCCGCGCGGTCCGGCCGGCTACGACTGAATCCGAAGGGTTCCCTTCGGTCGGCGAACCGCCTAGATAGAACCGATACGGAAGCGATCACGCAGGCGCTCGGCATGAAGCGGAGAAACTGCGCCCAAATCGGGCTGACGGCGGCTCTCGCGCTCGCAGCGGCGAGCGCGGCGGCCGCGCCGGCCAAGATCGACATCGTCGCTTTCGGCCTATGGGGCGATCAGAGCGTCTTCGCCAGCGAGGCCGAGGGCGCGGCGCGCGTCATCGCGCATCAGTTCGGCCCTGTCGACAAAGTGATCGTGCGCGCCAACACTAAGCGCGGCGGCGAAGCGACCGAAGACAATTTGCGCGCGACCCTCGCCGAACTCGGGGCGAAGATGGATCCGGAGCGCGACCTCCTGTTCCTCGTTCTCACCTCGCATGGCGATCCGCAGGGCGTCGGCGTCGAGACGCAGGGACAGACGTCGCTGATCACGCCGATCGAGCTGCGCACCATGCTGCGCGAGAGCGGCGCGCGCCTCAGCGTCGTCATCGTTTCGGCGTGCTATTCCGGGGTCTTCGCCGACGCGATGGCCGAGCCCGACACGCTGGTCATCACCGCCGCCGACGACGATCACGCTTCGTTCGGCTGCCGCGACGGCGCCAAGTGGACGAGCTTCGGCGAGGCGTTCTTCAACGACGCGCTGACCAAGACCAAGTCGCTGCCCGCCGCTTTCGCGCTGGCGCGCGGCCTTGTCGCCGAACGCGAGCGGGCGGAAGGATTCGACCCGTCCAATCCGCAGATCGCCGGCGGACGCCGGGTGCTCGAGCTGCTCGGCGATCAGCCGGAACCGCAATAGAGCAAGTTGTCTTTAGATTGACGCGGTTCCGGCCGTCATCGCGAGCGACAGCGACGCGATCCAGACTAAGCCACTGCCGCAATCCCCTAGTCTGGATCGCTTCGCTTTGCTCGCGATGACGCTCCAGATGCTTCGACTTGAATGCATCATGCTCTAGCGAAAATTGCGCGGATTTTCATAAACATCCGGCAATCTTTGGCCGCCATCATCGGCCGTTCGCGCGTTTGCGCCCCGTCTCCGGCCCGCCGCCTCGCGCTGGCGCCGCGATCGGGGCTGTGGCCGCTGTGGGTCGCTGCGATGGTGAAACGTCAGAGCAAGAATTGGGGCCTGCGCGCCGCGCTGTGCGCCGCCGTGGTCGTCTGGCAAGTCTACGAAATGGCGACTGCGAGCGTGTTTGCGCCGAGCGACGTCGGCTACGTCAACTATCTCATCGTCGGCGTCGCGCTGATCGGCCTCGTCGCCTCGCTGTTGAAGCTGGTCGTCGAGAGCTGAGCGCGCCGCGCGCCGGCTGACAATCGCCTGAGGCCCGGCTATAAGCCCGGGCGACGGAGGGCCGTTGCGGCTCGTCCGTCGCAGAGGATTCCGATGTCGGGCAACTCTCTCTCGAGCGCCGGGCTCGACGCGCGTCGACGGCGCATGCTGTTTCGCGCCTGGCGGCGCGGGCTGCGCGAGATGGACCTCGTCATGGGCGGCTTCGCCGACGCCAATCTGCCGGCGATGAGCGAGGCCGAGCTCGACGAATTCGAGCGCCTGCTCGACGCGCCCGATCCCGAGCTGTTGGCGTGGATCACCGGCGAAGCGCCGGTCCCGGCGGCGTTCGACACGCCGCTCATCGCCCGCCTGCGTCTGGCGCCGGCGGCGTCGCTGAGGGACGCGGAGACGACGTGAGATCGCTTGCCGCGGCGCTCGAGCGCCTCGCCGCCGGCGGCGCCGTCACGCTCAGCCGCGCCCCCGAGGGTTTCGACGCCTTCGTCGTCGCCGCGCTGGCGCGCGGTCTGGCCCGCGCCGGCGAGAGCCGCGGCGCGGCGCTGGTCTTCGTCGCCCGCGACGGCGCGCGCGCCCAGAGCTTCGTCGACGCGCTCGGTTTCGCCGCGCCCGAGGTCGAGGCGCTGCTCTTTCCTTCGTGGGACTGCCAGCCCTACGATCGCGTCTCGCCCAACGCCGCGATCTCGTCGCAGCGCATGACCGTGCTGGCGCGGCTCGCGCGCAGCCGCGGCGCGCTCGAGCGGCCGCGCGTTCTCGTCGTCACCGTCAACGCGCTGACCCAGCGCGCGCCGCCGCTGACGTTCGTCGCCGACGCCGCGTTCTCGGCCGCGCCCGGCAACAACGTGCGACTGGAAGAGCTGGCGCGATGGCTCGCCGACGGCGGCTACATGCGCGTCAGTTCGGTGCACGACGTCGGCGAATTCGCCGCCCGCGGCGGCATCCTCGACCTCTATCCGCCCGGCGCGGCGGCGCCGATCCGGCTCGATTTCTTCGGCGACACGCTGGAATCGATCCGCGCCTTCGATCCCGAGACGCAGCTCAGCGTCGGTCCATTGCGCGCGCTCGATCTCGCGCCGGTCAGCGAGGCGCGGCTGACGAGCGAGTCGATCCGCCGTTTCCGCCAGGCCTACGCCGCCGAGTTCGGCGCGCCGCGCCGCGGCGACGCGCTCTACGAGGCGGTGAGCGAGGGGCGGCGCGCGATCGGTCTCGAACACTGGCTGCCGTTGTTCTACGAGCGCATGGACGCGCTGTTCGACTATGTCGGCGACGCGCCGTTCGTGCTCGACGCGCGCGCCGAGGACGCGGCGCAGGCGCGCTTCGCCCAGATCGCCGACTATTACGCCGCGCGACGATC
>Ga0181529_10006516_pt1 | contig 11847 bp, 10 predicted proteins | sample PEATcosm2014_Bin_36_FD_119763 | JGI IMG/M metagenome (GOLD analysis project Ga0181529, IMG submission 119763) | Peatland microbial communities from MTU Mesocosm Facility, Houghton, MI, USA - PEATcosm2014_Bin10_30_metaG | ecosystem: Environmental > Terrestrial > Soil > Wetlands > Peat | place... | reverse complement strand
CACACCGCCAGAATCGCTCCCATCGCCGCCAGCGAGAGCGTGATGGGGATCTCGATCCAGTGGGCGGCCAGCATCTTCAAAGCGACAAAGGACAGCAAGGCGCCCAGCCCGTAGTGCAAATAGCGGAAGCGGTCCAGCAGCGAGGCCAGCGCAAAGTACATCGAGCGCAGACCCAGGACGGCCGCGATGTTCGAGGTGTAGACCACGAAGGGATTGTGCGAGACAGCCAGCACCGCGGGGATGGAATCCATGGCAAACAGCACATCGGTGAACTCGACGGCCAGAATCACCGGCAGCAGCGAACCGCCTGCAGGCTGCATGCGGCGAATCCACCCTGGAATCGCCGCGTTGGCCGAGCCGCCCCTGACCAGCCGCCAGGCCGCGTAGAGCAGCAGCAGGCCGAAGATCCAGGTGATCCAATCGAAACGGCGCAGCAGCGTAATCCCGGCGGCAATGAAGAGCGCGCGCAGCACGACCGCTCCGGCCATGCCCCAAAGCAAGGCATTGTGCTGACGCTGGGGGCTTATGCGGAACCCCTGGAAGATCACCAGGAAAACAAAGAGATTGTCGATGCTGAGAGAGGTCTCAATGGCGTAGCCGGCGACGAACTCCAACGCCGGCTGGCGGCCTTGGGAGATGGCGACCCAGGCCGCAAAGCCGGTCGCGGCCAGCACCAGCGCTGCCGTCCAGATCCAGGCCAAGAGCTGCGGATGGCGGGTCGCTCGCCGGTGGCCGGGCAGCAGCGAATCGGCTAGCAGCAGCACCGCTACCGCCGCGTGAAACCCCAGCCACCAAACCCACGAAACGCCTGCAATCATAGGTGGATGCTACAGCACATGACCGTGTGCGCCACAAATGCCGGGCGCCCCATCCTGGGCGCGTCTGTGTTTTTGCTTAAAAAGAGAAAAGCCGATCGCCTTCTCTGGCCTGGCATTGAATTTCTGCTCACCCTTCTTGGCGAATTGCCGACGCTGCGTTCCTCTGGCAAGCAGGCCAAGTAGCCGCGCTCTCTCTGGTTCATTCTCGGCCACTGTCTGTCAGGCGGTCATTCAGTTGGGCCGGCCACCGGAGTTGGAGCGGCGGCGGAAGCGCTCGTCCAGCGGCTGACGGTCCTTGAAGCCGGTCTCGGTGGTATGCCAGTGCTCGATGGATGGTTCGCCCATCTGCCAGCAGAGCAGCACCACCTGGTCGTCCACGCGGCAAGGGAAGTCCAGCAGCCCGGTCTCCAGGTCCTTCACCTGCACGCCGATGGAGTCGATCTCGGCTATGCTTTCCCGCACGCGCTGCAAGTGGCTTTCCATCTCCGCGCGCAGCTTGGAGACCTTGCTCACGTCCACCCTCATTCCGCCGGAAAGATAGATGCGACGCATCAGGTCGGTGAGGCCGGTATCCACCTCTTCGGCCGACTGCTTTCCTTCGATGGCGCGTTTCAGCAGCGCTTCCAGCACCGGGAGCAAGGATTGCGCTTCGTCAAGTGTGAAGGTCTTCATGGGGCGCCGCCTTTGGGTAATAGGATACGACGAAAAAGGGACTAGGGACTAAGGGACTAAGGGACTAAGGGACTGGGATTCTGCCATGCATCGCAGCTCAGAAGGAACTTCTCGATCCAGTCAGAAACGCCACATAGCCTTTCGTATCGTTCGGATCGCTTCCTCTACCGATTGTAGTTCCGAGTCGGTGAGTTCATTCCGCGCGAAAGCCCTCACGTTGGAGAGCGCGGTCTCCAATTCTCCCCAACTGTCCGTCAGCCCAGAAGGCATTGGGTATGCGGGAAGGATGAGACGAAGCGCGCCCAAGCACCGGCGGTCGCACCATGCCTCGATCAGTGATCGGAGCAGGTCAAAGAACTGCTTGTCGTTCTCGATCATTCGTCTCTCGCGCGTGTTCCGTTTTCTCTGCTTTCAGCTCTCCGGTTCCCAGGCCCTTAGTCCCTTAGTCCCTCAGTCCCTTAGTCCCAAGTCCCTTAGTCCTTAGTCCCTTAGTCCCTGCTTTTTCACACTTCCAGCATCCGGTCCAACGCCACCTTGGCCCAGCGCTTCACGCTGGGACGCACCTGAATGCGGTTGACCACCCGGCCCTCGGCCAGGTTTTCGAGAGCCCAACAGAGGTGCTGCGGGGTGATGCGGTACATGGTGGTGCACAGACAGCCGGTATCGTCCAGGGTGATGACCCGTTTGCCCTGCTCGGCAAAGCGTTTGGCCATGCGGTTGACCAGGTGGATCTCGGTGCCCACGGCAAACATCTGGCCCTGCGGGGCTTTGTCCACCAAAGCAATGAGGCGCTCGGTAGAGCCCAGGGCGTCGGCTTTTTGGCAAACTTCCCAGCGGCACTCGGGATGCACAATCACCTGGATGCCGGGATACTTGGCGCGTACCTGGTCCACGTGGCTGGGCAGGAAGCGCTGGTGCACGGCGCAATGGCCCTTCCACAAGAGCACCCGGCTGGAGGTGAGACTCGCCTTGGTCTGGCCGCCTTCGAGCGCCCAGGGGTCCCACACCGCCATTTCCTTCAGCGGAATGCCCATCGCATAGCCCGTGTTCCGCCCCAGGTGCTGGTCGGGCAGAAAAAGAATCCGCTTGCTGCGCACAAAGGCCCACTTGAAGGCTGCGTCGGCGTTGGACGAGGTGCAGACCAGCCCGCCGTGCTCGCCGCAAAAGGCTTTGATCGCGGCAGTCGAGTTCATGTAGGTCAGCGGGATGGTTTCTTCCGCCAAACCCAGGCGCTCGAGAGCCTCCCAGCAGGCTTCCACCTGCGAGATTTCCGCCATGTCGGCCATCGAGCAGCCGGCGTTGAGATCGGGCAGGATGACCTGCTGGCCGTCGTGCCCGAGCACGTCCGCGCTCTCCGCCATAAAATGCACTCCGCAGAAAACAATGTATTTGGCGTCGGTCTCGGCGGCGATCCGGGAAAGCTTGTAGCTGTCGCCCGTGGCGTCGGCAAAGCGGATCACTTCGTCGCGCTGGTAGTGGTGGCCGAGCAGGAGGGTGGTGGCGCCGATCCGGGCTCGCGCCTCTGCAATACGCGCATCCATCGAGTGGTCGGGAAGCGCCAGGTAATCTTCGAGACTGCAACTGCTGCCAGCCTCCGGCGAGGCCGCCGTTAGTTCGTCAAGGACCAGGTTCACCGTATTCCGCCTTCAGTCCTGCCTGCCCCCGAGAGGAGCAGCGGACGGGGATGTTGAAAGCTAACGCGGCTGCAGTGGATGCACTGGCGTCTCCGAGGCGGCCGGCAAAGCTGCCGGTTACCTTGGGCGAGCCCCCACCCACGGGGTTGTTGCAGCCCTTTCACATAAATAGACGCGTCTCCTAGCCGGAGGATTGAAAAAATCGCCCGCCAGCAGCCGCTCCACTTCCCAATAGTGTAACAAAAACGTAACAACCGGCCCAGCGGATTTTCAGGTGGCGGGCGGCGATGGACTTCCCCTGCGCCAGGAGCGAATTGCGCAGTATGATGCAAACGTGGATGGGTTTCTGCGGCGCTACCGGACCTGGAGGCTCAATGGCCGCTTTCGCTGGCTGGCCTTCGTGCTCCTCTATGCCGTTCTTGCCAATCTCCCCTTCTGGATCGCCAGCCGCAACTTTGGACTGCTCTTCGACGGCTGCTTTTGCCTGGAGTTCGTCGCCATCGGGCTGCTGGCCCTCTTCCTGCCCTCCTTTTCCGCTTCCCCTCTGCTGTTGCTGGCCATTGCCGCGGATTTGATCAGCGCCGTCTGCCGCACCTATCTGCTCTCCGTCCGGGAATGTTTGACGAACTTCGGATTCGTTCACTCCCTGTCTTCCTCACGGCTGCTCTCCGCGGCCGCCATCGTTGCGGTCACGCTGCTGGTTTGCGTCCTGGCGGCCTTGCTGCCGGCCGCGGCCATCGGACAGAACCGCCGCCGCGCCACCGCCTGCCTGTTTGGCTTTGCCGTCCTCTGCACGGCGATCGATTGCATCGCCTTTGTCCGCAACACCGGCAGCTTCCCCAATCCCATGCAATTCATGCAGACGCGCGTCCTGGACGCGGTCAAGCCGGGCTACTTCAGCGACTTGCGGGCCTGCCGCGTCCCTTTGCTGCGCCTGGCCCGCACCCAGCGCAGCTACTTCAACATGATTGCGGTCGAGACCGCCAAGCACTCCCCGCCGCTACCCATTCCCAATGCTTCCGAACTGGCCATTCGCACAGCCGGAATCGCCCCCGGCGCGAGCGCCCAAAAACTGCCCAATCTGGTGATCGTGCTGGCCGAGTCCTGGGGCGCGCCCGCAGACCCGGCGATCGCCACGGCGCTAGTCCAGCCCTACCTTCAGCCCGGCCTCGAAGCCCGCTACCAGGTTGTCCAGGGCACCGTGCCTTTCTACGGCGGCACGGTGACGGGCGAGGCGCGCGAGCTGTGCGGCACCACCATCGGCTACAACCTGTTGAACGCCAGCCCGCGGGAACTGGAAGGCTGCCTGCCGCATCGCCTGGCGGCGCTGGGCTATCGCGGCATCGCCCTGCACGGCATGGACGCGCACCTGTTCAGCCGTTGGAAGTGGTACTCCGCCATGGGGTTTCAGGAACAGTGGTTTCACCGCCAGTTTCAGCAGCAGGAACTGCCGGATTGCCTGGGCGCATTCATCGGCACCTGCGACGCGGCCATCGCCGATTGGATCGCGCGGCGCCTGGCCTCCGAGCGCGGCGGTCCAGAGTTCGTCCACTGGGTCACCCTCAACTCCCATCTGCCCGTGCCCGCGCCATCGCCCTTCGCCTCCAGCTTCCCCTGTTCCTTCGCTCCGCTGCTCGCGCGGCACGAGGCGGCCTGCGCGTGGTATCAGCTGGTGGCCAATGTGCATCGTTCGGTCGCCGCCCTGGCGATGGGCAATTTGATCCGCCCCACGGTGTTTGTGGTGGTGGGCGATCATGCTCCCCCCTTTGCCGATCCCCAATTGCGCAACCAGTTCTCCAGCACGGACGTTCCCTACGTTCTGCTGCTGCCGCGCCAGAACTCGCCCGCCGCCGGCTTGGACAGAGAAGTTCGTTTACCAAGAAGCCGGTGAAATCGAGCTTTGCGCATGGCCGTTTGTGAGCGCCATGCGTGGGCAGGTATCATTACTTCTCATGGGAATGCCACTGACAATTGAGACTGCCAACCTGGGAATGGCAGACTCGCTGATCCTCATGGTGTTGGCGCTGGTGGTCTTCGGACCGAGGCGTTTGCCGCAGATCGGCCGCCAGATCGGCAAGCTCATGTACGAGTTCCGCAAGGCCTCCAACGACTTCAAGTTCCAGATGGAAGAAGAGTTGCGCAACGCCGAAGAGGAAGACCGCCGCAAGAAGGAAGAAGAGCGATTGCGCGCCATGGCGCTGGCCGCGCCGTCACCTTCACCCGTCGAGCTTCCTGCGCAGGTCCCCGCACAAGTGATCGACGCGCAGTTTCCCTTCCCCGGCACGGAAAGCCCCTACCACGGCGAGGCCCACTATCCGGTGCAGCCCTCGGCCGAAGTACCGGCCGAGGCGGAAGAAGGCACGCTGCGCATTCAACCACCCTCCACCGGCGAGCAGGTGCCGGCTGCGAAGCCCGGCAGTCTGGCCGCCCAAACTCTCACTCCGGACGAGCCTGCCTCCGCGATTGCCCCGGAAACGGGCCAGGAAGCGAATCCCGCAGTGGCAGCAGCGAAACCCAAGAGGAAGCGCACCCCGCGCCCCAAGCCCGCCGCAACGGAAACGGAGCCAGTGAACCCCCATGGTTGATCCCGCGGACGCAATCGGCAAGGCGCGCGAGGCGGTGAGCAAACGCGCGGAACTCCCCGGCATGAGCCTGATGGAGCATCTGGACGAGCTGCGCCGCCGCATCGTCCGCTCCGCTCTCTTCCTGGGACTGGGCTTTGCCGTGGCCTGGTATTTTCGCGATCGTCTGGTCGATTTCATTCAGGCGCCGCTGAAGCACGATGGCAAATCGCTCAACATGATCCACCCCATGGACGGCATGAACCTGGCGATCCACGTGTCGCTGGTGGGCGGATTGATTCTTGCCTCGCCCTTCATCCTCTTTCAGGTGTGGCTCTTCATTGCGCCTGGGCTTTACCAGAAGGAGCGGCGCTTTGTGGTGCCGTTTATGACGGCCACGGTTGGACTGTTTCTGACCGGCGCCTACTTCGGCTACTACTGGGTTCTGCCCAGTGCGGTGCACATCCTGCTGGATGTCTTCGGCGGCAAGTTTACAGCCGTGATCAGCATCGAGGAGTACACCGGCTTCTTTCTGTCGATCATCCTCGGCCTGGGCATCAGCTTCGAGCTGCCCATCCTGATCTTCTTTCTGGCCATGTTCGGCATCGTCAGCCCGCGCTTTCTGTGGAAGAACATGCGCTACGCCGTTCTGGTCATCTTTCTGGTGGCCGGCATCATCTGCCCCATGCCCGACCCGGTGAGCATGTGCATCTACGCAACCCCGCTGCTGGGGCTCTATCTGATCGGCATCGGCGTCGCCTGGTGGGTCCATCCCTCGCGCCGCAAAAAGAAGGAAGCCAAGGAGTCCGCGCAGTGATTCTTTCCTCGTTTTCGAAGAGGGTAGCCGCACACACACTCCGTGCCGCACACACACTCCGTGCCCCATCCATGCCGCGCTTTTGCGGCATGGGTGGGAAAGCACAACCCTCGACCGGCCTTTCGGTCCTGAAAGCCGTCCTCGCCGGCCTGCTCCTGCTGACCGCCCTGGCCTGCCCCGCGCAGACCCACTTCAACGGGGCGAAGGCGTTTGAATACGCCCGCCAGTTTGTCTCCATCGGGCCGCGCTGGCCCACCAGCCAGGGACACCTGAAGGCCGAAGCATACCTGCGCGATCAGTTCAAACGCGACCAGCTTGAAGAGGATGTGTTCACCGCCAACACGCCCATTGGCGCGGTTGCCATGCGCAACTTCATCGTGCGCTTCCCCGGCAAGAAGGACGGCGCCATCGTCCTCTGCACGCACTACGAGACCAACTACTGGCTGCGTAACATCAATTTCGTCGGCGCCAACGACGGGGCCTCCACCACCGGCTTGCTGCTGACCATTGCCGACGTGCTGCGGCCCCAGGTCGCGGGCGGCAAGAAGCTCGACGGCTATTCCGTCTGGCTGGTCTTCGACGACGGTGAAGAGTCCATCCTGCCCCGGTGGACCGATTCCGACTCTCTCTACGGGACGCGCCACCTGGCCGCCAAGTGGGGACGCGACGGAACCCTGGGCAAGATCAAGGCCTTCATCGTAGCCGACATGATCGGCGACAAGGATCTGGACATCCAGCGCGAGACCCGCTCGGCGGACTGGCTGGTGGGGCTGGTCCGGCAGGCCGCCCACAAATTCGGCTACGACCGCTACTTCTTTCAGCGCGACTCGGCGGTTGAGGACGATCACCTGCCCTTTGTGCAGCGCGGCGTGCCCTCCATCGACATCATTGACCTGGATTACGGCCCCAACAACAGCTACCACCACACCGCCCAGGACACCATGGACAAGATCAGCGCCCGCAGCCTGACCATCGACGGCGACGTCTTCCTGGAGACGATTCGGCTGATCGGGCAGCGCTAGGACAAGGGGTCAGGGGTCAGGGATCGGGGGTCAGCAACAAGGCCGATGCCCCACCCCTGGCGCGCTTTTGTCTTTCGCGCCAAGGGTGGGAGGACACAGCTCTCGACCGGGCTGGATGGGAAAATCCCGAAGCCCGTTTCTCTCGATATCCCCACCAGCGCCAGCCGCCAAAAAATGTCTCAAATTTGGACACTTTCCGCTCGGGATTTTATGTACGGGGTAAATACTTGCCCTTTGGAATCAACCATTTGGTGTCTCGGCTACACAGGTGGTTACACACGAAAGAAATACCCCACGTTTTTCCCTCCAAAACAGTAGTACCCATTAGGAGCGAAAACGTGAAAGCCCATTTGTACATCCGAGTAAAACTTGCGGACGGCAGCCGTCCGTACTGCGAGCCTGTCTACAGCGCCAATAAGGAGTTGAAACCCTTGTACGCCATGGTGGCCGGCAAGCCGGTTCACCGCCCGGAGGCAGTCTATCACCTGCGGTACCTCCGCGACGGGAAGCGGATTTGGGAGCCCGTAGGCAGTGACCCTCAGGAAGCCCTGAACAGCCAGCACCAGCGCGAGATCATCCTGAACGCCCAACAAGCCGGAGTGACCGTGGAGGACCCCAGCATCACCGGGCGCAACTTTGAAGCCGCTAAGAAGAAGTATCTGGGCGAGGTCCTGAAGTCGAAGAGCAAGGCAACCTATACCTTGTACGAGTACGCCCTCCGGCTGTTCTCGAAGGGCTGCTCGAAGCACACGCTTGAAGCCATCACCCGCCAAGACATCCTCGGCTTTCGGGATGCCTTGGTGGAGATGGGGAACGGAGATTGCTCGGTCGTCACACACCTGACCTCCCTTCGGACCTTTCTGAACCACTTCGAAGTGAAATGGCCGATGCTGTCAGAGGCTGAGATAGCAGCCTGGCCAGCGTTGGGCGATCCTGCGAGGGCGGCTTCGGCGGCCTCCTTACGCTTCCGCTCCTTCAACGTTTTCGTGGGCAGCAGTACAAACCCATCCAGCGTGATGCGCAGCGGAGTGTATTGGTCACCATTTCCGGGGCCGGAATTGGTGAGCATTACATCGTCGTTTGCTGCGAAAAGGCGCATGTCGCCCTGCACTACGTAGACTTCCTCGCCATCCCGTACCTCGGGAGTGAGTACAAGCTGGTCGATCCGCTTCAGCAACTCCTGCTTGGTACAGAGGGGGTCGCCGAGGAGCACTTCCATCAGTTCGGCCACCTTGCGCTTGAGAAATTCCGCAGTCTCTTCGGTCCCGATCTTCGGAGCGGCGGGCTTGTCCTTTGCCGCCAGGAGATGCCGGATCTCCTCCATGCGCGCCTCGGATTGCCGAAGCTTGGCCGACAGAGCGTGAGACAGTCCATGCTGAGCAATCGCATCTGTGAGTCTCTCGACCGTACCGCCGAGGGCTGCATTCTCCTTCCGCAGTCCGTCGTGGCTGCCAAGTGCCTTCTGGGCGGCAGCGGCCTCTGCTGTCGCGGCTACCGCAACTTGGCGGGAGAATTCCTCCTGGAGCAGTGCCAGTGTCTCAGGCGTCCGCAGGCGGGCCACAATTCGGCCCAGGAGCTGCTCCTCCAGGCTCGACTGCTTGATGGTGAGCTTGTTCGCGCAAACCCCGCGCTTGCGATGGTACGGGCACCCATAGAAGGAATTCGGCGCCTTGCCCGAACTGATCACCATGTTCGCTCCGCAGACTCCGCAACGGAGCAGGCCGCTGAAAAGGTATTTCCGGCTCGTCTCTGTGCGGTTCATACCGCCAAGCTTCTTGGGGCCATGCTTCTCGCAAACCAGTCCGTTCTGTACCCTCACCTTTTCCCAGAGTTCGTCGGAGACGATCCGCAGTTCTTCGTGGTACTGAGTGGTCCACTCGGACGCTGGCCGATTGCGGTACTCGGTTGCGGCCGTCTCCGGGTTCTTCAGTTTTTCCGTCATCCCCCAGTTCACCGTGCCGCGATACCGCTCGTTGAGCAGCATCTCCCGGATGGCGCTCGGGCACCACGACCGGATGCCGCCTTTGCGAGGGCGCTGAGGGGACAGAATTGAGGCGCTATTCAGGAACTTGGCGATCCGCTCATAGCTGTTCCCCTCGGCATACATCTTGAAGATCAACAGAACGATTGCCGCTTCCTCTGGATCGATGACCTGCCGAACTCCCTTCAAAGGCGCGTGTCCGCCAACCTCGCGGCGGCCGTAGTCGTCTTCGCGTTCGTTCCTATAGCCATAGCACTTGCCTCCGGGATGAAACCCCCTCATGACCTGGCCCACCATGCCGCCGCGTACCTTGGCCCTCAATTCGCTAAGGAAGACCTCGTCCATCATGGCCATCATCGTCAGTACCATCTCGAACGCCGGGTTCCGGGAATCGAGCCCCGTTGAGGCGATATGCAGGAAGACGCCGTTGTACTTCAGCACCTTGGCGAGTTGAAGGACCTCGGAGATGTTTCGGCCCAGTCTCGATGTCGAATCGACATAAAGCACCACAAAGGGGGAGGGCTTCTGCTTCGCCATGGCGATGAGCCTCTGCAAAGCCGGCCGGTTTTTCATGAACCGGCCGGACACGGCGTCGTCACGAAATAGAAGATGCTCAGGAATGACGCAGCCCTGACGAGCCGCAGCGTCGCGGCACCGTTGAGTCTGGTCGATGTTTGAGGTTTCCGATTGAAGATCCGAACTGTAGCGTACATAGGCGGCCCCTGGAACCCCCGCTGAGGCGTCCAGGACGATCGCCGAATTGTTCATGAAGTCCATCATTGGCTTGGTGCGGGGCTTGCCCGCTGCTCCTTACCAAGGGGTTCCGTATCAAGTTTCTGCATGACTGTCTTCGAGGACGCGCTTGCGGACGCTCGTTCAGCGAGATACTCGCGAACCAGCGCGGGTACAATCCACTCCCGGACTGCCTGGGTCACCGCGGCGGAGTCGGTTCTCCCAGCCTCGATGACAAGCCGGGTCTCCCGTGGGTACACCGACTTGGTGGATGCGCGCCGGACTATGCCTGAGAGGCTTCCTGCGCGGTATCGTGTGAGGCTTCTGCTCGGCATCTTTGCATCCTCCATTGGGGAGCCATAGTCTCGATGCCCAGCGGGTACATGCTCCCGGCGCCTGTGTGCCGGTGCTCGTACCCCTGGGCGAAACGTAGTTGAGTCTTGAGGTATGCCGGCCATCGCGTTGTGACCTGAGCGACGGAGATCGCTGGAGGCAACGATGGCCGTGGTGCGCCGCAACGGCTTACCGGCGAATGTTGATGCGGTAGAGCATCGATAGGCGAAGAACGGCGCTCCCGATCTCCTGGTCCGTCGCGTTCGCGTCTGTCAGGCCCAGCGTGACGGGCTCTACTCCATCGCCACGCAAACCCCAGATGTGCCCGTACGGACAGTAGTAAGCCTCGGCCACGACGTCAGGAAAAATGTGCATCTGCTGGCTTCCGTCTTGCGTTTCGCCCATGAAGCTGGTGTCGCCGTAATGCGCGCAGAATCCCTCGTAGGTGGCGATACGCCCGTCTTCCCAGCGGATTGAGATCGGTACGTCGTAGGCGATGTCCTGGTTCTGCAGCCACGTGGCTGTCATTTTCATGATGTGCTCTCTCTTCGGCCGCGTTGGATTTGATCGGGGTCAGGAGCGGCGCGATTGTTCCCCCTACTGCTATCTACCGAGCTGTTGACGATTTGGGGACAACTGGCCGCAAAATAGTTGAGATTTATGGTTTGAGGCGGTCACCGGCCCCGATCCCGTGTGGGCGTACCCGTGGACGGGGTTGGGCTGGCACGCTAGGCCAGCAGCCTGAGGAGGGTCTGGAAGGAAGGGAAAGTACACATGAAAGTTGGTCTTGTAGAACACTCAGCGCCGTCGACCAGCCCACCGCCCTGCGCATCCTCCACGCCCTGGCCAAGCTCGTGGATACCGGCGAAGGCGATTTGAAGCGTCTACAGAACATCGAGCCGCCCGAACTCCGCCTCCGCGTCGGCGACTACCGCGTCCGCTTCCACGACTTCGGCGACGCCCTCGAAGTCACCGGCGTCAGGCACCGCCGCGAAGACTACCGCTGAGCCGCCCAACGACCGCAGCGATAACTTGCTTTCTCCAAGCAACTGCTCTGCGTCTATTGCGTTGGGATACGCCCAACACATGCTGGGCGCAGTTCCTTGCCCGTTCCAGGTCCAGTCCTCCGACTGCCGGTTGCCGAAGGCATCGATGCGCCACGCGCCCTGCGCCCCAGCGTAGCGTCCCGCAGAAGCCGTCCCGATGAGCAGCCGGTTGAGGCTGTCGTAGCCGTAGTTTCAGGCGCCGGTAACCGTGTCGGCCACCGAGAGCAGGTT
>Ga0181529_10006515_pt1 | contig 11848 bp, 5 predicted proteins | sample PEATcosm2014_Bin_36_FD_119763 | JGI IMG/M metagenome (GOLD analysis project Ga0181529, IMG submission 119763) | Peatland microbial communities from MTU Mesocosm Facility, Houghton, MI, USA - PEATcosm2014_Bin10_30_metaG | ecosystem: Environmental > Terrestrial > Soil > Wetlands > Peat | place... | reverse complement strand
TCCACGGCGCGCTGATACAGGGCAATCGCCTCGTCGAAACGCCCACGGCCCGCCAAGACAACACCAAGGTTGTAGTAGCCTAGCCACCAAGCGGGATTTCGCGCGATGGTCGTGCGGTAAAGCAAGTCCACGCCGCTGTAGATCCGACTTTGCCGCCAGGTCAGAATCCCTAAGCTTGCCAGCAACGTCAGACACACCGCGTAGCCGACCGGACGATGCCAGAGCCCCCAGCGTTCCAACAACAGTGCCACACCGGCCGAGGCCGGGGCAATCATCCCCAGGCTGGCCAGATACTGAAAATGATCGGCCACGAAGGAAAACAGAAACCGATACACATTGCAGAATCCCAACACAGGCAAAAGCGTCCCGACGAAGAAAAGCAATCCGGCCAGCGGTGCGCGCCACCGCCGCCGCACCGCCCACCCCAATGCCAACGGCGGCAGCATTGCCGCCGGAAACAGATACTGCCACCAAACCGCCTGACTGACCTGCCAGCGCGGGTAGATGAAAATCAGTTCCGCAGGCCAGAACAGCTTGCCGAGATAGAACCAGATCGCCCGGCCGGCGATTAGACAGCGTTCCACGACCGTCAGCGCGAACGGCGCCCCCTCGGCGCCGATCAGCTTGCGTTCCACCCACGCCGTGAACACCCCGGCCACCACGCCGAGAGCAAAGAACGGGACCAGCGGCAGCACGTCGCGCCGCCACGACAACTTGCCGCGCTGCCACCAGAAGATCACTAGCAGTGCCGCGGGCAGAGTTGCCGTCACCGTTTTGCTGAGCAGGCCCAGCACGAACAGCCCCAAGGCGCCCCAATACAACCAGGTTCTGCGCGACTGGTCGAAGCCGAGGTAGAGCAGCATGGCCCCCAGGTAGAATGCGCCAGAGAGGGTATTTTTCAGTTCGGTGATCCAGGCCACCGATTCCACGTGAACGGGATGCAGGGCGAAGATGGCGGCCGCCAGATAGGCCCCCGGGACCGCCAGCCGCCGCAACACCAGAGCCACCAGCACGGCTACCGCCGCGTGGAGCAAGATATTCAGCAAATGATAGCCGAGCGTGGCATCGCCCCACAGCTTGTGTTGCACCCAGAAGACGCTGTGCAGCAGCGGATAATATTGCTGCGTGGCCCCCAACTCGAACCAAATGCGGTGCAGCCCGTGCCACGAGCGCAATTCGGGACGAGTCACGTGCGCGTCATCGTCCCAGATGAGCCCGCCCTGCCAGGCCGGCTGATAAACCAGGAGAACCGCACCCATCAGGGCGACGAGAAGCAACCACTCCCAGCCGGCAAAAGGTGGAGTCGCGGCTGGGACCATGCCTGGCGGCCGACAGTCTTCCCGCCGCGCGCTCTTGCCGCCGGATAGCTCTGGCAAAAGCCCCTTCGACGTGGCGGGTGTAGAAGGACCGCTTCGCCGGGCCATCGATTCCACTATCTCCCGGGCCTTAGCGGCCGCAGCGCAGCCAGCGCAGCAGGCCGTGCAGCGAGAACCCGCCGCCAAGCCCCACGACGTGCCGAAGCGGACGATCGGGCTGGGCCTGGGCATACGCGGCCAGCGCCTCTTGTGTTTCTTTCAGGAGGCCCTCGAACACCGGTCCCAGCACGGCATAGATATCGCTCAGGCGTTCCTGCGATTCGGGGGCCCGCTTGCGTTGCTCGGCCTGGGCAATGCCGAGATTGAATTCCTTGACCAGCGCCCGGGTAAAGGTCTGTCCGGCCACGCCGCAAATGTGATGCCACAGCGCGTAGGGCGAGCTGACGACGATGTTTGTCACGTCGCAGCCCACGTCAAGCGCGGCCACCGCAGTTGCCGGGGAATTATCCGCGGCGCTAAAATGCTCGTGGACGAGCAAGTTGTGCAGGCCGACGAAATCCGTCTGCAACGCGTCCACGCGCAGGCCCAGCCGCTGGAAGGCCTCCAAGACGTGCTGCGTCGCGCCGCGTTTCGCTCCGATCAACAAGCCTCGCCGGCCTTCCTTGTCGGCCGCCGCAGCCGCGCCGTTCGAATCCTGCAAAGGAGCATCGAAAAGCTGGAAGTCCCAGGACAACTGTTCCAATGGAAAAGGAAACTGATAACGCGCCTCGAACTCCACGAATTTCGGCACCTTGGCCGCATCGATCGGCGGCACCTCCAGCGGACGACTCAGCGCCATCCGTCCCGGCATCCCCACGCACACCTGAGCGGACTTCGTCTCGTGGCCGTCCAGAAATGCCTTGAGCGTGTCTCCGACCAGCCTTCTTTCCTCGGCCTCATTGGCGGCGTGGCTAAGCGCTTTGGCGTGCTCGATAAAGGCGGCGGCTTCGATGACCGCTTGTTGTTTGTCTTCGTCCCAGGCCAGCTTGACCGCCTTCAATCCGCTCGGGCCGATGTCGATCCCCCATGCCGGCCGCTCGCTCCGTGAGCGGACCAATTGGGTAACGCGACTCAAGACGCCGCCTTGCTCGCTCGACAAGAGGTTGATTGGCAGCGCGGCCCGCTTCAACCCCGTCAGCGCCAGGCCGCAAGCGATGGCAAAGCGGCCCGCATGTTGCACGAGATCGGGCTGCTGGAGGGCCTCGCCACGCCGAATACGGCGGAAGCCCGTGAGCCATTCGACAGGTACTCCCAGGGCCGTCTGCCCCGGCGGACGCGCCCAAGGCAGCGGTGCCCCGGGCCCTTGGCTCTTGGCCACTTGGCTGCGGCGTTGCAACTCGGCGCAGAGTTTTGCGGCCCGCGCGTCGCGGGGCGCCATGCGCCGCAGGCGCTCGGCGGCCGCCGTCAACGTGGCATCGACCACCGGAGCGTTCCGCAAGTCCCACGCCAAGCAGGCCAATTCCGCGACCTGGCGGTGCAGTTGCTCCGCTCGCGGCGTGCGCACGTGGGCGGCGATCTGCTCCAGCAAAGCCAGCGCTTGGTCATACTGCTGTTCGGCCAGGCATTTCTCGGCCGCGTCCACCAGGTGCTGCTGCACCTTCCCGGCCAACTCCCGGCCATAGGCATGATCGGGCTTCAGCACCAATAACCGCTCAATCTTCGGCGGCAGATCGAGAAAACGGCTCTGGCGGACCGCCGCACGCGCCTCTTGAGTGAGCGTGGCGATTTCCTGCCGCCGCGCCAAAACCTCGGTCCGAAATTCCTCCACCGCGCGGCCGCGGAGCGGCGGCGGCACGCCTTCCAGAATCTTGGCGGCGCCATCGACGTCGAAGGAGGCGAAACGCCGTCGGGCGAGTTGGCAATCTTCCTCGGCCTCGGCGCGCCGTCGATCCCGCTCGGCCGTCAAATCCAGAATGAGCTGCTTCGCCCGGGCCGCGTACTCCGCCAGGCTGGGATGCTCGTTCTTGGCCAGTCGCACCAGCACCGCCATGGCCTCGTCGAACCGGCAAGCGGAGCACAGTTCTTGCACGCGGCGCAAGTCGGCTTCGACGCGCTCGATATTGTTGGTGGCCGTCTCTTCTAGATTTGCTCCGCAGGCGCCGCAGTAGTTTTCGCCCACCGCACACATCGCGCCGCACTGCAAACACGACCGCCACAGCGACGTCCCGCACTTCGCGCAGAAGTTCTGCTGCCGCAGATTGGCTGCGGCACACTCCGGACAACGCAAGACCGTTTGCGGCATGTCTTCTATATCTTCGATCATCGCCATCGCTTCGCTCCGCACATTACTTGCCGATTGCCAGCGGACTCTTGGCCACAATTCCGCCACACTCGATAGCCAAGACTTCGACGATCAGCCGTTGATCCTGGTCGGCCAGCGAGGGAAGGTTTTTGTTCGCCCTGGTGATCAACACGTCAATCGAGCGGGTGCTACCCTCGCTGGTCGGGCTGAGCGCGTCGAGCCAAACGCCTTGCTCGATGCGGTGCTCTTCGCAATCGGGCAACTGCCGCCGATAATAGGCGACCACCTTCAGCGGCCGGGCCTGTTGCTCGATGCGCACGTAACGCACCCGCAACGGCGAGAGCGCCAGCCCGACCGGTTTGCCGCTTAGCCCTTCCGGCCAATCCGCTCGGTAGGCCGCGACGACGTCCGTAGGCGAGTGCAGCTTTAGGGGCATGTCGTTGGCGTCGCGGCCGGCGCCGGCGGAGCCCCGGCTCTCGCCCGGCGCCCCGGCTGCCTCGCAGAACTGCCGGCACATCGTCCGCAGCACATTCTCCGCGAACCGGCCCCATTGCTGCGTAATGTGTTCTCGCTGCTGCTTGGCTTCGCGCAGCGCCGCGACCTTGGCTGTCTTGGGCGTCTTGGCCCCTTTCCCCGCGGGAGTGTGGGCAGCGCCGCCGTGATCCGAACCGCCGTTGCCGCCCGCGAATGCCGCCGGATCCTTGCGCGGCAGGATCTTCGCCAGCACGAGGAAGCCGGGGTCGGCGTTGGCTTTCTCCGCGGCGCGGGCCGCCTCCAAGGACTTGGGGTCTTCTTCCCAGTGCATTTTGAAGGTCCGCAGGACGGCCGCCCGGACCCGCTCGCCGGGTATGGTGCTCGCCAACAGCAGCAGCCTCGTGCCCTGTTCCAGGGTATCGATCACCGCCAACCGCCGTTCGATCACCGAGGCGAACGTTGGGTTCCAAATCTGCTCGGCCACCGCGTAAGGATCAGCGGCGGCCATCATCCCCGCGGCCGGCTGCCGCTCCGTAGTGGAAATCGTGCCCAGCAGCCGGCCCACGGCCGCACTGCTCCCGACGATCAGTCGCTGCTCCAACAACCGTTTGGCCGCCGGATCGGGGCGATCGCTCCGATAGAGAACGCTTTGCGCCGCCAGATTTTCCGGTCGCGGCTCCTGCAGACAGGTCCAGAGTTGGTCATACCAGGTTTGCGGCGTCTCGGGCGCAATCATGTAGTTGGCCAGCCGCATTCGCAGCGTTGCCGATGCCGAAGATTTGAGCAAATCGAGCAAGATGCGGTGCTGCCCGTTCCAAAGGGCCGAGTCGCGGTCCGCCGGCTGCGGTTGTCCCGCCAAGACCACGACGCGCAACAACGAGTCTTCATTCTCTTGACCAGGCCGGCCGAGCAACATTTTCAAGGCAGCAGCGCCTGCGCCTCGATTATCGGATGTATTCGAGTTTCCCGACGCCAGTTGGTCGATGGTCTGCCGGGCCAGCGGCGTGCCATTGACGGCCAACGCCGCCACGATAGCCTGCACGAGGTTCGCACTCGGTCCGCGCGGGCCGTCGTCGTCTGGATCCGTGCTGGTTGGCGGTCCGGCCAATAGCCGAATCAGCAACTCGGCCGCACTCTGCTTGCCGGCGAAATGCTCGCCCAGATAGCCCACGGCGGCCACCAATCGCGGATCGTTCTCCTTTCGCGCGCTATAATAGTCGTCCCGTTTCCAGTCGGCCACTTCCTTTGGCCGCGCCGGTCTTTTCACCTTCTGCGCCCGCGGCGTTCCTTCGTCGTCAGCGGGCGGCGCCTTGACCGGGGCTGACAGCGGTTTGACCACGAGCGCAGGGGGAGGTTTTGCTGGCGTCTCCTGGCCCCAGTCCTTCGGTGGTGGGCAGTCGTCGTTGTTCCACACCGGCTTCGGTTTCCCCGATTTATCCAAGGCCGGTGACGGGGGCTTGGCGGCAACCGTCGGCGCGCTGCCGCCGCAGCCTTGGCTACATACACAGAGTAACGCCAAGCCCATCAGGCCAAAAACTGCCAGCAGCATTCGGGAATGTTCGCGCCAGTCCAAAGCGTCACCTCGTGGATTAACCTCTTATATACCGCTGCGCTCTTAGGCGATGATTAGGAAACCGTTAGAATTGCGCAAGAAAATGTAGGGTAAGTCGAGCGCAGCGAGCCCCACCACGCGAATTGGCTCAAAATGGTGGGACTCGCTGCGCTCGGCCGACCCTACCCAATTCTGACCCCGCCTTGCGCAAGCACGCAGGCGTCGGACGGTCCGACGCCTGCGTTGTGCTGAGGAAGCGGCGGCCTTGGAGGACCGGGTCGATTCCATCGTTTTTGTCATTCGCCGGTGCTATTGCTGGAAGACCGCGTCGTTGTCGACCGGGATGCCTTCCGCACGGGTAACCAAGTGACGCAGCGTTGCCGCATCGAGCTTGCTGCTCAAGAACCGCACACTGCCATCGACCATGACGGTATTGCAGCCGCCAGTATGGAAAGCAAACGCTTCGTCGTTGGCGCCGCAGTTGTTCTGCGTCCAACTACAACCGCTGGCCTGGGCGCCCTTGACGCCCGAGGCGGACGGCAAAGAGATCGTCGTGGCTCCGCCGATCGGGAAGGCGTTCTGGTTGATGACCGAACCCGTGTACGCGGCCGTCGCGTTGCCGCCGAACGGGCCAGAGATGCCGCTGCCGCAAGCATCGGGATCAGCCCACCGCCACACGCCGTGTGCCGACGTACCGGTGGTAGCGCCGGTGGCATCGCCCGTAATGTCGTCCGGGAGCAGACCGCCAAAGCCTGTAGCAAGAAGCCCGTTGTCGGGATACGTCGAGAGGCAGTAGTACGGTACCTGCCCGTTCTTGTTCGACGTCGGGCTGCACCGCCCGGCATCCTCGATCACTGCGATGGTGTTGCTGGTGCCATCACTGATAGCGCCGATCGCCACACCGGTGAGAATCGTAGAGTCCGCACTGATGCCGCCGGCAGCAACTGCAGTGGCGTTGCTCAGGTTGGTCGTGTCGACCGACAACGCGCCCTGCGCACGCATGGCTTTGTTGCGGCCGCCAAGTGTTGCAGCCGTGGTGCCGGTGCCGCCGTCATCAAGATCGGTGTATACCGTGGCAAAGTAATCCGTACCACCGAAACCGGCCGGATCCCGCATCGCGGGGGCGGAAAACGGGTTGCTCGGGCAGACGTACGTGGCGATGTTCTTCGAGGCCGCCCACACATTTCCTAGTACCTGCGTACCATCAACCGTCGCCATCCCCGTGACGGGATCGCCAATGGGGGCTGGCAGCTTGTTGCCGGCGGCGATATCGCGATAGCTCCTCGTTAGATCCATCGCGTTGTAGATGTCCGAGTGCTCGATAAACGGCAACAGGCAGGTCATCAGCGATTGGTTGGAAAAGCACGTCGTCGGCGTGGTGACTGTCGCGTTTTGGAATGTTCCCTCGCCGCCGGTGGGCAACCGCTTCTGCGCCGACTCGAAATTCAGGATCGCCAAGCCAATCTGCTTCAGGTTATTCTGGCACTGAGACCGGCGGGCGGCCTCGCGAGCGGCTTGCACCGCCGGCAGCAACATCGACGCCAGAATGCCGATGATGGTGATGACCACCAACAACTCGACCAGCGTAAAGCCGCGTCGAAGACGGGCAATCGCCTGTTCGTTCTTACTCACTTGCATCTGCAATCTCCATAAAAGGGACAATTCGGTAAACAGGCCCGAGGTGATCGATCTCTCGCTCAACAGGACTCGCTTACCGCTGAGTGGTGCGTCTCCTGCCCACGCGTGGGACACGAAGACCTGCATCGCCTCAACGGCGCGAGGTGGCTTGCCACGAGACAAGGAGGGCTTCAGGGTTCCGCGCGGCGTCCCGGCCGGATGACGGCGGCGTCCCTGTTCCTTCCTGCGTTTGCTTCGTGAACTGCTACCTCGTGCGAGACTGCCCGATCGTTCGCCTGTGACACGTGCCTTGGACTCGGGCCAATCTCCAAGACGCTCGAATTATCGGAAACACAAGTCAGCACATGATGTGCGGCGGAAGAATGTTCGGTCAGTTTTCGGTTAGAATCGCGCTAATGACTTTCCGTGGCCGAAAGTCGATGCGCGCTATCGGGTGGCGACGTGGCCAGGCCCCCCGCCTTCCGCGGCCAAAACGAAATCGACCTGCAACTCGATCACCGGCAACCGCGGGTGATCGGTCCGCAGCCGGACGACGCCCCGATGTTCTCCCGTATGGGCGCACGAAGGAGCATCGCCGGGGATCTCCACTTCGAGCCGATACAGCCCGATGTTCTTGGGGCCGCTGGCGTAGGGCGTTAAGCGTGCCTGGAGAAAGGCCGGTTCCGTCTCGATGTGCGCGGCGAGCCGATGGCGCTGGTCGTTGACTTTCATGACCAAGGTCTCGTGGACGCGCTGCCCCCGCGGCCGCATTCCCAGTTGCAGCACGTTGCCGTCGACGATTTTCGGACTGTAGAACGTCAGCCGTCCGTTGACGCGGCCCTGGACTTCCAGGCGGCAGGAGGCCGCCCCAGCAACAGGCTCCGGGAGCAGCCCCGGGCCAGCCTTGAGCTGCTGCCAATCGACGGGCAAACAGTTCCTGACACCTTTTTCCCGTTCCCGGGCGGCGAATTCGATCCATTCAGAAAAGCGGCCTTCGGCCATCTCCGGCGGCAGGGTGACGGAGACCCGATAACCATGGCGCGCCTGGAGTTCCTTGAGCTTCGCCGCCGTTGCCGGTTCGATGTGACACTCGATTTTTGGCCGCGAAAGCTTGGCGACCGACAGTTCGAATCCCTCCCATCGCTCCGAATAGACCCACGCGTCGAACGATCGTTCCTGTTGCGACGTTGGTTTCGAGGAGTCGATGGCCAGGGTCACCGGCGACGGCAAGATGGTCATGCGGCGGTTGACCGTGGCGGTAAGCGCCAGCACGAGGTCCGGATGGTCGGGATCGTTGGTGAGCACGTGGACGTCGCGCGAGAAGGGCCCCGGTTTGAGCCGATCGAGCTTCGCCGCCTCGGTGATGCCCATCTTGACTTTCGCCCGTCCGCCCGGCGTAATCGGCTCTTCCGGCAGCTTGATCACGATACAGGCGCAGGAACTTGGCCCCTGGATAAGCTGTAGCGGCGTCTCTCCTTCGTTGCAGATGACAAAGGTGTGCTCTATCTGCTCGCCCGATTCAATCACGCCCAGGTCGCACGTCACATGGTCAACCACGGCTTTCGGCCGGGCGGCGGCCCCAGTCTCCGGCCGCACGACCAGCAAGCATTTATCGTTCGCGCGCAGCATGGCTACGGCGATTGCCCCGCCCAGCACCGCCGCGCCGATCGTCACCAGCGTGGCTCCCGCAAAGACGCGCCGTGAAATAGTCATCCTGCGATTTTCGGCGATTGTTGTGAGCGTTTGATGTGCGCAGCGTGAGTTTTTGGTGAGTTCCGCGTTAGAAATGCGTCGAAGATCGCGATGTGTGCGAGCCGAGATTGTGGATAATCTGATGAAAACAAGCCCCGAAGGGGCGTTAGCCAATAGCCTGGGGCGCAAGCCCCTGCAGCCGAGCGCATTTTCGTCTGGGAAGCTCAGCAGGGGCGACAGGGGTTTCTCACGCCCCTGCGGGGTTCACAACCGGACAAACGCTATTCTTCCCAGGGGCTTATGCCCCTGGCTACTAACTACCGCCGCTCCGCGACGATTATTTACCCAGGCTGTCCTCGTGAATGGTGGCGTCCGTCTTGGCCGACACAAGCACCGCTGGCCATCTCCCGCACGAACTCCCGCTACCCGAAGCGGCCGGTGATGTAATCCTCGGTCTCGCGTTTTTCTGGCCTGGTAAACAGCCGCTTGGTCGGACCGAACTCCACCAGCGACCCCTCGTAAAGGAACGCCGTGTGGTCCGACACCCGCGCGGCTTGCTGCATGTTGTGGGTCACAATGATGATCGTATATTCACCGCGCAACTCACCGATCAAGTCCTCGATGCGGGTGGTGGAACGCGGGTCCAACGCCGAACAGGGCTCGTCCATCAGAATGATCTCCGGATTGACGGCGATCGCCCGGGCGATGCACAGCCGCTGGTGCTGTCCCCCGGAAAACCCCAACGCCGACTCGTGCAGCCGATCTTTCACCTCGTCCCAGAGCGCCGAACGCTGCAGGCTCTTTTCCACCGCCTCGTCCAGGACGTGGCGATCGCCGATGCCGGCAATCCGCAGCCCGTAGGCCACATTCTCGTAGATCGACTTGGGAAACGGCACTGCCCGCTGGAAGACCATGCCGACTTTGCGGCGCAGTTCAATCACATCCAGCGCGGGGTCGTTGATTTCCTGACCGTCCAGCAGAATGCTGCCGGTAATCGTCACGTTATCGACCAGATCGTTCATGCGGTTGAGGCAGCGCAGCAGCGTCGACTTGCCGCAACCCGAAGGACCGATCAGAGCGGTGACTTGCTTGGAAGGGAAGTCCATGGAAATGCCAAACAGGGCTTCGCTGCCGCCATAATAGAGGTGCAGGTCCCGCGTCTGGACGATCGCATCGGCCGCCGCATCCGCCGTGTTGGCGTCGGCCGGTCTTTCGGAGGGGACGATTCGACGCAGCGATTCGACGGTGCTATTCACATCTGGTTCCTTTGGTAATTCCACCAGCAACCTCGTTCCGCCTTGTAGCACAGCCGCCCTCGGCTGCGTTCCAGGCTATCGCACCGCCGCGGACGGCCGTGCTCCATGACTTCCTCAAATGGTCCGCAATTGGTAACGCTTCCGCATCCGGTTCCGCAGGCCAATCGCCACGCTGGTCATGGCCAAAACAATCAGCAGCAGCAGCAACGTCGTCACAAACACCATGGGCTTCGACGCTTCGACGTTTGGCGACTGGAAGCCGACGTCATAAATATGAAAACCCAAGTGCATGAACTTCCGGTCGAGGTGGAAGAACGGGAAACTGCCGTCGACGGGCAATTGGGGGGCCAGCTTCACCACGCCGGTAATCATCAGCGGCGCCACTTCGCCAGCGGCCCGGGCCATGGCCAGAATAAAGCCGGTCATCATGCCCGGTGAAGCCATCGGCAGCAGCACTCGGCCCAAGGTCTGGAACTTCGTAGCGCCCAGGGCGAGCGAGCCCTCGCGGATGCCGCGGGGAATCGCCCGCAACGCCTCTTCCGTCGAGACAATCACCACCGGGATGGTCAACAGTCCCAAGGTCAAACTGGCCCAGAGGATGCCACCGGTGCCGAAGGTGGGCGTGCCGGCCGCGACCCGCTCGGGAAAGCACCACTCGTCCAGCAGACCGCCCACGCCGTACACAAAAAACCCCAAGCCGAAGATGCCGTAGACGATCGAGGGAATGCCGGCCAGGTTGTTCACGGCGATCCGCACGATGCGCACGAGGAGCCCCTCTTTGGCGTATTCTCCCAGATAGATGCCGGCCAGCACTCCCAGCGGGAAGCAGGTCGCGGCCATCAGGAAAATCAGCATCACCGTGCCGAAAATGGCCGGAAAAAGCCCCCCTTCGGTGTTCGACTCGCGCGGATTATCCCAGAGCAACTCGCCCACCTTGGCCACATAGTGCCGGCACTTGGCCATCCATCCCATGGCGTTGGGATAATAGCAGCGCACGATATCCACCAGCGCGACAGGCACGTCGCGACCGGCCGCCGTGCGAAAGACGCCCACATTCCGCCGCAATGCGGCCATCCGCTGTTGCTGCTGCGCCACCAATCGGTCCGACTGCTGCTTGATCTTCTGGCTGCGGGCCTGGAGCGCGGCAATCTGGTCGGCCACGTTCGCTGGCTGGCGATAGCGCAGCCGGCGCAGCTCCTCCTGCGTTTCTTGGAGTTGACTGCCCAGTGTGAGCAACTCGGCAGCCAGCGGGGCGACCACGGCCGCCGATTTCTGCCGCACGGCGTCGATGGCCGCGGCAAGTTGCTCTCGCGGCGAGGCATCCGAAGGTCGAACCACGTCGGGCCCCTCGACGCGCTTGAGATAGCCGTAAAAGTTGCCGTTTTCGCTCCGTTCCAATGCGCAGACGGCGGGCGGATACGCGATGGCCCGGATCGTGCCGTCCGGCACCCAATGGAAGTCCTGGCGGGCGGAATCCTGGTCTCGATTGCCAGTCTTGAACTGCGTGCTGCACTGGCCCGTATCGGGATTTGTTTGGCTGTGGATGCGTTCTCCGAGGAGGCTGTGGCCATCGGTCAAACTCAGTTCGGTCAGGGCCGAAGGCCAAAACACGCCCAGGCCGTTCGTCAGGACCACGGCCAGTAGAAGAAAGACCAACGAC
>Ga0181529_10006514_pt1 | contig 11850 bp, 9 predicted proteins | sample PEATcosm2014_Bin_36_FD_119763 | JGI IMG/M metagenome (GOLD analysis project Ga0181529, IMG submission 119763) | Peatland microbial communities from MTU Mesocosm Facility, Houghton, MI, USA - PEATcosm2014_Bin10_30_metaG | ecosystem: Environmental > Terrestrial > Soil > Wetlands > Peat | place... | reverse complement strand
GCCATCCTCCACCCCGGCCAGGATCGAGTGCCTACCGTAGTCGCCTTCCAGCTCGGCCAGGGTCTGAGCGAGGGGAGCGATGCCCGGATCATTCGCCCGCTCCGCCTCTCGCGCGTAGCAGATCTTCTGTATCTCCAGTATCCTCGGGAGGTCTTCCCGCTCGGCCCTTATAATATCCATTTTCCCATCCTACGCCGTCTTTTCGGTCGAGACAACGCCATGTTCGACGCGCTCAGCATCGAGGCGATGCAGTCGATGCAGGGCATTTTCAGTATCCTAAACCGAGGAGGACAGCATGAAACGATCGCTCCTCGCGCTCTTGATTTCCGCGCTCGGCCTCTTCGCCTACGCCGAGGATCCCACGATAGTCGACGATTGGGGCACGGTCCAGGCGCCTCCCGCCCCGGCCTTGGTCCAGGTCCAAGCCGATCCCGCCACGACCGCCCTCCTCCTCCTGGATTTCGAGGAGAGGACGGTCGGCTCGAGGCCGCGCGCCCTGGCCACGGTGCCTCGGGTCCAGGCCCTGCTCGCGCGCTCGCGCGCCGCGAAGGCGCTCGTGGCGTATAGCAACACCGGCGGCGGAAGCCCCGAGACCATCCTGAGCGAGCTCAAGCCCCTTCCCGGAGAGCACGTGGTCAAGGCGAGCGTCGACAAGTTCTTCGGCACCGACCTCGAGGCCTTCCTGAAGGGCCGGGGCATCAAGCAGGTGATCATAGCCGGGATAGTCGCTGAGGGCGCGGTCCTGGGCACCAGCATCGGGGCCTCGCTGCGCGGCTTCAGGGTGATCGTGCCGGTCGACGGGACGGCCTCGTCGAGCATGTACGCCGAGCAATACGTGGCCTGGCACCTCATGAACGCCCCTGGCGTCCGCGGCAATGTCTCATTGACGAGGACGGACATGATCTCCTTTTAAAACCGGTCGTAGCGCACATCGACGAGGCAGAGCCCGAAGGGCCCGAGGGCGCCCGGGGCGGCGGAGCGGTCCCTGCCCTCGAGTATGGCCGGTACGCGGTCGGGAGCCGTCCTGCCCAGCCCTACCTCGAGGAGGAGGGCGGCCATCACGCGCGCCTGGTTGTAGATGAAGCCCGGGCCCTCGAAGATCAGGTCGACGATCCGGCCCGAGGCCTCGACCCTGGCCGAGTCCAGGCGGCGGACCGTGTCCTCGCCCTTGGCGTTGGAGAGGGCCCTGAAGTCGCGCTCGCCCGCCAGGGCCGCGGCGGCGTCGCCCATCGCGCCCAGGTCCAGCCGCTCGGGGACGTGGAGGCTGTAGCGGCGCAGGAAGGGGTCGGGCACCCTCGAGGCGAGGAGGCGGTAGCGGTAGACCTTGGCCCTGGCGTGGAGCCGCGCGTGGAATCGGCCGTCCACCTCGGCGCACGACAGGCAGGCGAGGTCCGGGGGGAAGGAGGCGTTGAGCGATTCCGCGATCTCCCCGGGCTCGAGGGCGGTGAAGGCGTGGAAGCTGGCGGCCTGTCCCTCGGCGTGGACGCCCGCGTCGGTCCTGCCGGCCCCGACGAGCTCGATGGCCGGCAGGCCGAGGGCCTTCGCCAGCGCCGATTGCACCTCGGCCTGGACGCTCCGGTTGCGGGCGGTTCCCCGGTCCGCGCGCCCCGTGGATTCGCCGAGGCGCTGCCAACCCTGGTAGTCCGTGCCGTCGTAGGCCAGCTTGAGGAGGAAGTTGCGTCTCGCCATGGCCGATGATGGGCCCTTGGGCCGGATATGGTCAATCGGCGGATAGTTAGAATTTTCGCGGGGGGTCGCGCTTTTCCGTTGAAATACCGATATTACTCTGTACAATAGTCGGGAATCGGGCTCGGAAGCATTGGCCCGCGCGGGAGCAGACGCAACGTGAATGACATCGACGGGAAGCCCGAGACAGCCCTGGCCGCGGAGGACATCTCCAGGCTCCGCAACGAGAACTCGAGGCTGGTCAATCGAGTCGCCCAGCTCGAGCGCATGCTTTCCCTGCAGCCTCAAACCGGTCTGCCTACCCATTTCCGCCTCGACCTGGAGCTCGAGGAGCTCATCGAGGATTTCCGGAGGAGGGAGGACAGGGGAGGCTTCAGCCTCCTTATCATCCAGCTCGGCGACAATTTCGCCGCCATCCGCAAGACCCTCAAGTCCAGCGTCAGCGAGTGGATACTCTACGAGACCGGTTGCAGGATCCAGAGCCTCCTGGAGCCGGGCGACAAGCTCTTCCACACGCACGAGAACGAATTCGTCCTCATCCTCCCCGGCCGCAAGGGGCGGGCCCTCGAGGGATTCTTGCGCAGGCTCATCACCCTCCTCGACGAGCCGCACATCTTCTCGGGCTTAAACGTCGGGATCAGGGCGGCGACCGGGGCCTCGTACTGGCCCGAGCACGGCGAGGAGAGGTCGGCCATCCTCCACCGAGCCGACATCGCGGCGGGAGCGGCGGTCGAGGCGCGCAAGAGCTTCGTGCTCTTCAAGCCCGAGCTCCTGCGGCGCGCGGTCGAGCGCGTGGAGTTGCAAAACTCGATCGTCAAGGCCCTCGAGTCCGCCGGCATAGACAATCTAAGCGAGCAATTCACCCTCTTCTTCCAGCCCAAGGTCTTCGCATCCTCCGTGGGCGAGGAGTACATGAACATCGAGCGGGTCGAGGCCGAGGCCCTGATCAGGTGGCGGCACCCGCAGAAGGGCTTCCTCGGCCCGGACTCCTTCATCCCCCTCGCCGAGGAGACCGGCCTCATCCTCCCCCTGGGCAAGTGGCTCATCTACCAATGCGCGAGGCGCCTGGTAGCCTGGGACGCCGAGGGCAGGGCCGACCTGGGCATCTCGCTCAATCTCTCGGTCAACATGTCCGCCCGGCAATTCCGCTCCCAGGACGCCGCGGACATCATCGCCTCGGCCCTCGGCACGACCGGGCTGGCCGGCGAAAGGCTCACCGTGGAGCTCACCGAGACCAGCCTCTTCGAGGACCCCGAGGCGACGAAGAAGACCCTCGAGCGCTTCTCGGCCCTGGGCGTGAGGATCTCCGTGGACGATTTCGGCACGGGCTACTCCAGCTTGAGCCACCTCCATCGCTTTCCCCTGGACGAGATCAAGATCGATAGGCTCTTCATCGAGAACCTCGATTCGAACCGCCAGGACAAGATCATCGTGAGCTCCCTCGTGTCGATAGCGAGGGGGATGGGCCTGACCCTCGTCGCCGAGGGCGTCGAGAAGCCCGAGGCCCTGAGAATGCTCTGGGACATGGGCTGCCGGGGCTTCCAGGGCTTCCTGATCGCCAAGCCCCTGGCCGCCGAGGACTTCCTCGCCTTCTGCGACAGGGTCAAGGCCGACGGGATGAGGATCAGGCTAGAATAGGTCGAAGGAACCGAGGAAGAACTGGACCATCAGTGGGTCGAACTGGCTCCCCGCCCCGGCGGCGATGAGGCTCAGGGACTCGGCCTCGGTGACGGCCCGGCGATAGGGCCGGTCGTGCGTCAACGCGTCCCAGACGTCGACCACGGCGAAGACGCGCGCGGCCAGGGGTATCTGGTCCCTCGAGAGGCCGCGCGGGTAGCCCGTGCCGTCCCAGCGCTCGTGATGGCACCAGGGCACGTCGATCGCGTCGCGGAGGAATGGCACGCCCTCGAAGAGTTCCCGCGCTATCGTGGGGTGGCGGCGCATGATCTCGCGCTCGCCGGCCTCGAGCGGGCCGGGCTTCAGGAGGATGGCGTCGGGTATGCCGATCTTCCCGATGTCGTGGAGGAGGGCGCCCCGGCGCATCAGCGCTATCTCCTCCTCGCTCATGCCGAAGACCCGGGCCAGGGTCGTGGACATGTCGGCCACCCGCTGCGAATGGCCCTCGGTCTCGTGGTCGCGCAGGTCCAGGGTCTTCGAGAGGATCTCGATGCTCGATTCATAGGAGGCGAGGAGCTCCCCATCCGCCCGCCGCAGGTCCTCGAAGAGGGAGGCGTTGCGCAGGGCGGCAGCCGCCTGCCCCGCGAAGGCCTCGGCCTCGCGGACCTCCTCCTCGTCGAAGGCCCTTCCCGCCTCCCGCATGATCACCGCCTCGCCGATGATCCCGTCGGGGCCGCGCAGCGGCAGGTACAGGAAGTGCCCGCCGGCCTGGTCGTCGACGAGGGTCCGCCCTCCCGCCATGCAGGCCAGGGACTTGACCTCGACGGCGAGGGGACTCCGTTCCCCGGAGCGCCAGTCCCGCTCGGCCCTGGGCTCGAGGCGCCGAGCCGATTCCCCGCGAGGGCCCCAGAAGAAGACTTGAGCGGCATCGTACGCGACGATCCAATTGAGGTAGTCGAGCAGCTCCTCGAGGAGGGCTCCGGAGTCCTGGCTGCGGCTCAGGGCCAGGCTCGCCGCGCGGAAGGACGCGGCCGCTTGCCGGGCGCGTCTCTCGCCGGCCGCGAGCTCCCTGGCCCGCCGCTCCAGGAGGAAGAGGACGGCTGCCAGCCGCTCTGGGTCCGCGGCCATGCGCGCCGCGTCGCGGCCATAGAGCTCGGGCGAGGGCGCCGGCGCTCCGGGGCCCGGGCCATCCAGGCTCAGGTCCTCGTAGTTCAGGCCCAGGGCTTCGGCGAGGGCAGCGAGCGCCCCGTCCAGGCCTTCGGCGCGCCTCGCGGCACCGCCCTCAGAGTCCTTCAATCCTCGGTCCATACCGCTTCGCCCCGGAGTATCTTGCGCAAGAGCTCGGAGAAGCGGCGGCCATCGATGGGCTTCCCGATGAACCCGTCGAAGCCGGCCTGACGGCAGCGATCGGCCTCGCGCCGGCTGGCGTTGGCAGTGAGGGCGACCACCCTGGTCGCGACGGCGCTCGCGATCGCGCGGATGTCCGAGAGGACCGCGTAGCCGTCCTTCTTGGGCAGCTGGAGATCGAGGAAGACGAGGTCGAAGGCCCCGCCCGTGCGCTCGAGATAGTCGCCCGCGTCGCCCTCGATGGCGACGAAGGACTCGGGACCCACGCCGGCCATGCGCAGGAGCCGCGAGATCACGATCCTGTTGTCGGGATCGTCCTCGACGACGAGGATCCGGGCCTGGCCGGGCTCCAGCGCGCTCACGCGCTGCGCTCCTTCCGGGCGCCGTCCGCCCTCGCGAGGGTGAAGCGGAAGACCGAGCCCTCGCCCTTGCTCGAGTCGGCCCAGAGCCGGCCTCCTTGGAGCTCGACGAGGTGTCGGGCCAGGGGCAGGCCGAGGCCGGAGCCGCCGGCCATTCGGTCCATGTCGTCGTCGAGCTGGACGAATTCCGTGAAGGCCTTGGGAAGCTCGTCCGGGTCCATGCCGATGCCCGTGTCCTCGACCTCGACGAGGACCTCGCGCTCCGAGGCCGAGGCGCGCACGAGAATGTGCCCCTCGGTCGTGAACTTGACGGCGTTCGCGAGGAGGTTGAAGAGGACCTGCCTCAGCTTGGTGCGGTCGGCGAGCACGGGAGGGAGGCCGGCCGGGATCTCCTCCCGGAGCTCCACTCCGAGAGAGCGCTCGAGGCCCGAGGCCGCGGAGAGCACGGCGCGGGCGATCGCGGCGAAGTCCGTCTCCTCGAGCCTGACCTCCATGCGGCCAGCCTCGATCTTGGCCGTGTCGAGGACGTCGTTGATGAGGCCGAGGAGGTGCCTGCCGGCCACCTCGATGCGGGAGGCCGCCTCGCGGATTCCCGGGGGCGCCTCTTCATCGCCGCCCTCTTGGATGATGTAGGCGTGGTTGATGATCGAGTTGAGGGGAGTGCGGAGCTCGTGGGTCATGTTGGCGAGGAAGCGGGACTTGGTGCGGTTGGCCTCCTCGGCCTCCGCGCGGGCGGCGCTCGCGGACTCGTAGAGGGCCGCCGCGCGCCGCGCCTCGTCCATGGCCCGGCGGTGCAGGCGGGCGTTCTCTATGGCGACGGCCGCCTGGAGCGCGAGGGCGGAGAGGAAGCGCAGGTCGTCGGGCACGAAGACCGGCTCCTCCTGGCCCCGCCAGACCGCCATGACGCCGATCACGCGCCCCCCCGCGGCGAGGGGCGCCGCTATGAGCTTCTCGTCGGGCTCTTCGGGCGTGCCCGGAACGCCGACTGCCTCGGGCTCGGCGCTGGTCCTGTTGACTATGATGCCCTCTCCCGTGGAGACCACCCTGCCGACTATGCCCGCCCCGGCTGGGAGGCAGAAGCCCTGGAGCTCGGCCGCATGCCGGCCGACGGCGACGACGGCCCGCAGGGAGCCGTCGCCCTCGAGCAGTAGGACGGCCGAGCTGCCGCGAGAGAGGAGGGCGTTGGCGCGCATCGCGATGCGCCTGAGCACCACGTCGGGGTCGAGGCTCTCGGTGATCTCCCGCCCGGCGTCCGCGAGGGCCGAGGCCTCGTCGGCCTTGCGCCGCGCCTCCTCGTAGAGCCGCGCGTTGCGGATCCCCGCCCCGACCGTCGAGGCTATCGTGGCCAGGAGGCGCATGTCGTCGTCGGAGAAGGCGTTCTCGCGGTCGTAGGACTGGACGCAAAGGACGCCGAGGGCGCGCTTGCCCGAGAAGATGGGCACGCCGAGCCAGCTCAGGGGATCCCGCCCGGGAAGGCTCCTGCCGCCAAGCTCCTTGGCCCTATTGTCCAGGTCCGAGCCGATGTTGAGCGCTTCCCTGCTCCTGAGCACGTACGAGGTCAGCCCCTCGCCGAAGGCGAAGGGCTCGAGGCTCAGCTTCCTGCCGTCGCGGGAATAGAAGGGCAGCCGGACGATGCCGGCCTCCTCCTCCCAAATGGCCACGTAGATGACGCCCGCCTGGAAGATCTCGAGCAGGTTCTTGCCCACCACCTCGCAGAGCTTGTCCACCTCGAGCCGCGAGGCGACGGCCGAGCCGATCTTCTTGACGGCGTCGAGCTCCTCGAGCTTGCGCCGGGCGGTCGCGAAGAGCCGCGCGTTGCGGACGGCGGCCGCGGCGAGGTCGGCGAAGGCGTCGGCCACCTCGCGCTCATCCTCGGTATAGGCGCCCGGCGTCCTCGAGTCGATGGCGAGCATGCCTATCACTTCGCCGTAGGCGCGCAGCGGGATGCCCATCCAGGAATGGATCGCCTGGGCCCTGGGACGAGGGTTCCAGCGGGGATCCTGGCCGACATCGTCGATCACCATGGGAGTCCCGCTCTCCACGACGAAGCGGTTGAGCGGGTAGAGCTCCAGCTCCATGCGCATGCCGGTCATCGAAGCGGAGTCCTCGAAGCCTATGGCCGCCTTGACCTCTAGGATCTGGCCGTCGAGGAGGAGGAGGGTGCAGGAGTCTACGGGTATGACGAGTCCGATCGAGTCGAGGATGCGCACGAGCACCTCGTCGAGCTCGAGGGTGGAGGCGAGGGTCTTCGAGAGGCCGAGGATGACCTTCGCCACCGTATCGGACTCGTGTCGGAGCAAGGCTACCATTCGAAGGGATTGTATAGGACTACGCCAAGGTCCGCAACTTCGAACTGCGCCGCTCCCGCTGAAAATTCGCCGGTTGAGCGGTTTAGCGGGATATTAGCGTATAGCTGGCTCTCCGAATCTCGGCCAAGGCTAGTCGAGACCGGCTCGGTTCCGTCGAAATAGACGGGCGATCGGCCAAGGCAGGTAGGCAATAAACATGAGCGCCAGACTCATCGCGACGAAGGCGAAGTAATAGCCCCAGCCGTGGCCGAAGGAATCCAGCGGAGTGGAGATGTCCGGCGGGCTGACGAGGAACATGAAATTGAACTCGTAGGGAGGTTTCGAGAAGGCGAGGTCGAAGAAACGCATGCCGATCGTTATCGGGAATAGAATGGCGATGGCCTTGACAAACGACCTGAGCTTGATCGAGAAGCCGCGCACCGCCGCGAAGTAGACGATAGTGAGCACGATGTAGCCGTGGGTCCCGAAGTACTGGTAAAAATGCCAGCGGTTGGGCCCTGCGCCGTCGTCGTCGGCGAAGAGGAGAGACGCGAAGGCGCCGATGCCCCAGAAGTAGAGCAGTTCGAAGACTGTCTTGTTCTTGGAAATGCAGAGGGCCACCGATAGCCAAAGAGTCACCGCGCACAGCTCGAAGGGAATGAGGTGGCGGAGGAATTCGTAGTAGTCCAGCGTCAGGTACTGGATCAGATGGTAGCTCATCTCGAAGACGAGTGCGGCCACTGTAGCGATCAACAGCATGGCTCGCTCTCGTTTTGCGTCGCGCAGCTTTTCCCGGAAGATCACCATGAGGCCGCCAACGAGCACGAAGAAGCCAAGCGTGATGAGGTGAACGGGGCCGAAGGGCTCGAGGTACCCCGGCATGGACTCCGGAATCGGCGTAAACGAGAAGAACTGCACGGCGAATTCCCCTTTCTGTTTCACGCATGGACGTATTCTTCCTCATCGCGGGAGGCCATCGACTCCACGCACAATTCTACCGAGTTCGGCACCCATGTCAAGCCGACCGCGGCCCGCGTCAGCGTCCACGCTCGATCCGCGCGCCCTCCTCGGCGTCGGGGACGACTCGCCAGGAGCCGCGGCGGGGCCGCGCGGCCCGCGCGAAGGCCGCAAGGCCGGCTGCGCCCGCGGCCAGCGCTTCCTCGGGCTCGTAGCTCAGCTCGAGGCGAGTCGTTTCGCCCTCCGCGAGGGCCCGTCCCCAGGCCCCGTGGAGGCGGACGAGATCGCGCAACGCGGGCAGGAGGGCGTCCAGGCCGTCGGCCCGGTAGCCCTCCTCGAGGAAGCCCAGCTGCTCGGCCTCGATGGAGCCGCGCGGCCCCTGTTCGCCGAGCCTGCTGAGCCAGGCCGCGTAGCCGCGCAGGAAGGCGGAGGGCAGGGAGCGCAGTGGGGCGAGCGCGGCGCGGAACCAGCCCACCGCCCGGCCAGCCGAGTAGAACCGGTCGCAGGCGAGGGCTAGGGAGGCGGCGCGCTCCAGGTCGGCGGCGGGCAGCTCCCGCGTCGAGCGCACGAGGTACGGCGGCCTCGTGTCCGCCTCGAGGCCGAGCGCGGCAGCGCGCTCGAACAGCTCCGTCCCGGGCAGGACGGCGAGGGGGAAGATGTCCAGGTGGTTGGGCCCGAGCCCGAGGGCGTAGTCGAGGCCCTCCTCGAAATCGCGCAAGCTGTCTCCGGGGAGCCCGTAGATGAGGTCCAGGCCGAAGCTCAGGCCGGCCGAGCCGAGCAAGGCGATCTTGCGGGCGAAGGCCTTGCGGTCGAATCCGGGCCGGCCGATCGCGTCGAGGGTCGCGGGATTCACGCTCTGCAGGCCGATCTGGAGGAGGCAGTCGAGGGCGGCGAAACGCCGAGCGAGCTCCTTGTCCAGGAGCTCGGCGCGCAGCTCGAACTTCCAGCGTATGCCCGGCTTGGCTCGTAAGAGCTCGAGGAGGGCGGCGGCCCGATCGCGGTCCGCGTCGAAGGTCGGGTCGAGGACAAAGACGTACTTCGCGCCCGAGGCCCCGATGAGCTCGAGCTCGGCCTCGATCCTCGCCATGGGGAAGGGGCGCGAGCCGCCCCGGCCCTTGGACTCGTAGCAGTAGGCGCAGCGGAAGGGACAGCCGCGCGAGAGTTCCCAGAGCAGGTCCCCGCCATAGGCTCGGGGGTCGATGGTCCCCGATATCCAGGGCGAGGGGAGGTCGGCGGCGTTCTCCAGGGTGGCCGGATGCCAGGGCCTGCCGGGGAGGACGAGGCCCGGGATCCCCCCCTCCTCGAGACGGTCCGAAAGCAGGGCCTGCAAAGCATTGACCGTCGCCGCCTCGCCCTCTCCGGCGATCGCGAAATCGAGGCCGGCCTCGGCGATGAGGCCCTCGGGGTCGGCGCTCGCCTCGGGGCCTCCGGCGAAGACGAAGGTCCCCGGGGACTCCGCTCGCAAGAGCCTGGCGGCCTCGCAAAGGAAGCCTCGGCTCCAGGAATAGACCGAGAGGCCGACGAGGCGGGCCCCGGAGGCGGCGAGGCGCGAGGCCAAGCCGGCGGGGGACTCGCCCGGCTCGGCCTCGAGCAGGAAGGGCTCGAGGGAGGCCAGGTCGGCTGTGGCCCGGATAGCCGCCGCCACGCAGGCCGAGCCCAGGGGCAGGGTCTCGGACGAGTCGGATACGGGCTGCGAGACCAGGGCCAGCCTCGCCTGGGCCTCCTTCAATGGAGGGCCGCGAGGCCCGGCCTTCGCGCGGCGACGAGCCGGCGCTGGGCCTCGGTCTGGGGCGACTCGGCCTCCGGCCTGTCCGTGCCGGAGCGGAGCTCGCGCAGGAGGGCGACCGCGGAAGCGGGCGGGACCAGGCCCTTCTCCGCGAGGAAGGACGCGACGGCCATCCCCGTCCTCCCCAGGCCGCCGAGGCAGTGGAGGTACACCGTCCTCCCCTCCGCGAGGAGCTCGTCGAGCTCGCCTAACGCGCGATCGAGGGACGGGCCCGTGGCCGACATGTCCGGCATCGGCGCCGAGCGCCGCACGAGGACCAGGCCTCGATTCGAGCGCCGGCCCTCGAGGAGGGGAGCGTAGGGCTCGGCGTCCTCCCCCTCCTCGGTCAGGTCGAGGAAGGCGTCGACCCCCGCGGCGCCGAGGAGCTCGAGGTCGCGCTCGACCGAGGCCTTCTCCCGGCCCGCGGGGCGGCCGGGGTAGCCGCCGGCGAGGAGCTTGCCCGGCAGCACCCAGTACGAGCGCGGCAGGGGAGGTGGCGGGGCGACGAGCGGAGCGAACCGCGCCGCGAGGGCCTCGATTTCCCCGTTTCGGGCGAGGGCCTGGACCCAGTCTACGGGGATCGCGGCCCTGCCGTAGGCGAGGCCCGCGAGGCCGCCCGCCACCGCCCCCGTCGTGTCGGCGTCCTCGCCTAGGTTGACGGCCGCGAGGGCGCACTCGGCGTAGGACGAGCTCCGCAGGAGGCACCAGAGCGAGGCCTCGAGGCAATGCACGACATAGCCCGAGCCCCGCACCGCGCTCGATGGCAGGGAGGCGAGCCCCCCGCCCAAGACTCGGCCGTAGATGCCGGCCTCCGCGCGCAGGGAGAGGGGCAGTCCCTCCAGCCTCGAGGAAGCCTCCTCCATCGCGGAGCCGTAGGCCTCGCGTGGCGACTCGCCCAGAAGCAAGCGGCCAGCGACCAGGCAATGGAGCCAGCAGCCGAGGATGCTCCGCGGGTGGCCGTGGGTGACTGCCGAGTAGGCGGCGATAGCGTTGAGTCGGGCGGGCTCCGGGAGGGCTGCGAGCCAGATCGAGGCCGGCAGGATCCGCATGAGGGAGCCATTGCCGTTGTCGTTCTCGCCCCTGCCGCCCGCCAGCGCGGCGGGCATGCCGGCGCGGATCCTTCCCAGGGCCCTGTGCGTCGCCCCGCCGACGTCGAAGGCCTCGCCTCGGGCCGCCCACAGCCCTCGCTCCAGCCAGGAGAGAAAGCGCCTGCCCGCGTCCTCGGGATCGAAGCCCCGCTCGGCTATGCTCTCGGCGAGGCAGAGGGCGAGGGACGTGTCGTCGGACCAGGTGCCGGGCTCGACGCGCCAGGTCCCGCCGCCGCGCATGCCCAGCACGGGATCGGCATCGCGCAGGGCGCGGCCCTCGAACTCGACCGGGACGCCTAGGGCGTCCCCTGCCGCGAGTCCGAAGAGCGCGCCCTCCACGCGCTCGCGAATCGAGACAGCTTGAATCATGGCATCCCCTTTACGCCCGGCCCGTTTCGGCCGCGAATGCCCGCAACTTGGACCTGTTGTGGACCGCGCCCGGCCCCGGCCGGCCCATGTCGGCCCAGTCCATGAGGACGGAAGCCCTCGGCGATCCCGATCCGGGCGAGGGCCAGGGCGGAGGCGTCGCGAGCCAGCTCCCGTCGGGCCGTCTCATATGCGAGCGGTCGGAGACGAGGCCGGCCTCGTATTCGCCGCCGGGCATGACGCGGAAGCGGGGCTCGAAGGCGCTCTGGACGCCTTCCGGGAAGGTCTCGTCGATATAGCGCGCGAGGGGGCAGGGAAAAGGGAGCTCGCTGTCGAGGTCGAAGGCCAGCCTGCCTTGGACGGGGTCGGCCGCCACG
>Ga0181529_10006511_pt1 | contig 11854 bp, 8 predicted proteins | sample PEATcosm2014_Bin_36_FD_119763 | JGI IMG/M metagenome (GOLD analysis project Ga0181529, IMG submission 119763) | Peatland microbial communities from MTU Mesocosm Facility, Houghton, MI, USA - PEATcosm2014_Bin10_30_metaG | ecosystem: Environmental > Terrestrial > Soil > Wetlands > Peat | place... | reverse complement strand
GGCGTGATTGAAGAATCGGTAGCGGACAACGATCTCCTTGGCGGAAATCGCCAGATCCTCCGACCGCATCTCGACGTCGGCGCTCTTGGCGAGGACGAGACCGCCGGTCGTCAGCTCTGCGCTCGAGTCGTTGGCGAGCGCTGGCGCGGCGACCCACAGCGCGAACGCGCCGGCGATCGCGGCGGGCCCGCCAATTCCATCGTGTCGTCGCTTGCTTGCGTCGCGCATCGGTTCGCGCTCCCGTCCGCCGCGCCTGCCTCGCCAAGCGCGACCATCCCCGACGAAAGAATTTACCAGAGCCGCCGAGCGAATTCCACTCGCGACGAGCCAAGTCATTATACTGCGCGGCAAGGCGCGCAGTCCGCGCGGGCGCGCGCAAGCTCAGAGAGGCCGTCCATGCCGCAGCGCGCCGCGCCGCACGACGAACCCAACCACGACGCCCGCGATCCCTATGGCGCCGCGACGCACGTGGTCTTCAACCAGCCGACTGAGCTCGCCGACTGCAACCTCTTCGGCGGCGACGCGGCGTTGCAGGAGGGCGTCGCGCGTGAGGGCGGCGGCTGGGCGAGCAATGAACTCGCTGCGCTCGGCGCGCGGCTCGGCTCGGCCGAAACGCTCGAACTCGGCGCGCTCGCCAACCGCTATCCGCCTGAGCTCGACACCCACGACCGCTACGGCAATCGCGTCGACCTCGTTCGCTACCATCCAAGCTATCACCAGCTCATGCGGCTCGCCGTCGAACAGGGCCTGCACGCTTCGCCGTGGACCGAACCGCGCCCAGGCGCGCATGTCGCCCGCGCCGCGCGCTACTACATGCAGGCGCAGATCGAAGCGGGCCACGGTTGCCCGATCACCATGACCTTCGCCGCGACGCCGAGCCTCGCCAAGGAACCCGAGATCGCCAAGCATTGGCTGCCGAAGATCCACGCTCGCGTTTACGATCCACGCAACATCCCCGCCGCAGACAAGCAAGGCCTGACGATCGGCATGGCGATGACCGAGAAACAGGGCGGCTCGGACGTGCGCGCCAACACGACGCGCGCTGTCCCGCTGGGCCGCGACGCAATGGGCGAGGCCTACGAACTCGTCGGCCACAAGTTCTTCGTCTCGGCGCCGATGTGCGACGCCTTCCTGACGTTGGCCCAGGCGCCGGGCGGGCTCACCTGTTTTCTCGCGCCGCGCTGGCGGCCGGACGGAACGAAGAACCCGATCCAGATCGTGCGGCTCAAGCGCAAGATGGGCAACGTCTCCAATGCCTCGAGCGAGACCGAATGGCGCGGGGCGCTCGCCTGGCGCGTCGGCCCCGAGGGGCGCGGCGCGGCGACGATCCTCGAGATGGTCGCCGCGACGCGCTTCGACTGCATGATCGGCTCTTCGGCCGGCATGCGCATGGCCGCGGCTCAGGCGCTCGATCACTGCCGCCAGCGCAAGGCGTTCGGTGCGCTGCTGATCGACCAGCCGGCGATGCGCGCCGTGCTCGCTGATCTCGCGCTTGAAGCGGAGGCGTCGCTGACGCTGACGCTCAGGGTCGCGCGCGCGCTCGACAATCGCGCTTCCGACCCGCACGAGGACGCATTCGCGCGCATCGCCGCGCCGCTGGGCAAATACTGGATCTGTAAGCGCACGCCCGCTCACGCCTACGAGGCGATGGAATGCCTCGGCGGCTCGGGCGCGATGGAGGATTCGCCGATGCCGCGCCTCTATCGCGAGGCGCCGATCAACGCGATCTGGGAGGGCAGCGGCAACGTTCAGTGCCTCGACGTGCTGCGCGCGATCTTGCGCGCGCCGCAGTCGTTGGACGCCTATTTCGCCGAGATCGATTCCGCGCGCGGCGCGAACCGCGCGCTCGACGCGCATGCCGCGGCGCTGAAGGGCGACATGCGCGATCTCGACGATTTCGAGGAACGCGCCCGCGATCTCTGCGATCGGCTCGCGCTCGCCCTGCAGGCGAGCGTAATGGTCAGAAGCGCGCCGGCCGCCAACGCCGACGCCTTCTGCGCCTCGCGCCTCGAAGGCCGCGGCGCACGAAACTGGGGCGCGCTGCCGAAGGGGCTCGATCTCGCCGCAATTGTTAAGCGGGCGCTGCCGAGGTAAGCGCGCCTTCGCCTGACCCATTTCCCACATACACCGCCCGCGGCCGGATCAGAATCCCCTGCTTACGCTGCTCAAGCGCGTGGGCGATCCAGCCAACCGTGCGGCCGACCGCAAACAGCGCGAAGGCCGCGCCGCGCGGTAGGCGCAGCGCGCGGCGGACCGCGACAAGGCCGAAATCGAGCGACGGGGCCAGGCCAGTCAGCCGCTCTGCTTCGCCAGTGAGCGCCGCCGCAAGCGGATCGGCGACTTCCGCGAGCAAAGCCGCGGCGCGCGGATCGCCGTTCGGATAGAACGGGTGTCCAAAGCCCGGCAGATCCTCTCCGGCGGCAAGGCGGCGGCGTAGCGCGACTGCAGCGCCATTCGCCTCGGCCGCGTCGAACAGGCTCTCGACCCGCTCGGTCATGCCGCCGTGGCGCGGCCCCGACAGCGCCGCCAGGCCGGCGACCACAGCAGCGTGCAGGCTTGCGCCAGTCGAGGCGACGCAACGCACGGTGAAGCTCGACGTATTGAGCTCGTGGTCGGCGCACAGATTGAGCGCTTTGCGCACGCGTTGCGCGCCGTCGCGATCGAGGCCCCAGGCTGCGGCGCATTGGACGTGGATCGTCGCTCCGTGACCAGCTGCGCCAGTCGCTGCGGCCGCCATACGGCGGACCAGCGCGCCGCATCCCTCGGCGAGTCGCGTCGGATCGGCGATCCAGGCCGCCGTCGCGTCATCTTCGCCCGAGGCGGCGAAACGCGCCAGCAACGCCTCGGCGCCCGTTGCCGGCGCGCCTGGCGTAGGGGCCAATGACGCCGGCGCGCCAAACGCGGCGGGGCGCGGCAGCTCCCACAGCAGCGCAGCGATATCTTCGAGCTCAGCGGTCTCCGCGAGCGCGACGGCGTCGGCGCCGCGGTGCCACGGCCTGCCGTCGCGGATCAAAGTAATCGCCGATTCGAGCACCGGCGCGCCGAAATCGAGCGCCGCCTTCGCGACCTCTTTTGGCCGGCGGCCGCGCCGCCGCTCGACGGCGAGCCGCTCGACCGCATCCGCCGCATAGAGCCGTCGCCGAGGATCGTCCGCCTCGCAGGCCCGGATCAGGCTGCGGCTGACATAGGCGTAGAGAGTCGCGCGTGTGACGCCGAGCCGCGCCGCCGCCTCCGCAGCCGTGAGGAAACCCGCCATCGACGCCCCCAATCGAATATGGATTGATGTAATCAAGATTGACGATTTCAGCCAATCGCTCCTCTCTTTCGTCCCGCCTTGCGCGCCTAAATGAGGAGAACGCGATGTCCGACGCCCCTTCCCCCGCTTTCCGCTTCCTCGCCGCCGCCTGGCGCGCAGTCGGCGGCGACAAAGCCTGGCTCGATCGCGTCGAAATCGCCGGCCAAGGCGACCTGCCCTCAGCGTTCGCCGTCACTGACCTCGCCGCGGCTTCGGTCGGCGCGGCGGCGCTCGCAGTCGCCGAGCGCGCGGCTTTGGCGACGTCGCGACCGCCGCACGTCGTCGTCGACCGCCGGCTCGCTTCGCTGTGGTTTGGCTTCTCGCTCAAGCCTGAGGGCTGGGCGCTGCCGCCGGTGTGGGATCCGATCGCCGGGGACTATCTCGCCGCCGACGGCTGGATTCGGTTGCACACCAACGCCGCGCGCCATCGCGAAGCTGCGCTCGCCGCGCTTGGATGCGGCGGCGAGCACAACGCGGTCGCGGCGGCGGTGCGCGACGCGCGCGCCGACGAGCTCGAGGCCGCGATCGTCGCTCGCGGCGGCTGCGCCGCCGTGATGCGCTCGCTTGCAGCCTGGGCTGACCATCCCCAGGGCCGCGCGGTCGCCGCCGAGCCGCTCGTCTTCCTCGACAAGCGCGAGCCGGCCGCCGCAGGGGACGGGCCAATCGTTCCGGCTCGCCCGCTCGCTGGCGTGCGCGTGCTCGACCTCACTCGCATTCTCGCCGGACCGGTCGCCACTCGCTTCCTCGCCGCCTACGGCGCCGACGTGCTGCGGCTCGACCCGCCCGACTGGGACGAGCCGAGCGTCGCGCCGGAGGTGACGCTCGGCAAACGCTGCGCGCGGCTCGACCTCAAGGACGCCGGCGGCCGCGCGCGTTTTTTCGCCCTGCTCGCCGAGGCCGACGTGATCGTCCACGGCTATCGGCCCGGCGCGCTTGACGCGCTCGGCCTTGGCGAAGCCGAGCGTCGCCGCGCTCGGCCTGGCCTCGTCGACGTATCGCTCGACGCCTATGGCTGGAGCGGCCCATGGGCCGGCCGCCGCGGCTTCGACAGCCTGGTGCAGATGAGCGCCGGCGTCGCAGCGGAAGGCATGCGCCGCTTCGGCAAGGACAAGCCGACGCCGCTGCCTGTCCAGGCGCTCGACCACGCCGCGGGCTATCTCCTCGCCGCCGCAGCGGCGCGCGGACTCGCTGAGCGCGCCGCATCTGGCGCCGGTTCGTCGCGCCGCCTGTCGCTCGCCCGGGTCGCAGCGCTGCTGACGAGCGAGCGAGCGGATGCACAAGCGCCGTTCGTCCCGGTCGGCGAAGCCGACTACGCGCCGCAGATCGAAGCAACCGACTGGGGTCCGGCGCGCCGCCTCAGACCGCCCGCGGCGATCGACGGCGCGCCGATGCTTTGGGCCCATCCCGCCAGTCGCTTGGGCGCCGCGTCGCCGGCGTGGTGAAGTCCGTCGTTTCGCCCGCGCTGCTGACTTCAATCGTTCAAATGCGGTAGAATGTCGCAGAATATGCTATGGGGCTTCCGCCTCGCGCTCTCAAGCGGGGCCGAACCGGCGTGCGACAGGCCGGGGTCGCGTTGAGGCCGTCGGGCGTTGCGGGCGCCCCACTCGGTCGGGGGGAGATGGATAGGCGAACACAGGCGCAAATCGACGCCGCGGTCGCCGAATTGTCGTCTCTTGCGCTCGCCGGCGACATCGCCGGCGCGCTGGAGGTCGTCGATCGGCTGATTAAGATTGCTTCGGGTTCGACATTCGTCTGGGCGCAGCTTCAGGCGCGGCTGCTGCATGCCGCGATGGACGATCCCCGCATGCCCTCGGAGCTGCTGGCGGCGCTGATCGAACGGTTCCGCTGGGCCGAGCCGATCAGCGCGCTGAGCCGTTTCCACCCCGACTTGCGCGCGCGCGTCGCGACGCGGCTCGCCGCCGCCCAGGGGTGGTACGACGATCTTAAGGCGGCGGCCCGACGCCTCGACGACGCCGGCGCCGCGGCGAGACTAGCGTTGCGCCCGCCGGCGCGAACGATCGACCCAACGACGCTGTCGCCAGGCGTGCTGCAGGCGCTGCAGGCCTTCGTCGCCGGGGCGCAGCGGTTTGGGCCGCTGCTCGGCGGATTGATCGACCCCGAGGCGATCGAGCGAATCGCCCACGCGCTGCATGTCGACTTCGCGCCGATCGATCCGCTCGCCCATGTCGGCGTCGCCGGTTCGCGCCTGCCCGACGGCGCGCGCTGGGCGATCGCGCTATCGGCGATGTACACGATCGCCCAGCGCGGGACCGACGCGACTCTCGCGCCGTTCGCGCCGGCCCGAGCAGCCCAGAGCCTGAAGATCCTGCACGACTACTGGGGCGTCGGCGACGAGGCGCCGCAGGCGCGGCGCGCCCAAACGATCGCCCGACTCGATTGGCTGCTTGAGCAAGGCGACCGCGCCGATCCCCAATGCGCGGAGCCCGGCGACCCCGAGGCGCCGATCGACCTGCTGGCCTGGGATCTGGCGCGCGCGGCGATGACCGCGCGCCACGCTTGCCTCGCCGAATGTTTGAGCGAGTCCGAGGCCTGGACCTATCTGCTGACAATCGCCCTCAAGGCGCAGGACGCCTTCGAATCCTGGCGCGATTTCGGCGACCGCTACCGCCGTGGCCGCGTCCGCTGGTCGAACGCGACGCATGACCGCTTCGACGGAATTCTCGCTTTTCTCGTCGACGACGCGCGGTCGCCGTGGCGGTCCCTCCCCTGGCGCTTGCGCCTCGACGCCGGCAACGTCTGCGGCGAAGCGACCGACGAGCCGGGCGCGCGACGGGGCGACTTCGTCTCTGTCCTGTGGCGGCGGCACGGCAACCTGCGGACGCAATTGGCGGCCTTGCTCGCGGTTGCGCTAATTGTCGCCGGCTGGGAGGCTGAGCGCCTGCTGCGTCCTCAGCCGATCGCTGCGGCGCAAGCGCCCGAAATCGCGATCTCGCCGATCGCCGATCCGCCCGACGACCCCGCCTCCGCGCGCGGCGAGTTCGACCGGATCCAGGTCGTCTTCGTCACGAACGGCGAGGGCGCGCGCGCGCAGTTCCGCAGCGCGCCGATCGCCCACCCGCTCGCCGATTTTCGCTACGGCGTCGACCACGCGGTTCCCGACCGCGCGCTGACGCCCAAGCTGCTCGAGAAGGCGATCAAGGGTCTGCCGCAGGCGCTCGACCTGCCTCCAGGCGCGCATTTCCTCACCATCCAGGCCCAACTCGACAACGGCGCGATCTCTCCGGTCCGCCGCTTCGACGTGCCCGCCAGCCTGCTTGCTCCGCATCGCTAGACGCGCGGCGGCGGCGGCGTCCCGCGACTCCGGCGCGCTTGATCAGTTCGGCGGGGAAGGTTACAGGCCTGCCGACCGGAGGATTCCATGGGGACTCGCGACCCGCTGATCGAACGCTTTCGCCAGAATTTCGGCGGCGAAGCGCGACTTTACCGCGCCCCAGGGCGAGTCAATTTGATCGGTGAACACACAGACTACAACGACGGCTTCGTGCTGCCTGCGGCGCTGCAGCAATGCACCTGGATCGCGGCGGCGGCGCGGCCGGAGCGGCGGCTGCGCGTCAGCTCGCTGCGCGCAGGCGAGACCCTCGAATTCGCGCTCGACGATCCCGATCCGCGCCCGCGCCGGGACTGGAGCGATTACATCCGCGGCGTCGCGATCATGCTGCAGCGCGACGGCTATCGCCTGAGCGGCGCCGACATGATGATCGACAGCGACGTGCCGGTCGGTTCTGGCCTCAGCTCCTCGGCGGCGCTTGAAGTCGCGAGCGGCTTCGCTCTGCTCGACGGCGCCGGCCAAGCGGTCGATCTGACCCGCCTCGCGCTCGACTGCCAGCGCGCCGAGAACGAGTTCGTCGGCATGCGCTGCGGCGTCATGGACCAGTTCGCCTCCTGCCGCGGCGCGACGGACCGCGTCCTGCTGCTCGACTGCCGCAGCCTCGATTTCCGGCTGTCGCCGGTCGATCCATCGGTCCGATTGGTGATCTGCAATTCGATGGTCCACCACGAGCTCGCCGGCAGCGAGTACAACCGGCGTCGCGAACAGTGCGAGGACGGCGTCGCGCGTCTCAAGACGGTCCTTCCCGACATTCGGGCGCTGCGCGACGTGACGGCCGGCGATCTCGCCCGACACGGCGCGCTGTTGTCGGAGCTGGTCTTGCGCCGCTGCCGCCACGTCATCACCGAAAACGATCGCGTCCAGCGCGCCGCCGCGGCGCTCGAGGCCGGCGCGGTCGGCGAAGTCGGCCGACTGATGAACGCTTCGCACGTCAGCATGCGCGACGACTACGAGATCAGTTGCGGCGAGATCGACGTCCTGGTCGAACTCGCCGGTCGCGTCGATGGCGTGCTCGGCGCGCGCATGACCGGCGGCGGCTTTGGCGGCTGTACGGTCAACCTGGTGCGGGTCGAAGCGGTCGACCGCTTCGCCGACGAGGTCGGTCGAGGCTATAAGGGGGCGACCGGCATCACGCCGCAGTTCCTCGTCTGCCGCCCAGGCGCCGGCGCTGGCGTCGCGAACTAGACCGCCGCGCCGCGGCTTTGCCCTGAACGAGGACTCCCTTGACGCTGCTCAACGACGCTTCCCACCGCCGCTTCAATCCGCTGACGCGGGAATGGGTGCTGGTGTCGCCGCACCGCACGCAGCGTCCCTGGCAAGGGCAAACGGAACGCGCGGCGCGACCGACCGAGCTGCGCTACGACCCCGATTGCTATCTTTGTCCGGGCAACCGTCGCGCCAACGGCGAAGTCAATCCGCCTTACGCGCAGACGCTGGTGTTTCCCAACGACTTTCCCGCCCTGCAGCGTGAAGCCGGCGGCGAAGCGATCAACCAGAGCGGGCTGATCGTCGCCGAGCCCGAGCGCGGAATCGCCAAGGTCGTCTGCTTCTCGCCGCGCCACGACCTGACGCTGGCACGCATGTCGGTCGAGGAGATCGAGCCGGTCGTCAAAGTCTGGATCGAGGAATATCGCACGCTCGGAGCGCTCGAAGAAATCCGCTGGGTGCAAATCTTCGAGAACCGCGGCGCGATGATGGGGGCGAGCAATCCGCATCCGCATTGCCAAATTTGGGCGACCGAGAGCTTGCCCAACGAGGCGATCAAGGAACTCGACGCCCAGCGCGCCTATCGCGAGGCGCGGGGCAGTTGTCTGCTGTGCGACTATCTCGCGCTCGAACTCGACGCCAAGACGCGCATTGTCTGCGAAAATGAGAGTTTCGTCGCGCTGACGCCGTTCTGGGCGGTGTGGCCGTTTGAGACTCTGGTGCTGCCGCGCCGCCATTTCGGCGCGATGGACGAATTGAGCGCCAGCGAGGCGCGCGGACTAGCCGACATTCTGCGCCGACTGACCATCCGCTACGACAACCTGTTCGAGATCTCCTTCCCCTACTCGATGGGCTTCCACCAGTCGCCGACCGACGGCGCCGCGCATCCCGAGCAGCATTTCCATGCCCACTTCTATCCGCCGCTGCTGAGGTCCGCCTCGGTTCGCAAGTTCATGGTCGGATTCGAGTTGCTCGGCACGCCGCAGCGCGACATCACGCCCGAGAGCGCGGCGGCGCGCCTGCGCGAAGCGTCCGCCGTCCACTATCTCGATCGGCCAGCGAGCGACGCAAGCGCGTAGGAGCGCGCGCACTGCTGGAATTGCGACGTGCGGCGAGCGCCTGTTGATGGAGATCAAGGCGCAACGCGCTCCGACGTTCCTTACTGGTGAGTTGTCAGACTGTTCGGGCCGGCGATTGCTCGGCGTTTTCCGGACGCGTTGATTATCGACGAAGACCAGACGCAGCTACGGCGCGTCGGTGAAGGTCTGCGTGTCGGCAGCTCCCAAGAGCGCGAGGCCAGAGCAGCGCCCAAAGGCAGCGCGGCAAAGATGATCGCGGATTCGTGACACGACGGCGATTGCGACTCGCAGGATGCAGGGAGGCTCCTATGAGTAAAACGCAAAAGCGAAATTTCCTCGTCACGGCGGCCACGTTTGCATTGATCTGCGGCGCGGTCTCTTCGGCTTACGCGCTCGATCCGACGCCGAAATGGTGCTCTGGCGTCAAGATCGCCGCTTTCCCAGGCGGGCCGCAGGGCGGCGTTTTCGCCAACAACGTCTACAACGGCTATCGTCAGGCCGAACTCGATCTCGGGCCGTCGGTCACCTACTATTTCTCCAACTGGGATCCGAACTTGATGATCACCCAGTTGCAGCAGGCGATCGCCACCAAGGTCGACGGCATCGCCTTCATGGGCCATCCCGGCGACGCAGCGACCGATCCGCAGATCGACAAGGCGTTCGCCCAGGGCATCATCTTCACCACGGCGAACACCGCGCTGCCGGAAGCGCAGGCGAAGTACGGGCCGGCGGGCATGGGCTACGTCGGCGCGCCCAATCATCTCGCGGGCCTCGCCCTCGGGGCGGAAGCGGCCAAACGCGCCGGCCTCAAGGCGGGCGACCTCGCCTTTGTCTGGGGCCTCAAAGGACAAGGCGGTGACCGCGGCTCGCGCACGGTCGGCGTCATCGAGTCGATCGAAAAGACCGGCGCCAAGGTCATCTACCAGGAGATCGACAAAGCGACCGACGCCGATCCGAACGCCGGCACCCCGATCTTCGTCGGCGTGATGAAGGCCAACCCGGGGATTAAGCTCGTCGTCACCGATCACGGCGCCCTCACCGCCAACGTCGGCGTCTTCGCCCGCGCCGCGTCGTTGAAGCCCGGCGAGGTGTTCTTCGCCGGCTTCGATATGTCGCCGGCGACCGCGAAGGCGGTCAAAGAAGGCTATCAGGAGCTGGTGATCGACCAGCAGCCCTACCTGCAGGGCTACCTGCCGATCCTCAACATCTGCCTGACCAAGAAGTTCGGCTTCTCCGGTCTCGATATCAACACCGCCGGCGCCTTCGTCGACCCCAAGAACGTCGACACGATCGCGCCGCTGGCGGCGCAGGAAATCCGCTAACCTAACGGGGCTCGCAGGAGCCCGAACCGGGGCGCCGTTGCAACGCGGCGCCCCGGCCGAACGAGGGGAGGACGCATGTGACTCAGTCTGCGTCGCCGGGCGCCGAAGCTCCGCCCGTCATGGAGCTTCGCAACGTCTCCAAGACTTTTGGCGAAGTGCGATCGCTCGCCGGCGTCGATTTCCAGGTCAATCCACGCGAGATCGTCGGGCTGCTGGGCGACAACGGCGCTGGCAAGTCGACGCTGATCAAAGTCGTGATGGGATTCTACAGCCCCGACTCGGGCGGCGAGATCTACTTCCACGGCGAGCGGGTTCACGACTGGTCGGTGGCGAGAGCGCGCAGTCTCGGCATCGAGACCGTCTATCAGGAACGTGCGCTGTGCGAGAAACAGCCGATCTGGCGCAACATGTTCATGGGGCGCGAGCTGCGCAATCGTCTTGGCCTGCTCGACGTCGCCGCTATGCGCAACGAATGCTCGCGGTTGATGAGCGAGCACATGGGCTTCACCTCGGCGGCGGTGCACCCCGACAATGTCGTCGCCACGATGTCGGGCGGCGAGAAGCAGGGTGTGGCGATCACCCGCGCGCTTCATTTCGAAGCCGAACTCGTCATCCTCGACGAGCCGACGATGGGCTTGTCGCTCAGCGAGACCAAGAAGACGCTCGACTTCGTCCGCTCGATCAAGGCCGCCGGCAAGTCGGCGATCTTCATCGACCATAACATTTTCAACATCTATCCGGTTGTCGACCGTCTCTACGTGCTCGATCGCGGCAAGGTGGCGGGGGTGTTCAACCGCGCCGACATCACGATGGATCAGTTGATCGAGCGGCTCTACCACGTCGCGCGCACCGGCTCGATGGAGTTGCCGTCATGACCGAAGAAGCCGCGGCGGTCCGCACGGGCGGCCACAAAGCCGCGCCCCCTTCGCTGCTGACGCGCTACGGCAGCCAGATGGGCATCGTCGGCGTCGGCTTGGCGATGTGGCTCGCCTTTGTCATCGCTGCGCCGCGCGTGTTCACGGACGTCGACATCTATCTCGCCTTCGCTGAAACGACGCCCCTATTCGGCATCGTCGCGCTGTCGTTGACCTTCGTCGTCATCACTGGCGAGATCGACCTGTCGTTTCCTTCCGTGATGGCGCTCGGCACAGCGATCTTCTGCCTCGTCACCTATTACGGCGGCGCGCCCTGGTGGCTCGGCCTGATCGCCGCTGCGGCGACCGGCGTCGCCTGCGGCTTGCTCAACGGATTCCTGGTGGCGAGCCTCAACATTCCTTCGCTGGTCATCACCATCGGCACGCAGTTCCTGTTCCGCGGTCTCGAGCTGGTGCTGATGAACGGCACCGGCGTGCCGCTGCTCGTCGACAAATATCCGCAGATGCACACGCTGTTGCGCGAGCCGCTGTTCGGCGTGCCAATTCAGACGTTATGGATGATCGGCATTCTGATCGTCGAATGGCTGCTGCTCAACCGCACCCGGTTCGGCGCGCATGTGTTCCTGGTCGGCGACAACCAAACGAGCGCGCGGCTGATGGGCGTCAACGCCGGGCGGGTCAAGATCAAGGCGTTCGTGCTGGTCGGCGTCACTGCCGTGTTCTGCGGG
>Ga0181529_10006510_pt1 | contig 11855 bp, 6 predicted proteins | sample PEATcosm2014_Bin_36_FD_119763 | JGI IMG/M metagenome (GOLD analysis project Ga0181529, IMG submission 119763) | Peatland microbial communities from MTU Mesocosm Facility, Houghton, MI, USA - PEATcosm2014_Bin10_30_metaG | ecosystem: Environmental > Terrestrial > Soil > Wetlands > Peat | place... | reverse complement strand
GCAGGACAGCGGCGTCGCGCTCGTACTTGTCGCCTGTTTCGTTGCGGGCGCTGTCCTGCAGCGACTGGCAGTGAAATTCGCCTGTCGCCTCTTGCGTAAACGCGTCGGCGCAATCCAAGAATTCGTGCAACACGCCCTTGAAATGGAAAGGCTTGTGATTGCTGATCAGTTGCGGCCGCGTGTAGGTATAGCCCCCCATGCGGGTCCAGATATTAATGACGTCGGCGCTCAGGCGCGTCTTGAAGTCCGCCGCACCGAAAGACTCGGAGAAGACAATCTGGTCGTCAGCGTCGATCATCAGTGCGTAATCGATGTCGTTCCTTTCCCGCAGTTTTGCGAGGGCCGCCGACCGATTGAAGGCGAAATCGCGCCAAGGCTCGTCGACGACCGAGCCTTCGAGCGCGAATTCGGCCAAGGCGCTGCGGATTTCGATTTTGGTGGCGTCGGTCGAACCGGTGTCGACGATCAGCGCATAGTCGATAAGAGGTCGCGCCGCCGCGATGCAACGGCGAATGATGCGCGCCTCATTCTTCACGATCATGCATAGAGCGATCTTCTTCAATTCGGCTGTCCGAAAATCCACTGTCATCTACCAATGCGAGTAGGGCTTTAAACCCCTCCAATCCGGTCGCTGTGTGGCGGAAGTATCACACGCCCTTGAGAATTGACCCTGTGACTTGAGTCGATCGGACGAACCCGCGAAGCGCGTCTGTACCGACCATTAGCATGCATGTTACCCAGCGGAAGGGCTGGAGGCGACGACATGACGCATGGACAATTGCGGGCAAATCGACACTGGGCGCTGCTCGCGGGCGTCGCAGCCGTCGCGCTGACGACCTCCGCGGCGCCCGCGCTGGCGCAAGCGCCGTCCAACGAACAGCTTTACCAAATGCTGCTCGAACTCAAGGCGGGTCAGGAGCGCCTGAAGGCCGAGAACGTCGCCACGAAAGCCGAGAACGAGCGCATTCGCAAGGAATTGCTCGAGACCAAGCGCAAACTCGCGATCGCCGAACACGCCGCGGGCGCTGCGCCAGTCGCGCTCGCATCGCCGGCGGGCCCTGGCGGGCCGCCGCCTAAGCCCGACGAGTCGGCGCCCGACGTGTCGGCTGTCAGAAGCCCAGATCCTTATTCCCGCGCCGCGACGGACGGCGCGTACGCGCCTCTGCCGGCCGTGTCGGCGTTGAATTTCAAAGGCGAAGGCGCGGGGCTGGCTGCAAACGACGGCCGCGCGCCCAGCGGCGTTCGGGCCGACAACGCCTTTGGCGGCTACGGCGCTGGTGCTTTGACGTTTCCCCTGGGGCACGATTTTGGCGCGTCGGTGGATACGGTCTTGGGCTCTGCGGGCGCCAATCCATTTGTCGGCGCCGCCGGCCATCTCTTCTGGCGCGATCCGTCGACCGCGTTGGTGGGCGTTTACGGCAGTCTCGCCTATGCCGACCAGCCAACCAGCGCCATTAGCAAGTCCGACGACGTCTACGCCAAGTTGGGATTGTCGACGGAACTCTATCTCGGTCGCGCCAGCATCGAGATGCTGGGCGGCTGGGAGACGGGCGGTCCCCTGAACAATTCGATTTACACTTACGGACCGGGCGGTCAGAGAAATCGGCTATTCGATCAGCTCGACCTCGCCTACTATCCCCTCGACGATTGGCGGGTGAGCCTCGGCCAACGCTACTCGCAAGGCCAAAATTTCTTCACCGCGAAGACCGAGTATCAATTCGACAACCCGAATCTGCGGGGCGTGTCGGTCTTCGCCGAGGGCGACTTCGGACAGAACAACTATCGCGCCGCCATCGCCGGCGTGCGATTCTATTTCGGTCAAGACAAGACCCTGATTCGTCGGCATCGCGAGGACGATCCGCCGATCTATCTGGCGGAGGATCTTCGCCAACTCTCGCAGCCGATCAAGCCGACCTTGCGCCCGCATCTTGGCGGACCGACGGGCGCGACAGGAGCGACCGGCGCGACGGGCGCCACCGGAACGACGGGTTCGACCGGAGCCACCGGAGCAACGGGCGCCACCGGAGCGAAGGGCTCGACCGGGGCCACCGGAGCGACGGGTTCGACCGGGGCCACCGGAGCGACAGGCGCTACGGGCGTCACCGGGGCGACCGGAGCCACAGGCGTTTCGGGCGCGACCGGAGCGACGGGTCCGACAGGAGCCACAGGCGCTACGGGCGTCACCGGGGCGACCGGAGCCACAGGCGTAACCGGCGCGACCGGAGCGACGGGTTCGACTGGGGCAACCGGAGCGACAGGCGCCACGGGAGCGACCGGTCCGACTGGGGCTACCGGAGCGACGGGCGCCGCCGGAGCGACGGGCGCGACTGGAGCGACGGGCGCGACCGGGCCGACAGGCGCCACCGGGGCGGGCATGGCATTCACTGTGTTCGAGGGGAACGCGGCGCCGTGCGCGGGAACCACGTGTACGACGGCGCTGCCGGCGGCGCCGCAGGGCACTCTCTATTATGATTCAAGCAACGCCACGCTGTGGGAGTACACCGGCACGGGGACTACGAAAACTGTGACCGAGCTTGCAACTGGCGACGGCTCAAATGATTTTAACGTAGTTTCGGGCGAGTCGTCGGTGTTCGCGGAACAGACAGGTGCGGCGCCCACGTCCCTGACCGGCACGCCCTATAGCGTCGTCTATACGATAAATGGCACTTCCGGCAGCGCATTGTGGGTAGCGGACAGCGCCGGCTACTACCAGTTTGTAGCCAACCTCGGCTCCGATGGACCATAAGGGCATCGGCGACGGCTCATGCCTTCACGGCGATTTGGCGCGACGAGAGGGGCGGTCTTCCTTCCGGTCGCGGCGAAGCTCGTGTTCGTCCTTTTGCCAACCGACATTTCTCAAGCCGACTAGCGGATCGCTTTCACCGGCGAAGTCGGCGCAGAGGCGCTGAACGGCGGCCCCGCGCGGCGACGAGCGCGTCGCCGTGCGGCGGGGGCAGGATCGGCTGGTCGGCGTCGGCTGCTGGAGCGTGATGGGATTGGATTGAAGCGGCTTTCGCCGTCATCGCGAGCGAAGCGCGGCGATCCAGACTAAGCCGCCGCCGCAATCCCTGAGTCTGGATCGCTTCGCTTTGCTCGCGATGACGGCGAAGGAGCGCCGAAAACGGCGCCGGCCGGACGACGCCCGCGCGCGTCCGTGCTCACGCCGGCGGGTACGACCCCGGCCCGTCGGTCGCGAGCGCTTCGTCGTCGGCCGACATGACGTTGCCGCGCCAGACGAAGCGGCTGCTGTTCCAGCCTTGGACCCACAGCCAGGGCAGCAGCAGATCGCGCGCGATCCAGGCGGGGGCCGACGACCACTTCAGCGGCCAGCCGGCGGCGTGCGCCAGCGCCGCTTCCGCGCCGTACCAGACGAGGGCGGCGAGCGCGACGAAAAGCGGCGCGTCGAAGTCCCATTGCGGCGCGGCCAAGGAGGCGGCCGCGAGGGTGAACAGGCCCGACGTCAACAGTTCCGGCGCGAAATAGAGCGGGAAGGTGGCGCGCCGCAGCCGCGCCCAGCGCACCTGCCGCGCCCAGACGTCGCGCAGGCGCCGGACGCCGAGCGGCTGCTGCGACGGCGGGCTGGCGAGGTGGGCGCGCAGGTCGGCGCGATGGACGAGCTTGGTCGAAGCGGCGTCTTCGGCGATCTCGGCGCCGAGCGCCTCGACGCCGCCGCCCGCTTCGAGAATGTCGCGCCGCCACAGCATCGTCTTGCCCTGGGCGAAGCCGAAGCCGAGCGCTTCGGCGGAATATTGCCAGCGCGCCTGGTAGGTGTTGAGGAACGCGCATTCGATCTCGGCGGCGAAGTTTTCCGGCCGCGCGCCGAGCGGCGGCGCGCAAACAATGCCAGTGTCGGCGCGCCAGCGCTGCATCAGCCGCTGGATGTAGTCGCGCGGCATGAGCACGTTGGAATCGGCGATGACGATCCACTCGCGCCGCGCCGCCTTCCAGCCCTTGACGACGTTGTTGAGCTTGGGATTGGCGCTGACGCGATCGTCGCCGATCAGCAGGCGCGACGGGATCTCGGGATGCGCCGCCATGACGCGGCGCGCGATCGGCGCGATCGGATCGGCGGCGTCGGCGACGCAGAAGACAACCTCGTAATCGGGATAGTCGAGGGCGAAGATCGAGGCGAGAGTCTCTTTCGAGAACGCTTCGACGCCGCACAAAGGCTGGACGATGGCGACCGGCGGCGCATCGGCGGGCGCAGCGAGCGGCTTGCCGCCGCGGCGGCAGCGGACGGCGGCGATGGCGGCGCTGAAGACGTGCAGCGCAAGACCGCCGCCAGCCACGCCGGCGGCCAGGGCGGAGATCGTCATCAGGGTCCCCAGACGGTTTTATGCCGCGAATCGGCGATCGAGCGATATTGCCGGGTCTTGGCGACGCTTCTATGAAGGCGCATGGTCGCTCGCCCCACTGTCCGCTTCGCCCCCTCGCCGACTGGGTTCATCCACATCGGCAACGCGCGCACCGCGCTGATCAACTGGCTCTACGCCCTGCGCGACGGCGGGCGCTTCATCCTGCGCTTCGACGACACCGACGTCGAGCGGTCGCGGCGCGAATACGCCGACGCGATCGAGGCCGACCTCGCCTGGCTCGGAATCGTCCCCGACCTGAAATGCCGCCAGTCGGAGCGAATGGCGCTCTACGAGGCGGCGGCCGAGCGGCTGAAGCGGGCCGGCCGACTCTATCCCGCCTACGAGACGGCCGAAGAACTCGACCGGCGGCGCAAGCGCCAGCAGGCGCTTGGCCGCCCGCCGATCTACGATCGCGCCGCGCTCAAGCTGACGGACGCCGATCGCGCCGCGCTCGAAGCGCAAGGGCGCCGGCCGCACTGGCGCTTCAAGCTTGACGCGGGCGTGATCCGTTGGGACGACGCGGTGCGGGGCGCAAGCCACATCGATTGCGCCTCGCTCTCCGATCCGGTGCTGGCGCGCGAAGACGGCAGCTACCTCTACACGCTGCCCTCGGTGGTCGACGACATCGACCTCGGCGTCAGCCATGTCATCCGCGGCGACGATCACGTCACCAACACGGCGGTGCAGATCCAGATCTTCGCGGCGCTGGGCGCTGCGGCCCCGGTCTTCGGCCACCACAACCTGCTCACCGACGCCGGCGGCGAAGGCCTGTCGAAACGCAGCGGCGCGCTATCGATCCGCTCGTTGCGCGAGAGCGGCGTCGAGGCGCTTGCGGTCGCGGCGCTGGCGGTGCTGGTCGGGTCGGCCGAGTCGGTCAGGCCAGTCGCCTCGCTCGCCGAACTCGCCGAAGGGTTCGACATCGCCGACATTTCGCGCGGCGCGGCGCGCTTCGACGAAGCCGAACTCAGGGCGCTGTCGGCGCGTGTGCTGCATCACTTGCCCTTCGCCGTCGTGCGCGACAGGCTGGAGGCGCTTGGCGTCGCCGGGCCGCTCGCGGAGCCGTTCTGGACGGCGACGCACGGCAATCTCGCCCGTTTGAACGAAGCGGCGGCGTGGTGGGACGTCGTCCACGGCGCGATCGCGCCGATCGTCGAGGACCGCGGCTTCATCGCCCAGGCGGCCGCCTGCCTGCCGGAAGAGCCGTGGGACGAAAGGACCTGGGGCGCGTGGACGGCGAAGCTGAAGGCGCTGACCGGCCGCAAGGGGCGCGACCTCTACCACCCGCTGCGGCTGGCGTTGACGGGACGCGAATCGGGGCCCGAACTCGCCGCCCTGCTGCCGCTGATCGGCCGCGTCAGAGCGTCGGATCGATTATCCGCACCTTCCGCTTGACGCCGTCGGGGCCGACCGACTCGGTCGTCTGGCCCTGCCCCTCGCCATACTTGGCGCCGGTCTGCGCTTCGCCGCCGGCGATGCCCGACGCTTCGCGGCTGATGGTCGCCGCCTGCTGGCTCAGCGCGTCGACGGCGGGATCGGCGGTTTGCGCCGCCGGCGTCGCTTTGGCGTCGGCAGGCGTCTTGGCCTTGGCCTTCGCGTCGAACTTCGGCCGCGACAGTTCGATCGACTTCTCCGGCGTGACGAACACGTCGCCCTTCGATTCACGGCCGAGCTTGGCTTCGGCGCCGGCGAGCGCTTCGGCCCAGCTCTCGCCCTTGCGCTTGCACGTGCAGGTCGGATCAAGGCTGGTGCGGTATTTCAGCGCGTTGGGCATGTCCATGTACTTCGCGCCGTTGATCGACACCGCCTGTTCGATCTGACCGGACGGCGGATAGGTGTAGAGCGAGACGTCGGCGTTGGGACATAGCGCGTGGCACATGTCGTCGAGCCCGCTGAGACGCCCCTGGCTTGCCGAATAGGAAACCGGAAAGAACGCGCCGTCGCAGGTGCGCACGCACACCGCCTTCGAGCCAGCCTCGGCTCCAGTGGCGTCGAGCGGCTGATCGGGGTTCAGCGGCAGGGTCTGGACGTCGCTGGGTTGGCGCGCGACCGAGCCGAAGATCGCGTCAAAGATGTTAGCCGGCTGCTGCGGTTGTTGCTGCTGCGCCGTCGTGCACTGGGCGTTGAAACGGGCGATCAGTTCGCCGCGTCCGCCGGGACCGCCGCCGGCGCGCTGCTGCAGCTCGTCGAGATTGGCGCGCATGCGGCTGACCTGGGCGTTGATTTCGCCGCATTGCGGCGGCGGGGCTGCGCCGAAGAACAGGAATTGATGTCGGTCGCAGCCGATCGACTTGGCGTAGGAGACGGTGCGGTCGAGTTCGGCGCGCTGGCGATCGGCGGCGGCCTGATATTGCGCCCCGGAATCGCCGTGCGAAGCGTCGGCGATCGCCGCCCGCAACCGCTCGCAGTCGGCGCTGAGCTGCTGAGCGGAGACGTGGCCGCCCAAGACCGCGGCGACGGCGGTCGCTAAAACCACTCCCAAGGCGACGCGGCGGGCGAAGGTTCCGATCGTACGCTTGCTCATGCCGCCCCTCTGCTGGGCACTTCTCGTCGGTCGGCGCGGGCTAAGAGACGCCACGCCGCAGGCAATCCGGCCGACGGGCCCCTATGGCGGGACAACGCGGCGACATCATGACCCGCTTCCGCCGGCGCGCCGGGCTTGTAAGCATTTTTCCGCCGCCGCGCCATAGGGGCGCCGCATGGCGGCTGGCCGCGGCGGCCACACTTCGGCATAGTCTCGCGCGATGAGCGATTCTGACGCCTCCGGCGCCAACGCGCCCGAATTCTCGGTCAGCGAATTGTCGAGCGCCCTCAAGCGCGCGATCGAGGACCGATTCGGCTACGTGCGGGTGCGCGGCGAGATCTCGGGCTATCGCGGCCCACATTCGTCCGGCCACGTCTATTTCTCGCTCAAGGACGCCAACGCCCGCCTCGACGCGGTGATTTGGAAAGGCGTGTTCGGCCGTATGCGCGTCAAGCCCGAGGAAGGGCTCGAGGTCGTCGTCACCGGCAAGATCACCACCTTTCCCGGCAAATCCGCCTATCAGATCATCGTCGAATCGCTGGAGCCGGCGGGCGTCGGCGCCCTGATGGCGCTGCTCGAGGCGCGGCGGCGCAAACTCACGGAAGAAGGGCTGTTCGACGCCGCGCGTAAGCAGTTGCTCCCATACATGCCGCGCGTGATCGGCGTCGTCACTTCGCCGACCGGCGCGGTGATCCGCGATATCCTGCATCGCCTCGCCGACCGTTTTCCCGTCCGCGTGCTGGTGTGGCCGGTGCGCGTGCAGGGGGAGACTTCGGCGGCCGAGGTCGCGCAGGCGATCCGCGGCTTCAACGCGCTGCCGCCCGACAGCGCGATCCCGCGGCCAGACCTGCTCATCGTCGCGCGCGGCGGCGGATCGCTCGAAGACCTCTGGAGCTTCAACGAGGAGATCGTCGTGCGCGCCGCGGCCGAGAGCGACATTCCGCTCGTCTCCGCGGTCGGCCACGAGACCGACTGGACGCTGATCGACCACGCCGCCGATCTGCGCGCGCCGACGCCGACCGCCGCGGCGGAACTCAGCGTGCCGGTGCGCGCCGAACTGCTGGCGACGCTCGCCGATCTCGGCGGCCGGATCGGCGGCGCGGCGTTGCGGCTCGCCGAGCGGCGGCGCGCCGAGTTGAGATCCCTGGCCCGCGCGCTGCCGTCGGGCGAAGCGATCCTCGCCGCCCCGCGCCAACGCCTCGACGCCGCGCGCGCCGCGCTATACGCGCGGGCGCGGGCGGGCTTCGACGCGCGCGCGCTGGCGCTGGCTCATCTGTCGCGCCGGCTGGCGCGGCAATCGCCGCAGGCGCGGCTCGCCGGCCTCGCCGAACGCCGCCGCGGCCTCGCGCAACGGCTGGCGCGCGCCGGGGCGACGCTAACCGAGCGGCGCGCCGACCGCCTTGTCGCCGCGGCGCGCCGGCTCGCCGCCGCCGCGCAAGGCGAAAGTCGGCGCGGACAAGAGCGCGCGCGTTCACTCGGCCAGCTCGCAGGCCGGCTGCGCCGCACGCTGTTCGAAGCGCAACGCCGGCGCGGCGAGCGCCTGGCGAGGGCCGAACGGATGTTCGCCGCGGTCAACTATACGAGCGTGCTGGCGCGCGGGTTCACGCTGGTGCGCGACGCCGCCGGCGCCCCGCTGTCGCGCGCGGCGGCGATCGCGCCCCATCAGCCGCTGCGCATCCAATTCGCCGACGGCGAAATCGGCGCGACGGCCGACGGCCACGGCGAGCCGCACGCGAAACGCGGCAAGCCGAAAGCGGCCAAAGACGACCAGGGGTCGCTGTTTAGAGCGTTCTGCGATTTCGACGAGTCGGCGCGCCCCTTCGTCCGACTCACGCGTCAGGAAAGAGGCCGATCGGCCGGAATCGCCGTCGACCTCGTCGACGCCGCCTCAGGCGCGCGGCGGCGCTGGTCCGGTGGACCCGCGCACGATCAGTTCGGTCGCGAGGACTCGTTCGCCCAAAGCGACCGGCGCCGTCAGCATTTCCACGGCGGTCCGGCCTTTATCCGCGTGCGGCTGGCGAACGGTGGTGAGGGGCAGATCGGCGAGCGCGCCGCCAGCGCTGTCGTCAAAGCCGGCGACCGACAAGTCCTCGGGGACGCCGAGGCCGGATTCCCGCGCCGCCGCCACCGCTCCGAGCGCCAGTCGATCGCTCATCGCCAAGATCGCGGTGGGCCGCGTAGCGGGGTCACAGGCAAGGAGCGGCGCGATCAGGTCGCGCGCCCGCCGCTCGTCGCTCACCGCGCATTCCGCCACCGGCGCCGTCCCCGAACTCAAACCGGCGGCCGCGAACGCGGCTCGGTAACCGCGCAACCGCGCCACGCTCACTTCGTATGTCGCCGCCGCGATCCGCCGCTCCGTAGCCAGCCCGCTTGCGCCGTCCGGCTTCAGATTCAGCGACAAGATGAGGAAGCGGCGATGCCCGAGCGCCAGAAGATGCTCCGCAGCGTTCCGAGCCCCGCCGAAATCGTCAACGCCGATGTAAGGCGTCGCGCCGAGTCGCGGCTGGTCGACGACGACGACCGGCAAGCCGCGCTCGCACACCGGCGCGATCACCGGGCTGTCGCGGGCCAGCGAATAAAGGAGGAATCCATCCACCGCCGCGTCGCGCACCGCCTGCGGCGACACGCCGAACGGCGCGTCTGCGCGTTCTCCTTCGGCGCGCGTCGCGATCAGCAGCAGGTTGGCGCGACGCTCCTGGCACGCCTGCGCGACTCCTTGCAGGAACTGAATCGCCGTCGAATCGGCGAAGGCGTACGGCAGATCCTCGCTGAATACGAGGCCCAGCGCGCCATGATAGCCGGTGCGCAACGAGCGGGCGGCGGGGTCGGGGCCGCTGTACGCAAGCCCGCGCGCGGTCGCCAGGACGCGTTCGCGCAGCCCAACGGAAAGTTGGTCGGGCCGCGAGAAGGCGTTGGACACCGTCGTGTGGGATACGCCGGCCGCCCGCGCCACGTCGCGCAACGTCGCCCGCCGTCGTTCGCCGTCGCTCATGACGCACCATAACCTATGCGCCTTGACCGTTCAAGTTCTGGGAGTTAACCTGACTTTATCGTTCAAGAGAAGGAGCGGCGGCGATGAAGTTCGAGCATATGCCGACCGTAGGCCTCGCCGAGAGGACGCCGCTCCGCCCAGCGAGCGGAGGCTTCCGACGCGACCGCGTCACCTGGGCCAACTATATCGCGCTCGCCCTGTTCTCGTATTTCCTCGGCATCCAGGGCAACATCATCCCGTTCCTGCGCGACGAGTTCGCCCTCAGCTACCGAGTGGTCAGCCTACACCCAGCAGCATTGGCGGCGGGACTCATCGTCTGCGGTCTGCTCGGCGAACGCGTCGTGGCCTGGCTCGGCCGCGACGGCGCGTTCGCGCTGGCGCTCGCCGGAATCTGCGGCGGGGCGGCGCTGCTCGGTCTGGCGTCGACAGCCGCCGTCAGCATCGCCGGCTGCCTGCTGATCGGGGCGCCGGGCGGGCTTGTCTTGGTGGTCGTGCCCGCAGCGCTGGCGGAGCGCCATGGCGCAAACCGCGCCATAGCATTTGGCGAGGCCAACGCCGTCTCGTACGCCGCCGCGCTCACCGCCACGGTGGCGATCGGGCTGTTCGTCGCGAGCGGTCTGAACTGGCGCAGCGGCCTGGCGCTTGGCGTCGAACTCGCTGCCGTGGCGATCGCGCGTTACGCGGTCGATCCTGTTTCCGCGGGGAAGCCGCGCGGTCGGACCGGCTCCGGCCGGCTGCCAGCCGCGTATTGGGCGTACTGGGCGACGCTGTTTTGCGTCATCGCGTTGGAATATTGCACGCTGCTGTGGGGCCCCGAGGTGCTGGAGCGCACGCAGGGTCTGTCGCGCGCCGCCGCGGCGACCGCCGCCGCGGCCTTTTCCGCCGCCATGTTGACCGGGCGGCTGTTCACCGCGCCGCTGCTGCGGCGCGTGACGGCGCAACGCCTGTTTCTCGGGTCGCTGGCGCTGACGCTGCCGGGGTTCCTGCTCTATTGGGGCGCGCGCCAGCCGACGCTGAGCGTCGTCGGACTGTTCGCGCTGGGGCTCGGAATCGCTCAGCTCTATCCGCTGGCGCTCGGGTTCGCCATCGGCGTAGCGGGCAAGCTCGGAGACGCGGCGAGCGCCCGCGCTTCACTCGCCTCGGGCGTAGCGATCCTCTCAATGCCGATGGTTCTCGGCGCCTTGGCGGACGCGACAGGACTGCAGCGCGCGTGCCTCCTCCTGCCGGCGCTGACGGGTGCGTCCGGCCTGTGCTTCGCCGCGGCGCGCGCGCTGGAGCGCCGCGGGCGAGGGCAAAGCGGCGGGACGCCGGCCCGAGAAACGCGGCGATCGTAGACGCGCGCCGGATCGCCTCGACGGCCTCAGGCGATGGCCGCCGCGCTGGGAAGCGCGGGCTTTGCGCCGCTGGCGGAGCGCCCCCTCCTCACACCACTTCGTCGGGCGCGAGCGCGCAGGCGAAATCGGGATCGGTTTCGATCTGCACCGTCGGGTGGCGGATGGCGAAGCGGCGGTCGAGTTCGACGCAGAGGTCGTGGAGAAAGGCGTCGCCGGGGCGCCCGCCGGGGATGACCAGATGGCAGGTCAGCGCCGTCTCGGTCGTGCTCATCGGCCAGATGTGCAGGTCGTGGACCGAGGTCACGCCCGGGCGCGCAGCGAGGAAGGCGCGGACTTCGGCTGGCTCGATGTGGCGCGGCGCGGCCGCCATCGCCATTTCGAACGATTCGCTGAGCAGACCCCAGGTTCCCCAGACGATTGCGACGTTGACGCCAAGGCTGACCAACGGATCGAGCCACCGCCAGCCGGTGACGAAGATCGCCAGGCCCGCCGCCATCACGCCAACCGAGACGACCGCGTCGGCTGCCATGTGGAGATAGGCGCCGCGCAGGTTGAGGTCGCCGCGCCCGGAAGCGAACAGCGCCGCCGTGACGCCGTTGACGACGACGCCGGCGCCGGCGATCGCCATGACGATTCCGCCCGCCACCGGCTGC
>Ga0181529_10006508_pt1 | contig 11856 bp, 12 predicted proteins | sample PEATcosm2014_Bin_36_FD_119763 | JGI IMG/M metagenome (GOLD analysis project Ga0181529, IMG submission 119763) | Peatland microbial communities from MTU Mesocosm Facility, Houghton, MI, USA - PEATcosm2014_Bin10_30_metaG | ecosystem: Environmental > Terrestrial > Soil > Wetlands > Peat | place... | reverse complement strand
GTCATTCCGACTGCCGGACAAAACCCGCAGCCGGAGGCGGCAGACGGAGTGACCAGGATCAGGTGACACAAACCTAGAGTCAGCTTTTACTGACCAGGATCAGGTGACACTTGCCTGCTAGTGGCTGGTGGATAGTGGCTGGTGGATAGTGCCTGGTGGCCGGTGGCTGGAAATTAGGAGACCTCAGCTATCGCCTCTCCAATCGATATCTCTTACACTCGTCGTCCTCGTACACAGGCCAGAGGTAACCCTCCTGCGCAAGATCGGGATCGTCGGCCTCGGACCAGCCATATTGCGCGTACCAGTCGTCGCGCCGCTTCGCCGCGTCCTCCTTGCCCTTCTGCAGCAGTCGGCAGCGGTGCGAACGATGCATCGCCTCGTCGCCCAGAAACGGCGGCGCAGGCGCGTGCTCCAGGTCGCTGCCCGGCGGTATGAGCCCGGTCACGCGCGCCAGAATGGTATCCGACTTGATTCCCCTGCTCTTGCACTCCGCACAGATGGCGAGCGTGTACCGGATGAGGGCCAGCGGATAGGGCTTCCACGCCAGGTACGCCGGATGGCTCTTATGGCCCGTCCGCGGCCTGCCGTCGTCGAGCGGCACGTCGTACATGGCCAGCAGGAGCTGCAGGCACTCGAGGGCCTGCTTCTGCAGCCGGCGGTTGTCGAGCGCACGGGCGCAAGCGTCGAAGTCCGCAAAAGGAAGAAAAACCTGCATCTTAGTTTTCCAAGAATGGGTGTCCACTCCGCTCAAGTTCGGCTCGCCGGTTGAAAGGAACACCGGCCGCGCTTTGCCGCCAACCGCCGTCTTTCCAGGTTAAGAGGAAATCCGACCCTTCCATTATAGCGCGAGCGACAGGCGTATCCAGGCGCTCGACATTGCCGCACGCATCCACGGGTTCAAGCTGTCCGGACAAACCATCCGTCACGCGCCGACCAGGCGGGCGGGTCAACGGCGTATGATATAATCAGATATCGCTGACGCCGACGGAGGCCTCGAATGCCCGAGACTACCATCATCGAAGGAACGTGGGAGGAGATAAAGAAGCTCGACTCCAGCCTGACCGGAAGGCGCTTCCGGCTCGTCGCCATCCCCGATCCCCGATCGCCGGATAGCGCGGACGGGGATCCGACGCTTGGCAAGCTGTTTGAGGGTCGGATAGGAACGATGAGCTTCGATCCACCCGATCTCAGCGAGCGCGCCAAGGAGCATGTAGCGGAGGCAATTGAGGCCGCAGAAGCGCGCAGTCGCGCGCGATGATCCTCTGCGACGCGGGGCCACTGGTCGCCCTCATCAATCGGAGAGACAATAACCACGAGTTGTGTGCAGCCACACTGCCTGCCCTGCGGGCGCCCCTCATAACGACATGGCCCTGCCTCGACGAAGCCATGCACCTCCTCTACCGATATGGCGGATACGCGGCTCAGCAGACGTTGTGGAGTTACCTGGCCGACGACATGGTCACGCTGCACATCGGGACCGAGACCGAGTGCGCGCGAATGCGTGTGCTGATGGAGACCTACAGCGACGCGCCGATGGACTTCGCGGACGCCTCGATAGTCGCAGCAGCAGAGTCGCTCGGCGTCCGCCGCGTTTTCACGCTGGACCGGCACTTCTACTTCTACCGGATAGAGGACGCCGCCTTCGAGGTCGTTCCTGCCCGCCGCTAGCGGGACGATGAAAGAATCGAAGGGCTTCAAGGGCCGGGCGGGCCTCGGCTCCGCTGGACGCGGCGGGTACGTGTTTACTCAGCCCCGTTCTTCGCGCCGAGGCGGCGTCCGAACTCCGCGCCGCAGACGCCGCCGGCGCGCAGGTTGCGGGAAAACTCCGCCCGCGGAATACACGCTACCGCCGCGATATCGCCGGGCTTCCCTCCGCCAAATCGGAACCCGCTGGCCAGGCCATTGCACCGGGGCCAACCGGCAGGATTTCGCCCGGCCGGTAAGGAAATCCGACGCCAATGCGCGTGCCCCCGCCGGCAACCACGCCGCCCAAAACCGCGCGCTCGCCGCTCCGGAAATCCGTCAATCTCGGCGCGAGCCGCGAAAGGAGAAAGCACCCCATGCCGCACCAACAACAGGCTGCAGCCACAGGGTCGCCGTCAACAGCGTCGCCGCCTGGCCTCGACTGTCCGCTTTGCGGCAGCTACGACAGCAGGAGCACCCAATCTGAGAGTTTCCAGTTCCCCCGTAACCTGCTCTGCAAGAAATGCGGCACACACTGGAAACCCAAGACTCCCGTCGCGTGGCCCTTGATTCTAATCCTCGTCGGCGGCATCATATGTCTTTTCGGGATCGCGATGTTTCCTTACGCGCTTGCCCACCCCTACGAAACGGACGCCGCCGGCCGCGTGCGCGCGGACACCATCGGCACATTGCGGGTGGGCGCGTTTTGGTTCTTCGGGCTGGGCGGTCTCGTCGTTACCGCCGGACTCGCAACGTTGCGGGGCGGGCAGGGGGCGGGCCGGATCATCCAACTGGGATCGCTAGCCAGCGTACCGGCGAATGCCAGGGCGGAACACAGCGGCGGCCCGATCCGGTGGTTCCACGTGGCCCTGCCGCTGGTACTGCCGTACGTCGCGCTGCCCTACGGGTTGATCAACATCCTGTTCATTCCAAGAAGATCCAGATCCGGATGGACGATGGTCATCATATGCGGCGCCTGGCTGGCGTTATTTTTTATGGCTGTGGCGATCGCGGCGCCCCCGAAGGATCAAGCCGGATTCAGGCCGTCGTACCACAGGCCAAGACAATCGAAACCAGGACCGCAGCCGAGAACGACGCCCGGCGAACACGGGCGGATCCCGGAGGTTGCGCAATAGATAGCCTCGCCGGCGGCGGGTACTATTGGAAAGTGCCAGGCCGACCGGCCGAGCGAATCGGCAGCGTTCCCGCGCCTTTGAACCGGGAGATCCCTGTATCCGAGGAACTGTAGCGTGCTGCCGATTTCGCGCGGCCGGCCGCCTGCTACGGATCCGGATAGGTCGGGAGCGAGCGGCATAGGCCGAAGTCGCGTATGTAGCCGACGTCGTCGAAGTCGCCCATCTCCGCATTTACGATACCGCGTCCGTGAAAGGCGACGAAGAGATCGTCGCTCCGTCCCGCGCCGCGATAGAAGTGCGAGGCGTACGCGATATCCCCTCTGAACCAGCAGACCCCGCAGCTCACCGGGCTGTTCGTCCACTCGTCGTAGAAGCGCTTCGTCAGCCAGCCGCCGTTTACGGTCTGGTCCGCTACGCGCTGCGCGACGTACTCCTGGTTCGGCGCATCGCCGTCGCCGCCGCGCGCGAAAAGGTAGACCTGGCCGGGCGAACCGGAGCCGGGCGACGATTCCCATAGCAGCGATATGCGGCCGTGTCCCCGCTCGCCGCCCTTCTCTCCGCCGATCCACTCCGCCGGACGCGGGCGAAGATAGCCGTCCCTGCCCAGCACGAATGTGTGAAGCTGCCAGCGGCACGGCTTGCCCGGCTGATCGGATGCGCCTCCGATGAACAGAGCCTGCCCCTCGTCCAGGCGCGGCCCCTCCACGGCGCCGACAGGCACGGCGCTCGTGAATCCCAGCGCGACCTCATGCCGGATCTCCGTCCGCTCGCCGCCTAACGCGAGGAGTCTCAGCCCGACCTGCGTCTTCGGGTCTCGCCACAGAAGCAGCGCGATCCGCTCGCCGAACAGAGCCAGCGTCGGAACGGCGCCGGCCGAATCCGGGATGAGAATGGGCCGATCCGCCTCCAGATGACCGGGATCGCTCAACGGGATCCGGCGAAGCTGCACGCCGGCCGGCGACGGATAGGCCACCCAGACCGCGCTGTCGTAGAGAACGGCGGAGGGATCGCCCGTAACGCCCTCCGGCTCGACCACGGTCTCGCCCGTCCACTCCGGGCCGACACGGCCGTAGAGATCGGAGGGAGGATGATCCGTGTCGGCGGCCTGCCACGTTCTCAGGCAGAGCCTGCCGGGATGGGCCGGCGACAGAAGGACCGTCTGCCCGGCCGGGCGCGTGAAGTTGTCGGGGAGCCTGCCGTAGAGCACGATGAGGCGGCTCGCGGCTCCCGGACCTCCCGAAACGAGGGCTGGCGCGGTGTCCGCCGTGCCGATCGTGCAGCGCGTTCCGGCGCTCGTCGAGTAGGCGTAGGTGATGTCGGCGGCCACGCTCTCCTCGCCCCAGTTGCCGTCCCAGTTCCAGTCCACAATCGTGGACTTGCCGTCGTCGCCGGGCTTGATGTGGAAGCGATAGGGAGGGCCGGCGATGAAGGCGAGCTTCTCCGGAGGCACGGGGATGCGCTTCGAAAGATGCTTCGGATTTAGCTTGATTCCGCACAGCTCTCCGGTCGAGTAGCCGACGATATCTCCTTTGGCGTCCGTGGCGTAGTTGTAGACGTAGTTCATCACGCTGTGGTAGAGCGGGTTATGGTCGATCGGCCAGCGTCCCGTGTGGTCCAGTCCGAGCTGATGCCCCATCTCGTGAATGAAGACCTGCGGCCAGCCGTAGCAGCCGCATTCGCCGCACGTGCCGGGCTGGTCGGACTGCCCGCCCCCGCCCTTCCAGATGAGCATCCAGTGCGTTACGGATCGGCGGTCTGCGGGAACGAGCTTGTCGTAGAGCGCATGCCGGTCCATCTTCTCCTGTTCCGCCGTGGTTCGGTTATGGACGATGAAGTGGATGGCGATGCCCGTCGTTCCGTCGCGGTTGTGGATCGGCACCGACGCGTAGTACCTCTTTGCCGCCTCGAGCCCCGGCATCAGCACGGACGAGGGCACGTCCGCGTGCGGCTGGATCTCGACGATCAGGTCGGCGTGGTTCGGCTTGCATCCCATCGCCCTCAGGTCGAGACCGGCGGGATGGATCGCGCCCAGCTTCCAGGCATCGGGCAGACCGTCGTTGGCGCTGTCCTCGAACTGCTGCTCGGGCCGCTCGCCCGAGCCGTGCGCATAGTGGATGTAGACGTGATCGCCGTCGACCGGATCTCCGGAGCGCTGGCAGCGCACGAGATCGTCCCTGCCGTCCCCGTTGAAATCGGCAGCCAGCCACGCGGCGTCGGTCTTAGCCCTGTCCGGTCCCGGAAGCTCCGGCAGCGGGATGGCGTGAGCGGCATCTCCGGCAGGCAGAAGCCGCTGACCGGCGATGATGTCGCAGACCCTCTCGCCGCGGAACCTGCCGACGCATAGCCCGTCGTCGGGCGACACGATGGCGATGCGGCTCGCCTGGACGACGTGCGCCTCCGCGTCGAGGAACCTGAGCTCGGCGCGCCACAGGCCGCCGTTCCGATCGATCCAGACGAGCTCCGCCGCGCCGGAAGGCACGAGCCGGCCGGCCGCTATCCGGCGCGGCTGAGAGGGCATTCCGGTGATGGGAACCGCGGTCATCTTCGGCGTCCCGTCGACGGGAGGGTCGCCCCGAAGCAGCAGCAGGCGGCCGTCCGCGCCGCAGAGGACCACGTCCAACCGCCCCTCGTCTTCGAGATCTGCGACGGCCGTCTGCAGAGGCTCGTGCGGCAGCAGCGCGGGCGCAATCACGCCGGCCGTCGCCACGCGCCGGTAGCGCTTATCCGCCATGTCCGAGACGATCTTGACGGTTCCGTCGCCGAAGACGACCAGCACGTCGACGCCGGCATGACCGGTGAACTTGCCCGTCGCGCCTCCGATGGCGCCTCGGCCTATGTCCGCTCTGGCCTGCACGTTGGGCGCGATCTTGCCGAGCGGGGTCATGCGCTGAAAATCGACGATGCCGTCCGGAGGGTAGATTCCGAGGAAATCGGCCCGGCCGTCTCCGTCGGCGTCGCCGGCAAGCCCGATTCGAGGCGCCCCATACCAGGTGAGGATGCGTCCCGGCCCCATCCGGAACGAAGATTGTCCGGAAGCGGCACACGCCGTCGCAACGAACAAGAGCGGAAACAGCAATGCGATTGCTGCACGGCGGAACACGACACCAGCTCCTTTGCTAATGCTCAACCGATCGGCTCGCATGGCCGGCGGATCGACCATGGTCTCTTCATTCTAATAGATAATCGCACAGCGTCTTCAAGAGCCGCCTCCGGCGTTCCTCCGAGATGTGTCCGATCACACCGGCGACTCGTTCTCGCGAAAGAGCCGCCAGAAACCCGACGCGAATCAGCGATTCTTGTTTCAGGCCGCTAAGCTCGAAGTCGGATTCACCGGGAGAGATGCGACTGTCAAGCCCCGCGACCTCTTGTCGGAGTTGGGTGCTGATTCCGCACAACAAGAGATCGCCAAATGGCGGAAATTCGCGCAGGACGACGGCCGGCCGATTCTTCGTCGTTCCATCAGCCTGCGGCAGCGGGGCGAGAACGACGTCACCTTCGTTCATAATCGGGGTTCGCCTTGATTATGTCGTCCAGAGTGTATTCCGGTTCGTCCGAACCGTACGCCCGGTTCAGGGCCTGCTCGGCCATGCGGTACCACTCCTCGCGCTCCTGATCCTCCTCGGGCAACACAGTGACGAGTAGCCGAGCGTCCGGCTTCAGATCCACGGGCTCGTCCAACAAGATTCGCTCACCGTCGAAGTGAGCGGGTATTACGATTGCGCTCATGTTGCTTAACTGCCTTCCATTTTCGCCGGGCGCACAAGGCGCCACACTGGACGGTTCCCGATTAGCCACCGGCGCCGGCCGGCACGGGCTCGCCGTTCTCCACACGGTCGGCGATGACGCGCAACGCAAGCGCCTTAACAAGCCGGATCGCGTCCTCCCGCGATTCGCCGTACATCATAGCGCCGGGAATTTCGAGGACCTCTGCGATCCACCGACCGTCGGCTTCCTGTTCCAGCTCAATCGTAAGTTGCATGTTCATACCCTCAAACCGCTCCGCGCCGCTTTATCGCCCACAGAATAGTATATCCTTGGGCGCAGCCAGCGTCAATGAGCGGATGGGGCCTCTGCGCGTGAGGCGTCCGGGCCGCGACGGCCCACCTCTTCATGGCAAAACTGGCGTATAATGAGGGTGTCCGAAGCACGTCCCTCTGCTGCCCGCCGTTGCGGGCGCGGACGAGGCAACTCAGGCTGTGGGCCTGTCGAGGAAATGTACGCGGTTCGCCCAGTCGAAATCCAGGAAGCGATCGTGGAAAACGATCAGGGCGCGAGTGAGGAGCCCGATGTCGCCGTTGGGGATGGTCAAATCGTCGACGAAGATCACGCCGGCGTGCGAGCGGCCCTCGTTGGCCAACTCCACGAGCAGAACAGGCATCGACCTTAGATCGTACGTGACGACCGTCCAGCCATCCTCGGCCGCCGCCGAGATCAGCTCCCTGTCGCTTCGGCCACGGAATGTGCCGCCGAGCCACGTATGGACGCTCTCAATCGCGATGCGCGGCCCGTGCCCCCTGACCTGATCGGCGACGACGTGCGATATGTTCTCGTCGAGCAGCAGCTTCATCGGCATGGCTCAGCGCCCGGTCGTTTCCTGCCGGACCCGCTCCAACTCGTCGTCCGTTACGCTCGACCGTACGGTGTGCGGCAACAATCGCTTGACCCGCGCCAGACCCTCGCGGTTTTCCGTGAGAGCGAGATCGATCTCTGCCGGAAAGGCTGCGGCGTAGTCCAGCGCAGCCTGCACCTGGTCGTGCCGCAGGTCGAGGTGGCTGGCGGTTTCCGCGACGTCGTTCCGATAGCTCTGCGCCACCATCACGACCTGCCACACCTCCAGGCGGCCCTTGATGCAGGCCACACGCTCGCCGTTGATGCTCCGGAACTCGATGTGCGGCAGGCGGTTCTGGCGGACCCACTCCTCGACGATCCGCGCTCCCACCTCGCTCAGCGACCTGCGCTCCCGCTGGGCGATTCGCCGCACCTCCTCAGCGGTCTCGTCCGGCAGCCGTACGGTCAGTGGCTTCGACATCGTTTCCATCCCTTTCCAGGCAAGCAGCGCCGGCCGAGTCGCTCCGCGCTATATGATGCATTATTATACACACGATTCAACCCGAGCGCGAGCGCGCGACGACAGGACATGCGAGGCCGGCGGGCGCAATATGCGTGCAGGCGTGCCGGGCAAATGAAGGACACGCCGCTCGCCGCGCGAAAAGACCCCTCTGTAAAACAGGGCCGGCCCGCCACGCTCGCGAGCTTCGGCCGGCCGCATCCGCTCCCTTAACGCTTCGCATCCGAAAGCGAGTACGCTCATGGAGATCCCGGCATTCCGAACCGCCTCGTCCGTTCGCATCGCCGTAAGAGTCGTTCAGCCGGCGGCGCTGCTGGCATGCCTCTGCTCGGCGCCAGCTCTTCCAGCGCAGCAGACCGCCAGGCCGGCGAGCGCGCGCGCCGCGAAGCCGGTCGCGACCGTCCCATGCGGCAGTCTGGTCTGGGAGATCGGCGCGGACGGCCGGACGATCGCCCTGCGCCCGCCCCACGGCCGCACGAGCTTCGCCGTCGCCGGCAGGCCTATCGCCACCATTTCGTTGGGCGGCAAGGACGCGCCGGCTACCTCCGCGAAGCGCGAAGGGCCTCTGCTCGATCTCGGTTTCGGCGGCACGGGCGTCACGGTGAAACTCCGGATCGCCCCGGAGCGCCGCTTCACCGTCGTCGAAGTCGTATCCGTCGATGGGCCTCAGCCGTCCCGCCTCACCTTCGTCGACGTCGGGATGACGCTCAAAGGAGAGCCCGGCGAGCCGATGGCCGCGTGCGCGCTCGCGCAGAACCTCCTCACCGACGTGCCGGACGTTCCCGGAGCGACCACGCGCTGGCTCGCCTCCTGCGAGGCCAGGTTCGGCCTCGCAGGCGCTCGCGTCGCCCTCCTGGCTGCACCCTTCGGCCGGATGCGCGAGGCGCTCAAGGAGGCCGTAACCGCCGCTCCCGATCTGCCGCACTCCACGCTCGGCGGCCCGTGGGCCCTGGACGCGCCCGCCGCGCGCGGCTCCTACCTCTTCAACTTCGGCGACATGAGCGTGGAAAAGGCCGACGATTGGATCCGGCTCGCGCACGCGCTCGGAATTACGCAGATCGAATTCCACGGCGGCGGATCCTTCCGCTTCGGCGATTGCGCCCCAAACCCCGCCACCTATCCGCGAGGATATGCCGACTTCAAAGCCGTCATCGACAAGCTGCACGCGGCCGGAATCAAGGCAGGCCTTCACACCTACGCCTTCTTCATCGACAAACGATGCCCCTGGGTTACCCCCGTACCGGATCGACGGCTCGCCAAATCCGCCTCCTTCACGCTGAGCGAGCCGCTGACGGCGAGTGCCGCGACCGTTCCCGTCGCCGAGAGCACGGCCGGCGTCTCCGCCATTACAGGCTTCTTCGTCCGCAACAGCGTAACGCTGCAGATCGACGACGAGCTTATTACGTTCTCCGGCGTCGCCGGCCGGGCCCCGTTCGGGTTCACGGGATGCAAGCGCGGCGCGCTGGGCACGAAACCCTCCTCGCACGCCGCAGGCGCACGCGTCTCTCAGCTCAAGGAGTGCTTCGGCCTGCTCGTTCCGGACCCGAAGACGGACATGCTCGCGGACGTGGCCGCAAAGACGGCCGGGATGTTCAACGCCTGCGGCTTCGACATGATCTACCTCGACGCCCTGGACGGCGAAGATATCCTGGGCGGCGGCGATGCCGCCTGGCACTACGGATCGGCCTTCGTCTACGAGATCGCAAAGCGGCTGAACCATCCGGCTCTCATGGAGATGAGCACGTTCCATCACCATCTCTGGGTCGTTCGCTCCCGGATGGGCGCGTGGGACCATCCGAGCCGCAGCCACAAGGCCTTCATCGACCTGCACGTCCAGGCGAACAGGGACAACGAGCGCATGTTCCTGCCCGGCGAGCTGGGCTGGTGGGCCGCAGCCGCATGGAGCGGCTTCGACCGCGAACCGACCTTCGCAGACGACATGGACTATCTCATGGCGAAGTGCGCCGGGACGGACACCGGCTTCGCGCTCATGGGCATCGATCCGGCGACGTTTCAATCCGTCCCCGTCCTGCCGCGACTGGCGGAGCTGATACGGAGATGGGAGACCCTCCGGCTCGCCGGCGGCTTCTCGCCGGCGGTAAAGGCGATGCTTCGCAAGCCCGGCGCGGAGTTCACGCTGACCGCCGGCCCGAACGGCCGCGCCGCGCTCGCGCCTATCCGCACCTCGAAGCACTTCGTCAATAATCTCGACGAGCGCACGCGAAGCTGGACCGTGACGAACCCCTTCGGCGCGCAGCCGCTGCGCGTGCGGATCGAGTCGATGACCGCGATCGGTCGGAATCGTCCGGGCGTCGCGCTCGTCGATCCATCCTCTCCGGCCGAGCTTCCGGGCAGGGCGGCGGCGGAGGGCGTCACGGCTGGCCTGACGTCGGAGAGCGGAGGAGCTCCGGCCGGGGGCCCGGAGAAGTACGGCGTTCTGCGCGCGACGAACGCCTCCGCGCAGCGGAGTGCCTCGTGGGCGAAATTCGACCGGCCCTTCACGGAGCCGCGGAACCTCGCAAACTCCCGCGGCATCGGCGTCTGGGTGCGCGGCGACGGGCAGGGCGAGCTGCTCAACATCCAGCTCCGCTGCCCTCCCTACCTCGTCACGGGATTCGGCGACCACTACGTCGACGTCGACTTCACAGGCTGGCGCTACTTCGAGCTCGTCGAGCCGGAGGGCCTGCGCTGGAGCGACTACTCCTGGCCGTACGGCGACGCCTACACGATCTACCGTGAGACCGTGGACTACAACGCGATCGCAGGCGTCTCGCTCTGGCTCAGCAGCGTTCCGACCGGCAAGAGCGTGCAAATCGCGGTCGGACCCGTCATGGCGCTGCCGCTGGAAGCCTCCAGACTCGTCCATCCGAGCCTGACGATCGCCGGCAAGACGATCGTCTTTCCCGTTGAGATGGAGACCGGCAGCTACCTGGAGTACGACGGCTCGGGCGAATGCACGGTGTACGGCCCCAGGGGCGAGACGCTCGCAAAGGCAGCGCCTCGGGGCGACGCGCCGGCTCTCGCCGCGGGCGACGTCCGCATCGCGTTCGGCCAGGAGGCGTCTGCGCCTGCGGAATCGCGAGCGCGCGTCACGCTCTTCGCTCGCGGCGCCATCTTCGATCCGGCTGCAAAGAGCCCGCGCTCGAATCGGCATGGAATCGGCTCGCCGCCTGGAGATGTGCCGAGAGCTTCACGCCAGCAGACGGTCGGAGAATAGGCGGATGGGGGCGACCAGGAAGGCATACAGCGCAACATGCTGTGCATCTGTCTACTTGCGCCCGATTTGGGAACATCGTATGATCAGTCATGCGTATCATCTCTCGTAGTCGTCTGCGCGAATTCTGGGAGCGGCAACCCGACTCGGAGGAGTCGATGCGGTCTTGGTACAAGGTTGCCGAGCACGCGCAGTGGACGACACCAGAGGATGTGAAGGCAGCATTCCGTACGGCTGACATCCTGAAGAATGGTCGCGTCGTATTCGATATCCGAGAAGACCGCTTCCGTCTCGTCGTCAAGTTCCATTTCAACACAGGCTTCGCCTACATACGTTTCGTAGGCACTCACAAAGAATACGACAAGATCGACGCCGATACAATCTGAGGTCGGGAGGAGATCCGGTATGCCGTCGCTGGCTGTGCGACCAATAAGAACAGAAGAGGACTATCGGGCCGCGCTCGCAGAGGTCGACAGGCTGGTCGATGCCCCCGAAGGGTCACCTGAGGCTGAGATCCTGGAGGTGCTTTCCATACTCGTGGCTGATTATGAGGACGCGCACCACCGTATCGATGCCCCTGATCCGATTACGTTCATCGAGTTCGTAATGGCGTCGCGTGGCCTCACGCGAAAAGACTTAGAGCCGTATATAGGAAGCCGCTCCCGGGTTTCAGAAGTGATGAATCGCAGACGCGCGCTCAGTATGCAAATGGTTCGAAACCTTGCCGGAGGGCTGAATCTCCCTGTCGACGTTCT
>Ga0181529_10006506_pt1 | contig 11858 bp, 8 predicted proteins | sample PEATcosm2014_Bin_36_FD_119763 | JGI IMG/M metagenome (GOLD analysis project Ga0181529, IMG submission 119763) | Peatland microbial communities from MTU Mesocosm Facility, Houghton, MI, USA - PEATcosm2014_Bin10_30_metaG | ecosystem: Environmental > Terrestrial > Soil > Wetlands > Peat | place... | reverse complement strand
AGTCTCCACCCTTCTTTGACCTCTTGGTGACCGCCGACGCCATCAACGGTACACTGAGGAACAGAATCAGGAGCAGCACCGCATGCCCCCAGCCGCGAACCTTGGGATCCGGACTCATCAGAAACCATCCTCCACTTTCCGCGGTCTCAGGCACACTCAGTTTAGAAGCTCCCGGAGGCCTTGCCGCCAAGCGGATGAATTCTAATCCTCTGGCCGACACAATGCCAGAACCATTGGTACTAGTACGTTTTGAAATATCAAATCCTCACTACGCGGGCCGTCCCGGGGGAGCCTGCCATACACAGAAAAGTCCACTTTACTCAATATTGCCGGAACGAAGACAAGTGGCGGGGATCAGAGTTGCATGAAAAGCCTGGCCGCCGGATGTGTGGTCAGGGTGGAAATTCCCGAGCAAGAGAACCCGGGTGAATTTCCAGGGTCATCCGGACCGATGCCATTTTTGTCACTACTCGGAAGCGCGCAGCCATGATGGCCGCCCTGTTCGCCCTTCCCATTCCGGGGCGCGGCCTTTCGCAAGTCTCGCCCGCGCCCCGGTTCCCATGTCATTTCGGCGCTACAAACTTCTTGAATGACTTATCAAACACTTTGTCTTTCGGTATTCCACTGGTGAGGAACTCGTCCAGATACAAAACGTCGCCGTTCTTCGCGTCCACAAGCACCACATAGGTGGTAAAGGTGGGGTTCTTGGTAGTGGCCAACCCGATCAACCCACCCGTCAACATTCCCTTGCCTTTCGTCATTTTTACGCCCTGCGAGCGAACGATGACCAGGGCATCGGCAGTTCCCTTGCTGTTTAGGACGGCTACCATGTCGCCAAGCGAGAAACGGGCCTTCCGGACGTCCTTGGGCTTTCTATAGAGCTTGGGAGCAAGCTCGTCGTACTTCTTCTGGACATCGGCGAGCGCATATTTGAGCTCGTCATTACCCTTTAGAGCCTCCTCAGTAAACGGGGCTTCCACCGAGAGACCACTCGACGTGAGGTCAGCGGACACACGTGAGGCAAACCCAACCGAGGCCTCATCCTCCTCTTTGCTCATCCCCTCCGATCCCTTCACGCCCTGCTTCGTCATCGACACGATGGGGGGAAGGGCCACCACCTTCTGGATTTTGATTTCCTTGGCCTTCAGCTTAGGGTGCAGATAGGGTCCGGGCCGGACAGGTGTCTGATTTCCCGCAACCGCCAACGCGGCTAAGAGCAAAAGTCCTACAGCCAACAAGTAGATGATTCTTGGTCTCATTGAGTTCTCCTTTATGAAAACTGACTTGCAGGGACGTCACCGATTAGCAGAACCTTTCAAGGTATCAATTCGCCGCTGGACCCTTTGCCGGTCGAGGGCGTTTGGCGCCAATTCCAGATATTTCTCAAAGGCCTCGATGGCCTCCTTGCCCCTATTGGTCTTCTCATAAAGCTGTCCCAAGCCGAGATACGTCTTCGCGTTTGAAGGGTCGACCGCCAGGGCTTTCTTATAGGTGTCCTCGGCCAATCGCTGGTTATCGCGCCACGTAGCTTGACCCTCGTCTTTCTTCAATAGTCGGCGCTCTTCCTCGTCCGAGGTGAGTTTCATTTCCAAATTCGCCTCTTTTTTCACTTCATGTTTGCCCATTTCTGAATCGCTCGGCTTCGGCGTCCAAGGGCCAAGAGAACGGTAGGCATCCGCTTCGGCACATAGATCCTCAGGCGAGTTGGGGTGAAACTCGAGAAGCTTTTGAGCGCGAGCCAGTCCTGTACGCGGGTGGTCCGAGAGAATCGACAGGTGAATATCTTCGCGGTCCACCTTTTCAGTAAGGCTGAGATACTTCATCCTCCGCGCCGCGAACACGTCGGGGGGAACCAAGATGGGAGGCTTGGAAGAGATCATGGTGGACATGTACGCTATACGGTCCTCCAGCTTGGGGTGATCGTTGTAATAGATCTTGCCAGTGTTCACCTCTTCACTCTTTTCCAGCAGGCGGAACGTGTTGACAAGTTCTTTGGGATCGTAATTGCCCTCTACCATCTTATTGTAGGCATACATATCCGCTTCCTTCTCCAGCTCCCGGCTGTAGCCAAAGATGGATGCATTCGCCACAATCACCACCATATTACCGGCCAGGATGATGGTGTCGCCCCACGCGCTGCCTCCCGGGGCAACACTGGCCGCAGTGGAGGCGATATTGGCGATGGTAGACTTCTTCCGGTAACTACGAAAAGCCAGGTATGAGTGCCGGTCTGTCACGTGAGTCATTTCGTGCGCGAGGACACCAGCCAATTGATCCTCGTTCTCCAGTTTGGAAATGAGACCTGTCGTGACGTAAATCGATCCGTTGGGAAGAGCGAAGGCGTTGGCCATGGGATCTCGAACCACCCGGAATTGCCACATGACTCGTTCCGGCGCTGTCCCTGACGGGAGCATGGCCCGCCCGACCTGGTTGACGTAAGTTTCCATCGCCTCGTCGCGATAGACCATGCCTTCTCTCTCAAGTTTTCTGTCGAGTGCGTCCGCCTGTTCGAGAAGAGAAAGGTCCACCTTCGTAAACTCGAAGTCAGTACCCTTTTCCACCCCCGGCAGCAGGGTGACGCACAGGGGCGTGGTCAGCAGAACCAATAGGACTAATCGGATCTTGATGAGCCTCATGGCTACCTCCTTTTTGACTTCCTTTGAGCAGACGTGCCGGACTCCAGCGCTTTGGCTTGCTCGAAATCCGCGTTGGCACCGATCTTGTCCCCCAACTGCCATTTGGCGTTCCCGCGATTCTGAAAGGCCTCGGCCCTGCTCGGATCGAGCCGGATCGCCTGATCAAAGTCATTGATCGCCTGCTGGAACTTGGAAGCGCTGTAATAGGCGTACCCCCTAAGGTCGAGGGTCACCGGATCGTTAGGTTTCAGTTGGATCGCCTGATCGTAGGAATGGATGGCTTCCTGGAACAAGTAGAGCTTCATGTAGACTTTGGCTCTTTCCACCAGCGGATCGGGCCAGTCGGGCTTCAATTGAGCGGCTTCGGAGAAACTGATGGCAGCAGCCTCAAACTTGCGTTGCGCAACCTCGGTTTGCCCCTGGGCAAAATCCTTCCTGGCCTGTTCGGCGGAATCGTCGTTCGGCGGTTTGACGACGACCGCGGGGCGGGGGGGATCAGTATGGACCTGCTCCGCCGCCACGTTCTGCAAGGCAAGAGTGAGTTCGGCCTTGGCGGCAGCGTCATCGGGGTTCAACAGGACTGCCAGCCGCTGTTCGGAAACGTCCCGCTGCCAGTCCTTCTTCTTGCCGAAGGCAATGCCGAGCAAGCGATGACCTTCGCCATCGCCCGGATTTTCCTGGATGGCTTTTTGGTAAAGCGCAATGGCGCCGTCGATGTCACCCGTGCCCAACAAGGAGTTTGCACCTTTGATATGCTGCTTGGCCTGCGCGGTAGGGTCTTGCGCCGGTGGCTTTACGGGTCTCGCGGCGTTCAAGGCATCAATGAGAGCCTGCTCGGCTCCGGCGCTGCGCAAGGCTTGGAAGTAATCTTCAGTTGGGTCAAAGTCGATTCCGTGTTCGCGCACCAGGTTCGCCACTTCCGCGCTGTTCACGGAACCTTTCACCAACTCCATCACTTGATCTTTGGTAAGAGGCTTCTTGGTACTCTGTGGGGCCGCTGCCAGTCCCACGGCCAGAAGCAAGACCATCAAAAAGAGGAGACAGGATTTCATAGAGCGCACCCGCGACGGCAAGGCGGCATAAGATTGCATACCTAGATTTCACAGATAGGGTTCAAATCGGCGAGTTCTGCAATGAGGAAACTGACATCGGCCGTCGTTGAGCAAAGAGCTGTTTATGGCGGCTCCGGCCGGCATATGCAGGCCCATCTCGCTCCACTTCGCGGTCCTCGCTGGCACAGAGTCTATACCCCGGAATCCGGCTTTGCAAGGCCGCTGCGAAAGGCCAACAAAACAGCAGTAGCGGTTCAATTCGCTGTTGCGGCACCCTATGAGCACCGGAGTCCGTGAAACTAGAAAGTCGACGGCCATAGACCACCGCTCGGGAAAACTAAACCCTCCACCTCATTACCAGTCACCTGCGGGCAACGCTCACTTGGGCGGTGCGGCTTGTTGAATGGCTTCGATCAGCTCATCGCTTCCACCGGCGGCGCGGATATCGTTAAGATCGTCGGCCGTTGGGGCAAACTTGATTCCACGCTCTTTGACGATTTCAGCAACACGCGATGCAGGAACGGCGCCTTGCAACAGAGAAATGATCTCCGCTTTGTCCAGGCCTCGCGGATTCACGGGGGCCGCTTTAGGCGTGTAGCGAACCGTAAACGCCACATTGGTCTCCACGTGGGCAGAGTTGGATGCGGTAATCAGGATGGGATTGGCTCCAGGCTGTAGAGGCAACGGGTCTGACCAGAACTCTGCCGCCTGGGAGTTTTGTGGGCGCATGTTGGCTGGCAACCCATTAATTTTAACGATCGGCATCCCTGTACTATCCATGGCCACGCCCCTGATTACCAATGGGGACTCGCTCAATTCGACAGTTTGGTTCTCCCCCGCCCCGGAGGGCGACGCCACCACAATGGCAGGGGGAGCGGGCGGCGCGGCCGGTGTGGACGGCGGCGAAACGGGGACAACCGGCGCCACGACGGCCGGGGCGGGAGGAGCGGACGTGCTCTTTACCAATGCCAGCATGGCGTCAAAATCCAACATCGTCTTATAAATTGATTGGGTCCCGGACGCCCCCTCGGTGGCCTGAGCATAAAAATCGCGGGAGCGACGGATACTCCCCCAATTCTCCTGGGAAGCGTAGAAGATCGTCTCCCTCTTTTTCCCATCCCGGAAGACGACCGTATTGTTTCGGTTCTCCAGCTTGAGGTCGGCGATATCCGCCGCCGACGCGCTAAATCCATCGGCCTGCTTCTTGGGCGGTTGCTCCACCGTGTAGTGGATTCCTGCGCGCGTAATATCGAGCCAGCCGTAAGAGAGGCTCGTCACGGAAAGCGATGCTCGCGCGATGGGGAAACGCAAGGTGGGGTTGGTATCAGCATTGAGGAGTTGCGGCTGGACGGTAGTGTTCGATATAGATGGGGTCGCAATTCGGGACGATTTCTTGGCGCGTTGTGCGATCGCGAAGGTCGACACGGTCATCATCAATAATGATAAGAGGACGAAGCGGTCTATTCGTCCAACATCAAGAGTTTGGCTCATCGGGATCAACCTCCACTGCTACTGGATTCAGACGGCGGCGATTTGGCTGCCCAACCTTAGTATTCCTGCCACGAGTTTAGGAAGGCTTCTTCTTTACTAATGCAAGACCATCCGTGTCGTTTCCATATCCCGCGCGTAGCCGGCAATGCTATGGGGCGCCCGCGGCCTGCTGGATTGCCTCAATCAGTTCGTCGCTCCCGCCGGCAGCGCGGATTTCTTTTATATCGTCGGCCGTGACCCGGAACTTGACCCCGCGTTCCTTGACGATTCCCGCCACACGCGAGAGCGGGACCCCACCCACGAGCAAGGAAATGATATCCGCTTTGTCCAAGGCCTTCGGATTAGCAGAAGGCGGCTTGGGGGTGTAATGAATGGTGAAGGCCAGCTTGGTCTCCACGCGCGTTGAATTGGATGCGGTAATTTGAACGGGGTTATCCCCCGGCCTCAACAGCAACGGGTCTGACCAGAACTCGACCGCGCGTGCATCTTTGGGCCGGAGCGCAGCGGGGACGCCGTTGATGGTCACTGTCGGCAGACCGGAATCATCCATGGCCACACCCCGAATGATCAGTGGTGATTCATTGACCATGACCGTCCCGTTTTCGCGGGCGTCTGAAGGCTCAACCAGAACGACGGTGGGAGGAGGCGAAGGTGGCTCCGGCTTGGGTTCAGGCGCAACGACGGCTTGCGCCGGGCCGGGCCGCGCGGTGGTTGGTTTCTTGATTCTGAATTCTCCCATCACCCCGTCAAAGTCCTGAAAGGCACGCAGAATCAAGGGGCTATATACGTCATCGGCTCTTACTACACTTTTATCGCGCGAATCCCAGTGGCTTGGGGCCGAATAACTGAAATAATGCGTGATCCTTTGAGTTCGGAATCTGATGGCACGGTCGCGGATAAAGCCATGCGCGCCGGATAGCATCTCCAACTCGACCACTTCTGACCTGTCATGCTCGAATCCAATGTCGGTTTCTTTCCCGTAACGTCCCGGCTGTGCCGCGAGATACCGGACCGTGCTCTGGCTGATTTCGAGCCAGCCATGTGACCCGCTGATTTTGAGGAACATGCTCCCTTTTGGGGTCTCGCAGATATGTTCGACCGGGATGCGGAGGGCGGGGTCGGTGTCAACGTTGACGAACTGAACCCCCAGGGGAGCACCCGTGGAGGAAGATGGGGACACATTTGGAGCGGATGAAGGATTTGTAGTGCCGGCTGAGGGGCAGGTGCTTCCCTGGACGGTGACCAGGGCTCCATTGACCCAACACTGGGTTACACCTGCAAATTGTCCCGAGCCTTGCGCTCGCGCCGTGGGCAAATAGATGATAGCGGCAAGCAGCGCGAGAAGCAGCGGCACCTTCTTATTCATGGACATCTCTCTTATTGGATGGAGCGTTCTACACGTCTCTTTTAACTTCCAATTCGACGTGTATTCAACAGACTCCAATCTCCCAGAGTCCGAGCGACTAAGGATGTGGCGCGGCCCCCTGGATGGCTTGGATCAGTTCGTCGCTGCCACCCGCGGCGCGGATTTCGTTCAGATCGTCGGCAGTGGGAGAGAATTTGATGCCGCGCTCCTTGACAATCTCCGCCACGCGCGAGGATGGGACCGCGCCCGCAAGCAAGGAAATGATATCCGCCTTATCCAGGGCTTTGGGGTTTACGGGCGCAGCTTTGGGAGTGTAATGAACTGTGAAGGCGACCTTGGTCTCAACATGGGCGGAGTTGGAGGCGGTAATCTGGATGGAATTTGCTCCGGGTTGGAGCGGCAGCGGGTCTGACCAGAACTCAGCCGCTTGGTTGTTTTGTGGGCGCATGTTGGCGGGGGAACCGTTGATGTTCACAACCGGGATACCGGTGCCATCCATTGCCACTCCACGGATGACGAAAGGAGTTTCCTGTACCTCTACAATTTGATCGGCGCGTGCCCCGGGGGGCGACGCCACAATAACCGCGGGAGGAGACGGGGGCGCGGGGGCTATGGGTGCCGGAGGAGGAGTTACCACCGCTGGCGCCACGGCGGGAGCAGGCGGCTTTACCATCGCGAGTACGTTGTCGAAATTCCGGATGGCTTGGAACATCGAGGCCGTCCCCAAGGCGCCCATACTGGCAGCTCCCATGGCGCCCGGGCCGCTATGAATAGTTCCCCAACGGTCTTGTGATAGGTAAAAGACCGAATACTTTTTCTTTTCACCTCCCCGGCGGAACATCAAGTACGTCTGTTCGATCTTGAGGTCGGTAATCTCCGAGCTGGACATGCTGAACCCTTCACTGATCTTATCGGCGGGTTGGACCACCCCGTAGCGGATCCCCTGTCGGGTCACATCGAACCAACCATAAGATGTGCTTTTGACGGACCAACCGGAAAAGCTCGCCGCCGGGTAACGCAGCGTGGGATTGGTGTCGCCATTCAACAGTTGCGGCTTCAGGTAGTCATCGGGGCTTGCGCCGCCCCCAGCAGCCTTGGACCTCTTCCTTGCCTGGCCGGCTGCGGTAGCCAGAGCCATGCCTATGATTAAGAATAGTAAAAGGGCTTTGCGGCACGTGCGCCAATTGTCCTGGTTCGGTCTCATCACGGATCTACCTCCCTGCTCCCGGTTTCCGGCGTCCGCCGTAGTGCGGATCAGTTCCGATTGCCGCGAGCAGTAACCTCAGCGTTCAATCTCTCCCACAAGCGCCACGCCCACAAACCTAACCCCGGAAGCGCTCACTGGACGGCGGCCTTCTGAATTGCCTCAATCAGTTCGTCGCTTCCGCCCTCGGCGCGAATGACGTTAAGGTCATCCGCCGTGGGCCGGAATTTGATGCCCCGCTCCTTGACGAGTTCCACGATGCGCGCGCTCGACACCCCGCCATGGAGCAAGGCGACAATTTCCTGTTTATCCAACGCGCGTGGATTCGGGGGCGCCGCCTTGGGTGTGTAGTGAACGAGAACGTCAAAGTGGGTTTCAGCGTGCGCGGCATTCGAAGCAGAGACCTGGAAACGGTTATTCCCCGGCTGAAGGGGCAAAGGGTCGGACCAGAATTCCGCCGCCTGGGAGCTTTGCGGCCGCATATTGGCGGGCGCTCCATTGATCATCACCACCGGAATACCGCTGGCATCCATCACCGCGCCGCGAATGACCATCGGCGACGTGTCGCTCTCCACGGCTTGATTGCCGCTTGCTCCCGCTGGGGTTACCAGCACAATGTTAGGAGCGGGTACAGGCGCAACAGTGGGTTGGGGCGAGGGAGGCGCAACAGGACTCTCCACCACTGCGGGAGGCGGTGGCTTCCGCGGCCGGGCCAGCGCGAGCGCAAAGTCGAAGTTCTTGATCGCCTGCTCAATCGAGCTTGTCGCCGCTGCCCCTCCCTCGGCGGCGGAGACAATACCGAAGCCGCTATGAAGCGATTCCCACTCGCTGGGAGGAAGATAGAGAATCCTGTTGTACTTCGGATTATAGAATTCCAGGAATAGGCCTTGAAAAGCGACGAGGCGAATCCCCTGCCGGGATACTTCAAACGAATCCTGGGATTTGGCCGGTGGCTGCTCCACATGATACCGAACCATATCGCGCGAAACGTCGAGCCAGCCAAAAGAAATGGTACCGTTCATGTGCCCCAGCCTGGCGATGGGGAAGCGCAGGGTGGGATTGGTTTCGGTATTGATGAGTTGCGAAGTGGTGGTGCTATTCGAGCTGGACTCGGGTTTGCTGCTTTGCCTCGCGGGTTTTTCCGATGCCGCGCCGGGAATTCCCGCAAGCATGGCAAAGAGGAGAAGGGGAGCACAGACCCGGCCTTTCCTGTTGAGGTCAAGGCTCATCCGGCATCTGCCTTCACCACGATCTGGTTCCGGTACGGGCAATTCATCTCCCCTTTAAACCATCGGCGGTCGTGGGCTGAATCCTGAACCTTTTCTCATCCGGCAGAGACTGGCCCAATGGGGGATCAGCCGAGCGCAATTGTCTGCTCTTCCGGTCAGACTTTCAATTAACTTAGAGTCCGCGTCGTTAGTCTTGGTATATCGACCCGGAATACTGACTCCGCGCTGCGACATGCCAGACAGGCCACGACGATTACCTTGTGCTTACGGCACACGCCACGCGGGAATCGGCGCAGCCGTAATAGAACCTCCATTTGCCGCCGAAGAAGATCAAATTTGAGACGAAGGTGACATTGTTCGCGCCTCCTGTCCCTCTGGTGATGTTTTGCTTCTCGTAGTCTTTTTCGGGATGGAAAAAGTCGCGGTCCGTGCGCCCGATCACTTTGCCCACATCATTTAAATCAAATAGAATCTGGCCCGCCGACCAGATCTTGCCGGTCAATGCCAGGTCAGGTCTTTGCGGCGCCATTCCGTCATAGATCATGAAGATGCCGGCACTCGTGATGAACGCCTGTGAACCGCATTCGGTTGTTCCCTGATCGAACCACTGCCCACCTTTTCGCATCGGCGCTACAATCAGCGGATCCGCGCCTTTCTCATCCAGCACAATTTCCCAATCAATCAGGTTCTTCGAGCTGGCAAGCATGATCCCGAACTCACCAAAGTACATCCAGTACTTCCCATTTATCTTCTCGGCAATGAACCTGCCGCCGTCCCGTTTGCAGACGATCGAGCCCGATTTGCTTCGGAAATTTCCGCAGAACCGACCGCCAAGCTGATTCCGAAACGCCAGGCCCTGCTTCTTCCAGTGGAACAGATCCTTTGACGTGGCGATGGCGAGGCGTGGGAATTTCCCGTCATAGGCCGTATAGGTCATCACGTAAGTGCCGTCGCTGGCCTCGACGATGCGCGGGTCCTGGCATCCGCCGGGCCACTCGCTGTCCTTCATCTCATCGTTGGAAGGATACAGCACTGGTTCCGGGTAGCGCTTGAAGTGCCGGCCGTCTTCGCTTGTGGCAATCCCTATACGGCTTGTGCCCCAGTGATATTTTCCCGCCGCCGGCTGGCTGAGCGTGCTGTCTTCGGCCCGATAGAGAACATAAACTTTGCCGTCCCTCACAATTGCCGCCGCGCATAGAACAGCCTGATCTTCCCAATGGATGGACTTTTTCTTGACAGGGCATTGGAAGACACTGTTGGGCATTTTTCTTATGAAGTCAGCCCCCTCGTCACGGACAAAAGGTCCAATTCCCCAACTGGGAACCCCGGCAGGGTCCGCGCTCGCGTCGACAACTTGCGGGTTTGGCACCCCCAAGGTGTAGTTGGCGCCCGGATGCAGTGAATTAGCTCCGGCAACGAGGGCAAACACAATTGCCAGGAATGCAATGGTCCTCTTCATAGAAGTTCTTCCCCTGACAGGTGGCGTAGCGGTAGCTCTGTGCCGCCATCGAGCGTCGGAATCAATTGATAAACGGCGGGGTAAACCCGCCACCAATCTCATCTCTCGTATTTCGCTTGCCACTGCATTCAACACCGTGAACAGTCTCTTCCGACGCCTGCACGTCAACCTCCAATTCCCGCGTCCCCTTTCGGCACAAGAGGGCGACAATATGGCCGCCTCCAATCTTGACAATAGGGTGGGTGCCTCATAAGAATTGAATCGTGTTCGACAGCACCGCGCAGGGTATTCACGAAGCGGAAATGGAAATCTGACTTCTAAAGGTTAAGGCGGCTAAAGCATGAAAATAACCAAGATTGACACTTACATCGCAGGCAATCCCTGGAAGAATTGGTTGTTCACAAAAGTGTACACGGACGAAGGGATCTATGGAGTTGGCGAAGGGACCCTGATGGCCTTTGCCAAGACCATTGAAGCCGCCATTCACGAGTTATCGCCGTTTGTCCTGGGTTTGGACCCGATGCAGGTGGAGATCATCACGCAGCGGCTCACCCGCGACCCTTATTCCGAGGGTGGGCAGGTCCACATGTGTGCCGTAGCGGCAATTGAGATTGCCTGCTGGGATATTATTGGCAAGGCGTTGAATCAGCCCATCTACAATCTTTGGGGCGGACGCTGCCACGAGAAACTCCGTGCCTATGCCAACGGATGGTATCGGGGCCCGCGCACACCGGAGTCATATGCCGAAAAAGCCAAGATCGTCGCGAAGCGTGGATACACGGCCCTGAAGTTTGATCCCTTCGGCAATGCCTGGCGGACACTTTCCCGGTACGATTTCGATCTTTCCATCGACATTATTCGAGCGGTGCGCGATGCCGTGGGCAATCAGGTGGATATCCTGATTGAAGGACACTCCCGCTTTTCGGTGAGCACGGCGCTGCAATTGGCCAATGCCATGGCGGAATTTCGCCCCATGTGGTTTGAAGAACCCACGCACCATTTGAATATCGGCGCCGTGGTGGAAGTCGCCCGCCGGAGTCCGGTTCCCATTGCCACGGGCGAAAGCTTTTCCAGTAAGTATCAGTTTGCCGAGCTTCTTAAGCATAATGTGGTCAGCATCTACCAACCGGAACCCCTGAACGTGGGCGGACTGCTTGCGACCAAGAAAATTGCGGATTCGATCGATGCGCATTATGGAGTCATTGCGCCGCATAGCGCCCAGGGTCCGGTATGCTCCGCCGCTTGTGTGCAATTAAATGCTTCCGTACCCAATTTCCTGATCCACGAAATCTTCGACGAATTCAATGATCCCTGGGAAGCCGAGATTGTGACAAATCCGGTAAGGGTCGTGGATGGCTATATCGAAATATCGGATCGCCCCGGACTCGGCATTGACCTGAACCTGGAAGATCTTCCAGGTT
>Ga0181529_10006505_pt1 | contig 11859 bp, 12 predicted proteins | sample PEATcosm2014_Bin_36_FD_119763 | JGI IMG/M metagenome (GOLD analysis project Ga0181529, IMG submission 119763) | Peatland microbial communities from MTU Mesocosm Facility, Houghton, MI, USA - PEATcosm2014_Bin10_30_metaG | ecosystem: Environmental > Terrestrial > Soil > Wetlands > Peat | place... | reverse complement strand
GACAAAGAGACGCGCATGGTCGCCGAGCTGGAGCGCAAGGCGATTACGGCCGTGCAGGCGGGCAATCGTGACATAGCCAAGCAGTTCCTCAAAGAAAAGGCGCTGCACGAGCAGACGCTCCAGAACATGCAGACCAGCCTGGCCCAGGCGCAGGACGCCTCGGAAAAGGTCAAGGTAGCCATCCGGCAGGAAGAGGACCGGATCCGGGAGCGAACGGCCCAGGCGCTGGCGCAGAAGGCACAGCTCAAGCAGGCGCAGATCCAGATCAAGATCAACAAGGCCCTCGACCAGTTCCAGTTCAGCGACAACGAGCAGCAGTGGACGCGAGCAAACGAGCGTATCACCTCGATGCAGTCCGAGGCTGCGGCCCGCGCCGAGGTGGCGGGAACGAGCATCGACTCGAAGCTGCGCGAGATGGAGGTCTCCTCGATGGACGTTGAGGCCGACAGGCAGCTCGCGGAGCTTGAGGCCAAGATGTCGCTCGGCGGAACGCCTGCACCCAACTACAACACGGCAAGCGCGCAGCAGGTACAGACGGTGGGCGGCGGCGCGGCGCCGGCCGCAAACGGCGGAACCGGAGCGCAGCCCGAGAGCGAGATCGACCGCCAGCTCCGCGAGCTCGAGGACAAGCTGAACAAGAAATAGGGAGCCGCCGGCTCCGGCATTCTCCAGCGCGGCCGGGGCGCAGCAGATAGAGGCGGCGCGCCGGCCGGGCGTCCTTCGGCCGGCGCGCTCCTGCTCTGGCCCCCTCCCCCGGCCCGGGGTTCGGCCCCCTTCGCTTCGCGAATTCCCCCTCCCCCAAGAACAGGGGAGGGGGGACTGGCCGGGAGGCGCCCCCACCCCCAGCCCCTCCCCCAAGAACAGGGGAGGGGGGACTGGCCGGGAGGCGCTTCCGTATCTCGAAGGCGCGCGGGTAAAGATGTGGGCGCGCGGATAAAACGGTTCTCAACTTGCTTTTAGCGGAGGCCGCAGGCGCTTCGGTATCCGTCTAACAGGACATCCAGCCGCATGAGCATTCCCGATCGCTTCTATCGCATCGCAAAGTACAAGCTGCGCGAGATCAAGGAACGCTGGGACGATCTCGATATGCGCTACGTCGAGTCCGAGACCGGCCAGCGCAAGCCGGCCGACGCGCGACGAGAATCGGAGCGCGAACTGGACGATATCGACGACGCGCGTGTGATCTCCGCGCCTCCGCCGCTGCGCACCCCGGAGCAGATCGCGCCGGCGATTGCGCCCACTGCGCCTCGCTCCGCTCAATCGACCGGGTACGCGCGGCCGTCCGCTCCCCCGCCCTCCGCGCCCGCGCAATCCCAGGCCTCTTCGCCGGATCCTCTCGCCTACCACTACCGTCTCCTGGGCGTGGAGGTCGGGGCGGACTTTTCTGTGGTTCAGTCGGCCTATAACCGCCTGGCCGCTCGATCCGATCCCGCCCGCTTCCCCGCAGGATCCGAAGACGCGCGCACGGCCGAGAGCATCCGGGCGCGGCTCGACGCCTCGTATGCTGCGCTGCGCGATGCGCTCGATCCGACGGCGCGCCGCTTCGATCTTCTCGAGTACTGAGGAGCTGCCAATGCCCGCACGCACGAGGATGACGCCGGAGAACATCGCCGCCTCCCTCCCATCCCTGGCCGGATGGAGCGTCGTTGACGGCAAGCTGCACCGCGAATTCAAGTTCGCCGATTTCATCGCCGCCTGGGGATTCATGTCGCGCGTCGCCCTGATCGCCCAGAGCCTGGATCACCATCCGGATTGGAGCAACGTCTACAACACCGTTCGGATCGATCTGGACACGCACGACGCGGGCGGCATAACGGAGAAGGACTTTGAGCTGGCGCGCCGCATCGACGCGCTGCTTCCGTCCGGATAGCTGCCCGACATGCGACCCGCCCGCCCTATCTCGCTCCACGTCCTTATTCTCGCCGCGCTCTGCCTCGCGTCGCCCGCATTGTGCCAGATGAGGCGGCCGCCCCGGTTCGGATCGACGCCGGAGGCGCCGCTCGTCGTCTTCAACCTCGCGTGGGATACGGCTCTGGAGGGTCCGGTAAACTTGATCGAGGTTGGACCGACAGTCGAGCAGGAGAAGATCAACCTGCTGATGCTGGTGGGCGGCCGGGACCGCACGGACCGCAGCCGCAAGCTCCTCGTAACGCACTGGGATGGATTCAAGTTCGCGGTCGACTTCGCCGGCGACATGGAGAGCCGCGGTCTGGACGCGCTCGTCGCGGGCCGGTTCCGCGTTCCGCCGCCGTCCGAGACAGCAGCCGTCGCGAAGACGGATGCGGCGCGCCCGAAGCCGGCGTCGCCCTTTTCCATCGTAACGGCGCGCGGCGTCTACGAGTGGAACGGCAAGACGTACGCGCCGGTGCTCCGATCGCCTCCGGACGTGAAGGTCGGCATCATCTTCGACACCATGCCGGGCCAGCTCCTGAGCGGCTCCGGCGAAAAGTGCTTTCTGTATGAACTGGGAGATCGCGACATCCAGACGTCCACACGCGAGGTGCCCGTCATGGGCGAAGGATTCGCGGAGCTTGCCGTCGGATCGCAGGACTATTCCGGCTCCGACGGCCTGACGTTCGGCCCGAGCGCCCGCTACGCCCAATCCTTCTGGCGCGGCACGCATCGCTGGGTCGTCGGCGTCATTCGCGGCCGACCCATGGGCCTTGCGGACGCGCCCGGCCTCAGCTCGGGCGATCGGCTGATCGTCTATGGACCCAAACCGGCGGACCGAACGAAGTCCTTCTGGTCGCTCGGCATGAAGGAGCTTGTCGAGCTCTGGCGCAGCGATCCGCTCTCCGGCCACGTGCTGGACGTGCGGGTGGGAGATCCGAAGATGGACGGCAAGACGGGGATCGTGGTGCTGATGGAGGAGACGAACCAGGGCCGGAGGCGCCACCTGCAGCTCTTCACGCCGGCTCCGACGAACGGACAGAATAGATGACGAGGATACGCCAATCTCACTCCCTATCCGGCGAAGCCGGCCGATGACGGGCCCTCGCTCCGCCAGCTTCGTAATCGGCGTCGCGGGAGGCTCCGCCGCCGGGAAATCCACCTTTGCAGCAGCGCTCGCCGAGTCGGTTTGCGAAGAGATGACGATCGAGATAGTGGGTATGGATCGCTACTTCTATCGCGGCGCGCCGGGCGGTCCGCTCTTCACCTCGCCAAGCACCGGAGAGACGTTTCCAGACAACAACCACCCCGACTCGGCCGATAATGCGCGGCTGGTGGCCGACTTGCAGCAGATGCGCGCCGCGCCGGGCCGTCCGGACGTGATCCTCGTCGAGGGACTGATGGCGCTGGCCGTTCCGGAAATCCGAAGCGTGCTGGACCTGAAGATCTTCGTGGAGCTGGACGCCGACGAGCGCGCGCTGCGCCGGCTGCTGCGCGACATGGACGGAAAACGAGGCAACCCGGATCCCGCATGGATCTCGCGCTACTACCGGGAGTGCGCGAAGGTGGGCCATGCGCGCTACGTCGAGCCGTCTCGCGCCCACGCGGACATCATCCTGCGCGGCGACGCCGACCTGCCGCGCCTCGCCCGCATGTTCCGCGCTATCGTACGGGACGCGCGACGCTCCGGAGACTGAGAATCCCGGCGGAGGCTCCTTCTATGTCTCACGCAAAGGCGCACAGGCGCAAGGGGCGGCCGGCCGAGGCCGGCGACGCCGGCACGAGTTCCTCGCCTGTCGAGGGCGAGGAGCGCGCAGACGTGCAATCCGGGGCCTCGCCAAATCCGATCATCGATCTGGTGGCGCGGCTGGAGGGCGACGAGCCGGTGCCGTGGGACGAGGTCGATGCATGCCTGGCGGACTATCCGGGCTGGGCCGGCTTTGCGGACGCACTGCGAGATCCCGGCCGCATGCCCTATTTTCTGACGCAGAACCCCGTCGACATGGCGCACATCACTTTCGTCGGGCGCAGAGAGGCCTCGGCGCTGCTCCAGATGCTGAAGCCGTTTGCCCTCCTCCTCGATTCGCGCCGGACGCCCGCCGAGCGCGTTCAACTGCTGCGCAAAGAGCTGGAGGACTCGGACGAGTTTCTCGATGGATGCTGGCACAACGCCTCCGCCGACGTGCGCGCCGCCGCGGAGGAGGTCCTGACGGCGGCTGAGTTCGGAGACGACCTGCTTCGCCCGGCCGATTCCCCGCCGCCGGAAGAGGGCCTGCTCCGGCCCGCGTCCGACACGGACGACTCCAGCCTGCTTCACCCGGCGGATGAGGCCGCCGAACCCCCGCGTCTCTCCTGGTGGCAGCGACTCGTCTCACGGAGAGAGAGGGGGTCGCAATAGCCTGTGGGCCTTTTGCCGCGCGCGCTTGAATATGCCGTCGAGGAGGCGCTTGCAGCCGCGGGCGATCGCGGCGGAGTGCGGGGAATCTCGCCGGTCTACGGCGGCGACATCAATGACGCCGCCCGCGTCGACACGGCCGGCCGCAGCTATTTCCTGAAGTGGAACGACGATTCGCCGGCGGGCATGTTTCCGGCGGAGGCGCGCGGTCTCGCGCTGATCCGGCAGGCCGGAGAGCTGCTTGTGCCGGACGTGTTGGCGGCGACCGACGCCTCGGCGGAGCGGCCCGGATTCCTGCTCGAGAGCTGGATCGAGGCCGCTCCCGGCGCCTTCGGCAGTATGGGCGCCGCGTTCGGAGAGCAGCTCGCCGGATTCCAGCGGAAGGCCGCAGCCGGCGCGCCGGGACGGTATGGGCTGGACGAGGACAACTATATCGGCGTAGCCGTCCAGTCGAACGGCTGGAGCGATAGCTGGATCGCCTTCTTCCGAGAGCAGCGCCTGCGCAGGCCGGCGGCCATTGCCGCGCGGCGCGGCCTGATCGATCCGGATCTGCACAGGGGTATCGAGGAGCTTGCCGACCGGTTGGGCCACTGGCTCGAGGGCGTGGAGCGGACGCCCGTTCTGCTGCATGGCGACCTCTGGTCCGGCAACGTGCTCTTCACGCGTGAGGGGCGCCTCGCACTCGTCGATCCGGCTGTCTACTGGGGCGATCGGGAGTTCGACCTGGCGACGACCGAGATCTACCATCAGGCGCCGAGCGGGTTCTGGTCTGCATACGAGGCCGCATGGCCCTGCGCGCCCGGCCGGCTCGAGCGGCGCGGGATCTACCACATATCGCTCTGGCTGCACTGCATTCTGTGCGGCCAGCAGTACCGGTATCAGATCGATTCCCAGTTGAGACGCTATTTGGGCTGAGCCTGCGCCTCCCGTAGCGCCTTCTTCCGCAGCCGCCTCGCCAGCAGCTTCTTGCGCTTCAAGCCGCGCAGGCATTTATCGCAATGAGTCCATCTTGACATTATGATTCCTCCGTCAGGATGATACCCGAGACGGGAGTGGATCGCGTACGCGACCGCTTCGTTCCTGAGTTGCCGGGAGCAGCCGGCGACAGAGCGCGCAATGTGGCGAAACGGGATACAATAGGGGCAATTCGGTCTGGAGGCATGCGATGCTGCGACGGGACGCAGGGATTGCGGTCCATCATCCGGGAGGCTTTTCGCGCAGGGAGTTCGTTCGGATAGGCGCGCTCTCGACGCTCGGCCTTGCCGCGCCCGCGCTCCTGGAGGCGGAGGCCCGCGGCCCGCAGCGGCCCAACCGGGACGTGAACTGCATAATGCTCTTCCTGCTCGGCGGTCCGAGCCAGCTCGACACGTGGGACATGAAGCCGGATGCGCCCGCCGCGATCCGCGGTCCTTTCCGGCCGATCCCGACAAATGTCTCCGGCATACGGATCTCCGAGATCTTCCCGCGCATGGCGCGGCGAGCCGACATGTACTCGATCGTGCGGTCGGTCTATCACACCGCGGCGGCCGTTCACGACACGGGCCACCAGATGCTGCAGACGGGCCGCCTCTTTGCCGACGGCGTCGAGTATCCGCACGCGGGCTGCGTGGCGCACTATATCAATGGCGGGCCTGCGCACGTTCTGCTGCCGCGTCCTATGGGCTCGACGGGCGGCAATCTGCCTCACGGCCAGACGGCCGGATTCCTGGGCAGCCGGTTCGATCCCGTCGTGCCGGAACCGGATCGCGGCGGCGATCTGCGCGACGCGATCGATCTCACCCGCGAGAGCGACGATACGCGGCGCAAGTACGGCCGGAATCCGTTCGGCGGATCGTGCCTGATGGCGCGCAGGCTCGTGGAGCGCGGAACCCGGTTCGTGACGATAAACATGTTCGATACGGTCTTCAACCAGCCGTCGTGGGACTGCCACGGCTCCGAGCCCTTCTCTCCGATCGACGCCTATCGCACGCTGTGCGGACCGTGGTTCGACAACGGCTACACCTCGCTGATCGAGGAGCTGAGGGAGCGCGGCCTGTACGAGAGCACGGTCGTCGTGGCGATGGGCGAGTTCGGCCGGTCGCCGCAGATCAACGCGTCCGGCGGCAGGGACCACTGGCCGCACTGCTGGAGCATTGTGCTGGGCGGAGGAGGGATCAAAGGCGGGCAGATCGTCGGCGCTTCGGACGAAATCGGAGCATACCCGAGCGAGAGGCCCGCCACACCCGCCGAGGTCGTCGCCACTCTCTACACGGCCATGGGCATCCCGCTTACGGCCACGCTTCCGGGCCCGGGCGGCCCGGTCCCCATAGTTCCCGGCAGCGCGCGTCCCCTCTCGGAGCTGGTTTCCTAACCCCCCGGCCCCCTTCCCCGCAGGGGAAGGGGGAGCTGCCCGCCGGCCTCTCTCCCCGTCCGCCGGAATTGGTGGACGGACACACGGGTTGCGCGGGGGCGTGCGCCGACACGCAGACCCGGGGACATGCTCTTCGCGGGAGACATTCCTCCCCCTTCCCCCGTGGGGAAGGGGGCCGGGGGGTTAGGCGGAGCCGGTGATCAGCTTCCGGTGGAGGCGTAGTGGCGGACGCCGAGGCGCCACAGCCTCAGCGCGATCAGGAGGAAGAGCGGGCCGGCAAGCGGGGCTGCGGCGCACCACGGGGAGGTTCCCACGCCGGCGTGCGCTCGCCCGAAGAGCAGGCCGGCGGGGATGACGTTGACGCAGGCGAGCGGGATGACGAAGGTGAAGAAGAGCCGGAAGCCGGGCCGGAAGATCGTCATAGGATACTGGGCGACCTCCGTGCCGCCGTAGGTGACCGTGTTCATGATCTCCAGCGTCTCCACGGTCCAGAACGACATCGTCGCCTGGATTATGAAGAGCCCGGCGAAGATGCACGCGCCGCCCATCTCGATCAGTATTAGCAGGGCGATCCGGCCGGCCGTCCAGCGCATGTGGAGGGCCCAGAGCGACCAGAGCAGGATTGCGAGGCCCTGAACGAGCCGGCCCGTGCGGATCAGCGGAAACTCACCGCAGGCGACCTGGAATGCGGCGCTTCGCGGCCGCAGAAGAAGCCGGTCGAACAGCCCCTCGCGGACCATCCTGGAGAAGTCGTCGAAGCCGCTGCAGGTGAGCTGAGCGGCCGAGAACGAGCAGGAGACCAGCCCGTAGAAGAGCGCCACCTCCGGCAGAGTCCAGCCGCGCAGGTTGCCGAACCGCTGGAACAGCGCCCAGATGGCGACGAACTCGACCGCCGTCGCCGTGAACGACGCAGACACGAGCAGGAGGGACGAGGCGCGATACTCCATCTGCGCTCGCAGGGCCATGCCTACGTAATGCGTCCAGAGGCGAAGGCTCTCCGCGATCCTCCTAACCACCCTGCACCACCAGTCTCCGCGTCGAACGGCGCAGCATCAGCTTGCCGAGCAGGACGAGCGCGATCGTCCAGGCGAGCTGATGGGCGAGCAGCAGCGGTACGTCGGACGCCGGAACCGTACCCAGATAGAGCCGGTACGGAATGTCCGCAATTCCGCGAAACGGAAGCACGTCGAGAATCGATTGCATCCAGCCCGGCAGAAGAGGCAGCGGAACGAGAATCCCGGAGAAGATATAGACGACCACGGGCATGAAGCGGGCGAGGCCCTCGCCGGAGACCGTGTGGAAGAGCGACGCAGTGACGACGACGGAGAGCGCCGCGGTGAGCAGGAAGGCGCAGGCGATGCCGGCGGCAGTGGCCAGAGCGCAGCCGGCGCCGGGCGGCAGACGGAGGCCGAGGAGGAGCCAGGCGACGAGGAGCATGGGAACGGCTCGCAGGACCGTGGGCGCGATGCGGGCGGCGAGCGCCGTGCTGAGCCAGACCGAGTACAGGTCCAGAGGCCTCACCATCTCGTAGGCCACGGTGCCGTTGCGCATCATCGCGCGGACGTCCGGGTCGACGTAGTTAAGGCTCAGCGCGAAGAAGGCCTGAGTCAGCCAGAGGTAGCTGACCATGTCCGGCAGCGATATCGGCGGCGGCTTTGTCGTGGAGCGGTAGAAGGCGGTGAAGATCATCACGCGCAGAAAGCCCCAGAAGAGCTGCGTGCCGAAGCCGGCGACGGCCGCGAGCCGGTACTGCAGCAGAGCGCGGAAGCGGGCGGCGAAGAGGGAGACGTAGGGATTCACTTCGCCGTCCTTCCGTAGAGCCGGGCGACGATCTCCTCGATCGGAGGGTTCTCGACGAAGAGGTCCCGCACCGCGCATTGCGCCGTAATCCTGCCGATTAGCTCCGCAGGAGAGACGCGCTCGGGATCGAAGCTCAGCCGGACACGGCCATGATCCCGCTCGATCAGCTCGGCGTCCGGATCGGAGATTTCCGCCTCCGGATCCTCCAGGTCCAGCGTGAGCCGGCGCTCGCGCGTCACTTCACGCCGCAGCGAGTCGAGGGATCCATCCGAGAGGATCTTACCGTCCGAGATGAGGATCACGCGGCTGCAGAGCGCCTCGATGTCGTCCATGTCGTGGGTGGTGAGGATGACGGTGACGCCGCGCTCGCGGTTGAGGCGGCGAACGAAATCCCGGACGGCGAGCTTGGAGACCGCGTCCAGGCCGATGGTCGGCTCGTCGAGAAAGAGGAGGCGCGGCGCGTGGATTAGGGCGGCGGCGAGATCGCAGCGCATCCGCTGTCCCAGGCTTAGCTGCCTCACCGGCACAGTCAGAAGCCCGGCGAGCTGCAGCATCTCCACGAGCTCGGCGCGGCTGCGCGCATAGGCATCCGCCGGAACGCGGTAGATGTCACGCAGCAGGTCGAGCGATTCGGCGACGGGAAGATCCCACCAGAGCTGCGTCCGCTGGCCGAAGACGACCCCGATCTGCGCCACGTAGGAGATCCGGTCCCGCCACGGCACGCAGCCGAGCGCCTCGCACCGGCCGGAGTCGGGCACGAGGATCCCGGAGAGCACCTTGACGGTCGTCGATTTGCCCGCGCCGTTCGGTCCGATATATCCCACGAGCTCGCCGGGCGCCAGCGCAAACGAGATTCCGTCCAGCGCATTGACGACTCGCACGCGCCTGCGCACGAGCCCCTTCACGGCGCCCCAGGTTCCCGGCTCGCGCTCCGCGACGTGAAAACTCTTCTTGAGATTCTCGACGACTATGTCCAGGGCCGTGCCTCCCGCCTCGCACAGTAGATAGCTCATCGGCGCGCCCCGGGCGCAACCCACAATGAGGCGGGAGCCGTCCGGGAATATGCCCGTCCGCCATAAATGGCGGCGCTATCGAGGCTTGCGCCTGAAGGCGCGAACAGGCAACAGCGTCAGAGGCCTTCGAGACGGCTTCGGCCACCGGAGGAATCGCGTCTTAAGGCGCAGGTTTGGATCGCTACGGCGTTTGAGCCGCCGACTTCGCTGCCCGGTTCGGGTTACGCGCCCTCTTTCGCAGAGCCGGCCTCCTCAATTGCGGAGGGTTTCCCTCTCCCTATCTGAACGGTTGCTCATCCCTGTTCACACGGCAATTGGAGAAGAGGGGGCGAGGAGAGCCGGCGCAGAAATATTTTATGCTCGTCTCCTAACCGCCTTGACAAATTCTTAACCAGTCAGTTAGTATGTTAACATTGTGGTCAATGGCGGAGAACAAGAAGGCGCTAATAACCGGCAGGGGCTGCGCGAGCGGCAACGGGCACAGCGGGACGAGGCCATCCTGAGCGCGGTGCTCCATCTTCTGGCACAGAAGCACTACGAGGCCATGACGATGGACGACGTGGCCGAGCGGGCCGGCATATCCAAGCCGACGCTGTACCAGTACTACCACTCGAAAGAGGCCGTCACCGTACGGGCGATGATCGGCCTGCTCGATCAGACGACGCAGGAGATCCGGGACTTCGAGGCGGGAGTTTCCGCGCTTCAGCGCATCGAGCGGCTTGTGCGGGCCACCATCTCCAGACGACCCGGCAGTCGCTGGCGCGCCTTCTTCAACGCCAAGTCGACACTCCTGCCCGTCCTGCAGCGCGATCCCGGGTTTCGAGCCGCCTCCGAGCGCTATCACGGCGCCGTGTCGGAGATTATAGACGCAGCTCGCGCCGAGGGAGAGATCGACCCGGAGATCTCGACGGACCTGCTGCTGATCGTGATATCGCGCCTACTCGTCGCCGACGAGTACGACGCGCTTGTGGCCGGAAAGGCCACCGCATCCGACGTGGCCGACGTCATCATCCGGATCTTGAAGTGGGGCATCCGTCCGCAGCAGTGCAGATGCGCATGAGACGGCGAACCTGACGGCGCGGGGACGCCGCAGAGGGACGCCGCCGCCCGATTCTCTCCGGAACAACGGAAAAAGGCTCGAAGCCTGCGCTTCGAGCCTTCAGGAAGCGGGCCAAACTCTGAATGGCGGGGCTGACGGGACTTGAACCCGCGGCCTCCGGCGTGACAGGCCGGCACTCTAACCACTGAGCTACAACCCCACGATGCGGCTCACACTGAAAATCGCCGGGCAATACCGGCGAGCCGGGAAACATTATACTTCGCCGCAGTGCACGGTGTCAAGTTGAGATAAGGCTCGGAACGAGCCAATCCATGCCAGGGAGACGCGTTAGCAGATGAAGATCCTTGTTCCCGTCAAGCGTGTTCCGGACCCGTACGGCAAGATACGCCTTACCTCCGATGGACAGATTGACGAAAGCGACATCAAGTGGGTAATCAATCCTTTCGACGAGATAGCGCTGGAAGAGGCCGTCCGGATGCGGGAGGCCGGCGCAAACGTCGAGATAGTTGCCGTCAGCGTGGGCGGACAGGCCGTATCCGAGCAGCTTCGAACGGCGCTCGCGATGGGTGCGGACCGCGCCCTGCACGTCGTCGATGAGGGCGAGACCGATTCCGGCGTCGTCAGCACAGTTCTCGCGGCCGTCTACGAGCGCGAGTCGCCTGACCTCGTGCTGATGGGCAAGCAGGCCATCGACGACGACTTCAACCAGACCGGGCAGCGGCTCGCGGCGCTGCTGGGCCTTCCTCAGGCGACCTTCGCCTCGAAGATCGAGGTGCTCGACGGCGGATCGCGGGCACGCGTGACGCGTGAGATCGATGCGGGCAGAGAGACCATAGAGGTGCCGCTGCCGGCGGTCATCACCGTAGATCTTCGCCTTAACGAGCCGCGCTACGTCGCGTTGCCTGCGGTCATCAAGGCGCGAAGCAAGCCGCTGCAGCCGGTCGACGTCTCCGACCTGTGCGAACGCCCGGAGCCGAAGCTCACCATCGTAAAGCGCGAGGCGCCTCCCGTCCGCCAGGCCGGGCGCAAGGTCGCCAGCGTCGAGGAGCTCGTCGCCGCGCTGCGCGACGAGGCGCGCGTGATCTGATCGCGGCTCGATCGAGCCGGATCCCCACCCTTTTTACGTCCGAGTGAGCTGGAGTCCAACTGGAGTCAACGATGCCTGAACTGCTTGTACTTGCCGAATCGAACGGCAAAAAGATCGCCGAAGACACTCTGCCCGGAATCTCTTTCGCCCAGGAGTTTGCGCAGGAGACCGGAGGGGGCTTCGACATACTGGTGCTGGGCGGGCCGGCCATCGCTGCGGAGGCAGAGGAGCTTCGCGGCTACGGCGCGGAGAAGATCCTGGTAG
>Ga0181529_10006504_pt1 | contig 11860 bp, 11 predicted proteins | sample PEATcosm2014_Bin_36_FD_119763 | JGI IMG/M metagenome (GOLD analysis project Ga0181529, IMG submission 119763) | Peatland microbial communities from MTU Mesocosm Facility, Houghton, MI, USA - PEATcosm2014_Bin10_30_metaG | ecosystem: Environmental > Terrestrial > Soil > Wetlands > Peat | place... | reverse complement strand
CGAAGGCCGCACGGTCGGGCCGGCCCGCAATTCTGCGGGCCATCAGCACATTTTCGCAGGCATTCAGTTCCGGGATGAGATAGTAGGCCTGGAAGACCATTCCGAGGAATCGGGCGCGCCCGCCCGCAGACGGGCCGGCCGATCCCTCCCACAGGAGGGTCCCCGCGTCCATGGAATCGAGGCCCGCCAGAAGATGCAAAAGGGTCGACTTGCCCGAACCCGATTCGCCCCGGATGCTGACGCTCTCGCCGGCAGCGACGTCGAGGTCCACGCCCCGCAGCACCTCGAGGCGGCGATCGCCGCTCCGGTAGCTCTTGCGAAGCCCCTTTGCGCTGACGACGGGCTCATTCATTGCGAAGCGCCTCCGCGGGTTTCATCCGGCCTGCGATCACGGCCGGGATGATTCCGGCCAGGGTGGAAAAGAGGATGGCGGCAATGACTATGATCACGAGGTCGCGGCCGTCCGTGTGGGACGGCAGCTCGGGAAACTGGTAGAACCGTTCGAGGACCGCCTGGCTTCCCGTGAAGCGGGTGACCAGGTGGACAAAGTCGTTTCGGAAATGAAGGCAGATGAACCCCAATGCGAGTCCCGCCGCGGTGCCAATGATCCCGATGCAAACGCCCTGGAGGCAAAAGCACAGCGCGATGGCCCGCCGGCCCGCCCCAAGCGCCCCCAAAAGCCCGATCTCCCGCGTTTTTTTCAGGACGAGAACCAGCAAGAGGCTCATCGTCAGGAACGCGGCGACAATCACGACAAACAGCAGGATCACGGTCATGCAGTTCTTTTCGAGCTGAAGAACCCAAAGAAAATCCTGGAATATTTCGGCCCAGGATCGGGCCCTCAGGCCCGACAGCCGCGGCAGCGTCTTCCCCTCCGCGGTCCGGAGCGCCTCGTTGATGCGCTCCGTCTCCAGGTCGGCATCGAGCCCCTGCTCGATCTTCACATTGACGCCGTGCACGGCATGGCCGAGGCCGTACAGGTCCTGCATCTTTCGCAGCGTCACGATGACTATCGAGCTGTCCAGTTGCTGATGGCCGATCTCAAAAATGCCCGCGACCCTCAGGGTCGAGGGAAGCAGGATCTCGTCGTCATTCTTCGCCTTTTCCAGCGCCAGCGGAGTGTACACCTCGACTTCGCTCCCGGGGCCGGCTCCGATCGAGCGGGCGAGTTGGGAGCTGAGAATGATCGAATCGTCGTCCAGATTGTCCAGTGACCCGGCGACGATGTAACGGCTGAGCGGAATCACACGGCCCACCGAATCGATATCGTAGCCTTCGATCGTGGGAAAGGAGGGCCGGCTCTCGTTCTCGATCATCACGATGCCCTCCGCGAACGCGGTCGTCGCCACCACCCCCGGCACCTTCTGAATAACCGATTGTAGCGCGGTCGCATCGCCGATCAAGCCGCTTGCTCGCACCTGAACATCGCCCTGGGTGTCCACGATCTTCTCGCGGATCTCGTAGCCAAAGCCGCCCATGACGCTCAGCACGATGATCAGCAGGGCAACCCCCAGCGCAACGCTCACGACCGAGACAAGCGTGAAGAAAAGCCTCTGGCCGCTGGAAAAGAGCTGTTTTAGGGCTAGGTAGAGAAACCAGGGCATGAACTCAGATCAGGCGACCCCGGCGACATCGAGCTTGGCGAGTTCGAGCCGCGGCACGAGCAGATGGATTATGAGAAGGGCCACCGGATAAGCCAACGCCGGAGCAATGAATATCGGCAGGTAATGGGTCGAGGAGGCCTGCAGGACATCGCCGACATAGCCCGAGAAGAAGATGCCGCCCACGGCTCCGACCATTCCGCCAAGGCCTGTCACCGAGCCGACAACCCGCAGCGGAAACATATCCGAAGTGAGGCTGAACGCGTTTGCGGACCACGCTTGGTGCCCGCAGGCCGCCAGCGTGATCAGGCCAACCGCCAGCCATGCGGAGTCCGTCAACGCCGAGATGAAGACCGGCACCACGGCGAGCGCGCAAATGAGCATCGTGATCTTCCGAGAGAAATTCGTGGAGTAGCCGCGCTTCATAAGGTTTCCCGCCAGCCACCCGCCGGCAATGCTTCCGACCGACGAAAAGACATAGATGCAGGAAACCGGTATCGCCCTTTGCTTTGCGTCGAGATGGAAACGGTCGGCGAAAAAGATAGGCGCTCCGAACAGGTAGAACCACCACATGCAGTCGGTCATTCCCTTCGCCACCGCAAAAGCCCAGGTCTGCCGGTACGGAAGAAGCTTCCTCCAGGGGATTTTGACCGTCGCTTCCACCGGCTCGCTGCGTATGAACGCCAGTTCAGCCTCCGAAACGCGGGGATGGTCTTCCGGCCGGCGGTACACTTTCAGCCAGGCGAAGATCCATGCAAGATCGATGATCCCATTAAGCACAAAAGCTCCGCGCCACCCGACTATATGACCGGCGATCGTGATCTTGGAAAACACGGGCAGGAGAAAAGCCACCGCCACGGGGACGATGAGTCCGCCGACATTCGAGCCCGAATTGAAGATTCCCGTGGCCAGCGCCCGTTCGCGCTTCGGAAACCATTCGGCGATCGCCTTTATGCAGGCCGGGAAATTGCCGCCTTCCCCCAGTCCGAGAAGCGCGCGAACGAGGAAGAAACCGGCCACCGCGGTGACCAGGGAATGGCTGAGGGAGGCCAAACCCCAGAACGCGACAGCCAGCACGAATCCAAGCCGCAATCCCAGGACGTCGATCAGCCGGCCGCTGATGAGCATGCTCACCGCATAGGCCGCCTGGAACATCTGCGTCATGAACCAATAATCATGCTGCGTCCAATGGAACGTCTTTTGCAATTCGGGCGCCAGGTTTGAAAAGACGCTCCGATCTATGTAATTGGCGGTCGTTATCCAGAATAGCAGGCCGCATATGACCCAGCGATAGTTGCTCTTTGGGGGGCGAGCGACGGGGGAGTTTTGCATCAGGGAGTGTTTATCCTGCCACGATTGCCGACGGGAAGTCAGCGAAAAACAACGCATCCGCAAATCCGCCCTGCGAGCGGACTTGCGACAGGCGGAGACTCCGCGTCGCGCTCACTTGTCCTCGGCGGCGGAAGCGCCCGCGCGTCCAGCGGGCCGCAACTGGGGGAACAGGATCACGTCGCGGATGCTCTCGGCTCCTGTCAAAAGGATGCACAGGCGGTCGATTCCGACGCCCATTCCCCCGGCCGGAGGCATCCCGTGCTCTAGCGCGAGAAGGAAGTCCTGGTCGATGCTCTGCTTTTCCTCGCCCGCCTGCTGCTCGAACATCGCCCGCTGCGCGTCGGGATCGTTCTGCTCCGAATAGGCCGGGGCGATCTCCATGCCGCCTATGCACAGCTCAAATACGTCGAGCGTCGTCGGGTCGGCGGGGTTGACCTTCGCGAGCGGGCAGAGCTCCTTCGGCAGATTCAGGACGAAGGTCGGCTGGATCAGATTCGGCTCGATCCGCTTCGAGAAGATCTCGTTGGTGATCTCGAAGTCCTCCCATTGGGGCTCGATCTTGAGCCCGAGCTTCTCGGCGGCGGCGGCGTGTTCCGCCCGGCCGCGGCCAAACCATTCGGGATCGCCCGTCTCGGCTCGGATCAGGTCCTTGTACGTCACCTCCCGCCATTCGCCGGAAAAATCGATCTCCTGCCCGCTCGCGGCGTGCTTGATCTTGGAAGTCTCGAGAATGCTCCCGCAAAGCGTCGTCAGGAGGTCCTTGATGAGCTCCATCATCCCGCGGTAATCGCTGTAGGCCTGGTACACCTCGAGCATCGTGAACTCGGGATTGTGGCGCCGGGAGATGCCCTCGTTCCTGAAGTTCCGGCCGATTTCATAGACGCGGTCGATTCCTCCGACGAGCAGGCGCTTGAGATAAAGTTCGAGCGATATGCGGAGGAAGAAATCGACGCCCAGGGCGTTGTGGCGCGTGACGAAGGGCCGCGCCGCCGCGCCGCCGGCAACCGACTGCAGGACGGGAGTCTCCACCTCGATGAACTGGCGCTCGTCCAGGAATCGGCGGATCGCCGCCACGATCCGGGAGCGCAGGAGCAGACGCGCACGCGACTCCGGGTTGACGATCAGGTCGAGATAACGCTGCCGATAGACCTGCTCGGCATCGGTCAGGCCGTGCCACTTCTCGGGAAGAGGCCTCAGCGCCTTGGCCACGAGCTTGATCTTCTCGGCCCTCACCGTGATTTCGCCGGCCTTGGTCTTGAATAGAGTGCCGCGCGCCCCGACGATGTCCCCCAGATCGAGCTTCTTGAAGGCAGCGTAGGCCTCGTCCCCGAGGACGTCCTTTCTCACGTAGAGCTGGATCAGACCCTGCTGATCCAGGATCTTCACGAACTGGCTCTTGCCCATGTCGCGGATCACGGTCAGGCGCCCCGCGACGGCGACATGGACCGTGTTGTCCTGGCCTTCCACATAGGCGCCGATCGCATCGCCGCTGAAATGCGTGGGCGCGAAATTCGTCTTGAACGGATCGATCCCCTCCGCGCGCAGTTCAGCCAATTTCTGACGCCTGACCGCATGCTGGTCGTGGGTGATCTCGCTCGGAATCTCGCTCATGGAACCAGCGAGCCTGAACCGCAGCCCCGCCCAGGCGCAAACTGAAACTGACCGAACCCGGTGGCGTCGGAAAACGCCGGTGGTGGTTTTCAGCCCGCGATTGAACCATGTCGCCTGCCTGGGATTGGCTGTTCCAATTCATCGCGCCGCTGGAAGAGGCCGAGGCTTGGCACGATCTCAGGCGAGATTCACCTGACCAGCCAAGCTGACCTCGTGGATCGGACTTGCGCCAAGCCAAGTCCAACAACAAAAAGCCAATCAGCTACGATTCTGGCCGGCAACACTCCATCATGCTTGCGGCAGTGACCCGGTGAACCCCGTCGGGCGTATTGTGGGATGAAGGGATTTGCCCCGATTGTCCGGTTTCGCTACCGACGGGTGGTATAAACTGGAACAGCCATGACGGATGACTCCGAACTTCTGCGACAGTACCTTCAGGATTCGTCGGAATCGGCGTTTGCCGAGTTGGTTCGAAGGCACGTCGATTTCGTGTACGGAGTGGCGTTGCGCCATGCGCGGAACAGCCACCGCGCCGAAGACATTGTTCAGATGGTGTTCATCGCCCTGGCTCGAAAGGGCGCCGACCTGTCCGGACGCACCGAATTGGTCGGCTGGCTGTACACCAGCGCGCGCTATGCCGCGGCCAAGATCGTGCGCGCCGAGGTCCGGCGCGAGGCGCGCGAAAGGAGGGCGCAAATGATCGAGCCGGCCAACATGGACGATTCGGCAGCGATCGATTGGCAGCGATTGCAGCCCGTCCTCGACGATGCGTTGGAAGGAATCGGGAGCGATGACCGCAGCGCGCTTTTGCTCCGGTTCTTCAAAAATCGCTCGTTCCAGGAGATCGGAACCTCGTTGAGGGTCTCCGAAGAGGCGGCGCGAAAGCGCGTGAACCGCGCATTGGAGAAACTGCGCCGCCGCCTTGCGCAACGCGGCATCACTTCGACATCGGCCGCTCTGGCGGCCGCCCTCGGCGGCCAAACGGCAACCGCAGCCCCCACAGTCCTTGCGGCCAATGCCACCGCCGCGGCCCTCCTTGCGCGGACAGCCGGCGGCTCGGGAACCCTGCTCCTCAGAATTATTCACTCCATGACCGCCTCCAAGACCATTGGCACTGCAGCGATCGTCGCCGCGTGTCTCACAATCGGCGCCGCCTATCGCGAATCCGCCCTGACCCGCCGGGCAGCCGCCGAATTGACGGACCTGCGCAAGTCCTTCGACAATTCGGCGCTCGAACTGAAGAAATCCCGTGAACATCTCGCCGCGGCGCAGGCCAAGCAGAAAGCGCTTGCCCGCTCCCTTCAGGAGGCCTGGCGCAAGGCGGAAGAGTCCGCCGCCGAGACCCAGCGGGAACGGCGCCAGAAACCGGGACCTTTTTCAGATCCCAAGATCCAGGCTTTGACGAAGGAGAAGGCCAGGATCGAGGCTCGCCAGGTCTACGGACGTTTTTTTGCGGCCCAGCAATGGTCTTCCGCGCAGATCGACGCGTTTCTCAAGCTAAAGATCGACGGCGCCTTCCAAGTTTTGGAAAACGGATGGCTGGCCTCGATGGACAACACGGCCGGCATTGCGGCAGCCGAGCGAACGCTGCTTGGGGACGAAGGACTTCAACAATTGCAGGCCTATGAGCGTGGCGTCCCTTACGAGCCGCTTTTGCAGCGCCTCGCCGGGTACGTTTTCGCGGCCGATCCGCTCTCGCCGCAACAGGCGCAGGCAGTCGTCCAGCGTTGGGCGGAGAGCGGTGTCAGCTATGCCGATTCGCTCGAAAGCAACGACTGGCAGGGGTTGCTCGATCACGCGCAGGGGGTGCTGACGGCGACGCAACTGGAGATTCTCCGGCAGATGGCAACCGCCCGCACAGGCATGAGCTATTCGATCCAGAGTCAGGGAAAACCAGTCCAATGAATCTCTCCCGCACGATCAGCGTCATCGGATCCATCGCCTGCCTCGCAGGATTGTTCATTTTCCATCGGGAGTCCGTCCGATTGAAAACGGTCCAGTCCGAAGAAGCGGAGTTGCGAAATCAGTTGTCCGGCCTCTCCGCGGAATTGAAAGCCGTGCGCGATCTGCAGGCCAGTCTCACCCGCGATCAGGTCCTGTCACGCCAACAGGCGACCGATCTGAAGCAGGCAATGTCCCCGGCTCCCGCGGAGAATGTCGGTCTCAACGCGCAGTTCCAACGGCAGGCCGCACGGGACCGAGCCAAGCTCGGCCTTCAGTATCTTCCGCTCTACCAGGCTTTGCATTTGACCGACCAGCAAGCGACCCAAGTTACCGCCCTTTTCGCCGATTTCATGGCGCGGCGGGCGGATATCCTGATTGCGGCCCAAGGGCAGGGGCTGACCCGGGACGATCCGGCGGTCGACAAAATGGTTCTAAAGGAGGCGGACGACCTCAAAGCGTCCATTACCGATATCCTCGGCCCCGACGGCTATCAACAGTGGCAGAATTACCGCCGCACTGCGCCTATCTACGACTTCGAGCAGACGCTGGCGGCGAACTTGTACTATTCGGCCACCCCTCTGTCGGCGGCGCAGGCCGCTCAGTTGGCTCCGCAGATGGCGCAACTGAGTTCCAATTTCGGATCTCCGCGGGGTCCGTACGATTTGGACACGATGGATCCGGCGAAAGCGCGGGCGGTGGCAAGCGCATTTCTTTCAGAAACTCAAATGTCAGCCCTGGACGCTCTTGCGTCGAGCCAGCAAGTCGGGCGTCAACAGGCGGCGCTCTTCGAAGCCTGGAGCAAAAACCCGTCCGGCGCAGCCGCGCCCAATCCGTAAGCCGGGAAGCCAAGCTTCAATCATCGTTCGACTCCCGACCTGCACAGCATTTCCCCGGATCAGAGCCGCGCGCGGGCAGTCGCGAGATCGAGGCCCTGGATATCGACCAGCTTGTGCCGCGACGCGGCGCCCCGGGCAACCTTCACATCACGGGAATGCAGGCCGAGATGCCCGGCGAGAACCTCGCAGAGCGCTTCATTGGCCCGTCCGTCGACCGCCGGAGCCCGGACTCGCACCTGGAGTTCATCGCCCTTCCAGGGGCCGACGCGGTCCGCCGAAGCGTTCGGCGTCACTTTGACCGAAACGCGACACGAAGACATGCAAAGAGCGTGCCCTGTCCCGTAGCGCGGTCAAGCCGGCGCCCCGTCAACGCTCTTCAGGATCGCCCGGATATAGCCCATCGCATAGGCCATGCCCGCGTGCCAAGGAGCGGCGCACGCCATTTGCGGCGTATGGTCGGGGATCAGAACCCCGTCAAATCCGTTGCGCTTCAAAATCCGAATGACCCGCACCATGTCCACATCGCCGTCGTCGACGAACGTCTCCTTGTAGGTCGGCACCTTGCCGCGGACGTTCCGAAAATGCACATAGCCGATCCGCCCCTGGCGGCTGTATCGGTCGACCGCATCGTAAACGTCGCCCTCGGTCATCTCCGCCAGGGAGCCTATGCAAAACTCCAGGCAGTTTGCTCGGCTCGGGTTGAGGTCGATGAGCTTCTGATAATGCGACGGCTGGTACACCAGTCGCGGCTGTCCCCTCATCGTCGGAGTCGGAGGATCGTCCGGATGGGCGGCCAGAGTCACTCCCGCTTCCTCGGCGACCGGCGCCACTTCCGCCAGGAAAGCGCCCGCCCGTCTCCACAGTTCCTCGGAGGAAACCGCCGGCTCCGCACCTGGTTGCGCATTCTTGTCGTAGACCATGTTCCAGACCATCCCCTTTGGCATCGGAGTATCCAGCGGGCCCTCCATCCCGACCGACGGAGCGCCCCCGCGGGCATACGGGCCCGTCGCGCGGCCGGCTACGCCGGCCAAGCTGAAATTATAGCCCATCATCGGAATTCCCGCCTGCCCCAGCCGCCGGATAATCGTCTTCACGTTCTCGATGTGCCGCCTGTACTTGGGGCCGTTGAGCAGCACGTCATGCCAGTGCGCCGGATCGAAATTTTCAATGGCCTCGAGTCGAAGGTCCGCCGCCTCGACCTCGCGCCGCAGCGCAACCAGTTCCTCGAGCGTCCAAAGCTTGTCCGGGTCGCCCGCGAGCCCCCAGCCGCGATCCGTGCCCGTCGGCTGGTTGTCCTTCGGATTGTCGGCGCCCCCCCGGAAATAGTCCACGAGATGGGCGACGATGTGCGTTGCGCCGCATTGGCGCGCGAACTGGAAATTCTCGCGCGTCAGCATATGGCGGTAAAGACCGAGACCAAGTTTCATGGGATTGTCGTTTCGCGAGCACTATCCACACGGACCCCCATGCGCAAATTAGAAGATCAATTGCGTTCGATGCCCGAACGGCTTCCTTTGGAAGCATGCCAAACGCTTCCGGCGCCTTCACAATCGCCACCTTGGATTGGGGCCGGACGCGTCATGAAGAGGCGTTTCGGCGGCAACAGGACTTGGTAGCGCGGCGCATCGCCGGCGAAATCGCAGACACTCTGGTGTTCACAGAGCACGAACCGGTCTTCACGCTGGGTGTCAGGCCGGGCGCCGAAAAGAACATCGTCTGGGATTCCGTCCGGCTCGCAGGCGCCGGAGTCGAAGTGGTCAAGACCAACCGCGGCGGAGACGTGACCTACCACGGGCCGGGCCAGGTCGTCGGCTATCCGATAGTGAGCCTTGCGCACCGCCCCGATCTGCACGCCTATCTGCGTTTTCTCGAGGAGGTGCTGATCCGTTCGCTCGGCTGCCTCGGGCTCGCGTCGGGCAGGCGGCCGGGACACACGGGGATTTGGCTCGGAACCCGCAAGATCGCGGCCATAGGCGTCGCCGTCCGGCGCTGGGTGACCTACCATGGCTTCGCTCTCAACGTAAACCCCGACCTGAGCCACTTTTCCGGAATCGTGCCTTGCGGAATCCCTTCCGAGGAAGGCTCGGTGACCTCCATCCAGGCAGAACTGGGCCGGGCGCCCAACGCAACCGAAGTAAAAAGCGTCTTAACTGCCGAATTCTGGGCGGGTTGGGAAAGATTTAATGGAACGCATGGCAAGGGGGGCGCCGAATAAGCCGCAGCTCACCGAAATGCTCCTTTGATTTCGGCGCCGATTTGTGGCAAGTAACGCCGTTCCACCGATGGATACGACACGCAAACCTTCCTGGCTGAGAGCCAAACTGCCGAACGGCCCCGGTTACGCCGCGGTCAACCGGCTCGTGAACGACAGCAGCCTGCACACGGTTTGCCAGAGCGCCCATTGTCCGAATCTGGGCGAATGCTGGTCGCGGGGCACCGCAACCGTCATGATCCTCGGAAACATCTGCACGCGGTCCTGCAATTTCTGCGCGATCCAGACGGGACGGCCCACGGAGCTCGACCTGGGAGAGCCAGCGAGGGTGGCCGAGGCCGTCGCTTCGATGAACCTGCGCCATTGCGTCCTGACGAGCGTCGCCCGCGACGAACTGGCCGACGGCGGCGCATCGGTTTGGGCGGCTACCATCCGCGCCATCCGGCACCGCAACCCGCACACGGCGATCGAGGTTCTCGTGCCCGATTTCAAGGGGCGGACGGAAGACGTCGACACGGTGCTCGCGGCGCGCCCCGACATCTTCAACCACAATGTCGAGACGGTCGAGCGCCTGCAAAAACCCGTTCGCGTGCAGGCCCGCTATGATCGCTCCCGGAGCGTCCTCCAGCACGCAAAGAATCGGGGCTTCACGACGAAGACAGGGATCATGCTGGGACTTGGCGAACGACAGGAAGAGGTCGAGCAGACGCTGCGCGACCTCGCTGGAGACAAGGTGAACATCCTGACGATAGGCCAGTACCTGCGCCCCACCCCTTCGCATCTTCCCGTGGACCGCTGGGTGGAGCCGTCGGAATTCCAGCACTGGAAGGAATTCGGGTTGTCCATTGGATTCGGCGTCGTCGAAAGCGGAGCCCTGGTTCGTTCGAGTTATCACGCCGACGAGCAGTCGCTCAAGTACACGGGCGAGGAACATCTCAATTCCGAGAACCGCCTGGCATCGGCCTGAGCAGAGAACCCCGCGCCGTTTAGGCGTGAATTCGACACCATTTGGCGTCATATCCATGCGCCATGAAGACCCGCAGCGAAATTGTATCCAACTGGCTGCCAAGATACACGGGAGTCCCCCTCGAGAAGTTCGGAGAGTACATCCTCCTCACGAATTTCCAGAACTACGTCGATCTGTTCGCCCAGTGGCACAAGGTGCACGTCAAGGGCAGGGACCACCCGATGCCGAGCGCGACCGCGGACGACATCACGATCATCAATTTCGGGATGGGCAGCGCGACGGCGGCGACCGTCATGGATCTGCTGAGCGCCCTTCCGCCAAAAGCCGTGCTTTTCCTCGGCAAGTGCGGCGCGGTCAAGCACCGTGGACAGATCGGCGACCTGATCCTCCCGATAGCGGCGATTCGCGGCGAGGGGACGAGCAACGATTATTTTCCCCCGGAGGTGCCCGCCCTTCCGGCTTTCGCTCTTCAGAAGGCGATCTCGACCACGATCCGCGATCACGCCCGGGACTACTGGACCGGCACGATTTATACGACCAACCGCCGGGTCTGGGAGCATGACGAGGAGTTCAAGAAGTACCTGAAGAAAATACGCACTCTGGCCGTCGACATGGAGACGGCTACGATCTTCATGACGGGCTTCTTCAACGAGATTCCAACGGGAGCCCTGCTCCTTGTCTCCGACCAGCCCATGCTGCCGGAGGGGATCAAAACCGCGGAGAGCGACAAGAAGGTGAGCGAGAAATACGTCGCGGATCACCTTCGGATCGGAATCGACGCCCTGGAACAGCTCAAAAACAAGGGACTGACGGTAAAGCACCTGAAGTTCTAGCGCACGGCGCGGGCGCTTTTCTACTGGTCGATGCTCCGGCAAGGATTCCAGCTCTTTGCGCTCATTTCGATCTCACAAATCCTTCTCCAAGCCCCGGTGAAATACGCCACCGCGTTCCTCGATGTCGAGACCGACGACAATGATCTCACCTATTTCATCGTTCACCAGACAGACGTGATCCAGAAAGCGGTCGAGGCGCTCCACGATTACGTGGAACACAGGCAGGCGGCTCTGCGGGCGGCCGAGGAGCGTCTGCGAGGGATGGATGGTTTGAACCATCGCCAGCAAGCGCTGATCGGGCACTCGCTGCGGGAGCCGGACTCCCAATACACAATTGAAGGCCATCGGCGCAGTCACGGGGTCGTCTACCAGACGGCACGCACCGATCTGCTAGACCTGGCCGAACGGGGTCTGCTGCAGATGCAAAAGAACAAGCGCGCACTTGTCTTTCGCCCAAGCAAGGATCTCTCGGGGAAACTCGACCAAATGGCGGCTGCCCGAGATCACCGCTGAACCATGAGCTG
>Ga0181529_10006503_pt1 | contig 11862 bp, 7 predicted proteins | sample PEATcosm2014_Bin_36_FD_119763 | JGI IMG/M metagenome (GOLD analysis project Ga0181529, IMG submission 119763) | Peatland microbial communities from MTU Mesocosm Facility, Houghton, MI, USA - PEATcosm2014_Bin10_30_metaG | ecosystem: Environmental > Terrestrial > Soil > Wetlands > Peat | place... | reverse complement strand
GGCGGATTCACCGGCAGCGTCCAGCTTGCCGCCTCCGGCCTGCCTTCGGGAGTTACCGCCACCTTCGGCACCAATCCCGCCACCGGCAGCAGCGTAGTTACCTTTACGGCCAGCAGCGCGGCGTCTGTCACTTCCAGCCCGGTTAATGTCACCATCACCGGCACTAACTCCAGCGCCAGCCCAACCACCGCGACCGCCACCATTGCGCTCTCGGTAACCGCGCCGGTCAACACGCCGTGCAGCATCGTCTATACGATGACGCCGCAAAGCTCGACTGCTTTCGGCGCGACCGTCGCCATCACCAACACCAGCAGCACCGCCTGGACCAGTTGGACGCTGGTTTGGAGCTTTGCCAATGGCCAGACCATTTCGTCGATCTGGAACGGCGTTGAAACCCAGAGCGGCGCGACGGTGACGGTAACCAACGAGAGTTACAACGGCGCCATCCCGGCCGGCGGCAGCCTCACTTCGATGGGATTCAACGGCCTGTGGAACGGCGTCACCAACAGTTCGCCGACGGCGTTCACCATCAACGGAGCGGCTTGCAGCGTCACATCGACCGGTCCCATAGGGGGATCGTCGGGCTTTACGCTCTCCGCCTCGCCGTCTAGCTTGACGGTTTCGCCGGATTCCGGAGCCACCTCCACCATCACGGTGACCGATGTTGCCCCGTTTACCGGGGCGGTGATTCTGAACGCATCGGGAATGCCTGCCGGTGTGACCGCATCGTTCTCGCCCAGTTCCACAGCCACCACCAGCTTGCTTTCCTTCCTGGTGGGCAGCGCGGTCACGCCCGGCACGTATCCCATCACCGTGCAGGGAACCGCTACCGGGACCACGGCCGCCACCGCCACCATCTCGCTGGTCGTCAGCGGGTCCGCGGCGCTGAACATCGCTTGGATCAGTCCGTCCGCTGGCATCCCGGGCAGTTCCATGGACATCATGCCCGGCAACGGACAGTCGTTCGGCGGGACGCAAGGCGCCAGCGCCGTTTACTTCGGCACCACAGCGGCCACAGTCACCACCTGGGCCGTCGATTCGATCGAAGTTACCGTTCCCAGCACTCTGCCACTGGGCGCGGTCAATGTAACCGCGGTGGTCAACGGCGCCACCAGCAATGCGCTTCCGTTCACGGTAACCGCCGCGACTCCCTCGCCAGAGGTTTACACCGGCAACTCGACGTGGTTCAGCGGGTTGGGCGGTCCGTACGGCGGCTGTGGCGTACCGCAGGCCAACGTCGATTCGCAAAACTTCATTGCCCTCAACGTGCAGGACGATCCGGGCAACTACGGTCTCGAATTGGTTCGCCCCATCTCCACCACTGGGCCTTACGCGGCCGATATCGGCCTGTGGAACAACGGCCACAACTGCGGCCGCTGGGTCCATGTGACGATGGGCCCCAATTGCAACGGCGCCAACGACGGCAATGAGGACTTGCAGTTCTGCCGCGGCGGCCTCGGCTGGGTTGCCGATCAATTCACCGGCGCGGAACTCGACATGGTTGTGGCCGACAGTTGCCAGGACGGCAACGCATGGTGCCGCGACGATCCGCACCACATCGACCAGGCGCAGGCCGCGTTGGCCAACTACACCATCAACGGAGAACCCGCCGGCGCCATGTTCCCAAGCTACTGGAACAACCGCCAGGTCACCTGGTACTTCGAGCCGCAACCCAATTACACCGGCGATATCGACATCGCGTTCCTGAACGGTGCGAGTCCGTATTGGTCGGCCATCTCCATCACCCATCTGCTCAATGGCATTCATGGGGTCCAGTACTTGCAAGGCGGAGTATGGAACACGGCTACGATGGATGCCGACATGGGCGACGACTTCATCGTCGCTCCCACCGTGGCGGGCGGAGGGCAGTACGAGATACAAGTCTTCGATGTGACCGACACGCTCATCAACAACGGCCGCATCTACTCGTTCAGCTATCCGGCAAGCTGCGGGGTTTCATGCTCGCCCGCATGGTTGCAGGTGCCCTACACCGTCAGCCAGCCCGCCGCTCAATAACTTTGCGTCGCTAACTCGGTTCGGAACCGGAGCGAATTCGCTCCGGTTCCGGGCCAAGTCGATGAATTTCAGCGCGATGGCGGGTTCAGGGCCTGCTCAATGTCGAATGTGGAGAATTGCCTGTTTCGACTGACAATCTCCGCGCGCAACTCTTGCCAAAGCTCGCCGGGCAATCCGCTGTATACCTCGACAATGCGGGGATCGAACTGCCCTCCGGAACAGCGCAGAATCTCTTCGCGCGCCTCGTCGAAGCCGCGCGCCCGCCGGTACGGCCGGTCGCTGGTGATTGCATCCATGGCGTCGGCAATGGAGAAGATGCGGGCTCCGATGGGAATCTGGCTGCCGCTCAGTCGCCGCGGATAGCCGTTGCCGTTGAAGAACTCCTGATGCGCGTAGACAATCTCGGCCGGCTCGCTGAGAAATGGAATCTTGCGCACGATGTTATAGCCGTGCGCGCAGTGGCCGTGCATGATCTCCCGCTCTTCCGGCGTGAACTGGCCGGGCTTGCGCAGAATGTCGTCGGGGATCGCCATCTTGCCGATGTCGTGCAGAAAAGCCCCGCGCGCGATCACCTTGATCTCGGCCGGGCTGATGCGCATGGCCCGCGCCAAAGCGATCGTGTAGGCTGTCACCCGTTTGGAATGCCCCTCGGTCTCGGAGTCCTTGAGATCGAGAGCGTCGCCCAGAGCCTCAAGAGTGAAGTCGTACGAGTGCTCCAGTTCCTCGATCGCCTGGCCCAGCATCTCGGTTCGCGCCCGCACCGCCCGCTCCAGTTCATCGCGGTAATCGTGGCTCTCGCGAAGGGTCCGGCGGTGTTCCAGGGCGCGCTGCGCCGAGCGTAAAAGACTCTCGCTCTCGATGGGTTTGAGCAGATAGTCCCAGGCGCCCCGGCGCATCGCTTCGATGACCACGCCGATCTCCCGAACAGCCGTGACGATCACCACCGGAAGCTCCGGCTGCCACGAGCGTATCTGCTCCAGCAGGGCTATGCCATTGCCGCTGGGAATGGAAATGTCCGTCAGAACCAGATCGAAGGGGCGACGCTCCAGCGACTCGACGGCCTGAAGGTCGCTGGAGGCCATCTCAACTTCGTATCCATGATCTTGCAGCGTGGCGGCAATCGTCGAACGGTTCCGCTCTTCGCCATCCACAACCAAAACCCGAAAGGTTCGGTGGGGCGCCGCGCCGGTGTTCGGCTGTTGATACGCAAGCTCCTCCACCCCGGGATGCGCCGTTCCGAATTCCGCCATATTCGATGCCAAACCGGGTTCTCCCCTGGTCCTCGCCGCTCGCGGCAACCGCGCGTCGCCGCATACTTCCACTAGGGGCTATTCTCTCAAGCCTACTGGCGGCAACCGCCCCGGCCATCGAAGCCCGCCTAAGGAAAACGCCATGGTTACGGCAGATCAGGGAAAAATGTATCGCCAGTTGCCGCTCCAGCGATCTAGACGAGCATCCCGCGGCGGCCCTGGAATAGCTTGCATGGAATCGTATGAAAAGAATACCCCATCGCCCGTCCCACGCAAGTTCCTCATCGGCAATCTCGGTTTTGCGAACAGGCATTCTCGCAATGCCCGCCGCAATTGTCGCGGATTGACGCGAAAGTGGGCGGGGCGCTCGATTCCTTCCACCGCCCTCAGTGTGACAGAATTGCATCATAGTCGCCAGCCCTGGACGCATCGATGAGCAAAGAGCCGGAAAGCCGCATCCCGCTTCAAGACCTCCTTGTCTTCCATCAGTTGGCGCGTTCGCTCACCTCCAGTTTCGATCTCGATGCCATTCTGCGCACCATCTTTGAACAGATGGAGCGTCTCATAGAGGCCGAGTTGTGGACCCTCCTCATTCTCGACGAAGTCAGCCGCGATCTTTACTACGCCCTGGCCGCCGGAGGCGCTGAATCATCTCTGCGAGGTCTGCGCGTCAAGGTCGGAGAAGGCGTCGCCGGTTGGGTGGTAGAGCACGGAGAAACCCTTATCGTCCCCGCCGCCGAGAACGACCCCAGGGTGAAAAAGGAGCACGGCGCCGATCCGCACCAGGTTCGCTCGGTCATTGCCCTGCCCTTGCGCGGACGAAAAGGCACCCACGGCGTCATCGAGATATACAATCCACGGCCCGGCCAGTTGACCGACTACACCATCGCCTTTCTCCACATCCTGGCCGACCACGCCGCCATCGCCATCGAGAACGCGCGCGACGTCGCCCGCATTCACCAGTTGACCATTACAGACGATTGCACTGGCCTTTACAACGCGCGCCACCTCTACGATTTGCTGGATCGGGAGTTGCTGCGCTGCGGCCAGCTCGGCCTGCCCGTCAGCCTCGCTTTTCTCGATCTCGACCAATTCAAGCTGGTAAACGACACCCACGGCCACCTGGTGGGCAGCGAACTCCTGAGCCTCGCCGGAGAGCGGCTGCGAAATCTAAGCCGCAAGCAGGACAGTTGCTTCCGTTACGGCGGCGACGAGTTTGTCGTCCTCATGCCGGAAACCGGAGCCGAGGCGGCTTTCGCCGAGGCCATACGGCTGAACCGAGGCCTGATGGAGGCCCGTTTTCAGATGAAAGACGGCTTTTCACTTGACATCCGCGCCAGCGTCGGTCTGGCCACCGCGCCCGCCGACGGCAACACCGTCCATGCCATTGTCGGTGCCGCCGATGCTCGTATGTATACCGTCAAATCCAGAGGCCGCGGCAAGGTGTGGGGAAGATAGCCGATGAATTGCAAAGAGCAAGTGCTTTTGAATGCCGGATTCGCTAAAAATTTATCGCTTTTTCTTCGCTTTCACCGCCCGGTTGGTTTATTCTGACTTCGCAACGCAGGAGGTTGCCACGATGGATATTCAACGAGAGTTGATTGCCGAATACGACCGCGAAATCGCTACCACTCGGAAGTTTCTCGAAGCGATCCCGGCCGATGCCGATTTCAACTACAAACCCCACCCCAAATCCTTCAGCCTGGGCCGTCTCGCCGGACACATTGTCGAAACTGCCGGGGAGTGGGCGCTGACGACTTTCACCACGGATAAGCTCGAGTTCTCGCCCGACCACAAGTTCGAAGCCTACATTCCCGAATCCAATGCGGCCGCTTTGGATCGCTTCGATCGGGAGACGGCCAAAGCCAAGGCGGCGCTGGCTGGCCTTGCGCCCAAAAAATGGGACGAGAACTGGAAGTTTGTGGCCGGCGGCCAGGCCTGGATCGACGACAACAAGTACCGGGTCTTCCGCGACTGGGTGCTAAATCACCTGATCCACCACCGCGCCCAATTGGGCGTATACCTGCGCCTGCTCGAGGTTCCGCTCCCCGCCACCTACGGACCCTCGGCCGATACCCATTGAGAAAAGGGGAATGGAGGATGGGAACAGGGAATAGTTGACGCGGTCGCGTTTTCCATCGCAGACGAAAGGCCTGATTTTCGGCGAGCGAGAAAACCGCCGATGGATCCCGCGAGAAACAAATGCCGCACCAGCGCTTTCTATTCCCTGTTCCTTATTCCCCGCTCCCTGCTCATTTCCAAAGCTCTTCCGCGTTGCGCCTGATATTCTGTTGTCGGCAGTTTCTCGGAGGCATTGCATAGATAGGACCGATAGCTTATCGATTCCGAAGGGGCGCGGATGAACTACGCATATCTATTCCGCGCAACGCTGCCGGAGACGGCGCTGGAAGTGGCGGCGCTGCTGGTCGTTGTCGTCGATCTTGGATTCCTGCGCAAGGCCGCGCTCAAAGTGAGGGTTGCCGTGGCCGCGTTGCTGGGCGTGGCCGGATGCGGCGCGGCGCTGTGGGCGCTGCATCTCTCCGCGGGCGCGGGATACAGCTTCGAGGGCGATCTGCTCCTGGCGCAGGGCGGATACGCGGCGGTGGCGCAGACCGGAATCCTGGCGCTGACCGCGCTGACACTGCTGCTGCTCATCGGCTCCGTATTCACCAGGCACGTCGGCGAGTTTGTCGCGGTCTTGCTGATGGCGGCTTCGGGCGGCTTGCTGGTGGCCGCCGCGCAAGACCTGCTGGTCATCTTTGTCGGCCTCGAATTGTTGAGTCTCGGACTTTATATTTTGACCGCGTTCGCCAAGAGTTCGGGAAAGAGCGCCGAAGCGGCACTGAAATACTATCTGTTCGGCGCTATGTCAGCGGCGTTTCTGCTGTTCGGATTCAGTTATTTTTACGGGCTGACTGGCGCTACCCAGTTGAGTGGGATTCAAGACGCTATCGTGCAATCCGGACCCAGTCCGCTGTTCTATGTGGCCTGGATTATGGTTGTCGCCGGGCTGGGATTCAAGATAGCCGTCGTTCCCTTTCACCTTTGGGCGCCGGACGCGTATGAAGGCGCGCCCGCTCCGGCGGCGGCATTTATCGCCTCGGTGTCGAAGGTGGCCAGCTTTGCGTTGCTGTTGACAATCGCTTCGAACTGGTTGACCTTTCAACCGCGTCTCACTTCCGGATTGATGGCATTGGCCGTAGATCTTCATGCATACGATCAGACCTGGACGCGGCTTGCAGCGGTTCTATTGATTGTTGCCGCAGCCTCAATGGTGGTTGGTAACCTGGCAGCTCTTGCACAAACCAGCGTACGAAGATTGCTTGCCTATTCGGCGATTGCGCACGCAGGATATATCCTGCTCGGCATTGCAACCTTGCCGCACTATTCAACTGCTATTGCGGACTTCCCACTGATTGCTTCCAAAATGAAAAGCGTCGGCATCAGCGCCAACGCAGTTCTCTACTACGTTCTCACCTACGGCCTGACCGCCATCGGCGCTTTTGGCGTAGTGTCTGTCGTCGAACGGGCGACCGGCAGCGACAGGATAGACTCCTTCCTCGGCCTGCACAAGCGCAATCCTCTGCTTGCGGCGGTGCTGCTGGTGCTCTTTCTCTCCTTGGCCGGGATTCCGCCGCTGGTGGGCTTCTGGGCTAAGTTCAACTTGTTCGCCGCGGTGCTGGGTGTTTCAGCGGGGCCGGTTCCGTTTGCGCTGGTGGCGCTGGCGGTCGCCATGAGCGCGGTCTCGCTCTATTACTATCTCCAGGTCCTCAAGCGGGCCTATGTCATGCCTGCCGTCGATGAGTCGCCTATCAAGGCGCACACGGTAACGATGGCCGTGCTGGTGGGGATTGCGGCTTCGGTGGTTGTGCTGGGCTGCTTTCCGGCGCTGCTGCAAGGATGGATCGAGAGCTTCTATCCGCGATTCTGAAACTCCTAGCCGCGCAAAAAGTCCTTGGCCTTCTGGACAATTACGTCGCGACTTACGTCGGAGATGGCATTGGTCAGCGGAATCTGCTTGGGGCAAGTATCGACGCAGTTCTGCGCGAAGCCGCACTCCTGAATGCCGCCGTCGCCGGCCAGCGCGCGCAGCCGATCCTCCTTGAAGACCTTGCCGGTGGGGTGGTCGTTGAAGAGCTTCACTTGAGCTATGGTGGCCGCGCCCACAAAGCCGGTCAGTTCGTTGAACTGCGGGCAAACATCCATGCAGCAGCAGCAGGAGATGCAGTTGGACAGTGGATAACTCGCCTCCTGCTGCTGAGGAAAGACGCGCGGGCCTGGACCCAAGTCGTAAGTGCCGTCCACGGGAACCCAGGCCTTGACCGCCATCAGATTCTCAAACAATACCGCACGGTCCACTTGCAGGTCGCGCACCAGCGGAAACTTCGACAGCGGCTCGACGCGGATCGGCTGCTCCAGGTTGTCCACCAGCGCCGAGCAGGCCATGCGCGCCTTGCCGTTGATGCGCATCGCGCAGGAACCGCAAATCTCCTCCATGCAGTTGCAATCGTAAGTTATCGGCGTGGTCGGACGGCCGTCGGCAGTTACAGGATTGGCGGCGATCTCCATCATCGCGGAGACAACGTTCATGCCGGGATACCACTTCAGCTCGAAGCTCTCCCAAACCGCTGGGGCATCGGGGTTGGCTTGGCGCTTGATTTCAAATGATACGGTCTTGGTTGCCATTGTCACTCTCCCTGTGCTCAATTGGTTGCGGTGTAACTGCGCGGGCGCGGCTTGATGAATTGCGTATCGACCTCTTCATACTCGAAGCGCGGACCGTCGGCGGCAAAGCTGGCCTTGGTCGTCTTGAGAAACTGCTCGTCGTTGCGGTCGGGGAAGTCGGGCTTGTAATGCGCGCCGCGCGATTCATCCCGCTGCAGCGCGCCGAGAACGACAACGCGGGAGATTTCCAGCATATTTTTGAGTTCGCGGGCGAAGGCGAAGCTGGTGTTCGCCCACTGGCCGCGGTCGCTGAGGTTAACCTTCTTGTATCTTTCGAGCAACTCGACGATCTTCCCGTCGGCCTGCTTGAGGCCCTTGTTGTAGCGAATGACAGTGGCGTGCTCGGTCATAACATGGCCTAACTCGCGCCATAACTTGAAGGGATTTTCAGTGCCTTCGTTCTTGAGTAGCCCCGCGTTGATCTCGGCCTGACGGGCCAGTTCCGAAGAGTAGCCGCAATCGCCGCCCGGGCATTCCAGCCCATGCGAATAATGAAGCGCGATGGGTCCGGCGCGAAAGCCGCCGAAGATGCAACTGACCAATGAATTCGCGCCTAAACGATTGGCGCCGTGGTACTGGTACTCGCACTCCCCGGCGGCGAAGACTCCGGGAATGCTGGTCATCTGGTTGAAGTCCACCCACAGGCCGCCCATCGTATAGTGCATTCCGGGGAATATCTTCATCGGCACGTCGCGCGGGTCTTCGCCGACGAACTTCTCGTAGATTTCCAGGATGCCTTCGAGCTTGCGATTCAATGTGGCGCGGTCGATATGAGTCAGGTCGAGATAGACCATCGGCTGGCCGTCCAGCCCCAAGTTATGCTCGTAAACGACCTTGTGAATGGCGCGCGTGGCCACGTCGCGGGGCACTAGGTTGCCGTACTTGGGATACCACTCTTCGAGGAAGTACCATCGCTCGGACTCCGGTATCTGCTTGACCGGGCGCTGGTCGCCGGCTTTGCGCGGAACCCAGACCCTGCCGCCCTCGCCGCGCGCCGACTCGCTCATCAGGCGCAGTTTGTCTTCGCCGGGAATGCAGGTGGGATGCACTTGAATGAACTCGCCGTTGGCGTAATAGGCGCCTTGTTGATAGATGGCCGATTGAGCCGAGCCGGTGCAGGCTACGGAGTTAGTGCTTTTGCCGAAGATAGCTCCAATGCCGCCTGTGGCCAGGATGATAGCCTCGGCGGGGAAGCTGCGCAGTTCCATGGTGCGCAGGTCGAGAGCGGTGATGCCGCGGGCCGCGCCTCTGGAGTCGATAACTGCGGAGAGAAACTCCCAGCCCTCGAACTTGCGCACCCTCCCCGCGGCCTCGTGGCGGCGAACCTGCTCGTCCAGGGCGTAGAGCAATTGCTGGCCGGTGGTGGCGCCGGCGAAGGCGGTGCGGTTGTAGAGCGTACCGCCGAAGCGGCGGAAATCCAGCAGCCCTTCCGGGGTGCGGTTGAAGGGGACGCCCATGCGATCCAGCAGGTCGATGATCGCCGGAGCGGCCTCGCACATGGCCTTCACCGGCGTTTGATTGGCCAGAAAGTCGCCGCCGTAAACGGTGTCGTCGAAGTGCTTGTCGGTGGTGTCGCCTTCGCCCTTCAAATTCTTGGCCGCGTTGATGCCGCCCTGCGCGCAAACCGAGTGGGAACGTTTGACAGGGACAATGGAAAACAAATCTACTGTGCCGCCGGCCTCGGCGATCTTGATGACCGCCGCGAGCCCCGCCAATCCGCCGCCGACCACGATGATTCTGGGTGCTGCCATGATTTTTCACTCCGCGAGCTTCTAGCTGCTAGCTACTAGCTCCTTGTGTCCTGAGTCATACGTTCATTCAACGAATACTGTCATCCTAAGCGACCGGAGCGCAGCGAAGGGAGTCGAAGGACCCGCGTTTTCGTCGCTCGAATTCTTCAAGTAACTTCTGACTCACCACACTAGCTCTTACAGTTGTGGGGATGGTCAAGATTGCAAAAACTTAGGGTGCGCCACCCCGCCGTTGTCTGTTCAGAGAATTGTGATGGTTCCAGAAGCTAGGTCAATCTCGAAGTTCGAAGTTGGAGCCTTCTGTCGAATCACCTCATTCGCTACGAAAGTGTAGATTTCTTGTTGGCGGTTCGCTGCCCATGTATGACAGATGATCCAATCCTTCATTTTTGTTCCCCAAACCAGAGCGACAGCACTTCCACCAAACTCCCAATCAAATACAATTTCGTTATCGCTTTCCCGATAGCTGATTGAGCCACAGCGACCTCTTTGCGAGATTGCAACTTCTGTTAATGTCATTCAAACTAGGCCTTTCCATGAATCGTCAATGCGTTTAACAGCGTGTGTTCTTGAATTCCGAGTGCGAACTGCTATCTGTAGCTGAAAACATCCCTCAGGGGCTAAAGCCCTTCGTCTTATTATCAGCTATTTGCGGCACGGCTGAAGCCGTGCCCTTTCAAAACACAACTTTCATCACAGGCGGCTCGGATCTGGTAGCTAAAAGCTGGAAGCTAGCGGCTGACTTACAAACGCCCAAATGCTCGCCAGGCCCATGACCGCAAGAACCACACCCAAAGCTACGCAAACGACCCCAAAGCGCTTGCGGGCCTTGGCGCCGGGAGTGATGCCCCACTTGGCGGCGAAGAGCCAGACGCCGTAAGAGAAATGCCAGCAGATGGCGATCATGGCGACGATATAAACGGTCAGCATCCAGGGGTTGGCCAGCTCTTGCTGCACCTTGGCGAAGGCCGCATAGGGGTGCTCCGGCAGGCTGATGCCCATAAAGCGCTGGCGAATCACGTGCTGGCCGATGTAGAGGATGGCGACGAGGCCGGTATAGCGTTGAGCTGTATAGAGCCAGTTGCCGGACCACGGGTAGTAGACCAGGTTGGACTTGCCGCGCAGCCAGATATAGACGCCGTAGAGGCCGTGGTAGAGGATGGGCAGAAAGATGAAGGCCCACTCCAGCACGCGGACCAGGGGCAGGCTGTTGAGGAACTTGACCTGGTCTCCGTAGGCGACGGGGCCTTTGAGGGCCTCGAAGTTGGAGAGAAGGTGCTCGATGAGGAAGGCGCCGATGGGGACGATGCCGAGGAGCGAGTGCAGCTTGCGCCAGAGGAAGGTCGTCCCCTGGCCCGCGCGGAGCGCCGGTACGCCGGGTCGAAGTGTATGCGCGGCTGGAGGTTGAGCGGTTGCCATGAACGTATTGGCTCCTAGAGGCCGCCAGGGGAAGAACCCGTAAGGCGGCAGTTGCGGATTGAGAAACTGGGAAGCATACGCGGATTTTGATTCATTATTGGTGTTCCAAATCACCTTCGTCAAGGCGCCAAGCCGTCGAACGGCGGAACAGATCGGGGATCGACCGCATTTTCACTGCGATAGGACGGTCCAGCGTCCGTTCCCCCCGTTGAAAATTAGTGGCTTTTTCTACTTCGGGCGTTTCTGCGAACGAATTCCCGCCCAAGCGCGTCTTTCCATCGGAGCGGAGCATTGCCCTGCGTTCGCTTGTCTGCAAGACAGCCGGCGCGGTCAAGATATACCCTGTAAACGGAGTTTTTTAAGCCTTCCTAGAAGGAGTCGAGATGAAGAAAGCGTCCTGCTCGGATATCTGGATAACCGCGTTAGTCTGCGCTGTCCTTTTATTTATGATGATTACTTAGTTAGCTCATGCTCGTCCCATAAGTTGTTGAAGCGTAATGGTCGAAGTTCCGAGGCAGGCTTTGAGGATCCTGGGCAGGAGGTCGTCTTCCATGGTTCTTCGGTTGAGCCGGTAGTTCAATTCGCCGACATAGCGATTCAGGCGCTTTGCCTGGACTTGGTGGTGGGTTCCGAGCAGGAAGCGCTTCAGGTTCGCGAGCGAGATGTGGACCCAGGGAAACAGCGCGTGGGCAGGTTCTTGC
>Ga0181529_10006500_pt1 | contig 11868 bp, 10 predicted proteins | sample PEATcosm2014_Bin_36_FD_119763 | JGI IMG/M metagenome (GOLD analysis project Ga0181529, IMG submission 119763) | Peatland microbial communities from MTU Mesocosm Facility, Houghton, MI, USA - PEATcosm2014_Bin10_30_metaG | ecosystem: Environmental > Terrestrial > Soil > Wetlands > Peat | place... | reverse complement strand
GGCCGACGAACTGGGAATACCCCGCCTCTGTTGACCACAACTTCTCGAACCGCCCGGTGCGGACCCGCATGCCGGGTGGTGTGGCAGGGGAGGAGAGGTTACTCTCCCCCCTATGCCGATTGCCTTTCGTTCCTTCCGCATAGCCGGTGATACGCCCGCAATCTGGAAGCAGCCAAGGCTACCGCGCTGTTTGCGAAGATCGGGTATCTCTGCGCTTCTAGTATTCTGATTGAGGAGCCCTATGGAATCAGCGCGGGAAATTTTCGACAAGTGCTGTATTGAAATCGCTGCAAGTATCGCCGATATGGGCTTCCAATATCGTCCGAACAAACATTTGGCAACAAAAGCGAGCGCCGATCTCAAGTTCGAAATACATTTTCAGTCAAGCTTCAGAAATTACCTCGTGCCAGACCAGCGCATGGACAACCTGAAGCAAGCAGTGTCGAAACTGATTCCTTTCGGAGACTTCTTCACGTTTGGCAAGGTGGCCCTGATCGAGCACGCTTCGGTCTTTTCGAAAAGGCTGAAGGAGTTCCGTACGTCTCTCCCCAACAACTGGACCACTAATGATGCCGTAATTGGATGCCAGATTGGGAATCTGCAACCATCAGCGAGGTGGGTGGAGTTCAATCTGGCGAACCCGCACACCAGAGACAAAGTAATCGCCGAAGCTTGCCAATTGATTGATACCGTCGCCTTACCCTATTTCGACCTATTCAAGAATCCACCCGATGTTGTTGCTCGCCTGCTTGACGGCTCGATGCCGTGGACATGGGAGCCGAGTGCACTCGAATATGTGTGCTGTTTCGGCGGTACGGACAGTGCGATTCAATTGTTGAACAGGTTCATCAATGACTCGCCGAGCCGAGCAGCCGAATACTACGACGTGGTTCTCCGCTACAGAACAGATGGAACACCCGAAGCATGGGATTCCAGGGCTCCTGCTAGGTTAGCCAAAGCTGCAATCGCCCTGGGATTGGATGGTCGCCTCGGATGATTTGCGGCGATTGGATCGGTCCCTACGTTTTGTTGGTGGATTGTACGCCAATTCGGAAGTAACGCCAATTCTGAAATTCTCAAAGGCGGCCGCAGATCCTTCACTGCGTTCAGGATGACACTGCGGTGGGTAGAGGAGATGGTGCCGGACTGGCATTGTGGTCGTGTCGTCGCCAAACCGGAAACTTCATCTTTCGCCGTCTCGAAAAGAGCTGAACTTGAGCCCCAGCCCGATCCCTGAAAACAAAGGGACATGTGCGCCTCGTGATTCATTCTCAAAAAGAGGATATGAAACCACCTCTTCGTCTGGCGCGCCTGCGGCTGCCTTGCGTGCAGCCACTCCATTTGGCACGCATGGTGCACTCTTGCACGTCATACGGAACAGGTGCATACTGGCGCTATGAGAACCAACGTCAATCTCGCCGCCGACGCCCGTCAGTTTGCTGAGATCTATGCGCACGCGAACGGGATTACTCTCGGCGAAGCCATCACCGAGCTGATCCGCAAAGGGGAGCAGGCGGCATCGGGAGCCTCCGAAGCCCCGAAGTTTGGCCGGTCCGCGGCAGGCTTCCCGACTTTTCAGCCTAACGGGCGCGTCATTACTACGGAAATGGTGAAAGAGGCCCTGGAGGACTTTATTTGAAAGTCTTCCTTCCCGATGTCAATATCTGGGTCGCGCTGAGCGACCCAGCGCACGCCGGCCATGAGCAGGCTACCGCGTGGTTGCTGGCCAGCCAGGGCGCGCGCTTACTGTTATGCCCCGTGACCGAGGCCGGCTTCGTGCGGATCGCAGCCTCACCGCTGGTCGGGAAGAAGACCATCGCGGAGGCAATGCGTATGCTCGTGGAGATCGCCGCCCTCCCGAACGTAGCGCATCTGCCGGTGGCCCCAAGCTGGCTGGAATTGGCGGAACCCTTCGCCCGGCGACTGCACGGCTACCGCCAGGTCACGGACGCTCTGCTGCTTGGCCTGGCCATTCGCAATGATGCGGTTCTGGTCACTCTCGACCGCTCCATTCAGGCGCTCGCCGGACAAGAGTTCCAGGCAAACTTGCTGACGCTGGCTTGAGCCCGAGGCGCTGGGCCGGCTGGGAGGCTGATAAAATCAGGGGAAGTTTTCTTGTGAGAGAGAGTCCCCGTGCCTTCATCCCAAATTGAATTCCCAGTGAAACCCGCCGCGCTCACCTTTCAGGAGCTGTTGTTCCGCTTGCAGGGCTTTTGGGCCGAGCGGGGCTGCATCCTGCAACAGCCGTTCGACGTGGAAGTGGGCGCGGGCACCATGGCGCCGGAGACATTCCTGCGCGTGCAGGGCAGCAAGCCCTACAAGGTCGGCTATGCGCAGCCCTCGCGGCGTCCGGCCGACGGGCGCTACGGCGAGAACCCCAACCGGCTCTTCCGCCACACGCAGTTCCAGTTGATTCTGAAGCCGCCGCCGGTCAACGTGCAGGAGCTTTACCTGCAATCGCTTGAGGCCATCGGGATCGACCTGACCAAGCACGACCTGAAGTTCGAGGAAGACAACTGGGAAGGCCCCACCGTGGGCGCCTGGGGCGTAGGCTGGCAAGTCATGATGGACGGGATGGAGATCACCCAGTTCACCTACTTCCAGCAGTGCGGCGGTCTGGATCTGGACCCCATCTGCGCCGAGCTGACCTACGGGCTGGAGCGTCTGTGCGCCTTCATGCAGGATGTGGACTCGGTGTACGACGTGGTGTGGGCACGCGATCCGGATACCGGCGAGACGGTCACCTATGGCGATGTGCGCTTGACCGAGGAGTTGCAATACTCGGTTTATAACTTCGAAGATGCCGATGTGGAGCGTCTGTGGGGGCACTTCAACAGCTACGAAGCCGAGGCGCAGGCGCTGCTGGCGCGGGTGAACGCATTGCTGGCGGACGAAAAGGCGAGCGCCAAGGAAAAGCAGCGCTTTCCGTTGATGTCCACCTACGAGCTGGCGCTGAAGTGCTCGAATCTTTTTAATGTCCTCGACGCGCGTGGCGCAATTAGCGTGACCGAGCGGGTGGGCATGATCGGGCGCATTCGCAACCTGGCGGTGGGCGTGGCCAAGGCCTATGCGGCGCAGCAGAGCGAGACAGCTTCTAGCCGCTAGCTTCTAGCTTTCAGCTTTTCCTGCCGGAGTTGGATCGACGGCTTTACCAGCAAACACGAGCTAGAGGCTAGAAGCCGAAAGCTAGCCTTGCAGATTGCAGAAAGAACTTACGACTATGGCTGATTTTTTGTTGGAGATTGGACTGGATGAGATTCCCGCCCGCATGATTGCCGGGGCTGAGGCCGAGTTGGGTAAACGGGTTGGCGATTTGCTGACGCGCGAGCGGCTGCTGGGCGCGGGCGCCAAAGTTACCACTTACTCGACGCCGCGGCGGCTGGCCGTGCTGGTGGAGGATGTGCTGCCCGCGCAGGCAGACGCCAAAGAGAAGCTGACCGGCCCCTCGTGGAAGGTGGCCTTCAAGGACGGAGCGCCGACTGCTGCCGCCCAGGCCTTCGCCAAGAAGGCGGGCGTGGCCGTGGCAGCTCTGGAAAAAGTTGTCAACCCGAAGGGCGAGTATGTGGGCGCGACTGTGAAGCGTCTGGGGTTGGCCGCACCGCAGGTGCTGGCGGCGGAGCTGCCCAAGGAAGTGCTGAGCCTTTATTGGGCGAAAAACATGTACTGGCGCGCGGGTAAGCCGGAGCGGTTTGTGCGGCCGGTGCGCTGGATTGTGGCGCTGCTCGATGCGGCCGTCGTTCCGGTGGAGATTGCCGGCATCGAGGCGGGCAACGCGAGCCGCGGCCATCGCGTGCTGCACGGGCCGGCGCCGGTGGTCATCGATGCGCCCAAGGCCTATGCCGAGGCGCTGCGCAAGGCCTTCGTAGTGGTGAATGTGGCGGAGCGGCGGGAGTCGATTCGCAAGGCGCTCGACGCGGCGACGCGGACGGTGCCGGGTGCGCGCTGGCGCGAGGATGCGGAACTGATCGAGACCGTGGTGCACCTGACCGAGTGGCCTTCGGTCGTGCTGGGCACATTTGAGACCGAGTACCTGGCGCTGCCCGAAGAGGTGCTGGTCACGGTGATGCGCGACCACCAGAAATACTTCGCCGTGGAGGGCGCGGACGGCAAGGTGCTTCCGCACTTCCTGGCTGTTTTGAATATCAAGGTGGACGAAGAGGGCGAGGCGATCATTCGCCACGGCAACGCGCGCGTGCTGCGAGCGCGCTTCAAGGATGCCAGGTTCTTCTGGGACTTCGACCAGAAGATGCCGCTGGCGTCGCGTGTGGAGAGCTTGAAGAACGTGACCTTCCAGAAGGAACTGGGCAGCTACCACTGGAAGACCGAAGAGAACCTGCGCGTGGCGGAGAATCTGACGCGGAATCTGCTGAGCGACTACGGTGTCTCCTTCGACCGGCATCGTTTGCTGAATGCCGTGCGCTATGCCAAGACCGACCTGACCACCGAGCTGGTAAAGGAGTTTACCGAGCTGCAAGGCGTGATTGGCGGCCTCTATGCGCGCGCTCAGGGCCTGGGCGAAGTAGTGGCCAGGGCCATCTACGACCAGTACAAGCCCGCCTCGACCGAGGACGAAATCCCGGCAACGGTGGAGGGCCAGGTGCTGGGCCTGGCCGACCGCATTCAGACCATCGTGGCCATGTTCGGCATTGGTTCGGCGCCGACGGGCTCGAAGGACCCGTTCGCTCTGCGCCGCGCGGCCAATGCAATTGTGAAGATTCTGGCTGAATCGGGATTGCCCCTGACACTGCGCGAGGTGGTGGAGGCAAGCGGCGCCGAAGGGACCAACAAGGAGCAGGTTGCGGCGTTTCTGCGCGAGCGGTTGAGCTTCTATTTGAAGGATGTGCGCGGTTACGCCTACGACGTGGTCAGCGCGGTGCTGGCAGCCGGGGCCGACGATGTGCGCGACGCCATCGCGCGCGCCGAGGCGCTGACGGCGGTGCGCGGCTCGGAGGATTTCACCGCGATTTCGGCCGCTTTCAAGCGCATCAAGAATATCCTGCGGCAGGCCGAGGAAAAGGGATTCGCCATGGGTTCCGCAAGCGGCGTGAAGCTGGCGCCGGAGGCACAGCAGCTCTTTGGAGCGTCCACCGGTCTGGCGCCGATGGTGGCCCTGTTGCGCGAGCAGCGGGCGTATGGCGAGGCGCTGGCTTCCATCGCCACGCTGCGTCCGGTGGTGGATGCATTCTTCGACAAGGTGATGGTGCTCGATCCGGACGAGAAGGTGCGCGGCGCGCATCTGGGGCTGATCGACGAGGTTTTGCGCGGGTTCTCGGGGATCGCGGACTTTTCGGAGATTGTGACCGGGTAGGACCCTTCGCGGGGCGGACTGAGCTTCCTGGTTTCCCACCCTAGCCGCAAAAAACAAAGACGCGGCGAGGGTGGGGCACCCGGCGGACAGTGTTTGGGAGACGCAAGTCGTGATCGAACGATGGGTTGAGGATTGGAGCCACTTCAGCAGGCGAGCGAGATTCGCGCTCCTCTCTCTCGCAGCACTAATCGTGCTGGTTTCCCTTGCGGGGGCCGCGGACAATCTTCTTCATTCCGACTACGTCCAAGCGGCTGGCTTTCCCCTTCCAATCGCAATTCTGGGTGCCCGTTTCGTCGTTTGGCCCTTCTGGTTGGCGTCGGCTGTTCGGCGCCGCGGCGGACGCTTTCATCTCTGGCTGATTTGGACCATCCTCCTTGGTTTCCTCATTCCTGGAATTGCCTACTTCGCCTGGCGGACCGATCATCCAATCCTGGCCAAAGCCGAAACTGATTGATGGTTGCGGCACGACGCGTGCATCCTGGAGTCCATTCCGCCGTCTACAATCAATAGAGATGGCCGACACGCTTTATCTGAGTCTGTGGTACCCCAACCTGCGCCTGGCGGCACTGGCCGACAAGCTGACGACGGTGCTGGGCACTTTTGCCGCATATGGCGGCGAGGCGCGCGTCTACTCGGCGACCGTTTGGCCGGTGAGCTGGAGCGAGTCGCCGGTCTATCAGCAGGTGTGGGGCCGTGGCGAGCAGGGCGCCAAACCCCAATACGCCGTGGAAGAGGCGCTGGAGAGTCTGCACGACGACTACGCCTATGAGTTCCAGATCGGCTGGAACCTGTGGGAGCTGCAACACGAGGGGATTCTCGACTCCCGCTGGGTGCGGGAGCCTCGGCTGGTGAAGGTGACCGGCTTTGGACCGCTTTTCGACGAGGGCGCCTACGAGGCTGACGGGCATATTCGCGTGGAATTCGGTTCGGATGCGCCCTTCCTGGAAGAAGACGCCGATCTGGACGAAGTGGGAGCGAAGCATGTGGAAGAGAATGTGCTCCAGCTTGTGCAACTGACCAAGGCGATCGAGAAGGATTCCGGGGCTACGGCGCGCCTGTTGTGGAGCGAGTTGGGCGAGAGCCTTGCCCAGCGGCTGGCGGCACGGCTTGGGGTGGCGAACTGACCGTGCGACTCACCATTGAAAGGATGCGGACGTTGGTTCTAGTGGCGGCGGCGCTGCTGGTGGTGGCGCTGGTCGCGTCCCTGGCCGTTTCGAAGTGGAAGAATCCTTTCAATCGCCGCGATTTGCCGCAACGGCTGGGCCTGGACATCCAGCAGGAAGCCAACGGCTGGACCTATACCCATGCACAGAGCGGCCATACGCTCTACAAGATTCACGCCTCGAAGCTGGTGCAGTTGACACAGGACAAGGGCGGCCGGGTGCTGCTGCACGACGTAAAGATCGAGCTTTACGGCGAGGATGGCAGCCGGGTGGACCGCATCGAGGGCGCCGAATTCGAATACGACCCCAAGGGAGGCACGGCCAAGGCCAACGGGCAGGTAGAGATTATCCTCATGCGTCCCGGCGTGGCGCCGGCGATTGCGCCCAAGGCAACGCCGGGGAAGGCTCTGGGCGACAAGCCGAAGAGCCCTGCGCTGGCGGTGGCCGACACCGCCTCGAAGGGCGAGATTCATGTGAAGACCAGCGGACTGGTCTTCGACCAGAAGAGCGGCGTGGCGGCGACCGCCGAGCATGTCGAGTTCGTCCTGGCGCAAGGCGAAGGCAGTTCGACGGGAGCTTCGTACGACTCGCAGCAGGGGCTTCTGGTGCTGGATCGCTCCGTGAGGCTGAATACGCGGCGCGGAGCGGAGACGGTGGAATTGCAAGCTCAGCACGCGGAGTTCGAGCGCGGCGACCAGGTGTGCCATCTGCGCGCGGCCACGGCCGATTATCGAGACGGGCAAGCCACGGCGGGCGAGGCGAAGATTCAGTTCCGCGCGGATGGCTCGGTGGTGCGTCTGGACGTGATCGGCGGGTTCACTCTGACGACTGCAACCGGCGGTCACTTGACGGCGCCTGCCGGGCTGCTGGAATTCGACGAGCACAACCAGCCCCGGCACGGCCACCTGCAAGGCGGAATCATTCTGGATTCGGTCGGCGAGGGCCGCCAGATGCACGCGAGCGCTACGGCCGCCGACCTAGAGTTCACGCCCAAAGGGGTGTTGCACCGCGCGCACCTGGAGCGGGACGTGACGATGCACAGCGAGGAGCAGAGCGAGTCGGCAGCAGGGCCGCTGCGCGTGCGCAGGAACTGGCGGTCGCCGGTGGCGGACGTAGGATTTCGCGAAGCCAGGCATGGGCAGGTTGAGGTTGAGGCCATTCACGGGATCGGTGGGGTGGTGGTGACGGGCGAGAACCAGCGCGGCGAGGCAGCGGTGTCGCCCTCCAGGCTGGCTGCCGACGAGCTGACCGGGCAGTTCGGACCGGGTTCCGCATTGAGTTTGGTGATTGGCGTGGGCCACGCCGCCATGGAGCAAACCACGGCCACGGGGACCAAGCAGAGCACCAGCGGCGACCGGCTGGAAGTGCATTTTGTCCCCGCCTCGGCCACCGGGTCAAAGAGCGCGGCGAAAGGCGAGGCAGGCGGCGCGGCGCAGATTCAGACGGCGACCGTGGACGGGCATGTGGTGCTGGTTCAGGAGCAGCCGGCCAAGCCGGGCGCGCCGCCTGCCACGATGCGAGCCACCGCCGGCCGAGCCGTTTACGAGGGAGCGGGAGAGTGGCTGCACCTGACGCAGAGTCCGCGGGTGGAAGATGGCGGATTGCAGCTTACGGCAGACAAGGTGGATGTTTCCCAGGCTTCCGGCGATGCCTTTGCGCACGGCAATGTGAAAGCCAGTTGGACTCAGCAGGCAAACGGAAAAGGGCTGGCCAAGAGCGGGCAGAGCGGCGTAGCCCTGGGCGGGGATGGCCCGGCGCATGTGATTTCGGCCGAGGCGCAACTGCACCAGGCAACGGGCGAGGCCACTTTCCGGGGCCAGGCGCGGCTATGGCAGCAGGCAAATTCGGTTGCCGCGCCGGTGATTGTTCTGGACCGCAACCGCCAGACACTTGTGGCCAGGGCCGCGGGCGCGGCCGAACCGGTACGCGTTGTGCTGTTGAGCGCAGCGGGTCAGCAGCGGAATGGGGAAGGGCAAGGCAAGCCCGGCACGCCTTCCGTCCTCCGCATGCGCGGGGGCGATTTGAAGTACTCCGATGCCGCCCGCACGGCGGTGATGCACGGTGGCGTTGCCGGCAGCGTGGTTGCCGAAACCGGGACAGCGACTTCTTCTTCCAATGAAGTTGAACTGGTTTTGCTTCCCCAGGGCAATCACGCCGGCAAGGACGCCGGACAAGCGCAGGTGGACCGGATGACGGCCCGAGGCCACGTGGCGATCACCTCCCAGGGCCGGCGTGGAACCGGCGAGCAATTGGTATACAGGGCCGAGACCGGGGAGTATGTGCTGACGGGAACCGCTGCCACACCGCCCCGCATGACCGACCCGGCGCGGGGGACCGTGACCGGAGAAGCTCTGATTTTCCATGGCCACGACGACAGCGTGAGTATCGAAGGCGGCGGACGCAAGACAACGACCGAGACCAGTGCGCCGAAATAAGGGCGAATGGGCGCCCAGGGGCGCAAGTGAAGGGCAGATGGAAACACTTTTAGCCGAGGGAATCGGCAAATCGTACAAGGGACGCCAGGTTGTCCGCAATGTCGACCTGAAGATCTCCCGCGGCGAAGTCGTAGGATTGCTGGGGCCGAACGGAGCCGGCAAGACCACCAGTTTTTACATGATTGTTGGCCTGGTGACGCCGGAGAGCGGGCGCGTGATGGTGGACGATACCGACATCACCCGCGTGCCGATGTATCTGCGCGCCCGAAACTTCGGAATCAGCTATTTGCCCCAGGAGCCTTCCGTCTTTCGCAAACTGACCGTGGAAGAGAACATTCTGGCGGTGCTGGAAGCGCAGCCCTTGGGCAGCCGGGAGCGGCGGGCCAGGGCCGAGCGGCTGATCAACCAGCTCAATCTGGGGCACATCCGCACCACGCGCGGCTATGCGCTTTCGGGCGGCGAACGGCGGCGTGTGGAAATTGCGCGCAGCCTGTGCATCCAGCCCAACTTCATCCTGCTGGACGAGCCTTTCAGCGGCATTGACCCGATTGCCGTGCTGGAGTTGCAGAAGATCATTTTCGAGCTGAAGGCCAGCGGCATCGGGATTCTGATCACGGATCACAACGTGCGCGAAACGCTGAGCGTGACCGACCGTGCCTACATTATTGCCGAAGGAAAGATATTCTTTACGGGAACCCCACATGAGTTGGGCAATAATGTGGACGTGCGCCGCCTCTACCTGGGGGAGGGTTTCTCGCTGGGATGATGGGGAGAGCTGCGGAATGGAAGGAAATCCGGTGAACGGTGATTTGGTTTCTGTCAATCCCCGGAGCCGGACCGAGCGGTGCAACATTGGCAGAACGAGATTCCCGGAATGGGGTGTGCCCAGTTGGGACCCCGGGCTCGACAGGGAGCGCGCTGCGCTGTAGGATTTTTCTCAAACGCTTACACTTACGTTGAATTGAAGGGGAATTGAGTCCAAATTATGGCGCTGCTGCAACCAAGACTGAGCCTGAAGGTCGCACAACGCCAGGTCCTGACTCCGGGCCTGATGCAGATGGTGAGCGTGCTGGCGCTCAACAAGCTCGAGCTGAAGGAGATGATCGATGCCGAGATGGTGGAGAATCCAGTCCTGGAGGAAATTGACGAATCGGTTCCGATGCTGGATCAGGTTGCGGGCCGCGAGGAACGGATGGAACGCGGCGTGGAAGAGCGCCTGGAACGGGGAACGGAAGAGCCTGCCGCCCCCCCCAAGGATCCTTTTAATGAGATCGACTTCGGCTCCTATTTCCAGGAGTATCTGGACCCTGGATATCGCACGCAGCCGGAGTATGAAGACAGCGAAAGGCCCTCGTTCGAGAATTTCCTCTCTCAGCCTACGACACTGTCCGATCACCTGGCGTGGCAGTTGGGAGCATTGAGCCTGGAGCATGCGCTGTTTGACGCGGCGGAGTTCGTCATCGGCAACCTGGATGAGGATGGGTACCTGTCGGGCAGCGAAGAAGAGCTGGCCGCCGCATTCAGCCTGTTCCCAGAGGGCAAAGAGCCTCAGAACTCTACGCCGCAGACGGAGACCGGTCTCGCGCTTTTGCGGCGCGGAATCGATCTGGTGCAGCATCTGGACCCGGCCGGAGTGGGCGCCAGGGATCTGCGCGAATGCCTGCTGATCCAGATCCACGCGCAGCAGCACGAGCTCGTCCAGTTGTACGGCGAGCCGGCGGCCGAGCAGGCCGGGGATGCGCACAGTGCCTTCGAGGACGAGGCCGAGGCGCGGCTTGCGGAGCGGCGGCGGGCCATGGAAGTGGCGGCCCTGATTGTGGACAAGCATCTGGCCCTGTTGCAAAAGCGAGACGTGAAGGACCTGGCGCGGGCATTGCAGGTTTCCATCGCCGAGGCGCATGCCGGAGTGGAGTTCATCCGCACGCTGGACCCGCGGCCGGGCCGGCTCTACAACCGCGAGCAGACGCGGCTGATCGAGCCCGACGTGATGTTCATCAAGCGGGGCGGCGAGTGGGTGGTCTCAATGAATGAGGAAGACCTGCCCAGCCTGCGGCTCAGTTCCCGCTACCGGCGGATGCTGACCGCCGAAGGCACCGACAAAGAGGTCAAAGACTACGTCAAGGAGCGCTTCCGCTCCGCGCTGCAACTGATGCGCAACATCGCCCAGAGAAAGAGCACGATTCTGCGCACCTGCGAAGTGATCGTGCGCCGCCAGCAGGATTTTCTGGAGACTGGCATCGAGGCGCTGCGGCCGATGATGATCAAGGAAGTGGCCGAGGAGATCGGGGTTCACCCCTCGACGGTGAGCCGCGCGGTGGCCAACAAGTACGCGCACACGCCGCAGGGCGTCATCGAGCTGCGCTTCTTCTTCTCCGAGGGCTCGAACGGGCCGGAAGGCGCCGACACGCCGCTGCTGGTGCTCAAGCGCAAGGTGAAAAAGCTGATCGAAGAAGAGAATCCGCGCCATCCGCTGACCGACGACCAACTGGCAGCCATGCTCGACGCCCAGGGAATTCGCCTCACCCGCCGCACCGTGGCCAAATACCGCGAGGACATGAACATCCCCTCGACCCACCAGAGGCGCCGGCGGGACGGCTAACAAGCTGCGGCGGAAGCCAAGAGCATTCAGGAAATTGTGTACTTTCTTTGACGGGGCTCTGCGGCGAAGATAGCAGCTCGAATTCACGCCGTTCGGGAACGGTATCTCACCCCTGCCGAAATCGGCGAAGAGTCGGGCTCAGACGCCGGACGGGCATCTGCTGCAACGGGTGAGCACGGATGGAGCGGCTCTGGTTACGCCGGGTGCGGAAGCACGGCAGCGTGGCCAATTCCAGGTTGTATTAGAGCATTTTCCAAAATAGTGTAGACTTGCTTTGGCGAGACTCTGCGGCGGACAAAGACATGGGAAAACCCCTTGGCGATGATCTGCGCCGTAAATTTCTTTTCGCCTACGATCAAGGCG
>Ga0181529_10006498_pt1 | contig 11869 bp, 9 predicted proteins | sample PEATcosm2014_Bin_36_FD_119763 | JGI IMG/M metagenome (GOLD analysis project Ga0181529, IMG submission 119763) | Peatland microbial communities from MTU Mesocosm Facility, Houghton, MI, USA - PEATcosm2014_Bin10_30_metaG | ecosystem: Environmental > Terrestrial > Soil > Wetlands > Peat | place... | reverse complement strand
TGTGGAGGAGCGCCAGCTCCTGGACCCCATCCGCAACGTCGCCGATACCCTGGTTGACACCTCCAACTTCAACGTCCACGAGCTACGCCGCCACATTCAGAGCCGCTTCAATCAGGAAGACCAGAAAGACCAGTCCCAGCACCTGCTGGTCAGTTGCCTCAGCTTCGGCTTCAAGAACGGCGTGCCGCTGGATGCCGACATCGTCTTCGACGTGCGTTTTTTGCCCAATCCCCACTTTGTTCCGGAGTTCCGCAAGAAGACCGGCCTGGATCCGGGCGTGGCCGGCTACGTGCGCAAGTTTGCCCAAACCCGCGAGTTCCTGACCCGGGTGAGCGAGCTGATGCTCTACCTTTTGCCCCACTACGTCAGCGAAGGCAAAAGCTACCTCACGGTCGCCTTTGGGTGCACCGGCGGCCAGCATCGCAGCGTCATGATGGCGGAAGACATGGCCAAACGGCTGAAGAAGTCCGGCTACACCGTCAAGGCCATCCACCGCGACATTCCCCGCCCAAGCTAACCGCGCGGATCTTGAGCATTTTCCGAAAGCGTGCAGACCGGAAGTTCATAGGTATCCCATCCATTTCCGCAAAGAACGCGGAAATGGATGGGGCACGGAAGTCTAGGTCAAAAGAGGAAATGTTCTAATCGAGTGGAGCGCTTTCAACAGGGTGGGTAGCAGAGCCGGAAAAGGTTCGTTAACTCGCGCTTTGCTGCTCCGCTCCTCCCATTTTTCAGAATGATGTCATGGCATCGCTGAAATACTAACTAATTTAGATTCAATCACGCCTAAAGAAGTGAAGTTGGTTTCGTTTCTTCAGATGCCTCTAATTTTCCACCCCAGAAAAACTTTCCAAATGCCTGATCCTCTGCCGATAACCAAAGTGTACTCGTCCGGTACTTGGGGCCGGAGGAGAGAGCTAGAGGTTTTTCTCACCCTACAAGAGAAGCACAAGGAGGCATTTGTGCCCATCGATGTTGAGCAGAACGCGCAGTTGAACACCCTACGTCTGGAAGGCCCCATCGAGATTGCCGCAGCCGCGGAGTTGAAGACCACTCTGCTGGAGGCCATCCGCCGTGGGGGTACGCTCCATCTCTCGCTGGAAAACGTAACCTGTCTCGATGTGACCGCCGTGCAGTTGCTCTGGGCTGCCGGGCGTGCCGCTCGGGCTGCCGGAATCCAGGTCCAGTTGGACGGCAAGTTGGCGGAGCCAGTGACCGCTGGTTTGACCGCCGCCGGATTCTCCGGTTTCCCCATTTCCTGAACCACCAGTTAGAGGATTACGGGCCATGCAGCAGACCAATCTGAGCAACAGTGAGCAATTCAAGCAGAGCTTCCGTGAGGAGGCGCGCGAGATTCTTGTGGATCTTGAAGCCGCACTGCTGGAGCTGGGCAATTCGCCCTCGGATACGGAGCTAGTGGGCCGTGTCTTCCGCGGCTTGCACACCATCAAGGGCTCCGGCTCCATGTTCGGTTTTGAGCAGCTGGCCTCCTTTACCCACAATCTGGAAAATGCCTTTGACGCGGTGCGCAACGGGCGGCTGGCGATTGATTCCGCGCTGATCGACATCACCCTGGGCGCTCTGGACCAGATGCGCGCCCTGCTGGATGAGGATGAGGCCGCCATTGACTCCGGCGCCCGCACCATGATTCTGGCGCAGTTGGCGGAGCTGACCGGCCAGCCCTCTGGGCCAAACAAGCCTGGGCCCGCCGCCAGCGCCCCGCCGGCCCCCGCTCCGGCCGCCGACGGCTTGCCCACCAGCACCTTCAAGATCCGCTTCCAGCCTGGCCCGGAGTTCATGAACAACGGCGCTAACCCGCTCTTGCTCATCCGCGAACTCTCCGAGATGGGCACGCTCCGTGCCGTGGCCATCATGGACCAGGTGGCCTCGCTCGAAGATCTCGAAGCGGAACGCTGCTATGTGGGCTGGGAATTGACGCTGGAAACCACAGCCTCGCTGGACGCCATCCGCGATGTGTTCATTTTTGTGGAAGACCTCTGTGAGCTGGAGATTGAGGCGCTGGACCCCCTTCCGGCCAGTCCCGTGGCGCAGCCCTTGCACCCCAAGCCCGCTAGCCTGGCGGATGCCCCGGCGCGCGGCCTGGAAGAGCCGCGCGGCTCCTCTGGCGGACGCCGCGCCTACGACAAGCCCGACAACGTCACCAGCCTGCGGGTTCCCGCCGCCCGCCTGGATCAGTTCATGGACCTGATCGGCGAGCTGGTTACGGTTCAGGCCCGGCTCAGCCAGGTGGCCGCCCAACTGGACGATCCGGAGGTCAGTGCGGTCTCGGAAGAGATTGAGCGGCTCAGCTCGTCCCTGCGCGAGACCTCCATGACCATCCGCATGTTGCCCATTCGCGGCACCTTTGAAAAGTTCCGCCGCCTGGTCCACGATCTGGCCCACGGCCTGGGCAAGGAAGTGGACCTCACCATTGAAGGCGCGGAGACGGAGCTGGACAAGACCGTCATCGATCAGCTTGGCGACCCGCTCATGCACCTGATCCGCAACAGCATGGACCACGGCATTGAGTCGGCCGAGCATCGCGTGGCGCGCGGCAAGCAGCCCACGGCGCGCATCCATCTGGCCGCCCGCCACTCCGGCGCCAGCGTCCATGTCTCGGTTGCCGACGATGGCCGGGGCATTGATGCGGCGGCCGTCAAGGCCAAGGCCATTGAGCGCGGACTCATCGCTGCCGACGCCCAGCTTACGGAGGCTGAGACCTTTGCTCTGCTCTTCGAGCCCGGCTTCTCCACCGCCAAAACCGTTACCGACGTCTCCGGTCGCGGTGTGGGCATGGACGTGGTCCGTCAGCGGGTTGAGAGCCTGCGCGGCACCATTGACGTGGTTAGCCACCCCGGCGAAGGCACCACCGTCACGCTCCGCCTGCCTCTTACCCTGGCCATTATCGATGGCCTCCTGGTGCGCATCGCCGACGGCATGTTCGTGCTTCCGCTGGCCTCCACCCTGGAGTGCATTGAGCTCTCCGCGGCCGACGCCCACGAGGATGATGGCCGCCGCATGGTCAACGTGCGCGGGCAGATTGTGCCCTACATCCGCCTTCGCGAGTACTTCAACATCCAGTCCCCGCGTCCCTCCATTGAGCAGATCATGGTGGTCGAAACCGAGGATGGCCGCTACGGCTTTGCCGTCGATGAGGTGCTGGGCGACTGCCAGACCGTCATCAAGAGCCTGGGCCGCTTCTATCGCCATGTGCAGATGGTCTCGGGCGCAACCATTCTCGGCGATGGTACCGTCGCCCTGATTCTGGACCCGCAGCGCATGGTGCAGGACGCGCTCAAAGGCGTGCGCGGAAGCTCCACGGCAACCACCGGGAGCAGACGCCCGAAAGACACTTCATCCTAACAAGTTTCCGTTTTTTCGTCGGTGCTGGCGAGAACGCTAGTGCCCGTCAACAACGATTGATCCAGCTGCGTCTCGTACATCTCGCGTTCCGGACCTTGGGGCGATCGGGCGGATGAGAACGATTTCAAGAGAAAGGTAAAGGCGGATTCGATGCCGAATATCAAGCTGACAGGTGAAGGCCGGAAGTCGCAGGGCACCGGCAAGGGTCGCGATGCAAACAGGCTGGGGGACAAAAGCCATTTGAGCAATGCCGGGGCAATTGAAAGGAACGACGCATTGCCCGTGTTGCAGGAGATTATGCGTCTGGTGGAAGCGTCCAAGGATGGCCGCCTCTCCGAGCGCGGCAGGGCAGCCGAGTTCGACGGCACCTATCGGGAGATGATCGAGGGCGTCAACGAGATGCTGGACGCCGTACTGCTGCCCATTGGCGAGGGGAATCGCGTTCTTGCCCAGATTTCAGACGGCAAAATCGACGAGCTGATTACCCAAACCTATAAGGGCGATCACGAAAAGATGAAGGTCGCCGTCAACAATGTCGCAACGGTCCTCCAAGGGCTGAAAAAGGAGCTGACGCGTTTGACCGACGCTTCCAGGGAGGGCCAACTCTCCGAACGCGGCAAGCCGGAGCAGTTCCAGGGTGCTTATGCCGAGATTGTGGGCGGCGTAAATACCATGCTGGATGCCATTCTGTTGCCCATTGGCGAGGGAAACCGCGTTCTTGCCCAGATTTCGAACGGCAAGATCGACGAACTGATTACCCAGACTTACCGGGGCGATCACGAGAAGATGAAGATTGCAATCAACAATGTCGCAATGATTCTCCAGGAGTTGGAAAAGGAACTGGCACGTTTGACCGACGCTTCCAGGGAGGGCCAACTCTCCGAACGCGGCAAGCTGGAGCAGTTCCAGGGCGCCTACGCGGAGATTGTGCGCGGCGTGAATACCATGCTGGACGCCGTCCTGCTGCCCATTGGCGAGGGAAACCGCGTTCTCGGCCTGATCCGGGGCGGGAACCTGCGGGAGAAGGTGGAAATCGCCTGCAAGGGCGATCACGCCAAGATGAAGGATGCTATCAACGGCGTGCATGGCTGGTTGACCGATTTGATTGCCTTCGTGACCAAGATTGCGAACGGCGATATGTCCGCCGCCATGGCAAAGGCCTCCGATGCCGACCAGATTCATGAATGGCTAGTGTTGATGAAAAGCAACATCCATGGCTTGGTCGGAGAGGTCGATGGGCTGGCCAAGGCGGCGGTGGAAGGCAAGCTGGCGGTACGCGCGGACGCGAGCAAGCATCAGGGCGAATACCGCAAGATTGTGCTAGGCGTGAACGAAACGCTGGACGCGGTGATTGGACCGCTAAACGCGGCAGCTCAGGACATTGCGCGGATCAGCAAGGGCGATGTCCCGGATTTGATCACCGACACCTACCACGGCGATTTTAACGTCCTCAAGAACAACCTGAACACGCTGTTTGTGGCCATGAACGACATCACCGCGGCGGCCGAGGAGATTGCCAACGGCAACCTGACGATGGAGATCCGGGAGCGCTCTCCGCAGGACAAGCTGATGCAGGCACTGGCCGGAATGGTCGGTGGACTGACGCGGACGGTCTCCGATATCCGCTCGATTGCCGGCGAGGTAGCGTCTGCCAGTCAGTCCATCTCGACGGCTTCGATTCAAGTATCGAAGGGCGCCAGCAACCAGGCCGCGGCGGCCGAGGAAGCTTCTTCTTCGATGGAGGAGATGGTCTCCAACATCAAGCAGAATGCCGACAACGCGCAGCAGACCGACAAGATTGCCAACAAGTCGGCCAAGGATGCGCAGGAAAGTGGCAAGAGCGTGCTGGAAGCCGTGGCCGCGATGAAGGAGATTGCCAGCAAGATCTCCATCATTGAAGAGATTGCCCGGCAAACCAACCTGCTGGCTCTGAACGCCGCCATTGAGGCGGCTCGCGCCGGCGAACACGGCAAGGGATTCGCCGTGGTTGCCGCTGAGGTCCGCAAGCTCGCGGAGCGCTCCCAGAAGGCAGCCGGAGAGATCAATCAACTCTCTGCCAACACCCTCCGCGTGAGCGAAAAGTCTGGCGAGATGCTGGATAAGCTGGTGCCCGACATTCAGCGTACCGCCGAGCTGGTGCAGGAGATCTCTGCCGCCAGCAAGGAGCAGGATACCGGTGCCGAGCAGATCAACAAGGCTCTGCAGCAGCTTGAAACCGTCATCCAGCAGAACGCCTCCGCGGCCGAAGAGATGGCCTCCACTACCGAGGAGCTAACCGGGCAAAGCGAGCAGTTGGTGAGCGCGCTCAGCTTCTTCCGCACCGGCGACGAGGACCAGGGGCGCGGCCGTCGTCCGCAAGCGCACGGCGTGCGCTCAGCGGCTCCGGCACGCACGATGGAGCGGCCTGCACCGGCGCGTCCGCAACCTTCCACCCGTGCCCAGGCCGCGGCCCGGCCATCGTCGGCCAACGGCGTGCGCCTGCGCATGAACGAACGCCACGAAGACTCTGACACTGAGTTCGAGCGGTACTGAAGCGTACGGGGAGCGGCAGCTCCGGCCGCTGCTCCCCGGCTCGCGTCCACAAGGAAAGGAGATATCCAATGAGTGTGAACGAGATAACAGAGACGCGCCAGTACCTGACCTTCAAGCTGGGCAATGAGATCTTTGCCACCGATGTGGCCAAGGTCCGCGAGGTGCTGGACCTGACCACCATCACCGCCATTCCCCGTACGCCGGATTTCATGGCCGGGGTGATCAACCTGCGCGGCAGCGTGGTGCCGGTGGTTGACCTGCGCCTGTGCTTCGGCATGAGCCGGACGGAGAGCACCCGCAACACCTGCATTGTCGTAGTCGAGGTGGTGCTGGAGAGTGAGCCGGTAGTCATCGGCGCACTGGCCGATTCGGTGGAAGAGGTGATTGACATGGAGCCCGACCAGATCCAGCCGCCCCCACGAATTGGTACCCAGATCCGGACCGACTTCATCAAGGGCATGGGCAAACGCGACAACCAGTTCGTCATGATCCTGGACATCGACCGGGTCTTTTCGGTCGATGAGCTCTCGGTAGCGCGCGGCGTGGAACAGCAGTCCCGCACGCTGGTTGAAGTAGCAGCTTAAGCAAAACCAGAGGATCTGTACCCAGAGGCAATGCTTTCAAGGGGCTTTTTCCTAAAGAAAAAGCCACCCTGAAGGCTCTCACCAAGGGCACGTTTGCTCTGGTTTTGCTCTAGAGCATTTTTTCTTTTGGTATAGATTTCCGTGCCCCATCCATTTCCGCGTTCTTTGTGGAAATGGGTGGGATACCGAAGAAAATCAGGTCTACACCATTCCACAAAATGCTCTAACCAACAACAGACGAGCGATCCGGCTCCCGCACCCGTAATTTGATCCGCAGTCCCACCCTCCCCACAGGTACGTAGCTGGGTCCGGGGGTGGGCCGGATTGTCTTTACGGCTTGCGCTCCAGATCGTCGTCGGCGGCGGCCAGCTGCCAGGATCAGGGCCATGCACACGGTTGTGGAAGAAAACCTGTCGACCAAGGACTTTCAGCGCTTGCGCGCGCTGATTCTTACCGAGGCCGGCATCCAATTGAGCGACGACAAGCGCACCATGCTGGAGGCGCGCGTCAAGCGCAGGCTGCGCGCGCTGAGCATGGAATCCTACGCGGACTACTGCCGCTACCTCTTCAGCCGCGAGGGCGGACTGAAGGAAATGGTTCCGCTCATCGATGTTGTGACCACCAACAAAACCGACTTCTTTCGTGAGCCGCGCCACTTTGACTTCATGCGCGAGCGCGCCATGGCGGAGATGGAGGAGCGCGCCGGCGGCCGGACGGCGCTCATCTGGAGCGCGGGCTGCTCCTCCGGCGAAGAGCCCTACACGCTGGCCATGGTGCTGAGTGAGTACGCCGCGCAGCGCTCCGGCTTCCGTTTCCGTATTCTTGCCACCGACATCTCTACCCAGATGCTGGACAAGGCCCAGCGTGCCGTCTATCCCGACGACGTGGTGGAGCCGGTCCCCGCACCACTGCGCCGCAAATATTTTCTGCGCAGCCGCGATCGCTCCGCTGGCCGCGTCAAAGTCGTCCCCGAACTGCGTCAGACGGTCGAGTTTCAACGGCTCAACTTCATGGACTCCATTTACACGGTCTGCGACCGCGTCGACGCCATCTTTTGCCGTAACGTGCTCATCTACTTCAACCGCGCCACCCAGCAGGAGATCCTCTCCAAACTCTGCCGTCACTTGCTGCCTGGCGGCTATCTCTTCGTTGGTCACTCGGAGAGCCTGCATGACATGATTCTGCCCGTGGTCCCCGTGGCCCCGGCCCTCTACAGGAGGACGAATGCAGGACAATGACGGTTCGGAGCTGCCGGAGGTCTATCTCCAGCCCGGTGATTCCCATCTGGCTACCGAGCCCTCTGTGCTGCGCACCCTGCTGGGTTCTTGCGTCGGAGTTGCCTTCTGGGTCCCGGGCTGGGACATCGGCGCGCTCTGCCATCCCATGCTGCCCCGCATTCCAGTGCGCGCCACCGCCCTGACCAGCCCCGCCAGCTGCCGCTACGTCGACTTCGCCATCCAGGACATGGCTCGTCGTCTGGATGCCCTCGGCGTACCCCGCGACGAGGTGCAGGTCAAGCTCTTTGGCGGGGCGGACGTGCTTCACGTCCTCTCCCAAAGCAGCCGACCCACGGTTGGCCAAATGAATCAGGACGTGGCCAACCAAGCGATCGCCAAAGAAGGCTTTCGCCTGGTGGCTTCCCGGCTGGGCGGCAACCACGGCATCCACATCACCTTCCACACCGTAACCGGCGAAGTGTTGCTGCGCCGCCTTAGCTGAGCAGGGGAGAGAGCAATGAAGAATGGCAAGATTCGCGTGCTGGTGGTCGATGACTCGGCGGTGGTGCGCCAAACCCTCCGCGAGGTTCTCAACTCCGATCCGGCCATTGAAGTGATGGCCGTGGCCGCCGACCCTTTTGCCGCCGCCGATCACATTGCCGCAGAGGTGCCCGACGTCATCACCCTCGACATCGAGATGCCGCGCATGGATGGCCTCACCTTCCTCAAACGGATCATGGTTCAACACCCGATCCCGGTGGTCATCTGCTCCAGTCTGGCGGGCGAAGGCACGGAAAGCGCCTTCAAAGCCCTGGAATACGGCGCGGTGGAGATCGTCACCAAGCCCCGGCTGGGCACCAAGCAGTTCCTTGAGGAGTCGGCCATTGAGATCTGCGATGTGGTCAAGGCCGCCGCGCACGTCCGGCCCCGTACCGCAAAGCCTGCCATTGTCACCGAGCCCAAGCTCACCGCCGACGCCATCCTCTCGCCCGCCACCCACGCCATGGTTGAAACCACGGAGAAGGTGATCGCCATCGGCGCCTCCACGGGCGGAACCGAGGCCCTCAAAACCCTGTTGGAAGCCCTCCCGGCCGATACCCCGGGCATCGTCATTGTGCAGCACATGCCGGAGCTCTTCACCCGCGCCTTTGCGGAGCGGCTCAACCAGGCCTGCGCCATCACCGTCAAAGAGGCGGAGACGAACGACACCATCCTGCGCGGCCAGGCCCTGATTGCTCCCGGCAACCATCACCTGCTGCTCAAGCGCAGCGGCGCGCGCTACTACGTGGAGATCAAGGAAGGCCCGCTGGTCTGCCGCCATCGCCCTTCGGTGGACGTGCTCTTCCGCTCCGCCGCCCGCTATGCCGGCCGCAATGCGCTGGGCGTCATCCTCACTGGCATGGGCGACGACGGCGCTCGCGGCATGTTGGAGATGAAGCAGGCCGGCGCCCGCACCATCGCCCAAAACGAGGCCACCTGCGTGGTCTTCGGTATGCCCAAGGAAGCCATCCGCATGGGCGGCGTGGATCACGTCTTGCCGCTCGAAGCCATCTCCGCAGCCATTCTCTAGTGGTGTGTATCATGTACAGGATCGTTTATGTAAGGAGGAGATGATGCCTGGATTGCAGGTGTTGGTACGTCGCATGATGCTGGTGCTCCCTATCCTTTTGCTGGCCATATTGATTGGATATGTCATTGAAATCTGGAAATGGTTGCCCGATCGAGTTGCCTGTCATTTCAATTTGGCTGGCGCTCCTGACGATTGGTCCAGCAAGGGCACTTTCGTGGCAATCTTCCTAATTGTCGAATCAGGCATCAGCGCATGGATCTACATCAAAATGCAAATGCACCAGAGGTGTGGGTCATTTGGTATTGAGTATTTCCTACTTGTGTTGACTAGTTATGCGTTTTGGCTATCTTTGCGCGCGAATGTTCAGGATGCCCACTTGCCAATCACGAGGGTATTGCCAGGGGTATTGTACGGGTTGGTGTGTGCGCTTCTTGCTTCAAGCCGAGTTCTTGCAGGCCCCGCAGGAGGGCCGTCCAACTAGCACCTCCCGCAAGTGCTCGACCAGACGATTCCGGCAGCGATCCTGAGAAGAGTAGGGAATTGCACCTCAGAGGATCGCGCCCTGGAATCGGCAGTTGCGGGGAAGCGCGTACTTAACTAGATGCGCGCTTTGTCGGGAAGGATTCCCTGTTTCTGGTAAATCGGCTTCACCACCCGCCGTACCGCTGCCAAGCGTGTGAAAAACCATAACGACCCAACCATCACCACGGTTCCATTCAGCATCACGGTCAACGGTGCTCCCAGGCGGTGCGCCATGGCTCCGGCCAGCAGGCTGCCAAAGGGCGCCATCCCCACAAACGCCACCGTGTAGTAGCTCATCACCCGGCCCCGCATCTCCTCGCTCACCAGCGTCTGGATCACCGTGTTGCTGGCCGCCATGCCCTGCATCATGCCCATGCCGGCAACAAACGCCATCGCCATCGACAGCCAGAAGTTGTGCGAGAGCCCAAAGCCGATCAGCCCCAGCCCAAATACCAGCGACGCCACCGGAATCATCCCGATCAGCCCCCGCACCGACTTGCGCGCCGCCAGCGACAGGGCCGAGACCAGCGCGCCCACGCCCATGGCGCCCATCAAAAAGCCCAGCGTGTGCGGCCCGCCATGCAGCACCTGCGCGGCGAAGATCGGCATCAGCACCACGAACGGCATGCCCATCAGGCTGACCACCGCAAACAGCAGCAGAATGGTGCGGACTGGCAGAAACTCCGTCACATAGCTCCAGCCCGCGCGCAGCTCGTCCACGGCCGACGCGCTCTTGCGGACGGCCTGCGGCCTCACCCGCATGGCCACCAGCGACGCAATCACCGCCACGTAGCTGATGCCGTCGATCAAAAAGCACCAGCCCTCGCCGGTAGCCGCAATCACCAACCCCGCCAGCGACGGTCCCACCAGCCGCGCCATGTTCACCATCGACGAGTTGATAGCGATGGCATTCGACAGGTCCGCCCGCTCCTCCACCATCTGGATCATGAAGGACTGCCGGCCCGGCATATCAAAGGCGTTCACCACGCCCTGCACCACGCTCAGAATCAGAATCCAGGGAATCGTGATGTGCCCGCTCAGGGTGAGCGCGGCCAGCAGCAGCGACTGCACCATGCTGATGGCCTGCGTCCAGACCAGCACCTGCCGCCGGTCCAGCCGATCCACCAGAACCCCTGCAAAGGGCGCAATCAGAAACGTGGGAATCTGCCCACAAAAGCTCACCGTGCCCAGCAACAGCGCCGACCCCGTGAGCCGGTACACCAGCCACGAGGTGGCCACCCGCGTCATCCACGAGCCCACCAGCGAGATGGTCTGCCCGGCAAAGAAGAGCTTGAAGTTGCGCGACCGCAGCGCCCGCCACGCATGGGAGATCCCACCGCTCGCGGCCAGGCCTGCGGGTTGGGTTGCTTTCGCATCCACGCTGGGTGGGGAAGATGTCAAAAGAATTCCTAGGGTCTGGAGTCGCGCTTGGGAGCTGCGCTCTCTCTATTCTAAAGAACCTGCCCCGATTGATCCGATCCGTGGGGAGATGCACCGTGCGCTGTCGATTGCGCAGGCGGTAGGGCGAATGGGTAGTTTACGGGTTGGGCGGTCTTGCGCCCTGGACCGTACAAATTTAGGATTACAGTCGCAAGGGCGACTTTCCAGGAGTAACATGTGTTGGCTGAGTTTTTGAGCTTTCCCAGGTCTCAAAATCGTGCCCTGGGATTTCATCGTAGTACAGGAAGGGTCGCTGAAACTTGGGCAACCCGTCGGAAATGGGGAGACTTGAAATACGCCAGGTTGAACAAGCGAAAGGATTCAATTCCGACGTTGCTGAAGAGTTACTTCGATGGGGCCAACAAGGCTGACAGCACGCAATACAAAGTAGTGACTCTAGCTTCTATTTCAGGAACGAAATACGACTGGGCTCCATTTGAAAGGGAGTGGCGGCAAACGCTCAAGAGGCATAAGGCCCCTTGCCTTCATCTAACCGACGCCATATCCTTCTACAATTATTTTACTGATCCGGCCCGTAATATATGCAACATCTATAGGTATTTCCCGTCTAACTAGGCATGGAGAGAATCGATTCGCGCGGTTTGCCGGATGCGGTATTGAACGAGCGGCGGCGTAGGGCC
>Ga0181529_10006497_pt1 | contig 11870 bp, 11 predicted proteins | sample PEATcosm2014_Bin_36_FD_119763 | JGI IMG/M metagenome (GOLD analysis project Ga0181529, IMG submission 119763) | Peatland microbial communities from MTU Mesocosm Facility, Houghton, MI, USA - PEATcosm2014_Bin10_30_metaG | ecosystem: Environmental > Terrestrial > Soil > Wetlands > Peat | place... | reverse complement strand
TGCAGCTTCTGGCCGAGGTCGGGCGCGAATTCGGCGACCATCCGGGACTGGGCTGGATCAAGGGCGACGTGGTGCGGATGGCCCCATCCAACCCAGCGCTGAAAATCCCGCATATGGGCTGGAACGAGCTGTCGTTCGTCCGGCCGCATCCGCTGTTCGCGGGACTGGAGCCGGGGGCGCACGCCTATTTCGTGCATTCCTATATCATCCGCCCGGCCGATCCGGCCGCGATCCTGGCGACCGCCGATTACGGCGGGCCGTTCGCGGCGGCCGTCGGGCGCGCCAACATCGTGGGCACGCAATTTCATCCCGAGAAGAGCCAGGCCACCGGCCTTGCCATCCTCGGCAACTTCCTGAGGTGGGCGCCGTGATCCTCTTCCCTGCCATCGACCTGAAGGACGGGCGCTGCGTGCGGCTGAAACGCGGCGAAATGCATTCCGCCACCGTCTTCAACGACGATCCCGCCGCCCAGGCGCGTGCCTTTGCCGACGCCGGCTTCGAATGGTTGCATTGCGTGGACTTGAACGGAGCCTTCGAAGGCCGCTCGGCGAACGCCGAAGCCGTCAAGGCCATCCGCGCCGCCGTGTCGCTTCCCATCCAGCTCGGCGGCGGCATCCGCGACATGAAAGGCGTGGAGGCTTGGCTAGGCGCCGGCATCACGAGGGTGATCCTGGGGACGGTCGCGCTGACCGATCCTGCCTTGGTGAAAGAAGCGGCACGCGCATTTCCTGGGCGGATCGTGGTGGGTGCCGATGCCAAAGGCGGGCGCATTGCCACCCAGGGCTGGGCCGAGACCACCGAACTGACCCCAGCCGAACTGTGCGAGCGTTTCGAGGATGCGGGCGTGGCCGCGATCCTGTTCACCGACGTCGATCGGGATGGATTGCTGCACGGCCTGAACGTGCGCGCGACCGCAGCGTTGGCGCGTTCGGTCAACATTCCTGTCATTGCCTCTGGGGGCGTGTCCGGTTTGGAGGATATCGAGGCGCTGCTGACGGCGGACGAGCCGAACATCACCGGGGTCGTGATCGGGCGGGCGCTGTATGACGGACGCATCGACGCCGATGCGGCGCTCACTTTAGTGAACAGTGTTCGGTAATATGGCAGAACCTACGGACTATACTTAATATTCCGTTAATCCAAAAAGTTATCCGCCGCTTTTGAGTCTGTGGATTAAATCGTCGAGCTGCTCCAGGGATTTATAGGAAATCCGCACCTCGCCGCCTTTATCCCCTTTGTGTAGAATCTGAACTCTCAGTCCCAAGCTATTGGAAACGCTTTCTTCCAGCGCCTTGATGTTCGGATCTTCCACAGCGTGCTTGTGAGTCTTTCCTTTTTTACTCTGCGAACGTTGTTCGGCCTCGCGCACATTCAAGGCGCCGGCCAGGATCTCGCGCGCACGCGCTTCGGGGTCGGCCACGCCGATCAGGGTCCGCGCGTGGCCGGCGGTCAGCTGGCCGTTGCGCACCATCGCCTTGACGCTTTCGGGCAACGTCAGCAGGCGCAGCGTGTTCGCCACATGGCTGCGGCTCTTGCCGACTTCGCCGGCCAGTTTGTCCTGGGTATAGGCGAAGCGGTCCATCAGCTCGTGATAGGCGGCGGCTTCTTCGATGGCGTTGAGGTCCGAGCGCTGGACGTTTTCGATGAGGGCGAGTTCGAGCGCCTCCCCGTCGTTCATTTCGCGCACCACCACGGGCACGTCGTGCAGCTTGGCGAGCTGGGCGGCGCGCCAGCGCCGTTCGCCCGCCACGATCTCGAACGCGTTCGGATCGCCGGCGATGGGGCGCACCAGGATCGGCTGGAGAATGCCCTTCTCCTTCACCGATTGGGCGAGATCGCTCAGAGCCTCTTCGCCGAAGCGCTTGCGCGGCTGGAAGCGGTTGGGTTTGAGGAACGCGGTCGGCATGGTGCGGGGCGCGCGGTCGCGCGCTTCGCCGCGCGTCGGCACGGCCTCTTCGCCGATCAGGGCCGAGAGTCCGCGGCCAAGTCCGCGCGGACGCATATCCTCTGCCAAACTTTTCTTCGCCTCCGCGCTCATGCGGCCGCCCGCATCCGTTCGCGCTGGATGAGTTCGCCCGCAAGCTTGATGTAGGCCTGACTTCCCGGACACCGAAGATCGTAAACCAGCGCCGGCAGGCCGTGGCTCGGCGCTTCGGAAACGCGCACGTTGCGCGGGATCATCGTGTTGTAGACCATGTCGCCCATGTTCTGGCGCACGTCGGCGGCGACCTGGTCGGAGAGCTTGTTGCGCTTGTCGAACATGGTCAGCACGATGCCCTGGATTTCAAGCGACGGATTCAATTTCGCGCGCACCAGCTCGATGGTCTTGAGCAGCTGGCTCAATCCTTCGAGCGCGAAAAATTCGCATTGCAGCGGCACCACCACCGCATCGGCCGCCACCATCGCGTTGACGGTCAGCAGACTGAGCGACGGCGGACAATCGATCAGCACATAGGAGAACGGAGATGATCCGTGTACTGAATATTCCGCCAGCGCGTCCTTGAGCCGATCGTTACGCCGCTCCACGTCGATCAGTTCGAGCTCGGCGCCTGTCAGGTCCACCGTGGAGGGCACCAGCGACAAGCGCGGAATGCGCGTGGCGACGATGGCCTCGCCCAGGCGCGCCTGCCCCATCAGCACATCGTAGGTGGTGAGCTTGCGCTCGCTGCGCGGAATGCCGAGCCCGGTGGAGGCATTGCCCTGCGGATCGATGTCGACGATCAACGTCGGCTCGCCGACCGCCGCGAGCGCGGTTCCCAGATTGATCGCCGTCGTGGTCTTGCCCACGCCGCCTTTCTGGTTGGCGACCACCAGGACACGCGGCTGACGCTTAACGGTTTCGCTCATGGCCTAGCTCTCGGATCTCCAGAACGACCCCGAAAGGATGCGTCACGCTGGGATGCTCCCGGACTTTCATCCTCCAAGATTTGCGGGCTTCGGTCAATTCGACCCCTACATTTTGACCCTTGAGGAACAAGCAAACGGTCCTTGGCCCGGCGAAATGCTGTGCATATTCAAGCAATTCGAGCAGGGGCGCGCAAGCACGCGCCGTCAGCACGTCGAATACCCCCCGCGCCGCCTCTTCGATACGCTCGGCGCGCACCGCGACCGTAAGGCCTAGCCGGTCGGCCACGGTGCGCAGGAATTCCGCCTTTTTCCGGGTTGCTTCGAAGAGTGTCACCGCCAGCCGCTCCTGCAGCAGGACCGCCAGCACCAGGCCGGGAAACCCAGCCCCGCTGCCCAGATCGGCCAATGTTTTGGCCTCGGGCGGAATCAAGGGGGCCAGCTGGGCGCTGTCCCAGATATGCCTTTGCCAAACTTCGTCCAGGGACGCCTTGGAAACCAGATTGTGGCGGGCGTTCCAATCCGTCAGCAGGCCCACATAAGCCTTCAGCCGCGCCAATGTTTCACGTGAAACACCGGTCGCGGCCGCGAATTCTCCCGGACCGAACGGCTCAGGCTGCGTTGCGGGCGGATTTGACATGGGCAAGCACCAGGGTCAGAGCGGCTGGGGTTACCCCGTCGATACGGGACGCCTGCCCCAGTGTCGCCGGCCGGATCGCGGTCAGTTTCTCCGCCGCTTCGGTCGACAGACCACAGACCGCAGAATAGTCCAACTCGCCCGGCAGGTTCAGCGTTTCATCGCGGCGGAACGCCAGAATGTCCGCCTCCTGCCGATCCAGATAGCCGGCATATTGCGCATCGATTTCAAGCTGTTCCGCGACGTCCGGCGCCGTGCCGCCAAGTTCCGGCCAAATGCTTGTAAGGACTGAAAAATCCACGTCGGGCAGAGCGAGAAGATCGACCGCCGTGCGCCGCGTCCCGTCGAGCCGCACCATGATACCCTGCTTCTGGGCCTCGTTCGGGGTGAGATTCAGCGCCCGCATCCGCGCCCTCGCCTCATTCAACCGCTCCATTTTGTTCGCGAACGCCGCCCTGCGCTCGGTGCCCACCAGCCCAGCCTTGTCGAAGGCCGGCGTCAGGCGCTGGTCCGCATTGTCCGCCCTCAGAGTCAGGCGGTATTCGGCCCGCGAGGTGAACATGCGATAGGGCTCGCTGACGCCCTTGGTGACCAGATCGTCCACCAGCACGCCGATATAGGCCGAGGCCCTGTCGAGAATGACCGGATCGCCGCCGCCGGCCGCTCGCGCCGCGTTCAGCCCGGCCATCAGGCCTTGGGCGGCCGCTTCCTCATAACCCGTCGTGCCGTTGATCTGACCGGCCAGATAAAGCCCCGGCACACGCTTGGTCTCCAGCGACGGCAGAAGCTCGCGCGGGTCGACGAAATCGTACTCGATGGCATAGCCGGGCCGGCGCACCTTGGCCTTTTCCAGCCCAGGGATGGTCTTCAGCAGGGCAATCTGCACGTCTTGCGGCAGAGAGGTGGAAATTCCGTTGGGATAGATCGTGTCGTCGCCCAGCCCTTCCGGTTCCAGGAATATCTGGTGACTGCTGCGATGGGCAAAGCGCACCACCTTGTCCTCGATCGAGGGGCAATAGCGCGGCCCGCGGCCTTCGATCTGGCCGGAATAGAGCGGCGCACGATGCAGATTGGCGCGGATGACGGCGTGCGTCTCCTCGTTGGTCCGGGTGATGTGGCAGACGATCTGCGGCGTCGTGATCGCCCTGGTGAGGAACGAGAAAGGCGAGGGCGGGTCGTCGCCCTGTTGGATTTCCAGGCTTGCCCAATCGATGGTCGAGCCGTCCAGGCGGGGCGGGGTGCCGGTCTTCAGCCGGCCCATGACAAAGCCGAGGCCGTACAGCGTATCCGACAAGCCGATCGACGGCGCCTCTATGCCATCGCCTTGAAACTCAGAGCGCCCTGCGACGGCACGGCCGGCGGCGATCTTGACCTCGCCGCAGTGGATCAATCCCTTCAGGAAGGTGCCGGTCGTCAGCACCACGGCGGCGGCGCGCAAAGCTTTGCCTTGCGCCGTGACCACACCGCTCACGCGTCCATCCGACAGGATCAGATCCTCGGCGGAGCCTTCACGGATTTCCAGGTTTACCGTGGCTTCCAGCGCCGCCCGCATAGCCTGGCGATAAAGTTTGCGGTCGGCTTGGGCGCGGGGCCCTCGCACCGCCGGACCCTTGCGCCGATTGAGGATGCGGAACTGGATTCCGGCGGCATCGGCGACGCGCCCCATCAGCCCGTCGGCGGCATCGATCTCGCGCACCAGGTGGCCCTTGCCGACCCCGCCGATGGCGGGATTGCAAGACATTTCGCCCAACGTGGCGCGCTTGTGGGTGAGTAGGAGGGTCCGCGCCCCGGCGCGCGCCGACGCCGCGGCCGCTTCGCAGCCGGCATGGCCTCCGCCGATGACGATGACGTCGTATCCGCTCATGGGGCGCTCAATAGGCGAGGGGGCGGAATGGAGCAAGCGGGGCGCGGTGTTTCACGTGAAACAATCACTTCCCGATGCAGAAATCGCGGAAGATGGTGTCGAGCAACTCCTCCACGTCGACCCGGCCGGTGATGCGGCCCAGTGAGCGCAGCGCCAGCCGTAGGTCCTCGGCAAAGAGCTCGGGCTGGCTGGCTTCCGCCGCCCGCTGCAACGCCGCCACGGCTTCGCCCAGGGCATGACGATGGCGCGGCCGGGTCAGAGGCGGCGCGTCGCTGCCGCCTTCCAGCCGTTCTTTCGCTGCGGCGGCGATGGCCGAGATCACGGCCTCCAAACCTTTGCCAGTCTTGAGCGACAGCTTCAGTCCCTCGCGCCGAACGGGCCAGAAGAGGTCCACCTTGTTCCAGACCGTCAAACACGGTTTGTTAACCATATTTTCAGGCAGATAAACTGACGAATTTTCTTCGCTCCCGTCCAACAGCAGCAGTACCAGATCGGCGGCTTCCGCCCGCGCCAAGGCCCGGCGCACGCCCTCGGCCTCCACCGCTTCGCTGGCGGCGCACAAGCCGGCGGTATCGGCCAAGATCACCGCGTAGCCGCCCAGATCCATCCGCACTTCGATCACATCCCGCGTGGTGCCGGCGGTTTCGGAGACGATCGCCACGTCGCGCCCCGCCAGCGCGTTCACTAGGGAACTCTTACCGGCGTTCGGTGGACCGATCACTGTTAGGAACAGTCCCTCGCGCACCAGCTCGCCGCGCCGCGCGTCGTTCAGATGCGTCTCGATAGCTTTGCGGACGCTTTCGGCCGACCGGCGCGCCTCGGCCAGCATACCGTCCGGCAGTTCTTCGTCGGAGAAATCGATGGCGGCTTCCGCCCAGGCTAGAACCTTCACCAGCTCCGCGCGCCAGCCTTCGTAAAGCGCTCCCAGGGCTCCGTCATATTGCCGCAGGGCTTGGCGGCGCTGCGCCTCAGTTTCCGCGTCCACCAGATCGGCTACGGCCTCCGCTTGGGTGAGATCGAACTTGCCGTTCTCGACCGCGCGTCTGGTGAACTCGCCAGGCTCTGCCGGCCGGCAACCGGGCAGGGCACCCAGTTCCGCCGCCAAAGCCTCCGCGATGGCGCGCCCGCCATGCACCTGGAACTCGGCCACGTCCTCGCCGGTCAGGCTCGCCGGGCCGGCGAACCACAGCACCAGCGCCTCGTCGATCAGCCCGCCGCGGCCGCGAAGCCGGCGCACCACCGCCCGGTGCGAAGGTGGAATCTCTTGTCTAGTCAATGCCTTGACGCAGTCTCCGGCGCTTGGCCCTGAAACTCTGAACACGGCTACTCCGGCGCGCCCAGCGGCGCTCGCTAGCGCAAAGATCGTGTCGCCCCGGTTCATCGGCGTGTGGACTGGCCCTTTTTTGGTTCTGGCGTGTGTTCGGCGCCGTCCCACAAGAACTTCCGGAACGGCTCGAAACCGCCGAGCGGCATCCAGCCCTTCGGCAGGGCTTGCGGATCGCTCCCGCCCAGCGCCGCCGACATCCGCTTTTTCATCTCGGCAACGTTCGCCTTCATCCTAACGCGCCTTCCAGCTTGTGAGTGCGCGCGTCCTCGCGCTAAAGGAAGCTTGGTCTAGTTCAGTCCCTCAACGCAATGCGCGCGTGGGATCGTTGCCGGTCGCGCGCCAATTGGAAAAAAACAGATGAGCACCAATCGCCTCGCCGAGGAAACCAGCCCGTACCTTCTCCTTCACAAGGACAACCCGGTCCAATGGCAGACCTGGGGGCCCGAAGCCTTCCAGGAAGCGGAAGCCAGCGGCAAGCCGATCCTGCTGTCCATCGGCTACACGGCCTGTCACTGGTGCCATGTGATGAACAAGGAGAGCTTAGCCGATCCCGACACCGCCACGGTGATGAACGAGAACTTCATCAACGTGAAGGTGGACCGCGAAGAACGCCCCGACATCGACCAGCTCTATCAGACCGCGGCCCAGACTATGGGCTATCAGGGGGGTTGGCCGCTCACCGTTTTCCTGACCCCGCGCGGCGAACCGTTTTTCGTGGGCGGCTATTTCCCGAACGAAGAACGCTACGGCCAGCAACCGTTCAAGACGGTCCTCGCCGACGTCTCCCGCCTGTTCCGCGAACAAGCCGAAACCGTCGCCACCAATGTCGGAAAGATTTCGGAAGTCCTGACCCAACAATGGTCGCGCGATCTCAGGGGGCCGCTCGATCCTCGCCTTCTGGATGTCGTCTCCGTCCATATCGCGCAACGCTTCGACATGTTCTACGGCGGGCTCACCGGCGCGCCGAAATTCCCCCAAACGGCTTTGACCGAAGTGCTGTGGCGCTCGTTCCTGCGCAGCGCAGCGCCGCAATTCGCCCAGCTGGTGCAGACCACGCTCGATACGATCTGCCTGTCCGGCCTCTACGATCACATCGGCGGCGGCTTCCACCGCTACACGGTCGACGAGCGCTGGCAGGTGCCGCATTTCGAGAAGATGCTTTACGACAACGCGCTGCTCGTCGATCTGCTCACGCTCGTCGGCCAGCATAACCGCATGCCGCTCTACCGCACGCGCGTCGAGGAGACGCTCGGCTGGGTGACGCGCGAGATGATGGTCGGCGACGGCTTCGCCTCCAGCCTCGACGCCGACGTCGACGGCGAGGAGGGCGTTTATTACCTCTGGAGCGAAGCGGAAATCGACGCCACGCTGATGGGCACCTTCGTCCAGCGCTTCAAGGACGTCTACAATATCCGCAAGGAAGGCGGCTTCATGGGCCGCAACATCCCCGTGCGGCTCGGCTATCTTCCTTATCCGTTACCCGAAGCCGACGAAGCCCTGCTCAAGCGCCAGCGCGAGCTTCTGCTGGCGGCGCGCAGCCAGACGCGCACCGCGCCGCTGCGCGACGACAAGGTGCTTGCCGACTGGAACGGCATGATGATCGCGGCCTTCGCCAATGCCGGTTGCGCCTTCGGCAATCCGACCTGGACGGCCGTTGCCGCGCGCGCCTTCGACTTCGTCGTCAAGGCGATGGGCGACGGCGACCGCCTCGCCCATTCCTGGCGCGACGGAAAGCGCGGCCATTCGGGCTTCTCCGACGACTACGCGCACATGGCGCGCGCCGCGCTCGTGCTGTGGGAGGCCACCGGCGACAAGCGGTATCTCGACCGCGCCAAACGTTGGTCCCATGTCCTGGACGAGTATTTCTGGGACAGCCGGATCGGCGGCTACTTCCTGACCGCCGCGGACGACACGCCGATGTTGCACCGCGTACGCACGATTATCGACCAAGCCACGCCCTGCGCCAATGCAACGATGATCGGCGTCCTCGGCAAGCTGCATCTCGCCACCGGCGATACCAGCTATCGCGACCGCGCGGGCGGTCTCGTCGGCAGCTTCGCGGCCGAGCTCGGCCGTTCGTTCATTGCCATGGGCACCTATCTGAACGGGCTCGAAACCATGCTCGCCGGATTACAGATCGTGATCGTCGGGCAGAGGACTAGTCCCAAGACCCAGGAACTCATCTCGGCCGTGATGGGGCGCAGCCTTCCCAACCGCCTGCTTCTGGTGGTCGATCCGGACGAGGCCTTGCCCGAAACCCATCCCGCTTTCGGCAAGAAGATGGAGAACGGCCAGCCCACCGCCTATATCTGCCAGCATCAGAATTGCTCGGCGCCGATCACCAACGCGGTGACGCTCAGTCAAGTGCTGCAATTGCCGCCGCGTCCGCCGCAGGGAACGCGCCCGCAATAGCGCATACAAGACTGGCCTGTCGGCATTGCTCCGTCTAACCTCCGCGGCGAGGTTGGACGGAGCGTGCTGCCATGTCAGGACAACAAATCGCGATTGACGGACCCGACGGCTCGTTCGCCGGATATCTGGCCAGTCCCGCCGCGGGCAGGGGCCCCGGCATCGTCGTCATTCAGGAAATTTTCGGCGTCAACCAGGCGATGCGCAGCGTGGCCGACGAATTGTCGGCGAGCGGTTTCTTCGCGCTCGTCCCGGATCTGTTCTGGCGGCTGGAGCCGGGCGTCCAGCTCACCGACAAAACCGATGCGGAATGGCAGCGCGCCTTCGACCTCATGAAGCGCTTCGACGTGAATCTGGGCGTGAAGGACATCCAGGCGGCGCTCACCCGCCTGCGCGGCGTCGTCGGCTGCACGGGCAAGGTCGGAGCGGTCGGCTATTGCCTGGGCGGTTTGCTGGCCTATCTCACCGCCGCGCGCACCGACAGCGATGCGTCCGTCGGTTATTACGGCGTGAACATCCAGACCATGCTGGACGAGGCGGCGGACATCCAGAAGCCCTTGATGCTGCACATCGCCGGCAAGGACGAATTCGTGCCGCCCGAGGCGCAGAAGCAGATCGTGGACGGGCTTGCCCCATACAAGCTGGTCAGCGTCCACGCTTATCCGGAAATGAATCATGCTTTCGCACGGCCCGGCGGCAAGCATTACGACCGGGCCAACGCCGGACTCGCCAATAGCCGCAGCACGACATTCTTGCGGCAGCATCTGAGTTGAGCACGCGCTCGTTTCTCCGCCTCGCGACCCTTCTGGGCGTGACGTTCGCGGCCTATTTCGTCGCCGATCTGGCGCACGAGGGATTGGGACACGGCGGCGCCTGCTTGGCGTTGGGCGGCAAAGTAATCCTCCTCACGACGACCTATGAGGCGTGCAGCATCCGCGCACGCCTGATCGACGGCGCCGGACCGGTCGTCGGACTCGTCGTGGCATTGCTGGCATGGGCATGGCTGCGTTTCGCACGGCCCGCTTCCATCGCCGCGCGCACGGCGCTGTGCCTGACCTTCGCCTTCGCCGCATTCTGGAATGTCGGCTATTTGATCAAGTCGGGGCTCACCGACGAGGGCGATTGGGCGTTCGTCATCAAGGGCCTCGAACCAAGTTTCGTTTGGCACGCGGCACTCGCCGTTTTGGGCGTCGTTTTGTACGCACTGTCGATGCGCATGCTGGGCGCGAGCATCCTGCGCGCTCTACCGGTCGGCGGCGAAAGGGATCCGCGCCCCTTCGCTTTCGCGCTCACGGCCTATCTGGCGGCCGGAGCGTTGTCCGCTCTCGCTGCTTTCTTCGATCCCAGAGGCCCCGCCACGATCCTCACCGATGCGCTGCCGTCCTCCCTCGGCTCCATCGGTCTTATCTGGGTGGGCTGGATCATGAACAAGCGACGGCCCGATTTTCGACTCGCCATCCCATTGTCGCCCGCCTGGATCGGCGCCGGGTTGGCGTCCGCGATTTTCTTCGTCGCCGTCCTTGGTCCCGGCCTGCGGTTCTAAGCGGCATTGAAAGGCGCGCTTGCGGGGCCATCTTTGGAGAGCGCCTGCGTCGCGTTACCGTGGATTGCAGGGAGGGGGATGCCCCCCTATTTCTTGAAATCAACCTTCGAGCCTTTTGTAAGTCAGAACGGACACTTAAGGAAAATCACGTGAAAGCCATCCGCTTCGCCAAACCCGGCGGCCCAGAAGTCCTCTCGCTCCACGACATCGAATTGCCGCCGCCCGCGCCCGGCCAAGTCCGCGTGCGCCACACCGCCATCGGACTCAATTTCATTGACACCTATCACCGCTCCGGCCTCTATCCGGTTGCGCTGCCCTCGGGCCTGGGGCTCGAAGCGGCGGGAACCATCGAAGCGCTGGGCGAAGGTGTTACCGGGCTGAAACTCGGCGACCGTGTCGCCTATTGCACCGGCCCGATCGGCGCTTACGCCGAGGCCAATAACGTGCCGGCGGACCGCTTGGTGAACCTGCCGACGGCCATCAGCGATGAAGTCGCCGCCGCGTCCCTGCTCAAAGGCATGACCGCGCAGTATCTGTTGAAGCGCACCTTCAAGGTCGAGCCCGGCCAGACGATCCTGATCCATTCCGCCGCCGGCGGCGTCGGACTGATCGCCGGCGGGTGGGCCAAGCATCTGGGCGCCACCGTCATCGGCACGGTCGGCTCCGACGACAAGATCGAACTCGCCAAGGCCAACGGCTACGACCAAGTGCTGAACCTGCGCATGGACGAATGGGTGGCGCGGGTGCGCGAGTTGACGAACGGCAATGGTGTGCCGGTGGTCTACGATTCCGTCGGCAGGGACACCTTTGCCGGCTCGCTCGACTGTCTGGCGGTGCGCGGCATGCTGGTCAGCTTCGGCAACTCGTCGGGCGCCGTGCCTGCTTTCGAGCCGGCCATGCTGAGCGCCAAAGGCTCGCTCTATCTCACCCGGCCTACCCTCTTCCACTACACACGCACGCCGCAGGAATTGCAGGCGACGGCCGACGATCTGTTCGCTGTGATTGCTTCGGGCGCGGTTAAGGTCGTGATCAACCAGCGGTTCGCTCTGAAGGACGCGCGCGCCGCCCACGAGGCCCTGCACTCGCGCAAGACCACGGGGGCGACGGTGCTGGTGCCGTAACCAGCATTGACGCCAGCTTGCGCGCCAGTGTGTAATATGGTATCGTTTCTGGTATGACTGATATGCGCAAAATCACGGTGGAAGTACCCGAGCGGGACCTGCTTGAAGCACAGGCGCTGACGGGC
>Ga0181529_10006495_pt1 | contig 11875 bp, 11 predicted proteins | sample PEATcosm2014_Bin_36_FD_119763 | JGI IMG/M metagenome (GOLD analysis project Ga0181529, IMG submission 119763) | Peatland microbial communities from MTU Mesocosm Facility, Houghton, MI, USA - PEATcosm2014_Bin10_30_metaG | ecosystem: Environmental > Terrestrial > Soil > Wetlands > Peat | place... | reverse complement strand
GAGTGAAATCAAAGCGCGCCGCGCGTCATCTGCTGCGCGGCGCGACAACTCCGACAATTCCCCTCGTCGCCGCGCTGCGACGACGAGGGGCGACTGAACAGACGGGAGACGCTCTAATGTCCGCGACGAACCTCAGCCAGGCGATTTTCGACCAGGTCAGCGAGCGCGTGCTGCACTGGCGCTACCTGCCGGGAGAGCGTCTTCACCGAAGAATCCTTGTGCGCAGAATTCAAGGTCAGCCGCAGCCCCGTGCGCGAGGCGCTCCAAATGCTGACCGATCGTCGGCTGGTTGAGAAGACGCCGCGGCAGGGCTACGTCGTCCGGCAACTCAACCTCACCGAGATCCACGAACTCTACGACTTGCGGCTCGTTCTAGAGACTCACATCATGGAACAAGTATGCAAGACGGGTATGGACGAGGCCACTTTGGCCGCGCTCAAGCAGCGCTGGACCCAGGTCTACGAGGCCCTGCCCGAAATGATCGCCGATCCCGTGACGGTCGACGAGAACTTCCACCAGGCGCTGGCGCGCGCCGTCGGCAATCGAGCGATGGCGGAAATGTTGGCGAATATCGACGCGCGGATCCGCTTTGTCAGAATGTTCGACATCACCAACGCCGAACGTCTCAAGGCGACGTGCCTGCAACACCTTGAGACTCTGGAGGCGATCGAACGGCGCGACCCCGGCAAGGCGATCGATGTTCTGCGTCACAACATCGAAGGCGGCCGCACTCAGGCCGAGAACGCTGTGAAGGAGGCTCTCGCGAGCGCCCATGCGATCTACGGCTGACCGAATCCGGCGGGCCGCGACGCTGGGATCGGATGTCCCGCGTGGCGAATTTCCGGTGCGCGTTCACAGCGTCTTTCACGCCGCCCTGAACCTCAGCTCGCCGGACGGCGAACTCCTGACCCTGCTTAGCGCCGAGGCCGACGACGCGCCACGCGGCGTCCGCCTCGCGTCGGCCGAGGATTTCTCGTCGCTCGGATTGGCGGCCGGCGACGGCGGAGTCTTCTCGGTCGGCGAGATCGTGCTCGATCGTTCGGCAGGTCGCTCGCCCGTGCGCGTGGACTGCGCCGCGGCGCGCCGGCTCGCCGCGCCGTCCGCCCCGCCGCTACGGGGCGACGACGCCCTCTGGCGCTCCGGCGTGGCGCAACTCGAAACGTTGCAGGAGGGCGCGGCGACCGACTTGCGCATCGCGCCGCTGCTCGCCCTTGCACGGCCGTCCGGCGCGATGGGCGAGCGCCTGACGCAGGCCGCTCTCGATCTCGGCCGCGGCGTGCGGGCGGGGCGCCTCGACGCCATTTGTGACGCGGCGGCGCGGCTTGTCGGCCTGGGCCCGGGCCTCACGCCCGCAGGCGACGATTTCCTCTGCGGCTTCCTCGCCGCCGGCCACTGCCGGCGCGCCGCCCGCCTGGCGCGCTCGCGACTCTTGACGTCGTTCGCCGAGGCCGTGCGGGACCTGCTCGGCGAGACGACGGACATCAGCGCCGGTTTTCTGCGCGACGCCCTCGCGGGGCGCGTCTCCCGGCCGCTGGCGGCGCTCGCCGAGGCGTGCTCCGATGCGCCGGGAAGCAATCTCGACGGGGCGCTCCTGCGCCTCGCCGCCGTCGGCCACAGCTCCGGCTTGGACGCGGCGACGGGCTTCTTCTACGGCGCGACCGTCTGGGGCGGCCGCGCGCCGGCGGAAATTCTTTTCAAACGGAACACCGCGAGTTTGCGGCCGCGCAGAGTCGCGGACGCGCCTGCGGAGCGACACTCGGGCGCCGCCGACCCGGGGTCTTGGGCGTGACGGGACGGGTCGGCGGTTCGGCGACCGCGCATCGCGGTCAATCTTCGGCGGAGGTCGTATGCTCCATCAATTCACCTATCTGGCGCCCAAGACGCGCGCCGAGCTGCACAGCGTCCTTGCCGACAATGGCGCCGCCGCGTCGCTGTTGGCGGGCGGAACCGACTTGCTGGTCAACATCCGCGCCGGCTTGGCGCGGCCGAAGATCGTCGTCGACGCGAAGAAGGTCGAGGGTCTCGGCGGCCTCGTCTGGAGCGCGCGCGACGGGCTCGTCATCCGCGCCGGCGTGACGATCAACGCGCTGCTCGCCGACGCACGGACGCAGAACGACTACCCGCTGCTGATCGCCTGCGCGCACGATCTCGCTTCCCATCAGATCCGCAATCGCGCGACCGTCATCGGCAACGTGGTCAATGCTTCGCCGTGCGCCGACATGGCGCCGGCGCTGCTGTGCCTGCGCGCCCGCGCCGTGATCAGCTCGAAGCGCGGCGAGCGCGAGGTTCCGTTCAGCGCCTTCTTCAAGGGCGTCAAGAAGACGGCGGTCGCGCTGGACGAGGTGGTCGAGCGCGTCGTCGTGCCCGCCGCGTCGGCGGGCGCGCGCGGCGGCTATTACAAGCTCAAGCGAATCAACGGCCACGACCTCGGCATCGTCGGCGTTGCGCTGTGCATCGACCGCGACGGCGAAATGCGGTTGACGGTCGGCTCGTGCGCCCCGACGCCGGTGCTGGTCGAAGGGCTCGCCTCTTCGCTGCCCGCCGACACGGTGGTCGCCAAGGTTTTGGGAGCGATTAGCCCGATCAGCGACGTGCGGGCGACCAAGGAATATCGCCTGCACATGGTCGAATATTACGTCCGGCGCCTTCTCGACGAGGTGAGGTCATGAAGATCCGAGTCACCATCAACGGCGCCCTCTACGAGCGCGAGGCGCCGGAGACCATCAACCTGCTGCACTTCCTGCGCGAATACGCCGGCCTGACCGGGACGAAGGAAGGCTGCGGCGGCGGCGAGTGCGGCGCCTGCACCGTTCTGCTCGATGGCCACGCCGTCAATTCGTGCCTGGTCCTGGCGGCGGAAGTCGACGGCAGGTCGGTTCGCACCATCGAGGGCGAAGCCCACGACGGCCAACCGTCCAAACTTCAGCAGGCGTTCGCCAAGCGCCACGCCGTCCAGTGCGGCTTCTGCACGCCCGGCGTGGTGATGTCGGCGCGCGCGCTGATCGCGCGCAATCCCAAGCCGAACGTCGAGGAGATCAAGGAAGGCCTCGAGGGCAACTTTTGCCGCTGCACCGGGTACGTGCAGATCATCGAAGCCGTCCTCGAAGCGACCGGGCAGGCGCCGAGCATCGAGGAGCGCAGCCATGCTTGAGACGGTGAATTCCGAATCCCTGCGGCAGGTCGGCCGCAGCCCCGAGCGCAGCGACGCGCCGGACAAGCTGACCGGCGCGGCGATCTACGTCAGCGACATGACGCTGCCGGGCATGCTTTACGCTCAGGTCAAGAAGAGCCCGCACGCGCGCGCCAAGATCAAGCGCATCGACGTGTCGCGCGCCGAGCGCCTGACCGGCGTGCGCGCGGTCCTCACTGGCCACGACCTCGACTACAAGCTCGGGCTGTACGTGGTCGACAAGGACATCCTGGCCAAGAACGAGGTCAGGCATTTCGGCGAGGCGGTGGCGGCGGTGGCGGCCGACACGCTGGCGATCGCCCACCAGGCGGTCGAGCTCATCGAGGTGGACTACGAAGTCCTGCCGCCTGTCCTCAATCACATGGACGCGCTGGCGCCGGACGCGCCGCTGGTGCACCCCGATCTCGGCCGCTACGACTACGTCAAGGAGGTGTTCTCGCCGCACCCCGGCACCAACATCGCCAACCTGACCGTGACCCGCAAGGGCGACGTCGAGAAGGGCTTCGCCGAGGCCGAGTGGATCGTCGAGCGCGAGTACACCAACCCGTCGGTGCAGCACGTGCCGATGGAGACCCATGTCGCCATCGCCCAATGGAAGACCGGCGACCGCGTCGATATCTGGTCCAGCGCGCAGTCGCCGTTCACGGTGCGCGGCCTGTTCTGCCATGCGTTCAAGCTGCCGCTCAACAACGTGCGGGTGATGATTCCCAACGTCGGCGGCGGTTTCGGCGGCAAGGCGGGCATTGGAATCGAGCCGCTGGTCGCCTGCCTCTCCCGCAAGGCCGGCGGCAGGCCGGTGAAGTTCCAGGCGACGCGCGAAGAAGAGTTCAGCCTGCTGCCGTGCCGCAGCGCGCTGACCTACCGCATCAAGACCGGCGTGCTCGCCGACGGGCGCATCATCGCCCAGAAGATGGAGATGTTCTGGGACGCCGGCGCCTACGCCGACTATGCGGTGAACGTCACCCGCGCCTCGGGCTATTCGGCGGGCGGCCCCTACGAGATCCCCAACGCCTGGGTCGACGCCTACACCCTCTACACCAACAAACCCTATGGCACGGCGTATCGCGGCTTCGGCCACGTCGAGTTCTTCTGGGGCCTCGAGCGCCACATGGAGCTGGTCGCGCAGACGATCGGCATGGACCCGTTGGAGTTCCGCAGGAAGAACCTGCTCAAGCCGGGCTCGATCACCTTGACCGGCGAGAAGATCACCGAGCACACCGGCGACATCCGCAAGTGCCTCGATTCCGTCGCCGCCGCGATCGGCTACGGCGCGCTGACCCCGGCGGAGAAGGCGCGCGAGGCGAAGACCGGCCTGAAGATCGGCAAAGGCGTCGCCACCCTGCACAAGGCGCCGGCGATGCCGTCCAACACCGCCACCCTGGTGGTGGTGAAGATGAACGCCGACGGCAGCGTCATCGCCAATGTCGGCTTGACCGACATCGGCCAGGGCTCGACCACCGCGCTCGCCCAAATCGCCGCCGAGCGGCTGCGCTTTCCGCTCGACAAGGTCAAGGTGACGATCGAGAAGGACACCGACCGCGATCCCTACGATTGGCAGACGGTCGCCTCCAAGGGGTTGATCATCACCGGCAACGCATTGATCCTCGCCTGCGAGGATCTGCTCGCTGGGGCCTACGAGCTCGCCGGCCAGGCGCTGCGCGCCACCGTCCGCGATCTCGATCACGACGGGGGGAAGATCTTCGTCCGCCATGATCCCGAGCACAGCGTCCTCTTCACGCAGCTTGCCCTCGGCTATACCTACCCTGACGGCAGCGGCGTCGGCGGGCCGCTGATCGGCGTCGGGCGCTACATCGCCCAAGGCCTCACCAACCTCAACAAGGGCACCGGTCAGGGCCTGCCCGCGCTCGACTGGACCTATGGCGCGCACGGAATCATCGTCGAGGTCAATCCGACGACCGGGGCGTACCATATCCTGAAGATCGCCTCCGCCTACGACGTCGGCAAGGCGATCAATCCCGAGCTGATCCGCGGACAGTGCGTCGGCGGCATGATCCAGGGGCTCGGGACGGCGTTGTGCGAAGGCTACATCTACGATCAGCAGGGTCACCTGCTCAATCCGTCGTTCACCGACAATAAGATCCCGACGAGCAAGGACCTTCCCGACGAGATCGAGTGCATCATCGTCGAGCGGGCGCAGGTCGACGGGCCTTACGGTGCGCGCGGCGTCGGCGAGCATCCGATGATCTCGGTCGCCCCCGCTCTCGGCAACGCGATCCGCGGCGCGACCGGCGCGGAGCTGACCCACATGCCGATCCGCAGCGAGGACGTCTGGCGGGCGATCAACAGCAAGGCGCCGGTCGAAACCTGGATCACCAAAACCCCTGCGGGCTCCTGCCGATCGCTCCCTGTGGACCGGTAGGACGCCGCCAGCAGCGGCGGCCGTCGCTCCGGCTAGGTCTTCTGCCGGCGCGACGGCCGCCGTCGGCCTCTTCGAAAACCGGAGTCGGCTTAGGACGCGACGATCCGCGTCCTCCGCTCTGTCCGAGGTCGGACCTCAAGGCGTGACGCCTCGGCGGAAGACTATGGACAAGAGGTATGCTGACAGTTATAGAAAAATACAAGAGGTATATATGGCTAGCGCGACGCGGGCGCGGCTGCGGACCGCTCGCAGAAAACGGGTGAAGAGCGATGGGCGCACAACGCGTTCGTATTCTCGTGGTTGGCCTCGGCACGATGGGGACTAGCCACGCGCGGGCCTACAAAGCCATCGACGAATTCGAACTCGTGGGACTATGCACCCGCCACGCGGCCCAGCGAGCCGACCTGGAGGCGGAATTTCCCGGCGCGCCGCGCTTCGACGCTCTCGACGACGCCCTCGCCGCGACCCGTCCCGACGCCGTCGCCATCTGCGCCTATACCGAGCATCACGCCGCGATGGCACTGCAGGCGCTCGCCGCGGGCGCGCACGTGTTCTGCGAGAAGCCGCTCGCCGATACGCTCGAAGCGGCTGAACGCATCGTCGCGGCGGCGCGCGAGGCGCGCAAGACGCTGCTGATCGGCTACATTCTGCGCGTGCATCCGTCCTGGTCGCGCTTCGTCGAGATTGCCCGGACGCTCGGCAAACCGCTGGTGATGCGCATGAACCTCAACCAGCAGTCGGCGGGCTCGTTCTGGCAGGTGCATAAGAATCTGATGCGGTCGACCTCGCCGCTCGTCGATTGCGGCGTCCACTATGTCGACATCATGTGCCAGGTGACGCGCGCGCGACCCGTCGCCGTGCACGCGGTCGGGGCCCGGCTCACCGGCGAGATCGCGCCGACGATGTACAACTACGGTCACCTCGACATCACTTTCGACGACGGGTCGGTCGGCTGGTACGAGGCCGGCTGGGGGCCGATGATCAGCGAGACGGCCCATTTTGTCAAAGACATCATCGGACCGAACGGCTCGGTGTCGATCGTCTCGCACGAGAGCGCCGACGCGACCTCGAAGTCCGCCGACCACAACACCCACACGCAAACCAACGCCCTGCGAATCCATCACGCTGCGCTGGACGCCAACGGCGCGTTCGCGAAGCCCGACGACCTCGTCTCGACCGAGGACGAGCCGGGCCATCAGGAGCTGTGCGAGCGCGAGCAGCGGCTGTTCCTTAAGGCGATCCGAGGCGGGGTCGATCTGACCGAGCATCATGAAGACGCGTTGAATTCGCTGCGCATCGTTTTTGCGGCGGACGAAAGCGTCCGCACCGGCGAGGTCGTTCGCCTGAGGCGCTGACGTCAGGCGGCCGCTTTGGCGAGCGTCGGCTCGCCTTCGACCCACGTCTCTTTGACCCGCAGCTCGTCGTCGAGATGGACGAGGCTGGCGAGATAGCCGGGCGCGATCCGGCCGAGATCGCGATCGCGACGCAGGAACGCCGCCGGCGCGCGTGACGCCATCATGAGCGCCTCGGCGAGCGGCAGGCCGACCGTGCGGACGCAGTAGCGCACCGCTTCGTCCATGGTGATCACCGATCCGGCGATCGTGCCGTCCGCGAGTCGCAGGCAGCCGTCGACCCGCGCGACGCGCCGGCCCTGCAGCAGGAAACTGTCGGGGCCGTCCGCCGCCGGCGGCATGGCGTCGGTGATCAGCATCATCCGATCGTGCGGCTTGGCGGCGAAGGCGATCCGAAGGCTCGCGGGATGCACATGATGCCCGTCGGCGATGATTCCGACGAAGGCTTCGCGCGAGTCGAGCGCAGCCCCGACCATGCCCGGCCTGCGGCCCTGGAGCGGGCTCATCGCGTTGAAGAGATGGGTGAACGCAAGCGCGCCCGCCGCGAGCCCGGCTTGCGCCTCCTCGTAAGTGGCTTCGGAGTGGCCAAGCGACACCAGCACGCCGCGCGCGGCGAGCGCGCGGATCATGTCGGCGGGAATGCGGTTGGGGGCGAGCGTCAGCATCACCACGCCGCAGTCGGCGTTGGCGATCGTTTCGACGTCGCTCGGTTCGATCGTGCGAATGTAGCTCGCGTTGTGCGCGCCCTTCCGCGCCGGGTCGAGGAACGGCCCTTCGAGATGGATGCCGAGCACCGACGGAAAGCGCCGTCGCGCCTCGCGCACCGCCGCGATCGCCGCCCGCATCTTCTCCGGCGTGTCCGTCACCAGGGTCGGCATCATGCCGACTGTGCCGTACTTGCGATGCGACTCGGCGATGCGGGCGACGACGTCGGCGCTCGGGTGGTCGTTCATCAACGCGCCGCCGCCGCCGTTGACCTGAACGTCGACGAAACCCGGCGCGAGAATGCCGCCGCCAAGATCAACTTCGCCGCCGCCGCGGGGACGATTCCCATAGGCCGCGACGCCGGCGATGTGGGCGCCCTCGACGACGACGGCGTGGTCGTCGAGGAAACGCTCGCCGTCGAAAATCCGCGCGCCGACCAGCGCCGTCATCAGATCGTCTCCGTCACTTTGTGCAGATTGCGTGGGTGGTCCGGGTTGCGGCCGAGACGGCGCGACACCGCCTCGGCGAGACCATAGAAGCGGTGGATCATGGCGATCGGCGTCAGCAGCGGCGACGCCGCCGTCGCGCACGCGAGCCGGTCGCCGGCGTCGTCGCCGCCTGCGTCGACCCGTAGCACGTCGGCGCCGGCGGCGGCGAGCAGGCGCAGAGTCATTTCCATGCCTTCGCGCCCCGCGTCGGTCGGCATGAAGGCGATGACGAGGAAGCCCGGCCGCGCCAGTTCGGCCGGCCCGTGCAGCACTTCCGCCGACGAGTAGGCTTCGGCGTGTATGGCGCAGGTCTCCTTGAGCTTCAACGCCGCTTCGGTCGCGACCGCGAAGGTCGCGCCCCGCCCGAGCACGAAGGCGTGTTCGGCGCGCGCGAGCCGTTCGATCATGGCGGCGGGCGGCGGCGCGCTCTCAGCCGGCAGGAGCGCCGACAGGCCCGCGATAGCGCGTTTGAGGTCGGCGTCGTCGCGCCACGCCGCGACGAGCGCCGCCCCGGCGACGAGACCCGCGATCATGGATTTTGTCGCGGCGACGGACAGCTCGCGCCCGGCCATCAGCGGCAGCAGTTCTTCGGCCTCGGTCGCCAGCGGCGAGTCGACTTCGTTGACCATGGCGATGGTCGTCGCGCCCGCCTTGCGCGCCGACCGTTGCATTTCGACGATGTCGGGACTGCGGCCGGATTGCGAAATGGAGACCGCGACGGCGCGCGACAGACGGAGCGGGGCGGCGTAGAGCGTCGCGATCGACGGACCGATCGACGCACAAGGAATGCCAACGACGATCTCGGCGAGATACTTCAGGTAGAGCGCGCAGCAATCCGAGCTGCCGCGAGCGATCGTCGTTAGCACCGGCGGATCGAGCGCGCGGAGCTTGTGTCCGAGTCGGTCGGTGCGCCCGGCGTCGCCGGCGAGCTGGCGCTCGACGACCTCGCCCGCCTCGTCGATTTCGGCGCGCATATGGGTGAGAGAGACGGTCATCCGCGGATCTTTCGCAACGGCGGCGCCAGGGTGAGTTCGGAGACGAAGTCGTAGGTGTCGGCGCGATACCAGGATTTGGTGAATTCGACGCAGGCGCCGTCGGTGAGATAGGCGATGCGCTGGATGTGCAGGGCAGGACTCCTGGGCTCGACACCGAGGAGTTCGGCGTAGGCGTCCGAGAGAAGGATCGCGCGCAGCCGCTGCAAACCCCGCGTCGGACGATATCCGCGCTCGGTCAGAGCCTCGTAGAGGGACGGGCCGACCCGCTCCCAGTCGGGCAGATAGCGCAAGGGCACGGCCGCATGCTCGATCGCCACCGGCACCTCGTTGGCGAGACGCAGGCGGCCGAGCCGGAACACCCGGTCGTTCAATCCCACGCTGAGCATCATCGCTTCGTCGGGCGTGGGCAGCGATACGCCACGCTCGAGGTCGCGCGACGACGCCTCGAATCCGCGCAGCTGCATGTCCTCGGTGAAGCTGGTCAGGCGCGACGAGGGCTGATCGACGCGCGGCGTTGCGCGGTGAATGAAGGTGCCGGCGCCGTGGCGATGAAACAGCACTCCCTCGGCGATTAGTTCGGCGATGGCCTTGCGCAAAGTGGTGCGCGAGATCTCCAGCAGTTCGCACAGCGCCCGCTCGCCGGGCAACAACTGCGACTCGGCGAATCGCCCCGCTTCGATCTCGCGCCGCAGCGTCTCGACGACGGCGCGATAGAGCTTGCCGCCGCTCTGCGACGTCGCGACGATCGTCATGACAGATCTCCCGACGCCGGGAGCGCCCCGCCGACGAGCAGGACGGCGCCGTCGACGGCATCGTGTTTCGGCCTGGTCAGCCGCGCCTCGACCTCGGAGGGAAGGTAGGCCCGCAACGGCTCCGCGACGCCGCCGACGATGGCGATCCGCTCGGCGCCGAGCGCCTCGAGCGCGCGAAAAATCGCGACGACGGCGCCGGCGGCGCGACCGACGATTTTGCGCGCGCCAGACTCGCCGGCGCGCGCGGCCTCGAACACCCGAGGCGCGAAGGCGCCGTAGTCGCCGGGCTTGGCGGAGTGCGCCCACGTCATCATTCGCAGGGGATCGGAATCGAACTCGGCCAGCAGAGCGCGCGACAGTGGGCTCATCGGCTCGAGACCGTCGAACGCGCGCATCGCCGCGCGCATGGCGTCGGCGCCGATGCGGGCGCCCGATCCGTCGTCGCCGAGCAGGAAACCGCGGCCGCCGACGATCTTCGCGGCGCCGGCGATGCGGGCGATGCCCGCCGTGCCCGTGCCGGCGATGATCAGTCCGCCGTCGCCGGTCCCGTTCGCGCCGATGCAGGCGGTCACGGCGTCGTTGGCCACCTCGACGCGCGCCCAGCCGGGCAGCGCGTCGGCGACGCGCGCGGCGTCCTGAGCGCTGGAGAGGCCCGCCAGGCCGACGCCGAGCGCCATTTTGCCGCGGTTCGTCGGATTGAGCCCGGCCTTGGCGATCACCGCTGCGACCAGCTCGCCAATGACGCCGAGGCCGGTTTCGAAATCCACGTAAATATTGGCCGCAGGCCCGGTATCCTCGGCGAGCGCGCGACCCGACGCGGCGCGCATCCGCGCCCGGCAACGGGTGGCGCCGCCGTCTACGCCGATGAAGAATTGGGCTGTCGACACGCTCCCGAGTCCGTAAAAAATTGTTGCAGACCACTAGACAAGAGGTATGCCATTCATTAATGAAAAATACAAGAGGTATCTGCCACTGGTACATCCAATGGGCGCGGTGTGGAACGGCGTAAATCGGTCGGACAGGGACGGCGCGACGCCGAGCCTCGCGTGACCGCCGATCCGGCGCCAGCGCTCTCCGGCGCGATGCTCGCGTCCTATCGGCGGGCGATCGCCTGCGTCGAGGCGGTCGAAGGCGACATCCGCGCGGCGGCGACCCGTCTGGCCGATCGGTGGGAGCGCGGCGGCCGCTGTATCTATCTGGGCGCGGGCGCCGCCGGCCTCATCGCGGCCGAGGACGCCGCCGAATTGCCCGGCAGCTTTGGTCTCGACCGCCGCCGGATCGCCGTCATCCTCGCCGGCGGCGGCGGCGCTTCTTTCGACCTCGAGGCCGCCGCGGAAGACGACGCGCAAGCGGCGGAACAGGCCGTCGCGGCGCTCGGCGATCTCGGGAGCGACGCCGTCATCGCCGTCTCCGCCAGTGGTTCGACGCCGTTCACGCTGGCGGGCGCGAAGGCCGCCCGGCGCGCCGGAGCGTTCGTCATCGCCATCGCCAACCGGCCGAACGCTCCGCTGTTGACGGAAGCCGACGTTGGGCTTCTGCTCGACACCGGCGACGAGGCGCTGCAGGGATCGACGCGACTTGCCGCGGGCGTCGCGCAAAAATGCGCGCTGGGGATGCTGTCGACGCTCGTCGGTCTCGCGCTCGGACACGTACACGCCGGTCTCATGGTCAACCTGCGAGCCGACAACGACAAGCTGCAACGTCGCGCGCTGGGGATCGTGATGTCGATTTCAGGCGTCGCCGAGAACAAGGCGCAGGCCGCGCTGGCGGCGGCTGGCGGCGAGGTGAAGCAGGCGGCGCTGCTGGCGTCGGGCGCGCGTGACCGCGGCGACGCCGTCAGTCGTCTTCAACGTTCGCGCGGCCGTCTGGCCGAGGCGTTGGATATTCTGTGTAAGGAGCTCGGGCGAAGCGCCGCGGATGAACCGCGCCGCCCGCCCAGGAAAAGAGGAGAGAAGCGATGAACTGGACACGGAAGACAGTTTCCCGCGCGGCCATCGCGGTCGCGGCGCTCGT
>Ga0181529_10006494_pt1 | contig 11877 bp, 12 predicted proteins | sample PEATcosm2014_Bin_36_FD_119763 | JGI IMG/M metagenome (GOLD analysis project Ga0181529, IMG submission 119763) | Peatland microbial communities from MTU Mesocosm Facility, Houghton, MI, USA - PEATcosm2014_Bin10_30_metaG | ecosystem: Environmental > Terrestrial > Soil > Wetlands > Peat | place... | reverse complement strand
CTGCTCGCTCGCCGAGAGGCAGCCGTTTCGGGGCGACGTCCGGTGCCTAACCATGGTCCCTCCCTGCAGGGGGCAATTTGAAACCGGGTCACGCCGTGCAACGTTCATCACAGGCGGCCACAGAGGCTTGTACTCCTCCCCGAGAGGAGAAAGGAACCGGTTCCTCCAGTCCCGGCGCAATCGCCGGCAGTTACGTTTTGAGCGGATTGCTTCCATTCCGGCAGCCCGCATTTGAGAACTTATCGGAAAACAAACTCGCAACATCAAGGAAGAGGCTGGAGGAAGAGGCTGGGACTGACGGAACTGTCCGCGCGGCGCAAGAAACGCGCCTTGGGACAGTTTCGTCAGTCCCACTCACTCGCGCTAGCATCGGGTTGTGAGCTATCGCGGGCTGGTCTTGTTCGATATCGACGGCACTCTCATGCGGCGCGCCGGACCGCATCACCGGCAAGCGCTGATCCACGGCATCCGCAAGGTGACCGGTCTCGAAACCACCACTGACGGCATCCCCGTGCAGGGCATGCTGGACCCGGCCATTCTCACGGAAATGCTGCGCCGCGCCGGGGCCAGGCGCGCGCTCATCCGCCAATCCATGCCCGAAATCCGGCGCGCGGCGGAACGCTACTACCTGCGCGTGTGCCCGTCGCTCGCAGGCAAGCACTGTCCGGGCGTTCCGGCGTTGCTCGATCGCCTGGCGCGCCACGGCTTCCTGCTGGCGCTGGTTACCGGCAACCTCACCCGCATCGGCTGGCGCAAGTTGGAGCGCGCTGGCCTTGCCCACCACTTCCGCTACGGCGCGTTCGGCGAAATGGCCGCCACTCGCGGACGCCTGGTGAAATGGGCCATCCGCGAGGCGAGGCTACGCCACTCGCTCTCTGCGCAGGCGCCTGTCGCGCTGGTGGGCGACGCCACTTCCGATATAATCGCCGCCCGCGAAAACGGCATCCGCATCATCTCCGTGCGGACCGGCATTACCCCGGTCGAGGATCTCGCAGCGCTCGCGCCCGATTACCTGTTGCGCAACCTGCGCGACTTCCGCCTGCGCATGGCGGAGTGCTAGCCCCGCTGAATCGCCCGAGCCTCCCTAATTCTCTGTCGGCGTGCTCTCTATGTGGTCGATCACGATGACTTCGACCGGGCCTCTGCGCGGCTCCAGCTTGAATCCGAGCTGCTCCTGGATCGCAGTGAAAATCGACGGCCCGGTTCGGGCACCGATCGATGGTTCCGAAGCGCCGTCCACGTTGGTGGATTGAGCGTCCGTATCCGGTTCCCACTCCAGTTCGAAATCGAAAACTCCCTGGAGCCCCGTCTGGTCCTGCACGGAACGGCCGAGCTGATTGGATAACACGTTAGCCAACATCGCGGCCGTGACCTGGCTGCCGGTTAGACGGCCCCTGTTGGTCATGTTGAAAGGGTTTTGGCCGGGATCGCCACGCGCCTCGGTTAGATGGACTTTGGCGCCGTCCTTCCCCACCACCAACGCGTACATGGGAAGCTCCCTGGTTTCGCGGTGGATGGCGAGTTGGAAGCGCGTGGCGAGCAGCGACTGCATTATCCGCTGCAACAGGCCGGGGGCCAGACTCTCCCCGGCTTTCGCCGCAATATCGTAATGCACCGAGTCCAGCCACTTCGGTTTTCCGAAGAGACGATCGTTGCGGATGTCATATGCCCAGGTGATGAGAAACTCGAGCGACGTGTTCGAGGTGTTGAGCCGGTCGCCCGAGCGCCGGATCGAAATCCGGCTCGCCGGATCGGACGGCCGGACCGACGCGACCTCGAATGCCGGCGGCGCTGCGCGATTCCCCGCCCCATTGGCCGGAGAGGATCGGGCGTCCTGCCCGAATGCTCGCGGCAGGAGCAGCACGATCGGAAGAACCAGAGTTCGACATCTGCGACCCATAGTAGACATTCTACGAAAAAAGGGTAGACTGTCTACAGAATGAGCACGACGCCGCCTTCTCGCGTGGAGCTCCTGCAAGGGACGCTCGACCTTCTGATCCTGCGCACGCTGTTACTGGGAAGAGCGCACGGCCATGCCATCGCCAAGCACATCCAGCGAACCTCCGAGGACCTGCTGCAAGTCGAAACCGGATCGTTGTATCCCGCGCTGCACCGCCTGGAGGCGCGCGGCTGGATCGCCGCCGCATGGGAACTGGCGGAGACCGGAAAGCGCGCCAAATTCTATCGCTTGACACCCAAAGGCCGGAAGCAATTGCTGGCGGAACAAGCCAAATGGACGACCTTCTCCCGCGCCGTGGGACTAGTCTTGAAGCCACCCGGCCAGGAGCCGGTATGATCCGGATTCTCCGCAAGCTGGGCTGGATGACTGGGCGCAGCCGCAAGGAAGCGGAACTCCAGGACGAGATCGAGTTTCATTTGCAGGAGGAAGCGCGAGAGGCGGAAGCCGCGGGGCTGACGTCGGAACAGGCGCAATGGGCGGCCCGCCGGGAGCTCGGAAATATTGGGTTACTGATGGAGGACACTCGCGCCGTGTGGGGATGGATGTCTATGGAGCGGCTCTTTCAGGACCTGCGATACGCCATGCGGACGTTGCGCCGGAATCCCGGATTCGTGGCGGCGGCGGTGCTGTCACTGGCGCTCGGGATCGGCGCCAACACGGCCATCTTCAGCTTGCTGAACGCCGTCGTGCTGCGCATGCTGCCGGTGGCCGATCCGCGGCAACTCGTGCAGTTCACCAATACGTTTCCGTTGTGGGACACCGGCAGCAATATTGCGAAGAGTCTGTTCGCCTACCCGCAGCTCGAGCGTTTTCAAGCGCAGTCGAGGACTCTGTCCGGCATCTTCGGCGGGACCGGCCTCGGCCGCCTGGTCGTCGGCTTCCATAAAACATCCGGACTCGCCGATGGCGATGCCTGCACCGATAATTTCTTCTCCGTGCTTGGGATCACGCCCCAGTACGGCCGCTTTTTCTCGGCGGGCGAAGACCGGGCGCGCGCGTCCGTGGCCGTGATCAGCGATCGTTACTGGCGCGACCGGTTCGCAGCCGACCCTGCCGTCATCGGGGCTGCGATCACGGTCAACCAGGTTCCTTTCACGGTGGTTGGCGTCGCTCGGCCGGAGTTTTCGGGAATTTCGGTTGGAAACGGGCCGGACCTTTGGGTACCGCTCCACGCGCTCGACCGTCTCGCGCCCGATAGCAAGCGATGGACGGACCCATTTTCGAGCTGGCTGCTGGTTGTGGGACGCCTCGCTCCGGGAGTTTCGCGCCAGACGGCGCAGGCCGAACTGGACGTCATTCGCCGGCAAGTTCTCGCGGAGGGGCTGTCGGCTTCGGAACTCGGCAACATGGAAAATGTGCGACATTTCGTCCGCGATGGCCACCTGGCGCTCCGGCCGGCCGCATCCGGTGTGGACAGCGGCCTGCGGGACTATTACGCATTTCCGTTGAAACTGCTGATGTGGGTGGCGGGAATCGTGCTGCTGGTCGCGTGCGCCAATATCGCCAACCTGATGTTGGCCCGCGCTTCCAGCCGGCGGCGCGAGATCGCCGTCAGGCTGGCGCTGGGAGCCAGCCGCGGCCGGCTCATCCGGCAGATTCTGACTGAAAGCATGGTGCTGGCACTGATCGGTGGAGCTCTGGCCGTGCCGCTGGCGTGGTGGGGCGGCTGGCTGCTGGTGCGCATGATCTCGACCGGCGAGTCGCCCGTCCCGCTGGCCGTCGCCCCGGATTTGCCGGTCTTCGCCTTCGCCGCCGCCGTGTCGCTGCTCACCGGGATCCTCTTCGGCCTGGCCCCCGCACTCCGCGGCACGCGGGTCGACGCCAGTCCGGTCATGAAGGAAGGGACACACCACGCGGGCCGGCGCTCGCGCGCGCTGGATCGGATCCTGGTGGTGGCGCAAGTCGCGCTTTCGGTGGTGCTGATCACCGGCGCAGGACTCTTCGTGCGCACGCTGCAGAAGCTCTGGAACGTGAACATGGGATACGACCGCGAGAATGTGCTCATGCTTTCGGTGGATGCCAAGCTGGCGGGCTACCCAAGCGATCGGGCCGGTGCGGTCTATCGCGAGATCCTCGAGAAGCTGCGCGTCCTGCCGGGCGTGAAGTCCGCCAGCGCCTCGGTGGACCGCCCGGTGGAGGATCAGTTTCATCTCGTCGATCGGGTCGACGAAGTGGATGGACGCACGCTGCCCGAGCGCAATGCCATCCGCGTCGAGTGGAATTCCACCAGTCCCGGCTATTTCGCCACTGTCTCGACGCCGCTCCTGGCGGGGCGGGATTTCGAAGCCCGCGACAACGAAACCGCGCCCAAGGCCGTCATCATTAATGCATCGCTCGCCCGCGGCGCATTTCCGAACCAGAATCCGATAGGCCACAAACTGGGCGCGGCCACCATCGTTGGGTTAGTGAAAGACGCGCGTTGGAACGGCGCGCGCGAGCCGCCGGGGCCGGTGCTGTATTACCCGCTTTTCCAGCACGGTCCGGAGCAGGAATATCGCTGGGGGTTCGTGTCTTTCGAGCTGCGCTACGGCGCCCACTCCAATTTGCTGGGCGAAGTGCGCCGGGCGGTCGCTTCGGTGAACCCGAATCTGCCGGTCTTCCAAGCCATGACCCTACGCGCCGAAGCCGAACGGTCGCTGCTCAAGGAGCGGCTGCTGGCCACGCTCTCCAGTTTCTTCGGCGCTCTCGCCCTGCTGCTCGCGTGCGTCGGCCTCTACGGCCTGATGGCTTGCGCGGTGGCGCGCCGGACGGCCGAAATCGGCATCCGGCTGGCGCTGGGCGCCCGGCACGGCCCCATTGTGTGGCTGGTGCTGCGCGAAACGCTTTGGCTCACCGTGGCGGGCCTCTCGGCCGGCGTCCCCTTGGCTCTGTGGGCCGCGCGGTACGCGAAGTCGGATCTATTCGGAATTAGCCCAGCCGACCCATTGACAATCGCGGCCGCCGCCGCAGCTTTGACTGGAGTTGCCCTGGTGGCTGGGTATGTTCCAACCCGCCGCGCCCTCCGCGTCGACCCGGTGATGGCAGTGAGGTACGAGTAAAGCCAAGCCCCAGCCGCCGCTCAGGCGCGTTCGTTACGAAGCTTGTCCGAAAAGGTTCCGGTGAGGCCGCGCGCCGGTCCGGCGTTTCGCCTATGGCGCGATCAACCCCGCGCGAATCGCATACCGCACCATGCTGGCCGTTTCATGCACGCCCAGTTTCTCGAGGATGTGGCTCCGGTGAGACTCCACGGTCTTGTAACTGATCCCCAGTTGCCGCGCCGCGCGCCTGGTGGATTTACCTTCCGCGACCAGCACCAACACCTGGCGTTCGCGCTCGGTCAGCGTAAACACGATGCGCAGCGCTTCTTCATCGGGCTTGGAATATGGGCGCCGGCGTTCGCTGATATCTAACGCCGCACCGTTGAAACCGGCGAACCCGCCCGCTCCGTCCAGCCGTGGAATGCCCTGGTCCTCCACCCAGCGATATTCGCCGTCCGCGCGCCGCAGGCGATATTGGATGCGGTACGGCTGGCGCGCGGTGAACGACTTGAGATAGGTTTCGACGCAAATGTCGCGATCGTCGGGATGCAGTCCTTCGGTCCAGCCATTCCCCAACTCCTCCGCCAGCAACCGGCCTCTAAACTCCAGCCAGGCGCGGTTGAAGTAGGTCCACATCGCGTCGGGACCCGACATCCAGATCATTAACGGAGAAGACTCCGCCAACTGGCGGAAACTCTCTTCTCCGCTGTCGTCGCGCCCCTTCGTCAGTTCGAGTTCGGCTTCCAGCTCGGCAACCCGCTTCCGCCAGAGGGCGCATTCGTCACATGCCATCGCGGAGTGTGCCTTCGATTCCATGGTCTAGTTGATGACAGATCTCCTGACACTTACGGTATAGCACTAAATTTCGAGAATGACACACACGGGGGAGCGGGGTGCGTCACCCGCGGTCAAGTTCAGGTTCATTTGACAAGGTGACCGAAATGGCGGGTTGACCTTCGGGTATAATCGGAGCAGATGGTTTTCGTGGCGCCCGCCAAAACGGGCGGTCGAAAGTCCGAGCAGTTTCCATCGGAATCTCTCTTCTTGTCCTCGTTTTTCCCATGGAGGTATCAGTCACCCACAGCATGAAAGCCAGCGTGCGCATTCAAAGAGGTGTCGAGAATCTGTTTGGCACCCGCGATGAGAACATCCGGCTGATCGAAACCGGGTTGAGCGTCCATACCCAGTTGGTCGACAACAACATCGAAATCGAAGGCGAGGCGGAGAACGTCACGCGCGCGGAGAACATCCTGGAAGATTACAACGCGCTGGTGCGGGAAGGCCACGTTTTCAATAACGGCGATCTGAACAGCTACCTGCGCGTGGTGACCATCGACTCCGAGGTCTCCCTGCGCGCGTTGGTCCAAAGCGGTAAACAGCGCAATTTCGGCAAGAAGATGCTGGCGCCGAAATCGGTGAACCAGCGGCGGTATCTGGAAGCCATCGAGCGCAACGACCTGGTATTCGGGATCGGCCCCGCCGGCACCGGCAAGACATACCTGGCGGTGGCGATGGGCATTTCGGCGCTGATGAACAAGTCCGTGGCCCGCATCATCCTCACGCGCCCCGCGGTTGAAGCCGGCGAGCGCCTGGGATTTCTGCCGGGCACGCTGCAGGAAAAGGTGGACCCGTACCTGCGCCCGCTCTACGATGCGCTCTACGACATGCTCGACAGCGAGCGCGTCGAGAAACTGCTGGAGCGCAACGTAATTGAAGTCGCACCCATCGCGTTCATGCGCGGCCGCACGCTGAATGACAGTTTCATCATTCTGGACGAAGCGCAGAACAGCACCTCGGAGCAGATGAAGATGGTGCTGACGCGCCAGGGATTCAACTCCAAAATGGTGGTCAATGGCGACATCACGCAAATCGATTTGCCGAACGGCCGCCGCAGCGGCTTGATCGACGCCATGGAAGTGCTCAAGGGCGTGGAGGGCATCAGTTTTGTGCCGTTCGACGAGCGCGACGTGGTCCGGCACACGCTGGTGCAGCGTATCGTCAAGGCCTACGAGCGCTACAACGAGACCATCGGCGCCGGCCGGCAACTCAGTTTGAAGCTCGCCGAACCCGCCGTGGAGCCCGCGCCCACTGCGCCAACCGCGCCCGCCGAGGCCGCCGGCGGCGAGACTGCGCCACGCGCCTGAGGGACGCCATGTCCGCGCCCGTTGGCAGTACGGTTACTTTCTCGAATCCACAGACCGACGTGCGTCCGGCCCCGCTGCTCCGCTTTGCGCGCAAGTTGCAGGCCGAGGTCGCGCGCGGCCGACCGTTTGATTGCCTCATCACCGGGGACGCACGCATGCGGCGTCTGAACCGCGACTTTCGCGGCAAGGACTCGACCACCGATGTGCTGTCGTTTCCAGCCATCCCGATGACAGGCGACAAGAAACGATCGCCTATCCTACCCCGCGCCGGCGACATCGCCATTTCGCTCCCACGCGCTCGCGCGCAGGCCCGGCGATTCGGACACTCGACCGAGCGGGAGATCCGCATCCTCATGCTGCACGGTCTACTGCATCTTCTGGGCCAGGATCACAAAAACGACGGCGGGCGGATGGCGCGCGCGGAACAACGCTGGCGCGTGCGGCTCAGCCTGCCTGCCGGCCTGATCGAACGGGTGGGGCCGTGATGCTGGCGGTGATCCTGGCGGCGCTGGTAGCCACCCCGGCGCTGGGGCTGGTGACTTTCGTACAGCTTCTGTATCTGGAAAGCATGCGCCTGCGCACGCGCGATCTGCCTGCGCTCGAATTCTTCAAAGACACGCTGGAAGACAAAATCGGCCTGAAGACCGAAGATGGCGCGGGCGCCTTTTCGCTCATCAAACACACGCTGCTGGTGCTGCTCGGCATTTTCTATTTCGCGTGGTTCGCCGACGGCGAGCCGTGGAACGCCGCCGTTTTCTGGCAGGCGGTGCTGGCCGTGTGGCTGGTGATGATGGCCGTCGCCTACGCATTGCCGCAACTGCTCTACCGCCGCACCTCCGGCCGCTGGCTGCTGCCGCTGCTTTCGTTGCTGCGCGCGCTCGCCTGGCTGGCGCGGCCGTGCGTGGCGCTGCTGGGTTTCTTCCAATCCCTGATCGACCTCGCCGACGATTCCAAAACCGCCGAAGAGCAACCCACTCCCGCGGAGAATATCGACGCGCTCATTTCCGCCGGCCAGGAAGAAGGGTTGATCGAAGAGCAGGACCGCAAGCTGATTCAATCGGTGGTCGAGTTCGGCGACAAGGTGGTGCGCGAAGTGATGACGCCGCGGCCCAGGATCATCGCCATTCCGGCCGATTCCACTCTCGAGGAACTCCGTCAACTGGTGATCCAACAGCAGTACTCGCGCGTTCCCGCCTTCGAAAAGAACATCGACCAGATTACCGGCTTCGTGCACGTGCGCGACATGTTCGAGCTCGAAGAGGAGGAGCGCTCGAAGCGCCTGGTGCGGGAACTGGTGCGCCCCATTCCGTTCGTGCCGGAGACCAAGCCGGTGAGCGACCTGATGCGCCACATGCAGCAGGAGAACACGCACATGGTGATCGTGGTCGACGAATACGGCAACACGGCGGGGCTGGCGACCATGGAGGATCTGCTGGAAGTGATCATCGGCGAGATACGCGACGAGCACGAGCCGAGCACGGACGTGCTGGAGGACGGGCACGGCGGTTTCATCGTGGCCGGCAATTTCGATCTGGACCGCGTGGCCGACCTGTTCGAATCGTTCCGCCGCGAGGAGGACGTCGAATCGACCACCGTGGGCGGCCTGGTCAGCGAGTGGCTGGGGCGGGTGCCTAAATCCGGCGAGTTGGTGGACCGCGACGGCATTCGCGTGGAGGTGCTGGCCTCCGACGAGTGGCGCGTGGAGCAGGTTCGCATCAGTAAATCCCAGGCGGTGACGTATGAGTGATCCATTCCGGTCCGGATTCGTTTCCCTGATCGGGCGCCCCAACACCGGCAAATCGACGCTGCTCAACGCCCTGGTGGGGCAGAAGGTGGCGATTGTCGCCGACAAGCCGCAGACCACGCGCACCTCGATTCAGGGCGTGCTGACGATGCCCGGAGCGCAAATTGTGTTCCTCGACACGCCCGGCATTCACCGCGCCGATACCGCCCTGAACAAGCGCCTCATGGATGCGGTTCGGGCCGCGGTGGAGGAACGCGACCTGCTGCTGTTGCTGGCCGATGCCGCGCGCCCCTTCGGCAAAGAAGACCGCCAGGCGATCGATCTGGCTCGCAAGAGCCAGGCTCCGACGGTGCTCGTGCTCAACAAGATCGACCTGGTGAAGGACAAGGCGCAGCTGCTCCCGATGATCGACCAGTATCGGGCCGCGTTCGAGTTCGCCGATTACGTTCCGGTTTCGGCCACCAGGGGGCAAGGCCTCGACGAGTTGAAGAAAGTAATTCTGCAACATCTGCCGGAAGGCCCGGCGTATTTCCCCGAGGATCACGTCACCGACCAGCCGGAGCGGTTTCTGGCCGCTGAGCTGATTCGCGAAAAGATTCTCGAGGCCACGCGGCAGGAAGTGCCGCATTCGGTCGCGGTGATTGTGGATCAGTGGGAAGAGACCGGGCGGCTCACTCGCATCTTTGCCACCATCCGCGTGGAGAGAGATGGACAAAAGGCCATCGTCATCGGAACCAAGGGCGCCATGCTCAAAAGGATCGGCACCCTGGCGCGGCAGGAGATGGAGCGGCTGTTCGGCGTGAAGATCTATCTCGATCTGCACGTGCGCGTGCAGCCGGGATGGCGCGACAAGGCAACATTCTTGAATGCGCTCGACTGGCGTACAATGGCCGGAGACGACGATGTTTAAACTACTGGCTTTTTCGATGGTTCTGATTCTGTTGGCCGCCACCTGCCTGGCCGCGGACAAAGCGGTCAGCGACGATGTGATCTCCGACCAGGTGCGCATCAAGCTCACCGGCGATCCCATTGCCAAGGGCGGAAGTATCAAAGTGGAAGTCGCACGGGGCGTGGTGACCCTCACCGGTCCGGCCGAGACCCAGCAGCAGAAGGACCGGGCCGGCAAGCTGGCAAAAAAGGTGAACGGCGTGAAGCAGGTGGTCAATAACCTCACCGTCGCCAAGACCGGTAAATGAGCGGCGCCAGAGGCGATACATGAACGACGCCGAAGGCGGCACATGAAGAGCTTCGTGCGTTGGTGCGCCGCAGCCGCTGTCTTCGCGCCGTTCCTGCCGGCACAGGATCCCGCCCACTTTCAGGTGCAGTTGCTGGCCAAAGGTTACACGTACACGGACGGCCCCGCGTGGTCCAGGGATGGCTTCCTGATTTTCAGCGACACACCGGCGGATCAGTTGCTCAAGTGGGTTCCCGGCGAGACTCCCCAGGTTTATCGGGAACACGTGCAGGGGCCGGCCGGCAACGCGTTCGACAGCGAGGGCCGCCTGTACACCTGCGAAACCAGGGCCCGGCGCGTGACCCGCACGGACAAGAAGGGCGCCATCGAGGTGCTGGCCGACCGATGGGAAGCCAAGCGCCTGAACGCGCCGAACGATATCGTGGTGGGCCGCACCGATCACGTCTATTTCACGGACCCGGCCTTCGGCAGCCAGGCCGACCATCGCGAGCTGGACTTTTACGGCGTGTACCACATCCCACCGAAGGGGCCGCTCGAAATTGTCGCCAGACTCGCGGGCAGGCCCAACGGCATCGCGCTTTCTCCCAATGGCAGGGTGCTGTACGTGACGGATTCGGACGATCGCAGCATTCTCGCGTGGGATCTGGATCGCAATGGCCAACCGGCCAACCAACGCACGCTGGTCGAGAACACCGGGGCCGTGCCCGACGGCATTCGCGTGGACGAGAAGGGCAATCTGTATGTGGCCGCGGGCGGAATTGCGGTGTATAGCGCGGCGGGCCAGTTGCTCGATACGATTCCGGTGAGCGATCCGCCTTCCAACTGCGGATTCGGCGAGGCCGACGGCCAATCGATGTTCATCACCGCCCGGCGCAATGTGTATCGCGTGCGCGTGCTGCAAAAGGGAGCGGGCTTCGATGAGCGGCGGTAGATCCCGGAAGGTGGATGACCGCCGCTATCCCAAGCGGCCGCTGATCGGAGTTGGGGCGCTGATTTTCCGGCGTGGCCGCATTCTGATGGCGCAGAGGGGTAAGCAGCCCCTGAAGGGCGCGTGGTCGCTGCCCGGCGGGGCGCTCGAAACCGGCGAGTCGCTCGATGCCGCGGTTCGCCGCGAAGTGCGCGAAGAGACCGGCCTTGAAGTGAAGCCGGTTAAGGTCTTCGAGATCTTCGAGCGCATCATGCGCGACTCGCGCGGCGCGCCGGAATATCATTACGTTTTGATCGATTACATCTGCCGCGTGATTGGCGGCGACCTGCGCGCGGGTGACGACGCGTGCCGCGTGGAATGGGTTCGCGAGCGCGACCTGGCGGAATTGGAGATCACGGAGGGCACGCTGGCGGTGATTGAACGGGCCTTCCGGGAGAGAGACCGGTAGGGGCTGACCGCTCCCTGACGGGGTGCCCTCTGGGCCCGACTCCGAAGGCGCGATAATAGCAACAGTGCAAAACATTCTGCCGGTAGCGTGTTTTATTGCCGGGTTCCTGCTGGCGTGGCTGGTGTTGCGGGCGCGCCGCCAGGATACCGCGACTGTTTTCCAGGCGCTTTCCGCCGAAGCGTTGGCGCGGAATAATCAGGCGTTTCTCGATCTCGCACGCGCCAATCTGGCGGAGGCGCAGACCGCGGCGCGCGGCGATCTGGAAAAGCGTCAACAAGCGTTCGAGCAACTGGTGTCGCCGGTGCGCGCGTCGCTCGACAAGGTGGATTCGCGCATCCAGGAGCTGGAAACGGCGCGCGCGGCCGCCTACGCGGGATTGCAGGAGCAAGTACGCGGCCTGGCGGAAACCGAACAGCAGCTTCGCGCCGAAACCGGCAAGCT
>Ga0181529_10006492_pt1 | contig 11878 bp, 10 predicted proteins | sample PEATcosm2014_Bin_36_FD_119763 | JGI IMG/M metagenome (GOLD analysis project Ga0181529, IMG submission 119763) | Peatland microbial communities from MTU Mesocosm Facility, Houghton, MI, USA - PEATcosm2014_Bin10_30_metaG | ecosystem: Environmental > Terrestrial > Soil > Wetlands > Peat | place... | reverse complement strand
TTCATGAACGGCTCTTCATCGGAGGGTCGGTAGTTGTCTTCGATAACGCCGACAATGCCCATGGTTCTCGGTTCCCCGGTGAACTCGGCGCCCTTATAGCGATGTCGCCGCCGGGGAACAACGGTTTGTCGCCCCCTCCACAAGGGCCGGAAGCGCGCTGGCCCGCCGCATTGCCGCGTCGCGCGCAAACGGCCTAATCTCGCGGCGCCGGCGTCGGCCGTCCGGAGGAGGAAACCATGTTCCATCGGATCATTCTCGCCGTCGATCTCGCCGATCCCACCGTCCACCCCAAAGGCCTCGACCAGGCGCTCGAGCTCGCGACGCAGAGCGGCGGCGATCTGCGCCTGGTCAACGTGCAGCCTCTGCTGCCCGCCACCTTCATGGAATACGTGCCCGCCGACTTCGACGAGGAGCAGGAAAAGCGCGCCAAGGCGGCGCTCGACGCGCTCGCCGCCAAGCTGCCTTTGCCGAAAGAGCGGGTGACGACGGCGGCGCTGAGCGGCGGCGTCTATCACGAACTCCTGCGCGACGCGACCGAGTGGGGCGCCGACCTCATCGTGGTGGGTTCGCACCGGCCGGTGATGTCGGACTATCTGCTCGGCTCGAACGCCAAGACCATCGTGCGCCACGCGCAATGCTCGGTGCTGGTGGTGCGCGATTGATCAACGCGCCAGCGCGCGCATCGCCGCCTCGACGCCGTCGGGAGTGAGCGGATACATGCGCTGCTCGAGCAGGCCTGAAACGATGCGCGTCGATTGCGCGTAGCTCCATTGCTCGGGCGGCGACGGGTTGATCCAGACGCTGCGTGGCCAGTGGGCGACGGTGCGCTTCAGCCAAGTCTCTCCCGACTCGGGATTGTGGTGCTCGACGGAGCCGCCGGGCTGCAGGATCTCGTGCGGGCCCATCGCCGCGTCGCCGACGAAGACGACGCGATGGTCGCGGCCGAAGGAATTGATCACGTCCATCGTCGGCGTCCGTTCCTCGAAGCGGCGGCGGTTGCTCTTCCACACGCTCTCGTACAGGCAATTGTGGAAGTAGAAATGCTCGAGCCGCTTGAATTGCAGCCGCGCCGCCGCAAACAGGCTCTCGGCCGCCTCGATGTGCCAATCCATTGAGCCGCCGACGTCGAGAAACAGCAGCACCTTGATCGCGTTGCGGCGCTCCGGACGCATCTTGACGTCGAGATAGCCGTGATCGGCGGTCGAACGGATGGTGTCGTCGAGATCGAGCTCCTCGGCCGCGCCTTCGCGCGCGAAGCGGCGCAGGCGGCTCAGCGCCAGGCGGATGTTGCGCGGCCCGAGTTCCTCGTCGCCGGAAAAGTCCTTGAACTCGCGCTTGTCCCAGATCTTGACCGCGCTCGATCGGCGCGAGCGCTCCTGGCCCATGCGCACGCCGGCGGGATTGTCGCCATAAGCGCCGAAGGGCGAAGTCCCCGCCGTGCCAATCCGCTTGTTTCCGCCCTGGTGGCGCTCGCGCTGCTCGGCGAGGCGTTTGGCCAGCTTCGCCATCAACGCCTCGAGGCCGAGCGCCTCGATCTCGGCGCGCTCCTCGGGGCTCAGAGCGCGCTCGATCGCCCGGCGCAGCCATTCGGCCGGGATCTCGGTCGGCTCGACGCCGGGCGTCGGCGTCAGCGCGCCGCGGAAGACCTCGGCGAACACGACGTCGAACTTGTCGAGGTTTCGCTCGTCCTTGACCAGCAGCGCGCGCGACAGGCGATAGAAGTCTTCGACCGACTTGTCGGCGAGATCAGCCTCGAGGGCCCGCATCAGGTCGAGGAATTCGCGCGGCGTCACCGGCACGCGCGCCTCGCGCAGGGCGGCGAAGAAGGCGAGGAACATGGTCCGATGCTAAGCGCGGCGGCGGCGGCGCGCAACGGCGGCTGGAAATCGCCGCCGCAAAGCGCGATGGTGGCGGCGGACCGAAGCGCAAAGGACCCGCCCGTGCCTGTCGTCCTCGACCGCATGCGTTACGCGCTACCGCGCGCCGGCGCCGACGACGTCGAAATCTTCGCCGTCGGCGACATCCACGGTCGCAGCGACCTGCTCGCCGCGTTGCTCGACGAAGCGGCGCGCGAGCCCCGCCGCGCCGCGTGGCGCGTCGTCGTCCTGCTCGGCGACCTGGTCGACCGCGGCCCCGACAGCCTCGGCGCGATCAATCTGGCGATCGAGGCGGCGCGGCGGGCGGGCGGCGTCGAGACGGTCGCGCTGATGGGCAATCACGAGGCGATGATGCGCCTCGCCCTCGACGCGGCGACGCCGCACGACGACGCGATCGACGCGCTTCAAACCTGGATCGTCAACGGCGGCGACAATACGCTCGCCGAATTCGTCCGCTTCTCCGCCACGCCCGCCGACCTCGACGACCTGCTGCACGACGCGCGCCAAAGCCTGCCGGCGTATGTCGCCGACTGGCTCATGAGCTTGAAGTCGCACTGGCGCTCCGGCGGCCTCCTGTTCGTTCACGCCGGCGTCAATCCCGGCGTCGAGCTCGAGTCCTTCCTCGCCGAGCCGTGGAATGCGCCGCTCGCGACGCTGGGCGGCGACCGCCACTGGGCCTGGGTGCGCCGGCCTTTCCTTTCTGCGGCGCCAGGGCCGGAGGGATACGGCGGCTATTTCGTCGTCCACGGCCACACCCCCAACGACTTGAGGCCCGACCCGTCGCCCGCCGACCAGATCCGCCGCTTCCGTCTCAACCTCGACTCCGGCTCGGTGATGACCGGCGTCGCCACGATGGCGATCTTCCGCGGCGCGAGCGCCGAGGTGGTGACGGCGAGCGGGCCGTCCGGCTGGGCCACGGGCGCGTGAGCGCGCGCCGGCCGCCGGCGCCCCTTGGGGCTTCCCGGCGCCCGCCTTTGCCGCTATGAGGCGGGCGGCGAGCGGCGGGATCGCTCGCCCCTTGGCCAGTCGGAGATCCGCTCAAGCGCCATGAAGAACGTCGACGGGTTGCTGCAGAAGGGCATGGCGGCGCTGCAAAGCGGTCGCATGCGCGACGCCGAGCGTTGCTTTCGCCAAGCGGTCGAGATCGCGCCGCGCCATTTCGGCGCGCTCAACTTGCTGACCGTCGCGTTGACCGGATTGGAGCGCTTCGACGAGGCCGAGACCTTCGCCGAGCGGGCGCTGCGGATCGACGCTTCCAGCGACGCGACCCATTACAATTATGGCACCGTGCTCAAGCACAACAACAAGCTCGAGCAGGCGATTGCGGCGTTCGACGCGGCGCTCGCCGTCAACCCGCGGCACGCCAAGGCGCTCAACAATCGCGGCTCCGTTCATTCGCAACTCGAGCGCTACGAGGAGGCGATCGCCGATTTCGATCGCGCGATCGCCTTGGACCGGCGCTACGGCGACGCCTATTACAACAAGGCCAACGCGCTCGCCGCGCTCAAGCGCCGCGAGGAAGCGTTGCGCGCCTTCGAGTTGGCGTTGTCGTTGAACCCGCGCCACGCGGGCGCCTACGCCAATCTTCTCATCCTGTTCAACGCGCTCGGCGAATACAACAAGGCGGTGGAATGCGGACGCCGTTCCCTCGCGCTCGAACCCGATTCCGCCGACGTCCTTCTCAATCTCGCCTCAGCCGAGTCGGGGCGGTCGCAGCGTGAGGCGGCCCTGCGCTGGCTTGGCGATCTGCTGGCGAAGTCGCCCGACAATATCCTCGCGCTCAGCATGCGCGTGGAAATTCTCGTCAGTTTCGATCGTGACGACGAAGCGCACGTCGACGTCGAGCGGCTCATGGCGCTGACGCCGCGCGACACGAAGGAGAGCGTGCAGAAGGAAAGCGCGATCGCCACGTTCCTGCTGGCCGACGGGCGCTACGAAGAGGGGATCGCCGCCCTGGATCGCGCCATCGCGTTGGGGGGCGACACGCAGGACGAATTGCGGACCAAGCGCGCCGGCGCCATGGAAACGTTCGGCCGACAGGACGAGGCGAGGGCGGCCTTGGAGGAGGCTTTGGCGCTCAATTCCGCCTCGCCGAGCGCGATGTGCGGGCGGGCGGAACTGGTCAAGTTCACTCCCGACGATCCGACAATCCCGGCGATGGAGGCGCTGCTGGCGCCGGAGAAGGGCGAAACCTACGCCTCCCGGATGCTGCTGAATTTCGCCCTCGGCAAGGCCTACCTCGATCTCGGCGACTCGCCGGCGGCGTTCCGTCATCTGGACGAGGGCAATCGGATGAAGCGCGCGATCGCGTCCACAGCGCCGACGCGACCGAGAAGTTCTTGGCCGAGGTCGCCGCTGCTTTCACCCCCGCGCTGCTCGGCCGGCTCGCCGACCAGGGGCTGCGGTCTCCGGCGCCGATCTTCATCGTCGGCATGCCGCGCTCGGGCACGACGCTGATCGAGCAGATCCTCGCCGCTCACCCGGCCGTCTGCGGCGCGGGCGAGCTGCGCTACATGCGCGCCGTCGTCGAGCAAATCAGCGACTTTCCCAAGGGCGTCGCGGCGCTTGACGCCGGCGCGCTGAAGCGAATGGGGCAGACCTATCTGTCGCGCGTCGAAGCGCTTGCCGGCGGCAGGCCGCGCGTCGTCGACAAGGCGCCCGGCAATTTCATCAACGCCGGGCTGATCCGCCTCATCCTTCCCGACGCCAAGATCATTCACGCGCGCCGCGATCCGGTCGACACCTGCCTCTCCTGCTACACCAAGCTGTTCGCCGACACGCTGAACTTCACTTACGACCTGACCGATCTCGGCCGATATTGCCGCGACTATCTGAAGCTGATGGACTATTGGCGCGAGGTTCTGCCCGCCTCGCATTTCCTCGAGGTCGACTACGAGGCGGTGGTCGACGATATCGAGGCCGAGGCGAAGCGCATGCTCGAATTCCTCGAACTGCCTTGGGACCCGGCCTGCCTCGAGTTCTATCGCGTCGAGCGTCCGGTGCGCACCGCCAGCGTCAACCAGGTTCGCCAGCCGATCTACCGCTCGTCGAGCGGCCGCTGGCGCAAGCACGCCGACGCGCTGCAGCCGCTGCTCAGGGCGCTCGAAATCGAGACCGCCTAGGGTGCCCGGTCCGCGCCGCCGCCCGGCGGTCTGGCGCGGCGCGGCTGCGGGGCAGGGGGCTTGTCGGCGATGCGAACCTGGATCAAGGACCCGCTGGCGATCCTGGCTGAGGCGGCCGAACGCGGAATCGTCGTCGAGGACGGCCGCATCGCCGAAATCTTGGCCCGCGGCGCCGAGCCGCGAACGCCGGTCGACGCCGTCTTCGACGCCTCCCGCCATGTCGTGCTGCCCGGGCTGGTCAACGCCCACCATCACTTCTACCAGACGCTGACGCGCGCTCATCCGGCGGCGATCAATCGCGAGCTGTTCGACTGGCTGACCGCGCTCTATCCGATCTGGGCGCGGCTGACGCCCCGCGATCTCCGTCTGGCGACGCGGCTGGCGCTGGTCGAATTGCTGCTGTCCGGCTGCACCACCGCCGCCGACCATCATTACCTCTATCCCGCCGGGCTGGAGAACGCCGTCGACATCGAGGTCGAAGAGGCGCTCGCACTCGGCATGCGCATGACGGTGACGCGCGGCTCGATGAACCGCTCTCAGAAGGACGGCGGCCTGCCGCCCGACTCGGTGGTTCAGGACGCCGATACGATCCTCGCCGACAGCGAAAGGGTGCTGAAGCTGTTCCACGATCCCAAGCCCGGCGCGGCGATCCGCGTCGCCCTGGCGCCGTGCTCGCCGTTCTCGATCGACCGCGATCTGATGCGCGAGACGGCGCGGCTCGCCGCAGCTCACGACTGCCAGCTCCACACCCATCTCTGCGAGACGGCGGACGAAGAGCGCTTCTGCCTGGCGATGTACGGCGTGCGGCCGGTCGAGCTGCTCGAGGAAACCGGCTGGATGTCGCGTCGGACCTGGCTCGCCCACGGCATTCATTTCAACGCCGACGAGATCAAACGGCTCGGCGCGGCCGGGGTCGGCGTCTGCCACTGCGCCGCTTCCAACATGGTGCTCGCTTCCGGCATTTGCCCGACCTGCGAGCTCGAGGCGGCGGGCGCGCCGCTCGGCCTCGGCGTCGACGGCTCGGCGTCGAACGATTCCTCCAACATGATGGAGGCGGTTCGCCATGCGCTGATGATCGGCCGCCTGCGCTACGGCGCGGCCGCTCTCACCCATCTCGACGCGTTGCGTTGGGCGACCGAGGGCTCGGCGCGCTGCCTCGGCCGCGACGACGTCGGCCGCATCGCCCCCGGCATGCAGGCCGATCTTGCGCTGTTCCGGCTCGACGAGCCACGCTTTTCCGGCGCCCATGACCCTCTTGCGGCCCTCGTGCTGTGCGGCGCCCATCGCGCCGACCGGGTGATGGTCGGCGGGGTCTGGCGGGTCATCGACGCCGCGCCGGTCGGCCTCGATCTGGCGGATTTGGTCGCCGAGCATCGCCAAGCGGCGCGCGCCTTCGCGTGAGGGACGACTTGACGCGTGAGGGACGACTTGACGCGGGCGGCGGCTTCCATTCCTTTGCCGCCGCCGGCGGCGAGGGGAGACGCCTGCGGCGCCCTCCCGCGTTTCGCTAAGGAGCAACCATGGCGGCGTTGATTGTCTTGTTCGTCGCGTCGCTGTGGGCGGGTGGACAGAACGCGCTCGCCGGCGGCGGTTCGTTCATCACCCTGCCGTCGCTGATGTTCACCGGCATGGACGCGCGCGCCGCCAACATCACTTCGACCGTGGCGCTGTTTCCCGCCCAGATCATCACCGGCTACACCGGCCGCGCCGGCGCGCAAGGCGCCGAAGGCCTGTCGCTGACGGCGCTGTTCGTCATCAGCCTCGCCGGCGGCGCGGTCGGCGGCGCGATCCTGCTCGCCACCCCGCCGAGCTTCTTCGCCCGTCTGGTGCCGTGGCTGGTGCTGTTCGCCACCGCGCTGTTCGCTTGGGGCAGCTTTCTGCGCCGTCAGCCCGAGCCGGGAAAAGCCAGCCTGCCGCCCTGGGCCGCGGGCTTGGCGCAATTCGGCATCGCCATCTACGGCGGCTATTTCGGCGGCGGCATCGGCCTATTGATGATGGCGGCGCTGACCATGACGGGGCTGGCGGTGCGCGCCGCCGGCGCGACCAAGAACGTTCTCGCCGGCGTGATGAACGCTTCGGCGGTGGCGCTGTTCGTCTTCTCGCCCGACGTCCACTGGCTGCAGGTCGCCGTCACCGCCGTCGGCGCCTCGATCGGCGGCTGGCTCGGCGCGCTGATGCTGCAGAGGGTCAACGAGAAAGCGCTGCGCGTCGGCGTGGTGGCGATCGGCGTCGTGCTGACCATCGGCCTGTTCTGGAAGGCGCCGTAGGGGGGCCGTCTCACGGCGCTTTGAGCGAAGGAAGCGCAGCTTGCAAGAAATGTCGATCCGTCGCAGTTTTGATGAGAAGAGAGGATTTTGTCGGGGAATCCGGCCAATTTGTCCTCTGATACGACGCAGGGAACTCCACAAAAGAGTCGATGTTTCATGTCCCAGTTTTCTGATCCGCTCTGGGTTGTGACTTCGTATTACAATCCCGCAGGCTACAAGCGTCGCCTGCAGAATTTCAAGGCCTTTCGGCGAAATCTGAAGGCGCCACTGATGGTCGTCGAACTGGCGAAGGCCGGGTGTCACCAATTGAGTAAGGACGACGGCGACATTGTTCTGAGCCTGACAGGGGAGGACCGCATTTGGCAAAAGGAACGACTGCTCAATATCGGGATCTCAGAACTTCCCCGTCACGTCGAATACGTGGCTTGGGTCGATTGTGACGTAATATTAGAAGATGAGAATTGGGTATACGCGGCGACGAGTCGGTTGGACAAGAATGGAGGATCATTGCAACTATTTGGTACATCAATTCATTTATCAAGAGAAATTGATGTGTCTTCTTTATCGCGGCAAATATGTAGAGAATCCGTGCCAATTCTTACTGGCGTATCTGTCGCCAGCGCGGTTAGGTCTTCTGTATTTGACGAAAACAAGCTGAAACTGAGCAAGTCTCCATCTGAGTTTGATGACGCCAGCTACTACCGGGCTATCGATCAGCACAATTGCCACGGTTTTGCATGGGCTGCACTTCGCGCGACAATCGAAGAATGCGGTCATTATGATCGAAATATCATCGGCGGCAGCGACGCTGTTCACGTGTTTGGTGGGTTATCTAACCTTAATGACTACTTTTCGCTTCGACCGCACACGGACGAACAAAAGCAAGACGTCAGATCGTGGGTGCAAAAGGCGAAGGCGGTTGGGTTACTCTCGAATATCGATTCACTAGAACACAGACTCTATCACATGTGGCATGGCAATATTGCGAATCGAAACTACATCGGACGCTTTGACATACTCGCGCGTCACGGCTTCGATCCAGCGAAAGATATTGAAATTGCCAGCAACGGGACGTGGAGATGGGCCAATCCGCAGAGCGACCTTGCCCGAGATGTTGAGACATATTTTTTCTCCCGGCGCGAGGACGGAAGTGAGTAACACGCTTTGCGACTTCGCAACGCCGAGAGCCAGTGCATCAACATAAACAAGATCGCTATTCCAATGAGCGCGTTGCCTGCAGAAATCATTTTCCAACAGCTGACGCGGGCCTTTGCGAAGAGCCAGGATTTTTCGCGTCATGAGGTCCGCAGCCGCCAAATCGCCTTGCTGGAAGGATTGGTGCGGCACGCCGAAGCGCACGTCCCCTTCTATCGGGACGGCAAGCGGTTGAAGTCGCTGTTCCGCGCCGACGGGGCATTCGATTTTGCAGGCTGGAACGACGTTCCCATCCTCACGCGCAACGAGGCGAAGGAGAACGAGGAGGCATTGCAGGCGCGCTTTGTTCCTGCCGAAATGGGCGCTTTGCAAATGCGTTCGACTTCAGGCTCGACGGGAACGCCACTCAAATTTAGACAGACTTTGGTGCAATTTGTGGTGTCGGAAGTTCTGCTCAACCGGGCCCTACGTTGGCACGGACTATGGCCGATTCAAAGAATTGCCGTTTCCACCTATGACGCGGTTGTCAGCTACCCGGGGCCGGGGATGCTGAAAGTTCCGGCGGGGTTGGCCTTTTCAAAGCAAGTCGAAATGTTGCGACGAAACCAAACGACGCATGTATTGGCGCCGCCGAGTGTCGCCGCCGCGTGGGCTGATTTCGCGGAGCCTGGAGACCTCTCGGATCTCACCACCGTCATGGCTATCGGAGAAGTTCTCCGCCCAGAAACTCGGACAAAGATAGAGCGGAAGCTCGGCGCGAAAGTCGTCAATCTCTATTCGGCGAACGAACTCGGCCCCGTTGCGTCCGAGGGGCCAGATCGACGTCTGCGGGTCAATGAGGAGAATTTGTTTCTCGAAGGGCCCCCAGGGTCCATTGATCCGAAGGCTCTGACCCGCGTTCTCGTCACACCACTTTTCGCTTTCGGCACGCCGCTGATTCGCTATGCGCCTGGGGACTATGTGCGCTTCTCAAACGCAACCGTCAGAAATGCCCCAGGCTTGCGCCGGCTTGAGGACGTCGTCGGACGCGAACGCAACTTGCTTCGCCAGCCGGACGGCAGCCCATTCGCCTCGACACAACTTCGCACCCGAGGTTTGGAGGGAATCCTCGACCACCGGGAATGGCAGTTGGTCCAGACGAGCCTCAACGACATTACGCTAAAGATCGTCGTCCCGCGTCCTCCGAGCCTGCAACAATGGGAGGCGCTGGAGGCGTATGTGAAAGCGAGCCTGCCGAATCACAACACGAAGGTCGTCATCGTCGACAAGATTGAAAACAACATGAAAAACGGAAAATCGTTCGATGTGTTTCTCTCGCTCATAGACGCGAACCCGTGATCGCGTTTGCGCGAAGATAGGCCGGGGCGCCGGGTTGAGACGAACAGGCTTCGCACGCGCACACTTTCCCCGCCGCGGGGAAAGCATGCGTGCGGCCGATGGCGCTGTCTCCGTTTAGAACCGGTAACCCACTCCGACCTGCGCCAGGGTTTCGCTGAAGCCGGCGCTATAACTTGTCGTCGTGCCGCTCAAGCTCATGCCGGCAGGAATCGAGTAGCTCGCCTTGCCGAAATCCGCATAGCGCACTTCGCCGCTGAGGCTCCAATGGTTGTCAATGGCGTACTCGATGCCCGCACCGATGGTCCAGCCGTAGAGCGTGTTGGTCTGAGAACCTGCCCAGGGCGCCGAGTAAAACGGGTCGTTGACGTAGAAAGATTCTCTGTCATCCGCGATCGCGAGACCGCCTGTCCCATAGACGAGCAGACGATCGAAGGCGACGCCCGCCCGCGCGCGCAACGAACTCTGCCACGTGTTGTGCATCGAGAGCGAGCCGACGCCTGTCCCTTCGTGGGTGAAGGTGCCGCCCTTGCTGCCTTGAATGCCGCTCGCTTCGATGTCCGCTTCGACGCCGAGGACCAGCGCGTTGATCTGCTGGTTGTAGCCGGCCTTGATGCCGCCGATCGCCCCGGAGACGCCGAAACTGTCGAGCGGGTAGCCGGTGATGGCGCGGAGATCGTCGCTTTCCTCGCCCCAGCCGTAGCCGATCTCGCCGCCGATATAGAAGCCGGTCCAGCTGAAGACCGGCGGCGGCGGAGGCGGCGGCGCCTTGTGGGTGGGAAGGTCGGACGCGAACGCCACGCCGGCGGAAAGCGCCAGCGCCGCTGCAGAGGTCAGGAGTTGCTTGTGCATCAAGTTGGCCCCCAAGACTTTAGTGACTCTTGAGTAAGTCGAATGCCGCAGCAGGTCAAGACGGTCCGCCCGGTCCGCCAGTCGCGTTGCTGCGTAGTATGTCGTGGACTCTACGTCATACTGGTGGAGTTACTGAATTGCTTAAGATTACTGTTGTTTAGGCGCGCACGCGGTGGCGCCGGCAGGGCGTCCGGCTCTGCCTAATCCCGGGAAAGGCATTGTTTCAATTCAGAGAAATGGCCGGCGAATTCATTTCGGCGATGCCTGTCGATTTTCTGAAAAACGGAGTTTCGTCATGTCTAGGTATTGCGATATGCCATAAGCGCTTCCCGCCGCCTTGGATTCAGTCCGGCGGATTTTTCGATTTGCCGACCGGCAGAGAAGCGGGAACGCCGCGCCCCGACATTGCAAAATCTCAAACTCTTTGACGGCGCTGCAAAACAATCACCTCGGGTCGACCGTGAGTAACGTCGTTGCGTCTTCGCGCCGCATTCTCGGCGCCGTCGCTCGCCATAGTCCGCCGCGGCAGGGCGGTCTATCGAGTGAGCGGAATATGACGACGTCGATCCCTGCTGTGGCGCGCTACGACGCGACGCTGAGAATTCTGCATTGGGCGATGGCGGCGATCATCCTCGCCGCCATTGCGCTTGGCGTGATTGCCGCGCAGCTGCCTCCAGGCGTCTCGCCGCGCGTCGAGCTTTTGACGATCCACAAGTCGCTCGGCATGACCGCGCTCGTCCTCGTCGTCCTGCGCGTCGCCTGGCGCCTTTCCGTCGGCGCGCCGCCCTATTCGGCGTCGCTCGGCGTCGTGAGCCGCGTCGGCGCTCACGCGGCGCATGTCGCGCTCTACGCGCTGATGATCGCCATGCCGGTGAGCGGCTATGTCGACTCGGTCATCGGCGGCCATCCAACGTCGTGGTTTGGTCTGTTCGACTGGCCGGCGCTGGTCGCGCGCAACGACGCGCTCGCCGACGCGGCCGGATTCGTACATCACTGGCTCGCCTGGGCGATCGGCGCGGCGCTGGCGTTGCACTTCGCCGCCGTGGTCTGGCACGCCTGGGTGAAGCGTGACGAGATCTTCTCGCGCATGTGGCTGGCGCGCGCCGGTGGAGCTAACGGTTAATTGGCGTTTGCCAAGCGGTCGGGTTTCGCAGCGCGGCGCCGCTGTGATAGATATGCCCGCCCCAATTGGCGGCGCTCGAGGAGGCTCGCTATGGCGCAACGATCGACGGCTCGGGTGATCGGCCTCGGCGACAACGATCCGCTGTTC
>Ga0181529_10006491_pt1 | contig 11882 bp, 9 predicted proteins | sample PEATcosm2014_Bin_36_FD_119763 | JGI IMG/M metagenome (GOLD analysis project Ga0181529, IMG submission 119763) | Peatland microbial communities from MTU Mesocosm Facility, Houghton, MI, USA - PEATcosm2014_Bin10_30_metaG | ecosystem: Environmental > Terrestrial > Soil > Wetlands > Peat | place... | reverse complement strand
CTGAATAAGTCGCCGTTTTGAAAGGGCACGACTTTAGTCGTGCCGTAAGTAGCACAAAATGAAGGCGGGCTTTAGCCCCTGAGGGAGCATGATTCGGAAATCGGACACTTGATCAGAGGTTCCTTTGAGCATTTTCGGAATACACGTAGACTTTTTGAAGGGCGTGCAAGGTGGCTTTTTCTTTGGAAAAAAGCTTTCGGTCTACACCAATTCCGAAAATGCTATAAAGCCCATCCTTTATTATCAGCATCTTGCGGCACGACTGAAGTCGTGCCCTGTTACAAAGCCCAGCCCATCAGGAGTTTTTCCTTAGCCTCTGAAGTCGTGCCCTGACGCTTCCTGCCCGGTCGAAAGAAATCTTCCGCAGTATGAAAATCTCCCTCTCCATCAATCTTGCAAGAGCCTGGCCTTTATGCCCCTTTAAAGATGCTATCGCTCCGGCCTAATTCAAAGCTGCCGGGTGGCCATTCACAATCGAAGCCACCAGCTTCCCCGCCGCATCCACAGCGACCAGGTTTGCAGCCTCTCCGACGGCGATCCTCCCAGCCTTTTCGCCCAGCCCGAGCATGGCGGCAGGGTTCACGGTAACCAGCCGCAGCGCCTGTCCCAACGGCGCGCCCGTAAAGTCGACGAAGTTGCTCAGCGCCCGGTCCAGGGTGAGCACGCTGCCCGCCAGCACTCCGTTGGCCGTAGCACGGCCGTTCGCCACCTCGACCGCGAATCCGCCCAGTTGATAGCTGCCGTCCGGCATCCCCGTGGCGCTCATGGCGTCGGTCACCAGGATGGCACGTTCCGGCCCCTTGGCCTTCCACCACAGCCTCACCAATTCCGGCGCGGTGTGGATGCCGTCGCAGATCAGTTCGGCATACAGGTCGTCGTCGGTCAGCACGATACCCAGAATGCCTGGCTCGCGGTGGTTGAGCGGACGCATGGCATTGAAGGTGTGCGTCGCGCTCACCGCTCCGGCGGCGATGGCCGAGCGGGTCTCCGCGGCCTTGGCATTCGAGTGTCCCAGCGAGACGCGCACGCCGCGCGCCGTAGCGTGTGCCGCCAGATCCGCCGCGCCAGGCAACTCCGGCGCCAGCGTCATCAGGCGGATATGCCCCTCGGCGGCCTCGAAGAGCCGGTCGAAGACGCCCAAATCCGGCGCAAGCAAGTGCTCCGGCGGGTGAACGCCGCGCTTTTCGTGCGAAAGAAACGGCCCTTCCAAGTGAATCCCGATGGGCCGCGCCTGCCCTGGGGCGCCCGGTTGCGCAATCAGCCCGGCCAAGCCGGAGAGCGCGCGCAGAGTCGCATCCAGCGGAGCGGTGACTGTGGTTGGCAGATAGCTGGCGGTCCCGCGCGCGGCTAGAAAGCTGCCGATGGCGTTGAGGGCTTGCGGGGTGGCCTCCATGGCGTCGTGGCCGGCGGCTCCGTGCGTGTGCACGTCAAGAAAGGCCGGAGCCAGCGTGGCGCCGGGATAGTCGAGGACATGCGCCTCGCGGGACAGCTCGCCCGCCTCACGCGCGGAAATGGAGACGATCCGTCCGTCCTCGATCGACACAACAGGGTGATCCAGCAGGCTGGCTCCGTCCCACAGCTGGCCTGCGCAGATTACGGTACGCATAACCAAGATTATTGCAGGCGCGGCGCCTTCCCGCGCACACGATCACCCCGAACTGAAACGGAATGAACCGAGCATCAATTGACGAGCGTAGGGCGATCCGGCATGCGCAAGGTGTTCCGATTCTGCACCGCCTTGAGCGCCGCCTGAGTGGCAGCCAGTTCCACGCGGCAGGCCGTCAATTGCGCCGCGAGCTGGGCGAACTGCGCGCTGAGGTGCATGCGTAGTTCCTCGATGGCCTGCTCCAGCCGGTCGTTGGCCGCAATTTGCTCGGTCTGACTGGCTTGCACCGACTGGAGGTTGGGCAGGATAACTTCCGTCAGCAGCCGAGTGACAGTGGAGAGAGGGTCATTCATGGCTAGAGTTTAGGCAGAAACCCCTAAAAGCGCACGATTACGGTTGGTTTCCCGTTAGTAATGCCCGCGCCGGCACTTTAGCACTTTGGGAAGTGCCAAGGCCCGGAATCTCAACCATCCGGCAGGCCCGGCCCTGGGCAAGCGATGCCCTTCATGGCTCAAGCAGCCGCGCAGGGCGCGAAAAACGCCGCTGGATTACCAGGCCATCGAAAGTCACATCGCGGTGACGCCAAACGGCGGCAGAATTTGTTAAGGTTTCTTGCATGATGAAACTTGCATTGGGAGCGTGTGCGGCGCTCGTTCTGGCAGTCGGCCCGGTTGCCGCGCAAACGGTGGACCTGCCCACCAGCAAACAGTTGATCGGCGAGATTCCCGGCCATCCGCAGCGCTTGAACAGCCTGCCCATCTCTATGGCCGTCTCTCCCGATGGCCGCTACGTGGTCACGGTGAACGCCGGATATGGGACCTACGAATCGCAATATGAGCAGTCGCTGGCCGTGCTCGATACGCAGACTGGGGCGCTCGAAGATTTTCCCGACGCCCGCACGCTGGCGCGGGTGGCCCAGCAGACGCTCTACTCCGGGCTGGCCTTCAGCCGCGACGGAAAGCATCTTTACGCCAGCATGGGTTCGACCACCGACCCAACCGCGTCAGACAAGAAAGACACCGAAAAGAAAAACACCGGCAGCGGCGTGGTTGTATACAGCTTTGCAGAAGGCAAGATCGCACCCGAGCGCTTCATTCCTTTGCCCATGCAGCAGCTCGCGCCGGGCAGAAAGACGAAGCTGGTGGGCGAAGTGGACGGCGACAAAGGCGTTCCATTTCCCGCGGCCATTGCCGTAGTTGGCTCGGCAGGCGCGGAAAAGCTGCTGGTCGCCGGCAACCTCTCCGACGATGTTCTGCTGCTCGACGCGGCCACGGGCGCAATCGAAAAGCGCTTCGACCTCTCCGAGACCGACGCGGTGCCTTCGACTTATCCCGTAGCTATTGCCGTCGGCAAGGATGGCACGCGCGCCTTTGTTGCCCTGTGGAACGCCTCGGAGATTGTCGAACTCGATCTGGCCAAGGGCGCGGTGGGGCGCAAGCTGGCGCTGCTCAAGCCAACCAGCCCCATTGCTCCGGGCACGCATCCTTGCGCGCTGGAGTTTTCGCCGGATGGGCGCACTCTGTACGTGGCGTTAGCCAATCGCGACGCGGTTGCCGCTGTCCATGTCGGCGGCGGCCAGTTCGCGGTGAAGGGATACTTCGACACCCGCCTTCCCGGCCAGAGCTATTTTGGAGCGGAGCCTGAGGCGCTGGCCGTCAACGCCGACGGCAGCCGCTTGTATGTGGCAAACGCCATCACTGACGCGGTCGCGGTCATCGACACTGCGCAGCTGACGGCCAAGACGGCCCGCAGGGCGATGGTGGAACCGATTGGCTTTATTCCTACCGAGTGGATGCCCATGTCGATGGCCTTGGTGCGCGGAAAGCTGTACGTTGCCACCGCCAAAGGCAAGGGAACCGGGCCCAACAACATGCCGCAGCGCGAAACGGAGGAGGTGCGGAAGAGAAAGTACAGCGCTCCGACGACCTACATCGCAACCCTGGTCTACGGCTCGCTGGCCACTCTCGATGCCGCGGAGATCGAGAAGAATCTGCCGCGGTGGACGCAGGTGGTGCTCGAGTCGAACCGCATGAAGGCCGCCGCGGAGAAGATTACCTTCGCCGGCGGCGCGCAAGACCGCATCCAGCACGTCATCTACATCATCAAGGAGAACCGCACCTACGATCAGATCTTCGGCGACCTGGGCAAGGACGGTAAACCGGTGGGCAACGGCGACCCGAGTCTCACCATGTACGGCGCGGCCATCACCCCCAACTTGCACAAACTCGCGCTCCAGTTCGGCGTGCTCGATAACTTCTACGATTCCGGCGAAGTTTCCGGCGATGGCCACGTGTGGTCTACGGCGGCCATCGGCACCGACTACCTGGAGAAGACCTGGCAGCAAAACTACCGTAGCGGACAGAGAAGCTATGACTACGAGGGCGTGGTCGCCGAGAACCTGCCGCTGCTGCAGAATATTCCCGACGTGAACGAGCCGACCAGCGGCTATCTGTGGGGCAACCTGGCCGCGCACGGCAAGACCTACTACCACTTCGGCGAGTTCATCGCCAGCGTGTTTTGCGGCGAAGACCGGGTTTCCGATCCGACACTGGGGCCGATGCTCCAGGGACATGACTGCGCGCAAAAAGCCATTGCTCCCGGCAAGACCTTCCCCGCCGAATGGGGCGGCGGCGTGAACAAGTGGCCCTGGCCCATTCCGCTGATTGCCGCCAACATGGCCACGAAACCGCAGCTCGTGGGCCACTTTGCCGAGGAGTATCCCGACTTCAATCTGCAGATTCCCGACCAGGTGCGCGTCGATATTTTCATGCGTCACCTGAAAGGATGGATCGCGGACAAACAGCAGGGCAAAGACACCATGCCCAATTTCGTGATGCTGCGCCTGCCGAACGACCACACCGCGGGCACCAAGGCGGGCGGGCCTACGCCCAAATCTTCTGTTGCCGACAACGACCTGGCCGTGGGCCGCGCCGTCGAGGCCATCTCCCACTCACCCTTCTGGGAGGACACGGCTTTCTTCATCCTGGAAGACGACGCGCAGAACGGCGGCGACCACGTGGACGCGCACCGCAGCATCGCCCTGGTCGTCAGCAAATATGCGCCGCGCGGGCCTGCAAAGGCGCGGTCAACCGATGGCTTGGCTATTAACTCTCAAGCTCCCTATGTCGACAGCCGGTTCTATTCGACGGTGAGCGTGATCCGCACCATGGAGACGCTGCTCGGCCTGCCACCGATGAACAACAACGACGCCTTCAGTTCGCTGATCTCGACGCTCTTCACCGGCCCCGGCGATCAGCCCGCTTATGCGGCGGATTACTCGAATCGCGACAACAATCTGATCTACACGGCCAACGCCAAGACCGCTCCCGGCGCCAAGGAAAGCGCAAAGATGGATTTCCGCCACGCCGACCGCGCCCCCGCACAAAAACTCAACGTGATTCTGTGGAAGGACGCGATGGGCGACAAGCCGGTCCCTGCCATGCTCACCGAAAAGCGCAAGAAGAGCGCTAAGGACGACGACGATTAGGGGTAACCATCTTTTCAACCCTATATATGGAGTAGGATGAGTCGTATCTGATACAGGGTCGCTTAATCGGGGTCTTCTATGGAAGAGCTTTGCATCGGGAATTACAGAATCGCATTTGACAGAGAGCGAACACGCCACGCTTACGCATCGATTGAAAACGGCGGCGCCGATGATTGCGGCTGCTCCTATTGCAAGAATTTCACCGAACAGCGCCTGGCAGTTTATCCTCCCGCCTTTCTTGAGCTACTTGACCAATTGGGAATCGATTCGAAGAAGGAAGACGAAGTTTATGAATGTGGGTCCTCTGGGAGACTGCGGGATTATGGTGGATGGTTCTATTTCGTGGGTGTCTTGAATCAATCTAGAGATGCACACGAAGTAATTCCCAATTCAGGATTCAGCTACTATTTCGTGGATGCGGCGCGTAGGCCAAACTCTAGAGAGCACTTCGGCGATCAGGTTCTGGCTCTCGAATTCAATTTCAAGATTCCGTGGGTTCTCGATTGCGAACCCTGAACCGTTGAATTCCGTTGAGAAATCGGTGCTCTTCAAGGTGTTCAGTTGCTGCAATCTTCGGTGGGGGGCATAATGCTCTCATGGCGACTCAGCCCATAGCCGACAGCCTGGTGCCGCTCGAGGAGTACCTCTCCACCTGCTACGAGCCCGACTGTGAGTACGACGACGGCCTGATCGTGGAGCGCAATGGGTGCGAATTCGACCATTCCTTCCTGCAAATCATTCTGGGGACGATCTTTACAGTCAACACAGAGGCATGGGGCGTCTTCGGCCTTACCGAGCAACGCATTCGCATCGCGCCGCGCAAGTACCGCATCCCCGATATCTGCGTTCTGCGCCTGGACGCTCCAGCCGACGACATTCTGGCCGAACCGCCCCTGATCGCCATTGAAATTCTCTCGCCCGAGGACCGCATGGCGCGCATCGCCGCCAAGGCCGTCGAATACCGCGCCTTCGGCATTGAACATGTGTGGGTCGTCGATCCCCGCCAGCGGAAGGTGTTTCTGGGCACGGAAGAAGGACTCACAGAGATCGCAGACGGCGTTCTGCGCCTGGAAGGCACGCCCATCGAGGTGCGGGCCGGGGAACTCTTCTCCAAACTCGATCAAGCGCGCGCCCGCCGCCGCCGCGTATAGACTATCCGCATGACCAAGCGGATCGGCATCCATCTGGGCACGGCGGGCGGGGCTTCCAACGCCGTCGCGCAGGCGCGGGAGATTGGCGCCAACACCTTTCAGATTTTTTCTTCCAGCCCGCGCATGTGGCGCGCCCCCAAGGTGGACCCCAAACAGGCCGAGCGGATGCGCGAACTGCGCGCCGCCCTGGACATTGGCCCGCTGGTGATCCATACCAGCTACCTGGTCAACGTGTGCAGCCAGACCGAAGACGTGCGCGAGAAGAGCGTCGCGGCCTTTCGCGGGGAGATCGAACGCGCGCTGACCTATGGCGCGGAGTACCTGGTGCTGCATCCCGGATCGTGGAAGGGACTCACGCGCGACGAAGGGCTGAAACTCGCCGCCGACTCGATTACCCGCGCCATCGACGGCTTGGCGTGGCAGGGCACTCCGTTCCATATCCTCATTGAAAACACCGCCGGGGCGGAGTTCTCGCTGGGCGGCAGCTTCGAGCAGGTGGCCGAGCTGGTCGCACGGCTCCAGGCTACCGCGCCGGTCGGCGTCTGCCTGGACACCTGCCACACCCACGTCGCCGGCTACGATCTGGTGAGCGCCGAGGGCTACGCCGAGACCATGCGGCAGGTTGAGACGACCATCGGCTTCGAGGCGGTGCGCGTCTGGCACATGAACGACGCCAAGGCCGAGCGCGGCTCGAAACTCGACCGCCACGAGCACATCGGCCAAGGCACCATGGGCGTCGAGCCCTTCCGCCGCCTGCTCAACGACCCGCGCTTTGCGCATGCCGCCTTCATCGCCGAAACCCCGGTGGACGCCCCCGGCGACGAAGAGCGCAATGTGCGCGTGCTGAAGAGCCTGGTGGAATAGCGGCGATATCCGCTTGAAAGGCGCGGTGGCATTATGCTACCGTGATCGCATGAGTCAGCCGGTCAAACTGTCGGATGCGCTGGTGCTGGACGCCCGGATTGCCGGGAAGGCGCAGGAACGCTCGATCGCCGGCCAGGTCGAGTTCTGGGCCAAACTGGGGCGATCGATGGACCTTTTGCTAGAGGGTCGCCAGGTTCTAGCGTTGCGAAGGAATGCTGGAGCGCAGCCCTTGTCGGAGGCGTTGGCTTCTGTGGAAACTCCGACTGGCCGGAGGCAAGTGGCAGATGTCCTGGCAAGGCAGCCATTTCCGCATTATGAGCAGGCATCCGGCCAGCCCGGTCTGCTGGTTCGTACCGACCAGGACGGAATGCGGACGGTGGGACGCTTTGTAAACCGTGTATTTACAGCGGTTGAAATCAAGCCTGCCCTGCCCAGCAAGCCAGCCCGGAAGGCTAAGGACAAGAGCGCAAAGAAGAGCCTCAAGATCGAGACTGCCGCCGTCCCGAGCAAAGCCAAGCCACCAGCCCCGCCAAAGGAACGGGCGGCGTGGGCTTGAATTCCCTGCTCGACCGCCGTCCCATCGTCGTGGCCCTGGCGGGCCCGAACGGGGCAGGAAAGAGCACCTATTTCGACGGCATTCTCGCAAGGACAGGACTCTATTTTGTCAATGCGGATGTTCTGGCGCTCACGCTGGGAATGAACCCATATGCGGCCGCAGGCCTGGCGGATACACTGCGCCGCCAACTTGTGGAGCAGCGCGAGAGCTTCATCTTCGAGACGGTATTCTCCGATCCAGTGGGGGACAAACTGAGGTTTCTGCTGGACGCGGAGAGAGAAGACTACACGGTTCTCCTGATCTTCATCGGCATTGCAGGGCCGGAGATCTCCGAGGACCGCGTGGCCATGCGCGTCTCGCAGGGCGGCCATGACGTTCCAAAGGACAAACTGGTCGAGCGCTTCCCGCGCATTATGGACAACTTGAAAAGAGCTCTGGCCGAGCTTTCGAACGTGTGGGTCTACGATCACAGCGACCTGAAGCAGGGATACCGCTTAGTGGCGAAGCGTGAGAATGGACAAGGAATCAAGCTGCGCAAGCCGATTCCTGAGTGGCTGCGGCCCCTGCTGCCCTGAAGCCGCACCTTCTGCCGTTTACACTGAAGAAGATATGGCTGAAGACCTGGAACTGCGCTACGACCCCTCGGCAATCGAACCCAAATGGCAGGCACGCTGGGCGGCGGACCCCGCTCTCTACGCGGCCGAGCCCGTCTCCTGCGGCAAGCCCAAGTACTACGTCCTTGAGATGCTGCCCTATCCCAGCGGCCAGTTGCACATGGGCCACGTGCGCAACTACTCGATTGGCGACGCCCTGGCCCGCCACATGTGGATGCGCGGCTACAACGTGCTCCATCCCATGGGCTGGGACGCCTTCGGCTTGCCCGCCGAAAACGCCGCGCTTAAGAACAACACCCCGCCGCGCGAGTGGACGCTCAACAATATCGCCGCCATGAAGGTGCAGATGGACCGCCTGGGGCTGGGCTACGACTGGGCCTGCGAAGTGGCCACCTGCCTGCCCGAGTATTACCGCTGGAACCAGTGGTTCTTCCTGCGCATGTACGAGAAGGGCCTGGTCTATCGCAAGAAGAGCAAGGTCAACTGGTGCCCGGAGTGCGCCACCGTGCTGGCCAACGAGCAGGTGGTCGACGGCTGCTGCTGGCGTCACGAGACCACCCTGGTGGATCAGCGCGACCTGGTGCAGTGGTTCTTCCGCATCACCGCCTACGCCCAGGAACTGCTCGACGGGCTGGACAATCTGGACGGTTGGCCGGAAAAAGTCCGCACCATGCAGCGAAACTGGATCGGGCGGTCGGAAGGGACAGAGGTTGACTTCTTCCTTGACGAGGGACTTGGGACTCAGGGACCAGGGACTGAGGGACCAGACGCAGGTCCTTCGACTCCGCTCCGCTTCGCTCAGGATGACAAGGCTGTGCGAATCCGCGTCTTCACGACGCGCGTGGACACCATCTTCGGCGCTACCAGCGTGCAGCTTGCGCCGCAGCACGCGCTGGTGGCTTCTTTTACCGCCGTGGACTCCGATCTGGACGCGAAAGTAGCGGAACTCCTCGACCAGCAGAAGAAGGCGCGCGAGGCCGGCGATCTGGGCGCGATTGAAAAGCACGGTGTGCCCACCGGCCGCTTCGCCATCAATCCCTACAACGGTCAGCGGGTGCCCATCTGGGTGGCCAACTACATCCTGGCCGATTACGGCACCGGCGCCATCATGAGCGTCCCGGCGCACGACGAGCGCGACTTCGAGTTCGCCACCAAGTACAACCTGCCTATCGTGCAGGTGATTCAGCCCGAGGACCCGGCCCTGGCCGTGGTCATGCCCTTCGTCTCGGAAGAGGGCGCGCTGGTCAACTCCGGCGAGTACGACGGGCTTAGCTGCAGCCAAGCGCAGAAGAAGCTCCAGGAGATCGCCCAGGCGGGCGGCTTTGGCGAGGGCAAGGTCATCTTCCGGCTCAAGGATTGGGGCGTGAGCCGCCAGCGCTACTGGGGCACGCCCATCCCCATGCTCCACTGCGAGAAGTGCGGCCTGATCCAGGTTCCCGACGAACAGTTGCCGGTGGTGCTGCCTCCGCAGATCGAGATCACCCAACAGGGCGGTTCGCCGCTGAGCCGCGTGCCGGAGTTCCTCAACACCACCTGCCCCAAGTGCGGCGGCCCGGCCAAGCGCGAGACCGACACCATGGACACGTTCGTCGATTCAAGCTGGTACTTCTACCGCGACACCGACGCCAGGAACTCCAATGCCCCCTTCGATCCCACCAAGGCGCAGTACTGGTTCCCCATCGATCAATACATCGGCGGGGTGGAGCACGCCATTCTGCACCTGATCTACTCGCGCTTCTGGACCAAGGTGATGCGCGACCTGGGCCTGATCGTCAACGACGAGCCGGCCCGCCGCCTCTTCACCCAGGGCATGGTCATCAAGGACGGCGCCAAGATGTCCAAGTCCAAGGGCAACGTGGTTTCGCCCGACGAGATGATCGGCAAATACGGCGCGGACGCCACCCGCATGTACGCGCTGTTTGCCGCACCGCCCGACCGCGATCTGGACTGGCAGGAGGACGGCGTGGCCGGGGTAAGCCGCTTCCTGGGCCGCGTCTGGCGTCTGGTCACCAAGTATGCGCCTGTCGCCCGCTCAGCACGCGGTCAGCAGGCCGAGGCGCCCACCGGCCTCTCATTGAAGCTGCTGCGCAAGCTGCATCAGACCATCGCCAAGATCACCCTCGACTTCGAGGGCCGCTGGCACTTCAACACCTGCGTGGCGGCCATCATGGAGCTGGTCAACGACATCCAGGCCGCCGACGCGCAACTGGCGGCGGGCGAGGTGCCCGCGCCGGCGGTGCGCGAGCTGCTGCGCACGCTGGTGCTGCTTCTGGCCCCGCTGGCGCCGTTTCTCGCCGCCGAGCTGTGGGAAGAGCTGGGCGAGGAGGGGTCAGTTCTGCGCGCTCCCTGGCCGGTCAGCAATCCCGAACTGGCCAAGGAAGACGAGCTTGCGATTCCGGTGCAGGTCAACGGCAAGCTGGTCATGGTGGTCACCATGGCCGCCGATGCCAGCCCCAAGGAGATCGAGGCCGCCGCGTTGGCCGGCGAAAAAGTGCAGGCGCGCACCGCGGGCAAGACCGTGGTCAAGATCATTGTGGTGCCCGGCAAGCTGGTCAATTTGGTAGTCAAGTAGCAACATGAGCTCCGTGCCCCATCCATTTCACGTTTTCTGTGAAATGGGTGGGAAAGCACGAGCCTCAACCAACCCCCTGCCCACCGTGCAATAACGGCAAGGGTGGGAACCCACGAACCTCAACCTGCATAGTTTCCGAGGTGAAGCATGGCCGCTCCCTTGCGCGGAACGCAGTCGCTGGTCGGCCAGATGGGCTGGGTCTTCGAGCGGCCTTCGCTCACCGGCTTGGAGATACTCTGGCGCTGGACCTTCGGCCTCCCTTTCACGATCATAGTTTTGCTTGAGGCGATCAAGATTTCGATCGCGCTGCCGCCGGCTGCGGCCGGCCTCGACGACCTCAACCCGCAGAACCCCTGGGTAGCGGAGGTGCAACTGAGCGACGCATGGGCTCTGTACCAGCCGCATGTGGCCGCCGTACTGCGCTGGCTGCTGCCCTTGGCTGCACTGGCGTGGGTGATCGTCAGCGGCCTGGGCCGCAGCCTGCTCCTCAAGCGCATGGAGCCGCGCTTCCGCTTTCGCCCGCTGGAGACGATCTTTCTTCAGGCCGCGTGGCTGGCCGTCTTCGCCGCCGCCTGCTGGGGCTGGTTCCGTTCCATTGAGTGGGTGGCCGCCACCCACATTACTTCCACCGGCGAGCCGGACCTGATCGGCTACTCCATGTGGGCAATCTTCCTTTCGCTGGGATTCTTCACCGCCTTTGCGCTGGTCAGTTGGGCGCTTTCGATTGCGCCGCTCATCATGCTGCTGGAGGATCGCTCCGCGCTTTCCGCACTGGGTCAGAGTCTCCGGCTGGGGAAGGCTTTCACCGGCAAGCTGATGGAGATCAACCTGGTGATGGGCATCGTCAAGCTGGCGCTGCTGGTGGTGGCGATGGTGCTGTCAGCCGCGCCCTTGCCCTTCAGCGATCAGCTCGGCCCCGACGCCATGCACGGCATCTATGCCGTGGCGACGATTTTTTACCTCGTGGCCAGCGACTACTTCCAGGTCGTAAGGCTCAAGGGATTTGTGGAGTTCTGGAAGATGTTCCGGGGG
>Ga0181529_10006490_pt1 | contig 11882 bp, 8 predicted proteins | sample PEATcosm2014_Bin_36_FD_119763 | JGI IMG/M metagenome (GOLD analysis project Ga0181529, IMG submission 119763) | Peatland microbial communities from MTU Mesocosm Facility, Houghton, MI, USA - PEATcosm2014_Bin10_30_metaG | ecosystem: Environmental > Terrestrial > Soil > Wetlands > Peat | place... | reverse complement strand
GCCATTGCCCACTGAGCAGGTTTCGCCGGAGGGCTGCGTGCCTACGGCGACGCTGTACGAGACGCCGTAGTTAATCGCGGTGGCGAAGGTGAAGTTGCCGTTTACGCTCACCGGCAAGGTGAAGCCATTTGTCGTCAAGACCAGCCCGGAGCCGGTGAGACCGGAGACCGTGCCGCCGATGGTGTAGTAGGGTATGCAGGTGACGGCGACATTGGTGACGTTGGCGGTCACCATTCCGCTGCCATTGCTCACTAAGCAGGTTTCGCCGGAGGGCTGCGTGCCTACGGCGACGCTGTACGAGACGCCGTAGTCAATCGCGGTGGCGAAGGTGAAGTTGCCGTTTGCGCTCACCGGCAAGGTGAAGCCATTTGTCGTCAAGACCAGCCCTGAGCCGGTGAGGCCGGTGACCGTGCCGCCGATAGTGTAGGTGGCGGCCGCGCAGGTGACGGCCACATTGGTGACGTTGGCCGTCGCTGTTCCGCTGCCGCTGCTCACCGAGCACGTCTGGCCCTTGGGCTGGGTAAGAACTGTAACGCTGTAGGCGCCTCCGCTGGCGATCGGCGTGGCGAAGGTGTAGCTGCCGTTTGCGCTGATCGCCAGGCCGTTGCCGCCATTATCCTGCAGCATCAATCCTGTGCCGGTGAGGCCAGCGACCGTGCCGCCGATGGTGTAAGTGGGAGTCACGGTGATCGTGAAGATCTGCTTGTAGGAGGAGCCGTTGACAGTGTAAGTTGCGGTGTACGTGTTGACGCCTGCGACCAGCGGGATGTTATCGATCTCGCGCATGGTGGAGGCGAAGCCGTCGGATCCGGTCCAGCTCCAGGTGCCGCCGGTGGCGGGCTGTGGGCCAAGGTCCACGGAGCTTCCCGAAACCACGGTGACCGAGCTTTCGGGGGTCGCATTCCAGACACTGTTCACCGCGAGATAGGGAACAATTGGGTTGGAGTTTGTCGTACAAGTGATGACCACATTGGTGATATTTGCGCTGCCCACCGTGCCCGCGCCGTTGCTCACCGTGCAGGTTTGACCAGCGGGCTGCGTACCCACGGCGATGCTATAGGCGCCTCCGCTGGCAATCTGGGTGAAGCTGAAGCTGGTGGCGTTGGCGCTTATTGTCTGGCTAGCGCCTAAACCATCGACCAAGACCAGCCCGGAGCCGGTGAGGCCATTGACCGTGCCGCCGATGGTGTAGGTGGGAGTGGTGCAGGCGACACTAACATTCGTCACGTTCGCGCTAGCCGTTCCGCTGCCATTGGTGACTGTGCAGGTTTGCGCCGGAGAACTTGGCTGCGTGAGAACAGTGACGCTATAGCCCGCGCCGCTGGCAATCGCGGTGGTGAAAGTGAAGCTGCTTCCGCTAACCGCTAGGTTGTTGCCGAGATTATCCTGCAAGACCAGCCCGGTGCCGGTAAGCCCGGATACCGTGCCGCCGATAGTGTAAGTGGTCGTGGTGCAAGCGACACTCACATTCGTGACGTTCGCGCTGGCCGTTCCGCTGCCGCTGCTGACTGAGCAGGTCTGGCCGGTGGGCTGCGTGAGAACCGTCACGCTGTAGGCACTGCCGCTGGCAATGGCAGTGCTAAAGGTGAAACTGCCGCTGGCGTTCACCGCCAGGTTGTTGCCGAGATTGTCCTGCAAGACCAAGCCGGTGCCGGTAAGTCCGGTGACCGAGCCGCCGATAGTGTAGGAGGTCGTTGAGGTGGTCGTGCAGGCGACACTCACATTCGTAACGTTCGCGGTAGCCGTTCCACTGCCGTTGCTCACTGAGCAGGTCTGGCCGGTGGGCTGCGTGAGAACCGTCACGCTGTAGGCGCCGCCGCTGGCAATTGCGGTGGTGAAAGTGAAGCTGCCATCTCCTAAGATGTCCAGATCGTTGCCAAGATTATCCTGCAAGACCAGCCCGGTGCCGGTGTATTCGGTGACTGTGCCGCCAATCGTGTAGGTGGTCGTTGAAGCGGACGTGCAAACGACCGCTACATTGGTGACGTTGGCGGTAGCCGTGCCGCTACCGTTGGTGACGGTGCAGGTCTCCGCTGGAGAGGCGGGCTGCGTGAGCACCGTCACGTTGTAGGCACCTCCATTGGCAACCTGATTCGTGAATACGAATCCACCATTTCCCGAAACGGCCAGATTGAAACCGCCATTATCCTGCAATACAAGCCCTGAGCCGGTGTACCCAGTGACCGAGCCACTGATTGCAAATGTGGTTGGAGTGGGAGTGACACTCGTCGCTCCTCCGCAGCCAACAACCGTAATCAACGTCATCGCCGATAGCATGAATGCGCAGAATTTCGTCCAGCTTCTCATTTGTGAACTCCGTTTCCATTTCCGAGTTGGAAGATGCTATGAATCAATCACTTACAGCGTCGATCTCTGATGGCCCACGGCCAGATTGAAACAGCTGGAGCGTTCCGCAGCTTTTCGGGAGACTTCATCGATTCCATAACGAGGGCCGATGAAGATCACAACACCGCAACATCTGGTCAAAGAGTTGTGTAGGTTATGTGCTTCGCCGGGAGGAATTGTGACGACGGAAGTGAGAAAATTCTAAAAAACTTTCTAACAGGCCTAGACGAAGTGGAAGTTCTCTAGTTGTTCGCCCAAGATAAGGCGTCCCTGAGCGCTGTTCGTATGTACTATTCCCAAGCGCCGGAGGCCACAAATCCGGCCCAGTACCAGGGATGGGTGCTCTTGCCGGCGGCGCGCCGGGCAAGCAGCAGTTTGCGCTCGGCATTCCACACGGCATCGGCGGTAGAAGCATGAAGGCCGAGCCGCTGGGCATACAGCTCGTGCATGAACTGTCGGGTCAGATCGTCGTCGATGGGCCACAGCGACATGACCACGCTGCGGGCACCGGCCTCGCGAAAGGCGCGTTCCAGGCCCAGTACGCCCTCGCCGTCGTGCAACTCGCCGTTGCCGGTGTTGCAGGCCGATAGGACAGCCCAGTCCAGCCCGCTCAGGTCCATCGAGGCGATGCGCTGCGCGGTGAGGATGGAAACGCCGCCGGCTTTTGTGTCGCCGGCAAAGATCAGCCCGGAGCGCAGCAGCGGATTGCCGCCTCCGCATTTGCTGTCCAGCAGAAAGGCGTGCGTGGCGATGTGGAGGACACGGTTTTGCGGCGCATCTACCAGGAATCGCGCTCGCGTCGCTTCCGTGCCTGTCTCCAACTCGGACGGCTCGCCGCCATTCCAGCGTTGCCACGCAGAGTGAAGGTCGTCGATTTCGGCCGCAGCGCCGGGCAGCGGGTGAAAGTCAACCTTGTCGATGTTCTCGCAGTCGATGCCCGCATCCCGCAAGACGGATGCGGGCAGCGTATTTCCGGCCTGCTCGAATGCAGGATTGCCGACCGCCAAGAGCCCAGCCTTTTGGCGCGCGCCCTCCGCGGGGACCAGATCGCGCTCACTGGAGAGGATGTGGATCACCGGTCCGTGCTCGACTATATAGCCTTTGCCCTCGGGCAGGCCGCTGAATGGAATCAGGTTCAGCACGCCATCGGGAACCACCAGGGCCAGTTTGGAATCGCCCACTTCGGCGCGCAGCGGATCCCATATGCGTTGGCGCAGTGCTTCGGCGGCCTCGCGCCATTGGCGCTCATTGCGGACCGAGCCGAGACCTGCGGCGTGAGCCTCGACATCGGCGGTCGCCCTGGCGCGGGTCACCAATTCATCGATCGGTTTGGCGTCGCCCAGATCGTAGACGCGAATCCGATCCGAATCGGGCTTGAGCACGAAGGCTATGTAGGCCGGAGTCAGCTTACGAGCGGGATCTACCTTTTCTACCGCATAGCGCTGGTAGGCCACATAGGAGACGAGTACCGAATGGGCAGGCAGGCTGCGGCGTACGTCTTGCAGGTGGACTGCGCTTGCCCGCTCATCGTTGCGAAGGGAAACGCTGCGCTCGGCCAACTCACGCTCAATCTTCTCCATGCGCCCGGTCGCCTGAACAACGGCATCGCTCTTGTCCTGCTCTGAAGGCTCCTTTTGTCCAATGGCAAGAAGATCGGCGCGGGCCTGATCCATCTCTTTGAGCAGCCCCGCAACTTCGGGATCGTTGCTGGCGTTCAAATTCTTTTGACGGCGCGCCATTTCGTCGGCCACCAGAGCGCGCGAGCGCACCATCTCTTGATAGATGTCAGTTGGTGGGAACTTGGGATGGCAGGCGAGAACCGAGAGCGCAATATCCAGGCCCAGAGCACGCTGATCGTTATAAGAAAGCGCCTGACGTTCCGGCAAGGTGCGAGCCTGAAGCACAAAGCTCTCGCGGCTCATTCGCGCGGCCTGCAAGCCCTCCTGAATAGCGCGCAAAAGACTGCCTCCCGATGCCAAGGAGGCCGCATATAACGCGTGATGATTCGCCAGGGCATTGAAATTATTGTCCTTATATGTCAGAGCGGCCTCGTAGTTCTTCCAGGCAAGTGGAAAGTCCGCGAGGCGGGTATATAAAGTGGCTAGATTCAAAAGGACATGATGGACTGCCAATGAGTCAGGTCCATAATTCCTTCGTTGCAGTTCAAGAGCGCGGTTCAAATGATAAACGGCCTTGGAGAACTCCTGCGTACGAACGTAATGCATACCGGCATCATTCTCAATCGCTCCCAGACTTGGGTCGTCGGGACGAATGCGCCAAGCAATGGAGAGCGCCTCTTCGATGTCCCTGCCGCCTCCAGCCAGGTCGCCGGAATCATCCCTAAGTTGGAAACTTGTGGTTAGCATAGCGACTAGGCCCCACTTTCCTTCACCACCGCCCTTTCGCGCGAAAGCAATGCCCGCTTCATCTGCGCGCAGCGCGCAGGCGTAGTCTCCCAACGCCTTGCAGGTCTCGCAGAGATCTTGGGCTGCAACACCAAACTGTAAAGAATCGGGAAATTCCTTCTGCGCAATCTCGAAGGCACGTTCCGCGAAGGGGCGCCCTTCAGCGGGGCGGCCAAGATAGTCGTAAACATATGCGTTTGACGCCAAGGCACTCACAAAGTATTTGTCGTGCTCACCGACTGCGGCCTCGGCTATAGCCAACTCTCGTTTCGCTTGAGCCAATATCTCTAGACTAGGGCCCTCCGCGTCCATCTCCGCGGCGATTAACTCATCCAACGCGTCAACCACATCCACCGTGTTGCCGGGATGCGCAAGCTCGGCGGCGCGCAGCTTTTCGCGAGCTTCGGCAACCTGATCTTTCGGCGATTTGGCCGGTTGTGCAGCCTGCTGCGCGACGCAAGGCAGACAGAGGAGCACAACGAGAAGAGGCAACGTCAAACTGCCGATTGCGATCCGCTCTGATGTACCTTCTTCCCGATCGATAGATTTACCCATTGCTCGTTCATCCAAGTTCGATAGATTCTTCCATCGCCAAGCCCTTATTTCGCCTCCGGATTCTTTCCTTTGGCCTCTTTATCTTGAGCGATCAATTCCGTCAAGCGCCGCTCCTGCCCTCGCGCACGTTGCTCCAAATCTCCCCGCAGCGAGATGGTGCGCAACAGGTATCGATGGGCCGTGACCGGATCGTTGTCGGTCAGTGCGATTTGCGCTAAGGAATAGAGGGCAGCTTCCTGCTGGGGCGAGTCCCCAGCATCGGCAACCTTGCGTAAAAGTTGAGAGGCCGAGGCAAGGTTCCCCATTCGCCTCTGACAGGCACCGGAGTAGAATTCGGCCACCCGCCCCTCCGAGCTCTCGCCCGGAACCATCGCCAGAGCTTTGATCGCTCCACGGCAGTTGCCAGCGGCATACTCCTTCATCCCCGCTTCAAAATGCGCGTCCAGGCTCTCTCCACGCAGGTTGGGCAAGCTGTAGACTGGCAGCGTCATGTCGGCCAACTGGGAGATACGCACTGGTGTCGCGGTCGGTTGGGCGGGCTGCGCAGCGGTCTGCATTTGCGGAATCGATTTCGGCGGACCTTGAGCAACGGTTGGTTTAGCCAGCCTGGCTTCGAGGCTCTCATAGGTGAATACGCACACCAGAAGCACAGCGGCGATGGCTCCCGCGGTCCACAACCAAGTTGGCCATCCGAGTCGGATTCTTGGTTCCGGCTCGCGTCGCGACGCAACGGGATTGCGGGCAAGCTCCCGGCCCACAGCTTGAATGGCTTGCAGGCGAACCAGACAGGCCGGGCAGTCAAAAAAGTGCTCTTCAAACTGCTCCACCTCCGAAGCGGGCAATGTGCCCTCGACGTAAGGCAACGCTTTCAAATCAGCAAGTGATCCTGTACAAATCATCATCGAACAATCCTCTCGCTAAAGTGAGTCGTGGAATTGTTTTGTGACAGTTTGAGGATTAAATTAACGACTTTCCGTGTGGCGCGCACCTTCTTTTGCCGCACAACCTCAGGACTCAGACGCAGTTGCTGTGCGATCACCCCCGGCTTGAGCCCTTCGACCAGGGTCAGTTGCAGGATGGACTGATCTACAGTGTCCAGAGTGGAAATGGCGCGCTGAACCAAGGATTGCTCCTGTTGTTCAACCATCGAGTCTATTGCGGTTGCCAAATCGGGCAGTTCGTTGGGGAACTCCAATGTGGCAGGCCGGCGCACAGCACTCTGAAAATGGCTGTTCAGAATATTGCGGGCGATTCCCAGAACAAACGACGACAGCTTTGCAACGTCGCGCACTTGCCCCCGCCGCAGCGCACAGATGGCCTCAATCATCACATCCTGTTGCAGATCCGCGGCAAGGTCTGGGTTGCGGGTTCGAGCCAGCAACATGGCCCTGACTTTGGGAAGATACTGCAGGACAAAAGCCCCCTCTGCCTCCCGATCACCGGAGGCGATTGCCAGTACGAGCTGCTCATCTTCCGGAGCTTTCTCGACCGCTATTCCTTCGACTTCCGCGCGGTGTTCGCCAGACATGTAGTTGCCATGACCCAAAGTCGCTCAACACTTATTCTTACATAGACCAGCTTCGGTTCAACAGCCTAGATAGCGTTCCTGAAAGACCATAGGCTTGCGGCAGAGAGCAGTCGTGGTGAGGTATCCCGCGACAACGATGTAAGCCTTCCGCCGCGAAGTCTGCTTGAATCCCCGCATTATTTCTTTGTTGCCTGCATTGGTTGCTCCAGCGCCAAAGACAATTCGGGTAACGACGAAAGTGCGGGTTGAGCCCGTTGCGGCGCTTCGCCACGAATTGTTTTTTTTGCTGTGCACGTCGATGCGAAATCGCCAAGTCATGGATGGGCGGGCATTGCGGCTACGGTGCTCGCAGCCCAGGAAACCGCCCCGCTGAAGATGCCCCGTCGGATGCGGCCACAGATCAGAGAGGGGAGATAGAAGAACCGGGCTGATCTCTCCCACGAGTCAGCCCGAGCCCGCTCGGCTAGAGATTTAGTAGCAGCTGGGTATCTGCTTGACTAACCCTACCGCAACATCTGGTAGTTTGACATCCGCTCAAGGTGAGTTAACATAGCCGATTAATTCTACAAAACCAATAGATTCAGATGATTAACAGCATTTTAATCTCCATTCTACCGCTTCATTTGTTTCACTTATTGCATTTACTTCAGTTGTGTGGCATTCTAATTTCAGGAGGATAATCTGATGGCTCCCATTCTTGCTACCCCTCATCGTCAATTGGCTCCCTCGGCGCTAGAGGCAATTCTCGCCCGAGATTCGGGCAGCCGTTTATCACCTTATGCGCGGCGTGGCAGATCTCTGTCCGTGCGTGTACTCGAAGCTGGTCATGATCAAACGCTTGAACTGCCGGCAGGTGCGGTTGCCCTACTTATGGACATTCTCGAAGCGATGGCGGCAGGGCAGGGCGTTTCTCTGATTCCCGAGAATGCCGAGTTGACGACCGTGCAGGCGGCAGGCGTGCTAAATGTCTCTCGCCCCTACCTTATCAAGCTGCTGGAAGAAAATGCCATTCCACATCGCAAAGTTGGCAAGCATCGTCGCATTCGAATGGAAGACGTGATGGCATACAAGGCTCGCATCGATCGTGAGCGAGAGGCTATTCTTGATCAGCTCACCCTAGATGCACAGCAGAACGATATGGGATACTTGCGTACATGAGCCACTACACAGCACTGCTAGACGCCAATGTGCTGTATCCTGGTAAGCGTTCGGAGATTCCATCTGGATCAACGGTGGCTCAGCACTGAACGATGGGTTCATGGACCAGGGAAGTGGCTTGTTGGCAGGGAGTGGTAAGCGGGTATACCGATCGGTTGCCGAGAAGCGTCGTATCGTGGAGTTGACTCTTCAGCCTGGGGCAAGCGTAGCGAAGGTAGCGCAGGCCGAAGGCGTGAACTCTCATCAGGTCTTCGATTGGCGACGAGGCTATCTCAAGGGCAAGCTGGAGCCGAAAGGTCAGAAGTCTGCCGCGTTGTTACCGGTCGTTCTTTCCCCGACCGAGGCAGGCGCCGTTACCGCGGATGCGGCTGTCACAGAGAAGAGTTCCACCAAGTCCCTTGCTGCGATGCCGGGCGGCGCCATCCATATCGAGTTGTCCGGGCGCATGAAGATTCGCGTGGAAAGCGGCGTCGATGCGGCGTTATTGCGGGCGGTTTTGGAGATCCTGCGTCCGTGATCGATCTGCGCGCAGGAACGAAGGTCTGGATCGCCGCCGGCGTGACCGATATGCGGCGAGGCTTCTATGGTTTGAGTGCTCAGGTGCAGACAGTGCTGAACGCGCAGCCCTATTCCGGCCACGTCTTTGTCTTTCGCGGCCGGCGCGGCGACCAAGTGAAGTTGTTGTGGTTCGATGGCGATGGGCTTTGTCTGTTCTCGAAGCGCCTGGAGCGTGGACGTTTCGTATGGCCTAAGGCCGACAGCGGAACGGTCGCACTGAGCCGCGCCCAGTTGTCGATGCTTCTGGAAGGGATCGATTGGCGCGGGCCCGAGCGCACCTTTGCGCCGCCCTTGGCCGTTTAGCCGAAGCATAATAATCACCTGTATTCATGCGGGTTTTTGTGCTTCTTTCCACAGCGTGTCATGCCATACTCAAAGCGTGATGGCGAACGCTCTCCCCGATCTCGATCGACTGGACAAGGGTGCTCTGAAGGCGCTTGCCATAGAGTTACAAGGTGAACTGCGACAACAGCGCGAGACCCTGGCCCAGCAGGAGGCTGAACTCTCCGCTCTCGAAGCCGAGTTCGCCGAGCAACGCGAGAAGCTCGCCGAACAGAGCCAGGAACTGCGCACACGCAGCGACCAGATCGAACATCTGAAGCTGCTGGTCGAGAAGCTGCGGCGCACCATCTTCGGTAAGAAGAGCGAGAAGATCGTCGTTCAGTTGGAGCAGTTCGAACTGGAACTGGAAGAGCTGGAGACCGCGCAAGCTGCGGCGGAAACGATTGCCGACGGGGTTCGCCCCGAAGCGGCGCCCAAGGTGAGGCCCAAGCGCAAGCCCTTGCCGGCGCATCTGCCGCGCCAGGCCGTCACGCACACTCCCGAACACGACTGCTTCCCGGATTGCGGTGGATTTCTGAAGCAGTTCGGCGAAGACGTGAGCGAGCAACTGGAGTACGTCCCTGAGAGCTTCAAGGTGATTCGCCACGTGCGGCCCAAGTTCGCCTGCGCGGCCTGCGAGCGCGTGGTCGAGGCTCCGGCGCCGTCGCGGCCGATCGAGCGCGGGCTGGCCGGACCGGCTCTGTTGGCGCATGTGCTGGTTTCCAAGTTCTGCGATCATCAGCCGCTTTATCGCCAGTCGGAGATTTATGCGCGGCAGGGTGTCGAGATCGAGCGCTCCACGCTGGCCGGATGGGTGGGGGCATCGAGCGCGCTGCTTGATCCGCTGGTGGATGCGTTGCGCGAGCATGTCCTGGCCGGGCGCAAGATCCACGCCGACGACACACCGATGCCGGTGCTCGCGCCGGGCACAGGCAAGACCAAAACCGGAAGGTTGTGGACTTACGTCCGCGACGAACGGCCCGCCGGTGAAAAGACCGCTCCGGCGGTGTGGTTTGCTTATTCAGAGGACCGCAAGGGAGAACATCGCGTAGACTAGAGTCTACTGATTCCGGGATACATCCTCCCTGGTTTTGCTGAAGTTCCGTCGGTGTGGTTGGGCACCAAAGGGAGCCGAAAAATGAGGGCGCAAAGCCTTCCGGCAGATGACCTTAGCTTGCTACCGCCGCGCACAGGGATACTGCATTTTCTCCACCCGAGGCTATAGAAGCGTTCTGGCGATGCCGATATAAGCATAGGGAACAGACAAGACGGTGGCGGTTTGGCAGTGTTCTGTCCGATGAACAGACTGATTTTGACGGTTACGATTGTCTTTGGCTGGGCTTTGACCGCCCGGGCTGCGTCTCCCGCCACACTGACCACCCTGCGCCAGATTACCGACCTCAGCAACGCTCAGGCCGCCAATGGGCTGCCGGTCGCCTTTGAGGCGACGGTAACCTACAAGGTGAACAGTGAACTTTTTGTGCAGGACGACGGCGCAGGCATCTACGTCTGGCCTACAGCGGATGCCGTGCTGGTTCCCGGAGATCGCATCCAGGTGCGGGGAAAGACCGGCAGCAGCTTCCACCCCATCGTGAACAGCGAGAGCATCTCCGTGCTCCACCACGGCGACTTGCCTAAGCCCGTGCCGGCCACCTACGACGAGTTGATTCGGGTTCAGCACGACTGTGTGCTGGTGACAACGCGCGGCGTGGTTCGCGCCGCCGACGGAGGGGATCCGCATGAGGGTGGCCACTCCGCCTTTTTGCAAATGCAGACCGAGGGCGGTTTCATAATAGTGGTGGTTGCGGGCGACTATACGGCAGAGAAACTCCAAGAGCTCTTGGACGCCGAAGTGGAGATCACAGGCGTTTCTGGCGGACAATTCGACGGCAAGATGCAATTCGTTGGCACTATGCTCAACGTTTCCTCGCCCGCGGGCATCAAGATCCTCAAGCGGGCCGCCGCAAGTCCGTGGTCCCTCCCGCTCACTCCCATGGACTTGGTTATCGTCAATTATCGTGTTAAGGGCAGAAATAGAGTCCGGGTCCATGGAACCATCACCTACTACCAACCCGGCTCATCCGTCGTGCTACAGGACGGCGCAAGAAGTCTCTGGATCTCAACGAGGACACAGGATCCCTTGCTGGTCGGCGATGTGGTGGACGCAACCGGTTTCCCCGATGCCCGCAATGATTTCTTGGCCTTGGCCCGCGGCGAGATACTGGATAGCCATATTCAGGCGCCCATCTCGCCCTTTGTGACGACCAGGAAGGTACTTGCCAAAAGCCACCATATCATCGATCTGGTGACGGTCGAAGGTCAACTGGTTTCAGAAGCCCGCGGGGCCACGCAAGACGAATACCACCTGACCGCCGATGGCCAAATCTTCGCCGCGGTTTTCCGGCATCCCTCCGCCAATAACGCCGCGATACCGCCAATGAAGGAGATTCCAATTGGCGCCATTGTCCGCGTCACCGGCATCTGCATCACGGAAGACGCCAACCCCTTCCCGGGCGAGGTGCCCTTCGATATTCTGATGCGTTCTCAGAGCGATATTAAGGTCGTCGTCGGGCCTTCCCTAATCAACACGCGCAACCTCCTCTTGGTCCTCGGCGTGCTACTAATCGTGGTTTTCGCCGTGATCGTCAGGAGTTGGGCCCTGGAACGCAAAATGCGGCGCCAAACAGCCATTATGTCGGCTCGGGCCGAGGTCGAGGCTGACCTGGAGCGGCAGCGCAGCCGTATTCTCGAGGACATCAACCAATCGCGGCCCCTGGCCGAAATCCTCGTGCAGATTGCGGCCATGGTTTCATCCACGCTTGAGGGCGCTCCATGCTGGTGTGAAATCGCCGACGGAGAGAGTTTTGGAGATTCTCCGGCGGCGCAAGAAGGTCTGCGCGTCATACGTGCGAGCATCGATGCCTACGTCGGTCCGGCGGTCGGCGCGCTCTTTGCCGGACTCGATCCGGAAACGCCGCAGATCGACCGTGAAACCGTAGCTCTGCACAACG
>Ga0181529_10006488_pt1 | contig 11885 bp, 9 predicted proteins | sample PEATcosm2014_Bin_36_FD_119763 | JGI IMG/M metagenome (GOLD analysis project Ga0181529, IMG submission 119763) | Peatland microbial communities from MTU Mesocosm Facility, Houghton, MI, USA - PEATcosm2014_Bin10_30_metaG | ecosystem: Environmental > Terrestrial > Soil > Wetlands > Peat | place... | reverse complement strand
TTGCTGATTTCGTGCATGGGTCAAGGCATTCTCTTCCGATTTCTCGGGCGCGAAGGAACGATCCTGCGCGCAGTCTAGCACCATCGGCGCGCCGACTGATAGACTTGATTGGTTGTGCCTAGCCACCCCAGCCAGCAAGCTGGCCGGAGACCCCGGGCACGGCGCGTCAGCATGCAATTCGCGGCGCAAGGCATAAAGCAAGTTCAGCCCGAGAGCAGCACCAGCTCGAGCACAAAGGAAGCAGACACAGTGGACCAACAGACCAGGGCAGCCCTCAAGAAAGACAAGTTTGTCACCACCACCACCCACGGCCTCGCATGGGCCAGCGAGAACCGCCAATCGGTCCTTGTCAACGGCGGGATTCTGCTGGCGGTGGTTCTGATCGCAATCGTTAGCGTGCTGTTCTACAACAGCCGTGCAGATACCGCCTCGGTTGCCTTCGGTGCAGCCATGCAGGCCTACCAGACGCCGCTGGCTCAGGCCGGACAGGCCGTTCCGCCGGGTGTGAATACCTATCCCTCAATCGTGGAGCGAGCCAAGGCTGCCAATGCGCTCTTTCTCGCCGTCGCCAACAAGTACGGCATGACTCCCAACGGACGCAACGCTCTCTACTTTGCCGGCCTTACCTACGTAGAGGCAGGGCAGAACCAGCAGGCCGAAGAAACGCTGAAGAAGGTGGCCGGTAGCTGGGACAGCAACCTTGCCGCTCTGGGAAAGTTCGCCCTTGCGCAGCTCTATCGCAACACCGGACGCGATCCCCTGGCCATCGACCTCTACAACCAGCTCAGCGCCAAGCCCACCAGCACGGTTCCCTACGGCCTGGCGCAGCTCCAGCTTGCCGACCTCTACCAGTCGGAGGGTAAGGCAGACGATGCCAGGAAGATCTACGCCAGCCTGAAGGACAAGGACCCCAAGGGCGTGGCCGGGTTGACCGCAGCCGGGAAGCTGAATCCTGACTCAGCCCCCGCAGCTCCGCAGCAATAGCTGAAAAGATAGGCCTCCCACATCTCAAAATCGAGATATGGGGCACCCGGCAGCTTATTTTCTGGTTGCGGCCAGACGTTTCTGCGTTTCAATGAAACGACGCATCCGGTCGAGTGCACGCGCCCTGCCGAAGACAATCATGCTCTCCAGCAGCGGCGGACTGGCGGCCTTGCCAGTAAGGATGGCGCGCAGCAGCATGAAGTTGTCCTTCACCGGCCAATGCTTGTCTGCGCCGAGTTGCTTCAGCGCGGCCTCCAGCTCTTCGTGGGTGAAGGGAGTGGCTTCCAACACGGCGAGCTGCTCGGCTGCGAAGGCCAGCGTCTCTTCCAGGGTGCGCGTATTGGGGACAAAAACCTCGGGCGCGGGCATCACATCGTCCTTGAAGAAGAAGTCGGTCATCTCGCCGAACTGCGCAAGCGTCTCGATACGCGTCTGCACCAGATGCGCAATGCGACGCAGATAGTCGTCGGAGAAGACGGTCGCGCGCAGTGCCTGGAAGAACTCCTCCGGCGTGAGCGCGCGCAGATACTCCCCGTTGAGCCACTTCAGTTTGGTGAGGTCGAAGACAGGCCCGCCCAGCGAGATGCGCTTAAAGTCGAACTTCTCCAGCATCTCTGGAAGCGAGAAGATATCGCCCTGCTTAATGTTGAGCCCCTTGGAGACGATCTCCTCTTCGGTGGGTTGCGCCATGCCTCCTCCCATGAGCCCGAGGAAGTTCAGCATCGCCTGGGGAAGAAATCCGCTCTCGCGGTAGTAGATGAGCGAGACCGGGTTCTTGCGCTTGGAAATCTTTGATTTATCGATGTTCCTGAGCAGCGGCATATGCCAGAAGCGCGGCAGCTCCCAGCCGAAGGCTTTGTAGAGGAGGACGTGCTTGGGCGTGGACGAGATCCATTCCTCGGCGCGGATGACGTCGCTGATCTGCATCAGGTGGTCATCGACGACGTTGGCAAGATGATACGTGGGGAAGCCGTCGGACTTGAGCAGCACCTGGTCGTCCACATTGTTGTGGGAGAAGGTGATGGAGCCACGCAGTTCGTCGCGGAAGGCGGTCTCGCCCTCCACCGGGACCTTCAGGCGGACGACCGCCGGACGGCCCTCGGCCTCAAACGCCGCGATCTGTGACGCGGTCAGTTCACGGTGCGCTCCGTTGTAGCGCGGCGGCAGCTTGGCGGCGATCTGCGACTTGCGCATCGCGTCCAGCTCTTCGGCGGTCTCGAAGCTGCTATAGGCGTGGCCGGAGTTGAGCAGCATATCGACGTGGGCACGATATATCTCGGTGCGTTCGGACTGACGATAGGGGCCAAACGGGCCACCAACGTCGGGCCCCTCATCCCACGCCAGGCCTAGCCAGCGCAGGGAGTCGAAGATCATCTGTTCGGAGTCGGCGACGAAGCGGGCGCGGTCGGTGTCCTCGATGCGCAGCACGAACTTGCCGCTACGCTGGCGGGCGTAGAGAAAGTTGAGTAGGCCGATGTAAGCCGTGCCAACGTGCGGGTCGCCGGTGGGCGAGGGTGCAATGCGGACGCGGATGGGCTTCAGGGAATCGAATTCGGACATGATTGTGTGCCGAGTTCGATGATATCAGGAGGCAGGCGATCCCACTGCGCTGCTCGGCTTCCCGATGCTGCATGATCTGCGTTACAGGATGGACTGTCTATTGCTGGAATTTCGTACCCGGCGGCGGAAAGTTTTTATCGGCGTCGTCTAGCACCAGTACCCAGTCGTTACTAGGGCCGCTGGACGGCGGCGTAAATTCGCGGCTGATGTCGCCGCGATGGACATCCGATTCCCTGTCTCCGGCCTCGGTGCGCGGGAACTGTCCAATCAGAGTCGCGGCTCCGGTCCGGGGATCGTACCACCAAGCCTTGTACGCCTTGCCCGACATAGTATCGAATATCTTGTCGCGCATCCTGACGCGCACCGGTCTTCCGGTAGAGATATAAACGAAGGCATAACTGCCATCGGAAGCGCGTGTTGCCTGGATTCGATCGGTGGTGCTGCCTGGGTCGCTGACGATCATCCATTGGTCCGGAATCCTGGTGAGCATGGGCCGCGATTCAATCAGGGCGCGCAGGTACTGCATCTGGGAGCCGGCTGGCCGCTGCAATCCTTCCTGCAGAGTGACCTCAGGCAAGCCATAGGCAGTACCAGCGCGAGCAGGTGCATCTGGGGATGGGTCCTGATGATTCCATACGCCCTGGCTCCCGTAGGCGTATCCCTCAGCCCCGGCGAAGACGGAGCAGTAGGCAACACGGCGCACATCCCGGTCCTGGATAATGGGCACGCCGGGTTTATAGGTGACCAGATCGTCGACGATTCCCTCATACGTCGATTCGCCTTCAACGACGGGTTTGACGGGGGTCTTGTCCCAGTCCTGCGCGACCAGCTCGTACGACCGGTTCAGCACGATATGACGGGACTGGACCATGTTGAAGTCCAGCCAGGCATCGTTCTGGAACCAGCGGCTGGAGCTTTGAATTCCGGTGGGATGGAAGGTTTTGAGATGCGTGCCACCGTCGCCGGCGTTGATTCCCGCCGCCAGCGCGCGCCAGATGTCTTCGGTTCCCACGGGGTACCAATCGCCGCCCAACACAAACATCACCCTCTTGTCGCGGTAACGCGTGCCTAGAAACTTACCGTAGTTGAAGGCGCTTGTTGTATCCAGCACAGAAGTATTCTCGTTGACATACTCCTTGCCCCAAATGGCGACGAGGGCAACATACATACCGAGCGAGTTGGCTTTATCGACGGCGTAATCGACGTTCTTGAAGTACTCGGGATTCGGCTCCGCCTTGGTGCCTTTGATAAACACCGGAGCGCCGTAGGGGTTGGTCCGATCCAGACCGCCGTAGTGGGCCACGATGGCCTGAATGACGGTAAACTTCTTGGCCGCGCGGTCTTTCATGTACAGGTCGATATTTTCGCGGGTCATATGGAACAAGCCCCACGCCGTATCGGCGAGGTAGAAGAACGGCTTGCCGTCTTGTGTAACCAGGAATCGGTGGTTATCGGAGACACGTATCGGCGGCGCCTGCGCCACTGCCGGTAACAGACTTGTTGCAAAAAGAATCATGCCTGCCAGCAGCAGGCCTCTTCCAGTGCTCTTCATACGCTTCGACCTCAGGGTGTTATCCGGCGTGGTCAGCGCTGGACGTTTCGCGCCCAGGCTGAACCACACCGCCGAATCTTATAGGGCACTACACACGGAATGCAACGACCGGCAGTGACTGTCACCACTGATTTGCCTCTCACGACGCGCACACTGGGCATCTACACGGTAGCGGCTGAACTTTTCCTATAACTCCATCGCGAACTGGTAGGTAGTGGTGTGGCTCGGCGCAGCAGGTTCAGCGGAGAGAGCGAGAATGAGGCGCTCCAGTACCAGCAGCTTGTTAGCGGGGGAGCTGCGCAGCTCCAGGTCGGTCTTAGCGACCAGGCGCAGCGCGCGGGTGAGTTCGCGGCGGGATTTGTAGCGGCGTGCCTGGCGGATGAGGTCTTCGGCGGCGAAGGGCGGCATGCGGAAGCCCTGCCAGAGGGCCGCCCAAAGGTCGCGCGAGTCGCGCACATTTTTCTCCAGGATGATGAGCATCTGGCGGAAGGTGCGGGCCAGCATGTAGAGGTGGCCGATGGCCGCGTCTTCGCCGCCGTCCGAGGCGTTGAGCAGGCCGTGCAGAAGCAACAGTGCGCGGGTGCGGTCGCGCTGGCTGATGGCGTCGGTCAGTTCGTAGAGGGTACGCTGCTTGGCGGCCAGAACCATGGTCTCCACATCACCGAGGGTGATGCGGTTCTTGCCTTCCACTGCGCCACTGCCGCCGACGTAGAGGCAGAGCTTCTCCATCTCGCTGGCGACCAGCATCATGTCCGCGCCGAGTGCGTCGACCAGCTCGCGCGCCGCGTCGGGGTCGAAGCGGACGCCGCGCGACTCGGCCTCCAGCGTGACCCAGCGAACTGCATCGGGCTCCGCCACGCGCGCCAGCTCCACCATGCCGCACCAGTCACCCAACGTTTCGCGGATGCGGTCGTAGCGCTCTTTATCCTGAAAATCCATCCGCCGCAGATCGGTGGGGATACGCAGGTGGTCCGCAACGCATAGCAGCACCGCCTGCGGATTGGGACTGCGGAAGTAGGCGTCGATGGCGGCGAACTCGGCCTTCTTTGAGCCGCGGCCATAAAGCAGCTTGAGGTTGCGTACGAAAAGAACCTGGAAGGGCGCCATCAGCGAAGGGGTCTGTGCGCAGTCGAGCACCTCGAAGATGGGCGTATCGGCGAGGTCGAAGTCGTGCAGGGAGAAGTCGCGTGCCTCGGGCGGTGCAAGTGCGGTGAGAACTCCTTGACGGCAACGCTGGTAGAGGAAGGCCTCGTCGCCCAGCAGGACGTAGCCGGGACGCAGCGTCGCGGGCGAGGCGATCTCCGCGAGAAAGCGGTCCGTGGAGGCGAAGCTCTTGAGCGGTGTGGCGCGGGATGGGGTGGGCGCGGGCATCAGAAGGACTCCAGCATATCGTCGACGATGGCGTGGCCAAAGCCGCGAGCAAGGCGGTTGACGGCGGCGGGGTCTTCGCGGATAAACCCGGTAAGGTCCTGCGTGGACTGGTACTGCTCGCGGTAGCTGAGAGCATCGTTCTGGTAGAGGACTCGGCCGTCGCGTGCGGTGAGCACCACCTTGACCGTTATGGTGACCAGGTAGCTGGAGGTCTCGCCGCTGGTGGAGTCGTAGGTGAGTGGCACCGAGGTCTGGGTGAGAATGGTACCGCTGAGGACGGCATCGGCGTCGGCTGCGCCACTGGTAAGGACACGGTAGCGGGTACGTGTATCCAGCTCGCGGACGACGGCCTGGGTGAGCGCCATCTCGGTGTGATAGGCCTGGGAATGGGTCGCGAAGACGGGTACGGCGATGCTGCGGACATTGGCTGGAATGTGCGTGGCTGATCCTGCGGTGTGGTATCCGCAGCCGGCAAACAGAAGCGCAAAGCTGAGTGGCAGTAATCGGAAGAAAGGACGCGCCGCGGTTGGAGACAGGATGCGCATTCGAGGTGATTCTATTGTCGCACTCAGTCGAGGTGTTGCAGGTGAGTGTCTTTGAAGAGTGCCCAGAATTTCAATATGTCGCCGGTGTCACCGAGTCAAGCAGATGATGCGGCCCGAAGGCCGGCTCATGTATTACTGGATTCGACATGATCTATGCGGTGCTGGGGCGGCCTTCACCGAAGGTCGGCTTGCGGCCTGCCTCGGGCTTGATGACCTTTTGGCCTTCGCCTAGGTCGGCGTAGGCGAGAGGCGACTTGAAGGGGGGTAACTCTTTACCCTCGATAATGAGGTCGATCTCGGCCCGGTCGAGAGTCTCGCGCTCCAATAGCGCAGCCGCCATGCGATGCATGATGTCGGCGTTCTCCTCTAGGATCTTGTAAGCGGATCGGTAGCCCTCATCAACGAAGGCGCGCACCGCAACGTCGATCTGCTTGGCGGTATCGTCGGAGTAGTCGCGAGACTGGGCGATGTCGCGGCCTAGGAAGACCTCCTGCTCCTTCTTGCCATAGGTCAGCGGACCGAGGTCGCTCATGCCATACTCGCAGACCATCTTGCGTGCCAGCTCGGTGGCGCGGACGATGTCGTTGCCCGCGCCGGTGGTCTTGCGATGCATGAAAATCTCCTCGGCGCAGCGTCCACCCATCAGGATGGCGAGTTGTGTGTCCAGATAGTCCTTGGTGACGGTGTGCTTGTCCTCCTCAGGCAGATGCATGGTAACGCCCAGAGCCATACCGCGCGGTATGATGGTGACCTTGTGTAGCGGGTCGGAGTGGTGGCGCTTGGCCGCGACCAGGACGTGGCCGGCCTCGTGGTAGGCAGTGTCCTTTTTGTCGTCGTCGGAGAGCAGCATGGACTTTCGCTCGGCGCCCATCAGCACCTTGTCCTTGGCCACCTCGAAGTCAAACATATGCACAGCCTTGCGGTTGTAACGCGCAGCGGTGAGGGCGGCCTCGTTGACCATGTTGGCGAGGTCGGCTCCGGAGAAGCCAGGGGTCCCTCGCGCAAGGATGTTCAGATTGACATCCTCAGCCATGGGAACCTTCTTGACGTGGACTCGCAGCACCTCTTCACGGCCACGGATGTCCGGGCGATCGACCACCACGCGGCGGTCGAAACGGCCGGGACGAAGCAGCGCGGGATCGAGCACGTCTGGGCGGTTGGTAGCGGCTATCAGGATGACGCCGTCGTTGGACTCGAAGCCGTCCATCTCTACCAGCAACTGGTTGAGGGTCTGCTCGCGCTCGTCGTGTCCTCCACCCAGGCCGGCACCGCGGTGACGTCCGACAGCGTCGATCTCGTCGATGAAGATGATGCAGGGTGCGTTCTTTTTTCCCTGCTCGAAGAGGTCGCGCACACGGCTAGCACCAACGCCGACGAACATCTCAACAAAGTCGGAGCCGGAGATACTGAAGAAAGGCACATTCGCCTCGCCTGCGACAGCACGGGCCAGCAGCGTCTTGCCGGTTCCTGGAGGCCCAACCAACAGGACGCCCTTGGGAATGCGGCCGCCCAGGCGCTGGAACTTCTGCGCCTCGCGCAGGAATTCGATGATCTCTTTCAGTTCTTCCTTGGCCTCATCGACGCCAGCAACGTCCTTGAAGGTGATCTTTTTCTGCTGCATGGAGAGCAGGCGGGCGCGGGATTTGCCAAAACTCATGGCCTTATTGCCACCGGACTGCATCTGGCGCAGAAAGAAGAACCAGATCAATATCAGGAAAGCGAAAGGAGCGATGTTGATCAGAGCGGAGAGCCACGCGCTGGAGTTCTGGTCCTTGTTGGTGATGTTGACGTGATGGGCGCGGAAGATGTTGTACATCTCCGGATCGTTGGCCGGAATGGTGGTGCGGAACTGGTCCTTGTTGCTGTACGCGCCGGTCAGCGTGGTGCCGTCGATGGTGACACTCTTGACCTGGTCCGCCTGCACATTGTTCAGCACATCGCTGTAGCTGGTGGGGTTCTCCTTGGGTGCACCTATATTTTTGCTGACAAAAGTCCACAGGCATATCACGCCTGTGATTAGGAACACCCATATTACGAGTTGTTTGACGGTCGAATTCAATCGCGTTTCCTCATTCTTCCGGCCTGAAACACCCTGTTGGAGCGGCGTTATAGTGCGGCCATCGACCTGGCAGGCAGGTGCTTATGCACTACGACCTGCTACTAATTAGACGCGCCTACGGACAGTAGGGTTCCAGTTCTTCTGCAGAAGCCGGCAACTCGGCCCGACGGCGTTCTGCGTCAGATAATTGGATTCTACTCTGAGTAGGGGCGCAATAACGCAGTAAATAGGGACGAAGTGGAGGGAAACATCCTTAGTTATGTACCAATTTGACCACATCACCACTCGATGCTTCGCGTAAAAACTACTACCGAGGGGTCATAGTGGTTCGATATTCTTTTGGTTCTTCTGCGGCGTCTGGCGGAAGATGCGAAGCTCGCGCGGTGAGCGCTGGGCGCTCAGCTGACCAGCAAGATGAAGAGAGGAGCCGGTGCGCGCGACCACGGAGGAGTCTCTGTTGTTTGGATTGGGGAGAAGGCCGGTTAGGGTGAGTAGACGAGCCGTCTCGTCGAAGCTGAGACGCACTCCGAGCTGACGTGCGGCAGCCCGGACAACGCGGCGGCGCAGAGCGGGATCGAGCGCGCGCAGGCGGTCGATCTCGAGGGCGATGGAGTTGGATCCACCGGGAGCAGTGCTGACCCCACGCCCCCCCCCGCGGACCGGTCGGCCCGGCAGCAGCTGGGGCAGAATGCGGCCAAGCTCCGACTGCCAGCGCTCCTCATCCTCACGCGCCAGCTCGGCCAGGTTGGCTAGTGCCTGATCGATGGCAGGATTCTCGCCACGCAGGAGGGGCAGAATAGAATGGCGGACTCGGTTGCGAGTGAAAACCTGATCGGCGTTGGTGGAGTCCGTGCGCCAGCCCTGGTTGCGCGATTCAAGATAGGCGATGAGATCGGCGCGGCTGACAGCGAGTAGCGGGCGAATAATCTTGCCAGGGCGGGTTGCGTTGGGGACGAGGACTACCGGGTAGATTCCGCTCAGGCCCTCGGTCCATGCTCCGCGCAACAACTTCATCAGGACGGTCTCGGCCTGGTCGTCCAGGGTGTGCGCAGTGAACACGGAGTCGGCATGGCCCTGGGCGATAAGCTGCCCGAGGTGCTCGTAGCGAAGGTTGCGCGCAGCCTCCTCGACAGTCTCAGGCTGGCCGGCGTGGCGCACGCGGGCAACGCGGTCGGGGACGCTGGCGTGGCGGACGTGCAGCGGAACTTTAAGCCGCGCGCAGAGCGCCTCAACAAACGCGAGGTCGCCATCGGCTTCCTCTCCGCGCATGCCATGGTGGATATGGATCGCCGACAGACCCACGCCAAGAGCATTGCGCGGCAGGGCGTTAGCATCATGCAGCAGCAGCAGCAGCGCCACCGAATCCGCGCCTCCGGAAACGGCGGCGCAGACTCGGTCTCCAGGGCGGATGTGGCTGCGATCCAGTGTGGGCGCGGAGATTGCCATCGTGACTAATGGTACTGCGGTCGCCGCTTTGGCGGCGGTTGGCTGCATATTTGCGTCTCAAGTCGCCGGCTATCTTGTTATACTTCGTGGGCTATGCGAGTATTTGTGATTCTTCCGGCGGCTGGGATTGGGACAAGGATGTCCGTGGGCGGCGGTGCGAGTGGCGGTGCGTCCACTCCGAAGCAGTTTCTTACTATTGCAGGTGTGCCTGTGCTGGTGCATTGCCTGCGCGCATTCCTCGCGGTCGAGCGCGTAGCGGCCGTATACGTTGCCGTGCGCGGCACGGAGATGGAGCGCGTGCGCACGCAGTTGACGGAGTTCGGGCTGGATGGAAGGGTGCAAGTTGTGGAAGGAGGCGACCAGCGCCAGCAGTCGGTGAGCAATGCTCTGACCCTGCTCGTCACCGAAAACGGATGCAGCGAAGACGATGTGGTACTGGTACACGATGCGGCCCGTCCCTTGATCGATGCAGGTACCATCGAGCGCACGATCGATGCAGTCGCCGAGCATGGCGCGGCGATCGTCGGTCTACCGGCGGTGGATACTATCAAACAAGTGGAGCGCACGGCGCATGGCGCAATCGTGACCGCTACCATTCCTCGGGAGAGGATCGTACAGGCACAGACACCACAGGGAGCGCGTTGCGGGCTGCTGCGCCGGGTCTTCGCCGAGGCGACCGCAGACGAGTTCACGGGGACCGACGAATCCAGCTTGCTGGAGCGCGCAGGCATCGAAGTGTCTGTGGTGCCGGGATCGCCCAGGAATCTCAAGATCACGCAGCCGGGTGATCTGGAACTGGCCGAGTTCTACCTGCGAGCAGCCACCAGCGGGTCATCGGAGGGGGCGAATCGATGAGTATGCGCATCGGCTATGGGTTTGACTCACACGTATTCCGGGCAGGCATTCCGCTGATCATCGGCGGTCTGACCATCGATCACTCCGAGGGCCTTGCCGGCCACTCCGACGGCGACGTTCTGCTGCATGCCATCACCGACGCGATGCTGGGCGCGGTCTCGGCGGGCGACATTGGAACCTTCTTTCCGCCCAACGATCAACGCTGGAAGGGCGCTGCCTCCAGCGTCTTCCTTCAGACGGCGCTGGAAGAGGTTGCCACCGCGGGCTATCGCATCGTGAATGTCGATACCGTACTAATCATGGCGCAGCCCAAGATCGCGCCCATCGCCGGAGAGCTGCGTGAGCGGGTTGCCCAATTGCTGGGAATCAAGCCAGGCGAAGTGGGCATCAAGGCCAAGACGCCGGAAGGCCTCGGACTGGAACACACGGCCGTGGCGCATTGCACCGTGCTGCTGGAAAGTCTGCACGCGCCCGAAGCGCTGGCCGAGATGGTCGCGACCGCTGAGGTTGGTTCTGAGGAAGAAGTGAACGCCGTCGTCGAGGGGCTGATCGACGGGCGGCACGACGTCACCGCGCTGGGCCGCAAAGTGACGCCATTCGATACGGACGACCTGACGTAAAGGGTGGGCGTACGCAGGGAGAGTGAGTCAATGATTACGACGGTGCAGCAGCACATCCTGCAGCAGCAGCAGGAGATCAGCGAGGCGAGCGGGCGATTTAGCTGGCTGCTGAGCGGCATTACGCTGGCGACCAAGATGGTTGAGGCGAAGATTCGCACCGCAGGCCTGAACAATGTTCTGGGCGCGATCGGGCATACCAATGTACAGGGCGAGCAGCAGCAGAAGCTGGACGTGTATGCCAACCAGGCGCTGCTGCACTGCCTGGGCCTGCGCGATTCCGTCGCCGCGTTGGTCAGCGAAGAGGATGAAGAGCCGGTGACCTTCGACCGCTCGGTGGAGACGGGCAAGTACATCATCGTCTTCGATCCACTGGATGGTTCCTCCAACATTGATGTCAACGTGAATGTTGGCACGATCTTCAGCGTGCTGCGCAGGCTTCCGTCCGCGGACGGCGATCTGCAGGAATCCATCCTACAGCCGGGACATGCGCAGGTCGCGGCTGGATATGTGGTGTACGGGCCGTCGACGGTGCTGGTTTATACCACGGGGCACGGAGCGCATGGATTCACGCTGGATCCGACCATTGGGGCGTTTGTCCTGACCAGCGAGAACATGCGAATGCCCGAACAGGGAAGCTACTACAGCGTCAACGAGGCCAACACCGCGACCTGGCCGAACGAATACCAAGCGTATGTCGCCAAGCTGCGCTCGGGCGCGCTGGGCCGCCAGTACAGCTCGCGCTACATCGGCAGCCTAGTTGCGGACTTTCATCGCACGCTGCTGAAGGGCGGCATCTTCCTATATCCGCCGACCCAGGAGCAGCCGGGTGGCAAGCTGCGCCTGCTATATGAGGCGAATCCGCTGGCCTTCATCGCGGAACAGGCGGGCGGAAT
>Ga0181529_10006484_pt1 | contig 11889 bp, 13 predicted proteins | sample PEATcosm2014_Bin_36_FD_119763 | JGI IMG/M metagenome (GOLD analysis project Ga0181529, IMG submission 119763) | Peatland microbial communities from MTU Mesocosm Facility, Houghton, MI, USA - PEATcosm2014_Bin10_30_metaG | ecosystem: Environmental > Terrestrial > Soil > Wetlands > Peat | place... | reverse complement strand
GCCGCCAACATCCTGCTCGGCGAAGGCCGCGGCTTCGAGATCGCCCAGGGAAGGCTCGGACCCGGCCGCATCCACCACTGCATGCGCCTGATCGGGCTGGCCGAGCGCGCGCTCGAACGGATGTGCCGGCGCGCCCAGACGCGTGTCGCCTTCGGCCGCCCGGTCGCCGAGCAGACCGTCACCCAGGAACGCATCGCGCAAGCCCGCATCCTGATCGAACAGGCCCGCCTGCTGTGCCTGAAGGCGGCCGACACGATGGACAAACACGGCAACAAGGCCGCGCGCGCGGAAATCGCCATGATCAAGGTCGCCGCCCCGGCGATGGCGTGTCAGGTGCTGGACTGGGCGATCCAGGCCTTCGGCGGCGCCGGCGTCACCGACGACTACGGCCTGGCCTACGGCTATGCCCTCGCGCGCATGCTGCGGCTGGCGGACGGGCCGGACGAGGTCCACCGCAACCAGATCGCCCGGCTGGAACTGAAGCGCTACCAGGGCGCGGAAAGCCTGACTGGTGGCTCGGCCAGCGTGCTGCCCGCCGACCGCTCGCCAGGACTTCGCCGCCGGCCCGTTTGGGTCGCGTGAAACGAATCCGCCGCCCCGCTACACTCCCCGCCGTGAGAGGAAGGCCAAAACCATGAAAACCACATTCCACCTCGGCGACATCACCATCCACCGCATCGTGGAGCAGCAGACCGGGTTCCTCGCGGCGCGGGACTTCCTCCCCACCCTTAGTGCCGAGGCCCTGGCCGAGAACCGCGCCTGGCTCGCCCCGGAGGCGCTCGACGCGGAGGACCGCCTGATCCTGTGCTTCCAGAGCTACGTCGTCCGCACCCCGCACCACACCGTGCTGGTGGACAGCTGCATCGGCAACGACAAGGACCGCCCGACGCGGCCGACCTGGCACCGCAAGACCGACACCGCCTTCATCGACGGCCTGGCCGCGATCGGGCTCACCGTCGAGGACATCGACGTCGTCATGTGCACCCACCTGCACGCCGACCACGTCGGCTGGAACACGCGCCTGCAAGATGGCCGCTGGGTGCCCACCTTCCCGCGCGCCCGCTACCTGTTCTCGGCGCGCGAGCTCGCCCACTGGACCGCCGAGAACGCGAAGGCCCCGATCGCCGCCATGGTGGACAGCGTGCTGCCCATCGTCGCCGCCAACCGCGCCGATCTGATCACCAGCGACCACACGCTCGACGACCACGTGCGCCTGCTGCCCACCCCGGGCCACACGCCGGACCACTTCGCCGTGCGCCTCGGCCGCGACGGCGATAAGGCGGTGCTCGCGGGCGATCTCATCCACTCGCCGGTGCAGGCCCGCTATCCGGAGATGTCGATGTTCGCCGACAGCGACCCCACCCAGGCGGCCACCACCCGCCGCGCCTTCCTGGAACGCTACTGTGATACGCCCACGCTGTGCTGCACGGCCCACTTCCCGGCGCCCTCGGCCGGGCACATCAAGCGCTGGGGCACCGGGTTCCGCTGCGACGTCGCGGCGTAGCGGCGGGCGGTAGCCCCTCGCCTTGCGGGCAAAAAAGCGCGATGACTGATTTGCACTGAAGCGTGGGAGACAGGGGCATGTTTGCATTGGACGGCAAGGTCGCGATGGTGACGGGCTGCGACACCGGGCTCGGGCAGGGCATGGCGCTCGCGCTCGCCCGGGCGGGCTGCGACATCGCCGGCGTCAACGTGGTGCCGCCCGACGACACCGCCGTCCTGATCGCGGCGACCGGACGCCGCTTCTGCGACCTCCGCGCCGACCTCAGCAAGGCGGTCCCGGCCGATCTGGTCGCCCAGGCGGTCAAGGCCCTCGGCCGGCTCGACATCCTGGTCAACAACGCCGGCATCATCCGCCGCGCCGATGCGATCGATTTTTCCGAGCGCGACTGGGACGACGTGCTCAGCGTCAACCTCAAGGCCGTGTTCTTCATGGCCCAGGCGGCGGCGCGCCAGTTCATCGCGCAGAAAAGCCCGGGGCGGATCATCAACATCGCCTCGATGCTGTCGTTCCAGGGCGGCATCCGTGTGCCCTCCTACACCGCGGCCAAGAGCGGCGTGATGGGGCTGACCCGGCTGCTGGCCAACGAGTGGGCGAAGCACGGCATCACCGTCAACGCGATCGCGCCGGGCTATATGGACACCAACAACACCGCGGCCCTGCGCGCCGATCCCGCCCGCAGCGCCGAGATCCTCGGCCGCATTCCGGCGGGCCGGTGGGGGCTGCCGGCCGATCTCGGCGGACCGGTGGTGTTCCTGGCCTCCGAGGCCTCGTCCTATGTCACCGGTCACACGCTCGCCGTGGACGGTGGCTGGCTGGCCCGTTAGGCTGACCGCCCGCAACGCTAAGGAGAAAGCACCATGGCCACCATCAAGCGCCACGCCAGCGCGGTCTGGCTCGGCACCGGCATGGAGGGCAGCGGCACGCTGACCACCCAGAGCGCCACGCTGAAGGACACGCCCTATTCGTTCAAGATGCGCTTCGGCGACGACGCCGGCACCAACCCCGAGGAACTGATCGCCGCCGCGCACGCGGGCTGCTTCAGCATGGCGCTGGCCTTCCAGCTCAGCGGCGCCGGCCACCCGCCGGAAAGCATCCACACCGAGGCGCGCTTGAGCATGGAGCAGGAGGCCGGCGGCTGGAAGATCGCCGCGGTGCACCTGGTGCTGCGCGCCAAGGTGCCCGGCATCGACCGCGCGACGTTCGAGGACCTCGCCGGCAAGGCCAAGGCGGGCTGCCCGGTGTCGAAAGTGCTGAACGCCGCCATCACGCTGGACGCGACGCTGGAGTAGTTCCGTCAGCGGCAGCCGGCGAGGCGGATGTCGTAAACCGGGTGCTCGTAGATCGACAGCGACGGCTCGGTGAGCAGCATCCAGGCGTGAAAGGGCGCTATCCCGGGCCGCGCGTCGGTGATGTCCAGGAACGCCGCGGCGTCCGCCGCGGCGTCGGGCGGGCGCACCATGCAGGCGCGCGCCACCACGGTCAGCGAGCCGAAATGCAATTCCTCCCCCACCTTGCCGGAGAGCGGGGTTGCGCGGGCCGACACCTTGTCCAGGGCCATCAGGTTCACGATGGGCCGCGCTATCCAGGTATCCGGCGCCGGGCCGGGCGGCGGTGGGGCAGGCGCGGCGGGTGCCTGCGCCAGCGCGCCGGACGCGGGCACGGCGGGCAACAGGGCGGCGAGCAGAAAGGCGACCGCGGGCTTCATCCGCCGGCGGCGCGCTTCGGGCTGTGCAGCGCCCGCACCATGCCGGTCAGGATGTCGCGCATGGCCTGCTCGTCCACACCCATCAGCACCGCGTCCTCGAAGGCGTCCTGCATGACCTGGGCCAGTTCGGCGTGGTTGTCGGCCAGCGTTTTCAGCTTTTCGCGGCAGGAAACCGGCGCGCCATCGGGCTGCGGCCAGAGCGGCGGCGGCGCGATCACTTCGGCGCCTCCGCTGCCGGCGGCTTCGGAGCAGCGAGATTGCCGGCGCTGAAGATGAACTTGCCCAGCAACTGCTCGATACTGATGGAAGACTGGGTGATCGTCACCGTGCCGCCGGGGCCCAGCAACTTGGCGTCGCCACCCGGCTCCAGGGAGATGTACTTGCCGCCCAGCAGGCCGTCGCTGGTGATTTCGGCGCTGGAATCGCTCGGCAGGTGCACCGCGTTCTGCACGGTGAAGGTAACCTCGGCCTGGTAGGTCTGCGGGTTGACCGCGGCGCTCACCACGCTGCCCACCTTCACGCCGGCCACCCGCACGTCGGAGCCCACGGCCAGCCCGTCGATGCGGTCGAACTGGGCATGCAGGTCATAGCCGCTCACCGGCGTGCGGCCGCTGTTCGCCACCGCGTAGCCGAGGAAGCCGACGGCCACCACCAGCACCACGGCCCCGGTAACGGTTTCCGCCAGATTATGCTGCGCCATCGACTTCGGTCCGCCTCAGCTGCCTGGGGTCCAGGCTTCGTAATCGCCACTCGCCGCTGCCCGGTGGCCGCCGGCGTAGTCGTGACCCGCCGGGCGATAGCCTTGCGGCGTGCCGGTCAGGTTGGCGTGGTGCGGCTTTTCCCAGACGCGGCGAGGCTGAAGCGGCAACGGCTCGGCGGTGGTGTAGTGCAGCCAGGGGTGCCATTCGGGCGGCACGCGCGAGGCTTCGACGGGTCCGCGCCCATAGAGTACCCAGCGGCGGCGGCGCATGCCGGCACGCCCACGCCGCTCCTCGTAATAGACATTGCCCGTATCGTCGGTGCCGACGCGCTTGCCGTGCAGCCAGGTAAACAGCAGGGTGCCGATGTTCATGTCCTGGGATATAGGGCGAACGCTGCGATCGGTCCATGTCCTGCGAAACGAGACAGGATATCCACAGCATATCCACAGCATTTTGTGGCCCCGTGCCCGTCGGACCCCAAAATACGGCTTTCGGAGTCGCCCCGACCGGCCCTAACATCATCGTCATGAACACGAAAAAGCCCTGGCAGGGCGTGCGGATGCGCACCGTCTCCGCCGCTCCCGACCCCGATGCGCCGGTGCGTCCGGTAACCCTCCCGGTTGCCTGGGACGATCGCGCCGCCGCTGCCCTGGCGGCGCTGGTGCCGGGCAGCGGGCCGGTGTCGCTGGAAGCGGCGGCCGAGGCCTGGATCCGGCCGATCGCCGAGCGCGCCCGCCGTACCGGCACCGAGGAGCCGCTGAGCGCCGGCCTGCATGGCCTGCTGCTGTCCCGCCGCGGCGCGCCGACGGCGCCGGTCTGGCGCGGCGAGGCCGGCACCCCCAGTTTCGTTCTCAACCTGGCCGCTTTTTACGAATCGGGCAGCGGTTTCGACGTCGCGGGATTCAGCGCGGCCGTGGACGTCGCCACCCTGGCCCTGGCGCTGCACGCGCCGATGGACAAGCGGATCACCGTCGGCATGGCCGACCTGGCCGGCCTGCTGGCGGCGATGGGGCTGCCCTATGACGGCGCGCCCGCGCGGGCCGTGGCGGGGGCCCTCGCCGCCCTGTTGCGCGGCCGCGCCGATGCCGCCTCCGCGTCGTTGGCGGGACGGTTCGGCGTGCGCGCCGAGTCCGTGCGCCTCACCGCCGCGGTGCCGGAAGCGACCGCCATCCCCGGCCTGACCAAGGCCGCCCAGGCCGCCCTGCAAGCGGCCGCAGAAGCGGGCGGACTGCGCCATGTCGCCACCACCGCCATCACCGCCCCCGGCCTGGCCGAGGCGTTGCTGGGGGTGGAAACCGGCGGCATCGCGCCCGCTTTTTCGCCCATCGACGATGCCGGCGGGCTGACCCGCACCGCCCGGGCCGCCTTGATCGCCAGCGGCCTGACCGCCGAGGCAGCATTGGCCGCGGTGCTGGCCGGCGACACGCCGTTCCCCGTCGTCTCCCCGGCGGCGCAGGCGGCGATGCAGGCCGCGGTGGCGCCGTTCGTGCATGCCCTCGCCGCCCGCCCGGCCGTGGTGCCGGCGCCGGTGTCCCACCCCGCCCGGCGCGAACTGCCGGCGCGGCGCACCGGCTACACCCAGAAAGCCTCGGTCGGTGGCCACAAGCTGTTCCTGCGCACCGGCGAATACGCCGATGGCCAGCTCGGCGAGATTTTCGTCGGCCTGCACAAGGAGGGCGCCGCCTTCCGTGGCCTGATGGACAATTTCGCCATCGCCATCAGCCTGGGCCTGCAACACGGCGTGAAGCTGTCCGAGTTCGTCGAGGCCTTCACCTTCACCCGCTTCGGCCCCGCCGGCACGGTGGAGGGCGATCCCGCGGTGGAGCGTGCCACCAGCCTGCTCGACTACATGTTCCGCAACCTCGCCGTGAATTACCTGGGCAAGACCGACATCGCCCCGGCCGAGGAGGAGGAAATGGACACGGTCGGCAATGGCGCGCGCGACCGTGCGCCGCTGCTGCCGTTCGACCTGCCGCCGGAGGACGGCCCGCGGGTTCGCCGCCGCGCCCTGCGCGTGGTGGGAAAATAGAAGGAATACAACAGGATGTCCGGCAGGATTGAGAAGAAACTTCAGGAACTCGGGATCACCCTGCCCACCCCCGTGGCGCCGCTCGCCAACTACGTGCCGTTCGTGCGCACCGGCGACCTCGTGGTCGTCAGCGGCCAGGTGCCGGTGGTGGACGGCAAGATCGCGGTGGCGGGGAAAGTGGGCGACGGGCTGACCATCGAGCAGGGCCAGCACGCCGCACGGTTATGCTTCATAAATGTTCTGGTGCATCTCAAATCCGCCTGCGGCGGCGACCTCGACCGGGTGCAGCAGGTCGTGCGCCTGGGCGGCTTCATCGCCGCGCCGGCGAGTTTCACGCAGCATGCGCAGGTCATGAACGGCGCGTCCGATCTCGCCGTGGCGGTGTTCGGCGAGGCCGGGCGGCATGCCCGCGCCGCCGTCGGCGCGCCCTCGCTACCCCTGGATGCGGCGGTGGAAGTCGAGGGCCTGTTCCGCATTGCCTGATGGCGCCGCGCTCCTACCTTGAGGGGTATGCCGGACGGATCGCCTTCGCTGACGCTGACGCTGCACCAGGCCATCGGCGAAATTCCGGGCGCTGAGTGGGATGTCTGCGCGGGGGTGGGCAACCCATTCGTATCGCATGCCTTTCTGTCCGCGGTCGAGGACAGCGGCTCGGCCACCGCCCGGACAGGTTGGCTGCCGCAGCACGCGGTGCTGCGCGACGCCGAGGGGCGGGTGGCGGCGGTAGCGCCGATGTACGCCAAGGCTCATAGTTATGGCGAGTACGTATTCGACGGGGGCTGGGCGCAGGCCTTCGAGCGGGCGGGCGGGCGCTACTACCCGAAATTGCAGGTGGCCAGCCCGTTCAGCCCGGTGCCCGGCCCGCGCCTGCTGGTGCGCGGCGTGCCCAAGCGGGTTCTGGCGGGCGCGCTGGTGCGGGCTTGCGAGGATTTGGCCCTCTCTTCGGTGCACGCGACGTTCTGCACGGAGGACGATTTTCAGGTGTTCGGGCAGGCCGGCTGGCTGCAACGCCTGGGCACGCAGTTCCATTGGGAGAACGCGGGTTACGCCGACTTCGATGCCTTCCTGGCGGCGCTGAACGCGCGGAAGCGGAAAACCATCCGGCGCGAGCGGCGGGAGGCGCAGAACTGCGGCCTGGAATTCGTCACCCTGCGCGGCGGCGAGATCGGGCGCCACGAGTGGGACGCTTTCTACGCGTTCTATATGGCCACCTCGGACCGCAAGTGGGGATCGGCCTACCTGACCCGGCGATTCTTCACGCTGTTAGGGCAGCGGCTGGGCGATGCGGTGGTGCTGATGATGGCGCGCCGGTCGGGGGAATGGGTGGCCGGCGCGCTGAACCTGCTGGGGAGCGAGGCGCTGTACGGGCGCAACTGGGGTTGCCGGGGCGACTGGCCGTTCCTGCATTTCGAGCTTTGCTATTACCGCGCCATCGAGTTCGCCATTGCGGCGGGCCTGCCGCGGGTCGAGGCCGGGGCGCAGGGCGAGCACAAGATCCAGCGTGGCTATTTGCCGAAACCGACGTGGTCGGCGCACTGGATCGCGCATGCCGGACTGCGCCGGGCGGTGGCCGGGTTCCTGGAGGAGGAACGGGTGGAGAAGCAGGCGCAGATGGAGGAATTGGCCGCGTTTTCGCCGTTCCGGCGGGAGGGCGAGGCCGGGTAGGCCGCGCCATCACCAAGGCGAAAATCGATGCTGTCCAAGAGCGTGCGAGACTTTTTGGATGCGGACCCGCAGAAGTTGGCGGAGGCGCTGGCATTCCAGGACGTGCAGCACCATCGCCTCAACGAGGCCAAGCAGTTGTGGGCCTGGCTGCAATCGGTCGCGCTGCTGCAGACCGCGCTCATGGACTGGCCGGCGGCGCTGCACTGGCGGGTGGTGCTGGAGTTTTCCATTCTCCGGCTCGGCAAGCGGATCGATGCCGTGCTGGTCACTCCGGCAGGGCTGGTGGTGCTGGAATTCAAGGTCGGTTCCTCCGCGTTCGACGCGGCAGCAAAGCGGCAGGTCGAGGATTATGCCCTGGATTTGCAGGATTTTCATGCCGGTAGCCGGTGGCATCCGATCGTGCCGGTGCTGGTCGCGACCGACGGCAGGCCCGCCCCGCCCGTCTGGCCCCTGCCGCTGGGTTTCGGTGTCGCCGGCAGTGTGTTGGAGGCTTCGGCGGCCACGCTGGGGACGCTGCTGCGTGATCTGATGGGCGGGTTGGACGCGCCCGCGTTGCCGCTCGATGTGGCTGCGTGGGAGCTCGCTCGTTATGCGCCGGTGCCGTCGATCATCGATGCCGCGTGCACGCTGTATGATCGGCACGACGTGGCGGAGATCGCTTTTGCCAGTGCCGAAAAGAAGAATCTGTCCGATACCACCGGTGCCATCCTGGCGGCGATTCGCACGGCGAAGGAAAATTCCCGCAAGATCATCGTGTTCGTTACTGGTGTGCCGGGAGCGGGCAAGACGCTATGCGGACTGAACGCGGTGTTCGCGGTCGATCGGCGCGATGACGCCACCTACCTCACCGGCAACCCCACGCTGGTGCACGTCATGCGCGAGGCACTGGCGCGCGATGCCGCCAAGCGTGGACAGGTGCAAATCGGTAAGGCGCGGCAGAACATGGAGAAGGCCGTCCAGGCCTTGCCGGCGTTCCGCGACCATTACGTGCACACCGGCGACACGCCCTCCGAGCACGTCATCGTGGTGGATGAGGCGCAGCGTGCCTGGTCTGGCGCCTATGCCGTGCGCAAGAGCTCGGCACGCGCTGTCAAGTTGGCTGACTCCGAGGCCGGGCACCTGCTGGACGCCATGGCCCGGCATGCCGACTGGGCGGCGGTGGTGTGCCTGATCGGCGGCGGGCAGGAGATCCATGACGGCGAAGGCGGGGTGGCGGAGTGGGGCCGTGCCTTGGAGGCGCGGCCGGAGTGGTCAGTACAGGCCGCGCCCGAGGTGACCACCGCGACGGATACGCGGCAGCGGCTTCCGGTCTTGGCCGGGCTACGGCTTGACGCATTGCTGCATCTCGACGTGCCGGTCCGCAGCATTCGCAACCACTTTGTCGCTGACTGGGTGAATGCGGTACTGCAGGGAGACGGCGCGCAAGCGGCTGTAATCGCTCGCGAACACGGGTCGATGCCGTTCGCCCTGACGCGCGACCTGGCGGTGCTGCGGAATTACTTGCGCGCCGCCGCGCGAGGGCAGCGCCGGGCGGGGCTGGTGGCCAGCTCCGGGGCAAAGCGCCTGCGTGCCGATGGCATGGGGGCTGAACTACCGCACATGGACGCGGCCCTGGTGGCGCACTGGTTCCTGGATCGCTGGCCGGAAGACGTGCGGGCTTCGGATGCGCTGGAAGTTTTGGGAACCGAATTCTCCGTCCAGGGGCTGGAACTCGACCATGTCGGGCTGTGCTGGGGCGGCGACTTGGTGCGGGGGCCGCGCGGCTGGCAGCCGCGGGCTTTCGTCGGCACGAAATGGCAACGCGTGGCCGATCCGGAGCGGCGCTCCAACCGGCTGAACACCTATCGCGTGCTGCTGACGCGGGCGCGCTACGGGACGGTGATCTGGGTGCCGCGCGGAGAAGTTGGCGATCGGACCAGGCGCCCGGAAGAGTTCGACGCGGTGGCGGCGTTCCTGGCGAAGTGCGGGGTGAGCGAACTCGAAGCAGCGGCGGAACCGGCGCACGAACGGGAAGCGATGCTGTTCGGCTAGGCGCTGACGCCGGGCGGCCCGCGCTCGATGGCGATGGCCCGGATGGCGTGCTCAGTGGGCGAGCGACGTGGCCGGCAGCTTCGGCGGGCCTGCGGCCCCAGCGATGACCGACGACGGAACCCATTGGCCGGAGCGGGCAACAGGGCCTCGAAGATCAGGTCGCCGGTAGCGGTCACGCCGACCCGGCGAAACCCGGCCTGCGCGTACAGCCGCAACGCATGGGAATTGTCCGGGGTGACCAACAGCCGGACCCGGCGACAGGTCGGGATGCGGCGGAAACTGGCCATGATCCGCGCGAGCACGCGCCGCCCATAGCCACGACCCTGCTGGCGCCGCTCGAGGGCGAACCAGCCCAGCCACCAGCACGCCATGTCGCGCCGGTCGGGGTGCAGAACGTAAAACCCGATCATGGCGCGCGCCGCCTCGATGGCGAACATCGCATGCGCCGGACCGGCTCGGACCGCCGCAAGAACGTCGTCGAGCGGGTCGAAAAACTGCTCCATTTGCCCGGGATCGAGCTCAAGGGAGGTAATAACACCGAGATCGGCGCGGCCGACCCGGCGGTAACTCAGGGGCTCGGGGCCCCAATCGGGTAACATGATGACCTTCGTGCAGACAGAACAGGTGCCCAATAAGGGCGCTTACCGGCGGGGCCGGCCGTCCCGTCTCTTCAGACGCACGTCTGGGTGCAAACCAGACTGTTTCCTTCGCTCATGTCATTACGAGTAGGTTTCCCCGCCGCGTCGGACAACGCCCATCCGAGGATACCCGGTGCGCTCTCCCGACATGCTGAGTGGCCCGCCGGCGCCGATCTGCTAGAACCCGGCGGAAACGGCGAAGGCCCCTGAGCATGAGCGATCTCGTCACCACCCGGCCGGAGGACGTCGGCCTGGCCACGCCGGCGCTGGCCCGCATCGGGGGCTGGGCGCAGCGCCTGGTGGACGACGGCAAGCTGCCCGGGGCGATCACGCTGGTGGCGCGGCGCGGCCGCGTGGCGCATCTGCACGTGTGCGGCCAGGCCGACGTCGCGCGCGGGGTGCCGATGGCCGCCGACACCATCTTTCGCATCTATTCGATGACCAAGCCGCTGACCACCACAGCGATGATGATGCTGTACGAGGAAGGGCGGTTCCAGCTCGACGATCCGATTCGCCGGTTCCTGCCCTGCTTTGCCGACATGCGCGTCTATGCCGGCGGCAGCCGCGGCAAGATCGACAGCGTGCCGGCCGAGCGCGACATCACCTTCCGCGACCTGATGACGCATACCGCGGGCCTGACCTACGGCTTCATGGAGGCCCATCCGGTCGATGCGCTGTATCGGGCGCGCGGGGTCGATTTCCAGACCTCGGACGCCACGCTGGGCGAGGTGGTGGCGCGCGCCGCCGCCCTGCCGCTGATCGCCCAGCCCGGCCGCGCCTGGAACTACTCCATCGCCACCGACGTGCTCGGCCACCTGGTGGCGGTGATCTCGGGGCAGAGTTTCGAGCGCTTCCTGCAGGATCGGGTGCTGGGGCCGCTCGGCATGGCCGACACCGGGTTTCATGTGCCGGCGGAGAAGCTGCCGCGATTCGCCGCCAACTACACGACCGGAGCGGACGGCAGGCTGGTGCAGGTCGACGATCCGCGAAACAGCGTTTTCGGAGCGCCGCGCAAGATCGCCTCGGGCGGCGGCGGGCTGTGCTCGACCCTTGCCGATTACCTGCGGTTCTGCCGGATGATGCTGGGTGGGGGCGCGCTGGACGGCGTGCGGCTGCTCGGGCGCAAGACGGTGGAACTGATGACCAGCAACCACCTGGGCGGCGACATGGCCGACCTGGGGACGCCGCGCTTCTCCGAGTCGACCTATGCCGGCATTGGGTTCGGGCTGGGTTTCTCGGTGATGCTCGATCCGGCGAAGGCGCAAATCGTCGGCACGCCGGGGGAATATGCCTGGGGCGGGGCGGCGAGCACGGCGTTCTGGATCGATCCGGGCGAACAAATGATCGTCATCTTGTTGACGCAGCTCTCGCCGTCTTCGACCTGGCCGCTGCGGCGGGAATTGCGGGTATTGAGCTATGCGGCGGTGGTGGACTGAGGGCGGCGGGCGCCCCAATTGGCGGTTTTGGATCGCTAGCGATTGACATCGCGCCCTCTTTCTGCTGACCCTGCGCGCGCAATCGTATTTTGGCCAGACTTGCTGCGCCTCCGATCCCTCGGGTGCCTTCAAGACCTCCAAGGCCCGGTTGTCCGCGCCGCATGCTGTTGTGCGGCGCCT
>Ga0181529_10006481_pt1 | contig 11893 bp, 7 predicted proteins | sample PEATcosm2014_Bin_36_FD_119763 | JGI IMG/M metagenome (GOLD analysis project Ga0181529, IMG submission 119763) | Peatland microbial communities from MTU Mesocosm Facility, Houghton, MI, USA - PEATcosm2014_Bin10_30_metaG | ecosystem: Environmental > Terrestrial > Soil > Wetlands > Peat | place... | reverse complement strand
CTCGCGCTGACTTGGGCAGCGGATTCCTCAAAGGCCGCCTTCTCCTTCTGGCGGGACTCCGCGTCGCTCGACAGCAGCAGATTTTTCTCCGCCCGCTCCGCATGAGCCGCATCGATCTCTGCCTGCTTCAGGTGCGCGATGCCAAGGGTCTCCCTTTCATGCGCGATCCTCGATAGCTCCGCAACCTTGCCCAAGCTGAAGATTCCCAAGCAGCCAAGGGCTGCGGTGATTGCTCCCCCAAAAATGAATGCCGCGATGAGTCTCGTGCCGATCTTCATGTCGTAAAACCGATGCATGGTTATGACCCCTTTCGGAGCGATTTGCGCCTGCGCGCGCATCGCTCCCTCTTCACTCAAACTCATTTGCCCTCATTGCTCTCATTCGCGAACGGGCGGAAAGCAGGCGCACTGTCTGCGGGCCCATGTCGAAACTCACGGCTCCGCGCAAACGTCCAAGACATTCAATCGCCCCGATCCGGCCCGGTGCTTCCTGCGCGATCGCATTTCTTCCAGGCTTTGTTTCATTCATCCTGGCGAGCCGGGGGGCGGACGCGGTATTAGCTTGTCCCCGCCCTATCGGCTTCCCTGTGGAGCCATTTCAGAGCGCATGTTAATTTAGTTCGAAGAGTGAATGAAGTCCCCGTCGAATGAGAGTTAGTGTACGGCTGAAGCGTTTTATTCAAGCCCGTTCACTATCTGTGACGGTAGTGACTTCTTTATAAATAAGCGGCTCCCCGAAGCTTTAATGGAAAGACCCCGTGAAACCCGGTGGAACTGGCACTCAGCGCGATTCTGCTACACCTGCTTTTGCCCAATTCCCGGTGCGTTCTAAAACTGCCGGCTGTTGGCATCCTGGAAACTGCTAGGGAGTTTCATGGATTGTCAGTCTCCCCTTCCCTATTGATCCGGCCCTGAAGCAATTGAACGGAATGAAGGAAAAGCAACCACAGATCCTTCGACTCACCACCCCCAAAGTGAAAAACGTTTGGGGCCCCGTTCGCTCAGGATGACAGTCCTGACTTGATGCAAAACTTCAGGGCCGAATCAATAACCTTCGATTCTTTGGTAACTATCCTGGTGCCCGAAGCTTGGACCACGGCACTCTGCTCTCGCTTTGCGAGTCTGCTTCCGAACGCGCACGCCCACCTTTCGCTCCCGCGTCTGTCATTTGCAGGTGTGCTAGGCTGGACTCGCCCGGAGCAAGCCCATGCAAGCCGTTTCTGCCTCGCAAGCCGTCTGGCCCGCCATCGAGCGAACCTATCGTTGTTTGTTTCGCCCTTTCCAGTGGGCGGCGTTCCTGAAGTGCGCCGCCCTTGCCACCGTCACCGAAGGGGTGCTGGTCAGCTTCCGGTTTTCGGTCTCAACCGAACTTCCCTTCGACCTCCGTTCCATCGATCCCGCAACCCTTCTTGCCCCGGAGTTCGTCTCTTTTACCCTTCTGGCCGTTGCCGTCGCCATCTTTCTCTTCTTTCTATCCATCTACATAGTCATCCGCCTTCGCTTCGTCTTCTTCCACTGCCTGCTCCACGAAACCAGGGAGATTGGCCCGGCCTGGGACCTCTATCGGGTTCCGGCGATGCGTCTCTTCAAGGCCAGCCTGCTGGTCGGGCTGGTTCTCCTCCTCCTCGCCGCGCTGGCCGTCGGAGCCATCGTCCTGGCCGTAGTCGTCCTCTTTTCCTCCCCCACCGACGAAGGAAAGCTCGATCCCGGCAATTTCCTCATCCTCTTCTTTCCCTGCATGGGCATCGTCCTTGGCCTGTGCCTTGCCCTCGTAACTGCCGAAGTCGTTCTGCACGACTTCATCCTTCCGCACCTGGCGCTGGAAAACGCAACCGTCCGCGAAGCATGGGCCGCCGTGCGACTGCGCATCCGCACTCATCGCGACACCTTCCTCTCCTACTTCGTCCTTCGCCTGCTCTTGCCGTTTCTCGCGGTGGTGGTTCTGGTCATCGCCGGGTCGATTCTCTCCTGGATCGTCTTCGGCGTTCTTGGCATGTCCGCCGCCGGATTTAACGCCATGCTGGAAGACTTGACCGGCATCGGCGCATGCTTCCGCATTGCGCTCCAAGCCCTGTTCATCCTGCTCGGCCTGGCCGCCGGATCGCTGCTCGCGTTCGCTCTCGGCGGTCCGCTGGCGGTCTACACCCGCGGTTATGCCTTGCACTACTACGGCGGCCACTACAAGCCACTGGGGGACGTTCTTTCCCCACCGCCCACGCCGCAGCCCGCAGCCCCCGATGGCAAATCGGAGCTTGCCTGACTCTCTCCGAGGTCTGAACCCAGGAACCTTTCCGGCCCCTCCAGTGTCCAACTACACAGGGATCGCACAAAAACCGTGCGCCCACGGGAACGTGTACCCTGAAGGTTGGAGCTTATTGATGCGTTGTAGGATTTCTATTGCGGTTTTTTCGGTTGCGCTGCTCGGGAGCGCTCACTCTGCCCTGGCGCAAGCTGCGCCGGCCAAAGCCCAGGCGCCCCAGGGCGTCACGCACATCGCACTGCCGCCCGTGCCTAAGGCGCTGCTGCCCGAGGCTTTTGCCGGATGGGTCTCCCCGGATGCACCGAAAAAGGTGGCCGACGCTGCGGTGGCCGACGCCCCAAACGCCGCGGCCCTCAAGGAGTACGGCTTCGCCGACGCAGCCATCGCCACCTACAAGCGCAGCGGGGAAACGCTCAGCTTGCTGGCCTTGCGCTTCCACGACGCCAGCGGAGCTTACGGCGCCTATTCCTTCTATCGCCAGAACGGCTGGCCCAAGGAGCAGATCGGCGCCGGCGCCACCTCCAATCGCAACCGAGTGCTCTTCTGGCTCGGCAATACCGTGGTGGATGCTACCTTCTCCCGCATCGGCCCCATGTGCGGCTCCGAGTTGCGCGAATTGGCCGCCCAGTTGCCGCTCCCCGATGGAACCAGGGCCCTGGCGCCTCCCATCCTGGCCAACCTGCCCAAGGACAACCTCGACGGACAGACCACCCACTACGCGGTCGGCCCGGCGGGCTATGCCGGCGCCGGCGGCGTGCTGCCTCCCGAACTGGTCGGCTTCGATCTGGGCGCCGAAACGGTCACTGCCAACTACTCGCTGCGCTCCAACCAGGCCACGCTGACCATCGTCGACTACCCCACGCCGCAGTTGGCCGCCTTGCAGGAAGCCAAAATTCGCGCTTACATCCAGGCCGGAAGCCAAGCTCAGCCCGCTTGGCCCAAACCGCTCCAGGACTCCGATCGGGTCTCCATCGAGGTGCGCCGCAGCGGCCCCCTGGTTGCCGTGGTCAGCGGCGACGCCATTCCCGAGGAAAGCCACAAATTGCTGGCTACCGTGCATTACGAGGCCGACATCGTCTCGATCCCCCAGCCAACCGACTCGGAAGTGAAGAAGACCGCGCAGCTGCTTTTGGGCATCGCCATGCTGGTGATCATCGGGGCCAGCGCGGCGATCCTGCTGGGCTTTTTCCTGGGCGGCTTCAGGGCTCTTTACCGCATCGCCCGCGGCAAACCGGCTTCCTCGGTCTACGAAGAGGAGTTCATCAGTCTCAATTTGCGGGATTGAAGACAGCCGGAAAGCGGGGGAATCGAGGGCCCGCATCAGAAGGGTTAACCGGCGGGAAAAACCTGTGAAAAAGAGGGAAGAAGCCCCATAAAACACCCCTGAAAAACGGTTTCCCCAGATCGGAAAAAGGCAAAGACACGGCGAAGACCTAACCCTGTTTTTCCCGGCGGTTATTTTCTAACTTGTTGAATCGCAATTGGTTATTTCCGCCGCGATTTCTGCTTGACACTCCCTTCCCCCGCCCCTAGTATGCAGCCAGAAAGTTCTGATGGTTTTGCCTCCGTTGGAACTATTCTCCCTGAGGAAGGAGCTGCCCTGTTGCCGGGCGGCTCTTTCCGTTTTTGTGCCTTCAGCCTTCGGTATCGTCCCCCTCCGAAACCGTTTCAGTCCACTGCTCTCCGCAGGCCTCGCAAAGCCAGGAATTGAACGGCTCGACGCTTTCCAGCGTCGGGTCCTCGGCGCCGCACTTCGGGCACACCGGCGCCTCGAACTCCGGAACTTCCATCGCCGAATGCTCCACGATCTCCTGCGGAATGGGCCCGGCGGCAACCGCACGCGCCGCTTCCAGCCGATCCGCAGCGACCAGCACTCGTGGACTGCGCAGGTGAAGGTGAGATATGGCTCCGGGCCCCTCGATCCAGCTCTCGATTCCCGCCAGCCTCAGCGCCTCCCGAAGCTGCCAGGCCTGGGTCTGGTCCTCGCAGTCGCACAGCGGAGTCTTCCATGTGTACTCGGGAGGCAGATCGCTCTCCTCCCTGGCTTCCTGGCCATGGGGCAGATCGACGCCCGGCTCCCAATCCCGGACCACGGGTGGCCGAATTGGCTCCCTGGGCGCCTCGCTGGCCACGCGCGGCTCTTTCAGGCCGCGTTTCCGCATCTCGTTGCCCAGAACCTCCCGCGCCAGATCGGTCAGGTCCGCGGAATCGGCCGCCAATTCGAGCAGCTCTTCGTCCCACATCTGGCTGTAAGTCTCGGTGAGCCTCTGCCAATCCACTTGCGAGTCGTTCATCATGGCAAGAAGTATAATTGCCGCCCACCCCGCTGCCCTCTGCCGGAACAAAGCCGGGCTGCGCCAGGAAGCTCCGCGCCCCATCCATGGCGCAACTTCATCGCGCCATGGGTGGGAAACCGATACGCTCAGCCAGCCCGTTAATGGGAAGCACCGTGCGCACCACCCCAGTTTTCTGCAACGCTCAAAACCACGCCAGCCTTCCATTTCCACCCCGCACAGCAAACCGCTGCTCTACACTGGAAGGCAATCATGCGCCGCCTCCTCTGTGTTCTCGCCAGTGCCGCCCTTGCCGTAACCGCCGCCGCCCAGCAACCCGCCGCGAAGGTCCCTGCCGCCGAGGCGCGCGCCGCCAGCGCCTACCAAGCAGCCGTCCACAACGGCCCACTGGCCCTGCGTGCGTTTCTGGCAGATTTTCCCAAGGGCGCAGACCTGCACGTCCATCTTTCCGGCGCGGTGTATGCGGAGAGCTTCATCCGCGCGGCCGGCGAGGACGGCCTCTGCGTGGACCCCGCGGCCCTGAGCTTCGCCAAGCCGCCCTGCGCGGCGCCTCTGGTCCCGGCGGAGCAGGTTCCCGCCAACCAGGATCTCTACGACCGGCTGATCAACTCCTTTTCCATGCGCAGCTTTGTGCCCACTCCGGGTTTCAGCGGCCACGACCAGTTTTTTGCCACCTTCGGCAAATTCGGCGGCCTCAAGAAGAGCCATAACGGCGAGTGGGTAGACGAAGCGGCCAGCCGCGCCGCGGCCCAGAATCAGCAGTATCTCGAATTGATGCAGACGCCGCCTTTCGGCCACGCCGCCCAGATCGCCCGCCAGATCGGCTTCGATGCGGACTTTGCCAAATTCCGCCAGGCGCTGCTCGACAAGGGATTGCGCGACGAAGTAGCCGCCGATCGCGAGGACGTGCGCACCGCCGAGGCCCAGCGCCAAAAGATCGAGCACTGCGGCAGCGCGCAGGCCGCACCCGCCTGCCAGGTGGAGACCCGCTACATCTACCAGGTGCTGCGCGGCGCCCCGCCGGAGCAGGTCTTTGCTCAGACGCTGCTGGGCTTTGAGACCGTGCGGGCCACCATGGACGCCCGCGAACCCGGCTTCGTGGGCATCAACTTCGTCCAGCCCGAGGACGGCTTCCTCTCCATGCGCGATTACACCTTGCAGATGAAGATGCTCGATTACCTCCACGGCGTTTATCCCCAGGTGCGCATCAGCCTGCACGCCGGCGAACTGGCGCCCGGCCTGGTGCCGCCCGAGGGGCTTCGCTTCCATATCCGCCAAGCCGTCGAGCTGGGCCACGCCGAGCGCATCGGCCACGGCGTCGATGTCATGTTCGAGGACAACGCGCCGGCCCTGATGAAGGAGCTGGCCGACAAGCACGTGATGATCGAGGTCAACCTCAGCTCCAACGAGGGCATTCTGGGCGTGAAGGGCGCTGAGCACCCCTTTCCGCTGTACCGTGCCGCCCATGTGCCGGTGGCGCTCTCCACCGACGACGAGGGCGTGAGCCGCATCGACATCACCCGCGAATACGTCCGCGCCGCGCTCGACTACCACCTCGGCTACCGCGACCTCAAGGAGCTGGCGCGCACCGGCCTGGAACATAGCTTCCTGCCGGGGCAAAGCTTGTGGGCCAAAGAGGATGTCTTTGCGGCTCCCGCCGCCGCCTGCAAGGGGGAGACCCTGGGCGGCGACAAACCGGCCGCTACCTGCCAGGCGTTTCTCGCCAACAGCGAAAAAGCCGCCGCCCAGTGGGAACTGGAACGCCGCTTCCGCGCCTTCGAGGCGAAGCAATGAGGACGAGGGAGCGATCTGCAAGCGCCTCACAGCAAAGGGCCGCTCCCATCGGGAAGCGGCCCTTTTTGCCAGGAGGCTGCGCTATCTACCGGATTTTGAAACTATAGGCAACGCCGAAGGAAAGAATCGGGTAAACCTTCAACGGGTTCAGGTCGTTCCGCCACGTGGCAAGCTGCGTATTCTTGTTGGTCTGCACTTCAATCGCAATTGGGTTCGTGGTGCTGGCAAGATTGGCGCATTGCGTCTGAGCCTTGTCAAGGCAGGCCCAGCCGGTCAGGTTCATCGCCAGAGAAGGCGTCCCGGTAAAGGCAGCGCCCAACTCGAACGGGAAAGACCAGTGGCCGCCCATGCGGGGAACGATGTTGCCCCAGCCGGTGGTCATGGTGAAGGCCTGTTTGTTGGTGTTCAGGCCCAGGCTTGCGGTCGCGGTGATGGGGGTCGCGCCGGTGCCGGTATTCGCGGATGCCGAGTAGAAGGTCTGATTGTTGAGCTTGAAGCTGGTTCCCCCGGCCATGACCGCGTTGGCAGCGATCTGGTTTTGGTTATAGAACATCAGGCCGGGACTGAAGCGCAGGCCGTGATTCGGGAAGGGATAAACGTCCACCGAGGCGCCCGCCGTCGCCATGTTGACTTTGCCGGTCAAGTTGAAGCCGTTGGTGGAGATATTGTTCACCGTGTAATTGAAGAAGTTGCCGGTGCCGCGCACATTCAGATAGCGGTTCACGTTCGTCGCCGCCTGCATGTTGACGCCCATGGCCGAAACTCCGCCGCTGACCGCCAGCCGCGAAAGCGGCTTGATCGGCCGCGCTACCTTCTTGGGATAGATTTGGGTGGGGAGTGTTCTATTTGTCTGAGCCGGAGCAGGGACTTGCAAGTCTGCCTGGCTAGGGGAATAGGTGGTGGTTTGCGCCATCGACGCCAAGGGCATGGCCAGCAAAGCGACAGACAGAGAGAGAGCAGGCAATCTCACGAAGTTACCTCCAGGCAGATAAAAACTCGTCCCCGGTGACGGTCGAGGATTCCGCACACACCGGTAGCGCAGTCCCACAGCCCACTAACGGCGCTTTGCCCTGCGGCGTTCACGCCTTGCAGGCGTTTCCCGTAACGTTACCACGTTCTGGCAGCATTGTGGTTGATTTGGCGCCGCAGCGATGAGAAATCTCCTTCCCTGTGAACCCGCATCGTCAATTCGGGAGGTTCCATCCCTCCAAATGCGCACTCGCCGCGATTCGGTCACATTCTGCGCAGAACGGGATGGCTCGAATTGTATATCCGGCCGGCACGACATCCGGCCAGATGCCTTAATCTGACCCCATGACCAAGCTGGACCGGGAAATGGGCAGAACCGCCGGGCTGCGCCTCCGGTTGCTCGAGTGGTACACCCACAATCGGCGCGACCTGCCCTGGCGTCAAAACACGAACCCCTACGCCATCTGGGTCTCCGAGATCATGCTCCAGCAAACGCGGGTCGCCGTGGTCGTGGAGCGCTACCAGGCTTTCATGGCCCGCTTTCCCACCTTGGTCTCGCTGGCCCAGGCGCCGGAGCAGGAGGTGCTCGCCCTGTGGAGCGGCCTGGGCTATTATCGCCGCGCCCGCATGTTGCACCAGGCTGCCCGGCTGGTTGCCGAATCCTGCTGCGGCGAACTGCCAACCGCCTCGGGAGAGCTGCGCAAGCTGCCCGGCATCGGCGCCTACACAGCCGCAGCCATCTCCAGCATTGCCCATGACGAGGCGGTTGCCGTGGTGGACGGTAATGTCGAGCGCGTCTTGTGCCGGCTGGCTGGCTGGGAAGCGGGCAAAGCCGGGGGCGCCGCATTTCGCCGCAAAATCGAGAAACTGGCCGCGAAGCTGGTCGATCCCCGGCGGCCCGGAGATTTCAACCAAGCCATGATGGAGTTGGGGGCGACCGTCTGTCTGCCCCGCAACCCCCAATGCCTGGTTTGCCCCTTGGCCGCCGATTGCGTCACCCAAGGCGAACACAAGACCCTGCCCCGGCCTCCGATGCAGAGCCGCGAGGTGGGCCACGGGCTCTCGGTCCGCATCGGCCGCGAGCCTGGAGAGGCTAACCAGGAAGTGCTGCTGGAGCAGCGGCCCGCTTCGCTCACTGTCATGCCCGGCCTGTGGGAGTTGCCCGCCCTGCGCGATCCCAGCGTGCCCGAAGCAGACCTGCGCATGACCGTCCGCCACGCCATCATGCAAGTCAATTACTACGTGCGCATCCGCACCGTCTTGGAGGACGATATCGAGGCCCTGACCGTCCCCGGCGGCGAGCGGCGCTGGATTCCGCTCAGCCAGGCCGCCGGAATGGCGCTCACCGGCCTCACCCGCAAGGTCCTCTCCCGCGCCCGCCTGCTGCCTGGCCCGCCGCGGCATGACATTGCTCCACCGCCGCGGAAAGACGTACTCTGAAGAGTCCTCGCCGTATTGTTTTCAGCGCTTCATTCGATGAACCCCACCGACAACAGGGAGATTCCATGCATTGCAAGCAAACGCTTTTCATTGCGGCCTGCGGACTGATGGCCGCAACTGCCGTCCTTGCCCAGCAGCCCGCTGCCACGATTCCCGAGATCTCCGGTTTGCCGCCCGCCGCACGCGCCGCCGCCGCTTCCGTCGATTCCGAGAAGATTCGCGCCCACGTGCGCTTCCTCTCGCTCGACCTGCTCGAAGGACGCGGCCCCGGCAAGCGCGGCGGCGAATTGGCCGCCGAGTACATTGCCACCCAGTTCGCCCTGGACGGCCTTGAGCCGGCGGGCGACAACGGCACCTACTTCCAGCACGTTCCTCTCTTCGCCGTGCACACCATCGAGGACAAGACGAAGTTCTCTCTGGTTCCCGCCACTGGACAGCCGGTCGATCTGGCTTACGGCACTGAGATCGTCTCCAAGGACCAGACCGGCCAGCCCACGGCCGATTTCGATGCGCCCATCGTCTATGTCGGCTACGGCATCGACGCCCCCGAATACAACTGGAACGACTATGCCGGAGCGAACGGCAAGGAAATCGACCTGAAGGGCAAGATCGCGCTGATTATCGTCAACGAGCCGCCTTCGAACGACGAGAAGTTCTTCAAGGGTCCGGCACTCACCTACTACGGCCGCTGGACCTACAAATACGAAGAAGCCGCGCGCCGCGGAGCCGTGGGTGTGCTCCTTATCCATCGCACCGATCTGGCCGCCTACGGCTGGGAAGTCGTCCGCAACTCCCAGGCCATCGAGAAGAGCTATCTCCAGGGCGACTCGTCGAACGCCTTGCGCGCCGCCGCCTGGATTCAGCATCCCGCGGCCCAGCGGCTCTTTAACCTGGCCGGCCTGGGCGACCTCGACAAAGCCATCGAAGCCGCCGGCAAGCCGGGCGCATTCCATGCGGTTGAACTCCCCATCCGGCTCAAAGCCCACATCGAGAGCCGCGTGCGCCGCTACGAAAGCTCGAACGTCGTGGGCCGCGTCCCCGGCGCGAGTTCCGCGCATCAAGCCGTCCTCTACACCGCCCACTACGACCATCTCGGCATCGATCCCGACGCCACAGGCGACGGCATCTACAACGGCGCAGCCGACAACGGCACCGGCTGCGGCATCCTGCTGGAACTGGCCCGCGCCTACGCCCAGTCCGCCGTGCGCCCGCCCCACGCCGTCTACTTTGCCTCGGTCACCGCCGAAGAGCAGGGACTGCTTGGCTCGCAGTATCTCGGCCTGTATCCGCCCGTTCCCGCCGGCCAGATCTCCCTGGACATCAACTACGACATGCTGCTGCCCATCGGTATCCCCACTGCGGCCACCCTGGGCTGGGCCGATCAGCTCGACTTCTGGCCCAGCATTCAAACCGCCGCCCAGGCGTTTCACCTGACTCTCTCGCCCGATCCCGTTCCCTCGGCCGGGCTCGCCTACCGCTCCGACCATTTCTCGCTGTCCCGCGTGGGCATCCCCGCCTTCTCCATCGATCAGGGCATCCTCTTCGAGGGGCACACCGCCGAATGGGGCAAGGAACAAGCCCTGGACTACGTCAGCCACCACTATCACCAGCCCTCCGACGAATACCGCGCGGACTGGGACTTCCGCGGCAACGCCAAGCTGGCCCGCTTCGGCTTTGTTCTTGGCTGGCTGGCCAGCGCCCAAGCCAAGCCCGTCGAGTGGCTGCCCGGCAACGAGTTCGAGGCCGCCCGCAAAGCCAGCCGCGCCAGGTAGCGCGCCCGGCCTCTCACCTGGGCGCGGCGTTTTTGTTACCGCGGCGCCCAGAAATCGCTCAGGGGCGAAGCCCCGGCCAGGCAAAGCTCCAGCCCTGAACCCTGCGGCGCTTCCGAGGACGAATCGGGTGGCGGGTCGTTACTGGACCAGCTTGAACGCTGCAAATTCCGCCAATCTGAAGCGCGTTCTGCGAAAGAGACACCCCCGATCTCAATCCGTCTGCTCTTGCGGTGTTCGGCACCCATCTTCTCTTAAGAGCCGACGGGGAGATTCTGTTCAACGACCCACGCGCGCATGCTCGCGTAACCCTTCCGACCGCCGCGATTTGAATTCTCTACAGATCGGAACCGGTTCTATACTAGGTATCACCATCGTGGAAAGCGTGTGTACACCGACGAATCCGTCACCGAGCGAATACTCACTCTGGTTCAAGTTCCGCTTGGCAGCGGCCGTGATTCTGCTCTTGCCGGCAATCTGGTTCAGTTGGAAGACTGTTGATGCTCTGGCCGCGCGCCGCCTCATCCGCATCGACCTGGCCGAGATCACACACGCGCGCTACGGCATTCTGAGCGCCGACCAATGGCGCGGCATCATCGGTCCAATACTGAACGCCCAAGTCGATAAGCTCGACCTCAAGGGACAAAGCAAGAGTCTCCGGCCCATGGTCGAACGGTCGCTGTACGACCTGCTCGACCACATCAAGACGCAGATGACATCGACCAACGCCAAGGGAACGGGCATGCCCGGCATGGGCAACCCGATGATCGTCAACATGATCATCGGGTCCCTGCGTCCGCATGTGCCGGAGTACACGGACGTAGTGATGGCGGAACTGGCCAAGCAGGAAACGCAAAAGGGCTTCAAGGACTCCGTCCGCGGCGTCCTTGCCGATGCGGTCAAGAACACCTTCGGCGTCACGGACATGAACACCTACAACGGAATCCTGAAGCGATATGGGTGTGCCCAGACAAGCACTGGCAGCGCTGCTTGCGAGGAGATCCTCGGCAAAAAGATCGCGGAAGCCGACAGGCAGACGACTCGCTACTTTCTCACCGTGCTGGCATCGGCGGCGCTGGGGTTCATCCTGCTGATGGCCGGCAAGCGGACGCTCTCGCGTGCCGCCGTTGCGGTGCTGATGTTGTTCTGCATTGCAATGCTGGCCGGCGGCGTGCTCAGCCCCATGCTGGAGGTGGAAGTCCGGGTCACGAAGCTGGACGCAACCCTGCTCGGCACGCCCATCGAGTTCCGCGACCAATCGCTTTATTACCGCAGCAAGACCGTACTTGAAGTGTGTCAGACCCTGATTGAGATGGGCCGCCCGGAGATGACCGTTGTTGCCGTGCTGGTGATCCTGTTCAGCGTAGT
>Ga0181529_10006479_pt1 | contig 11894 bp, 9 predicted proteins | sample PEATcosm2014_Bin_36_FD_119763 | JGI IMG/M metagenome (GOLD analysis project Ga0181529, IMG submission 119763) | Peatland microbial communities from MTU Mesocosm Facility, Houghton, MI, USA - PEATcosm2014_Bin10_30_metaG | ecosystem: Environmental > Terrestrial > Soil > Wetlands > Peat | place... | reverse complement strand
TAAAAGGGGCTTCGACGGTATCACCATCGCCGACATAGGCAAGGCCGCCGGCATTTCGGTCGGGACGTTTTATCATTACTTCACGACGAAGCACGACATCCTCGCGGAGATCTTTCACCGGGCGGATGTCTACTTCTCGACGGTGGTCGCCCGGGACCTCCGTGGGAGCGACGATTCCGCCGCGGGGAAGATCCTCTCCTTTTTCGACAGCTACGCGGAATTCAACCTCGGCACGGGCATCAAGACGATGCAGCAGCTCTACACGCCGAAGACCAAAATCTTCGTCCAGAAGGGCCGGCCGATGCAGGCCGTGCTCAAGGCTTTGATCGCCGAAGGACAAGCCAGCGGCGAGCTGAGGGAGGACGCGAGCCCCGATGCCCTGGTCACGTTCCTCTTCACCTTCGCCCGAGGCATCGTGTACGAGTGGTGCCTCCACGACGGCAAATACAACCTGAAGAAATATACGCGCGAATATATGGAAAAATTAATTAGCACGATAATGACCGAGTAATTCCGATTTTCCTTCCCTCGAATTAATTTGACAAGCCAGAAATTCCCTCCTATCATCGAGCTCGTTCACTGAATCGGTTCGGTGAACGCGTTTAAGACTCTATCGGATCGGACCCGCCTCAGTTGGTCTGCGGGGCACGGGGGCCGGGAAGCGTCTTCTCGAAGAAGGAGGATGGGCATGGCAGTATCCACGAGCGACGAACTGCGGGAACTTAAAACGGTGCGCACAATTATCCTATGCGCGCTCGTCATCCTGCTGGAGGGCTTCGACCTCCAGGCGGCCGGCGTATCTGCGCCACGGTTGGCGCCTGCGTTCCATCTGCTGCCGGCCCAGGTCGGGCTTTTCATCAGCGCGAGCGCCGTGGGCGTGTTCCTCGCGGCCATCCTCGGCGGGATCCTGGCCGACCGCTTCGGGCGCAAGCCGATCATAGTCATCGGCGTGAGCCTCTTCGGCCTGTTTTCCCTCTCGATGCTCCTCACGACGAATCTCGTCACGCTCATCCTCGCCAGGTTCTTCACCGGCCTGGGCCTGGGCCTCGCGATGCCCTCGGTCATCGCCCTCGCGAGCGACCACAGCCCCGTCGAGATGAAGAAGCGGGCGGTCGGCTTCATCTATTGCGCCATCCCCATCGGCGGCGCGCTCACGAGCGTCGTGATGACGATCGGCGCCTTCGGCAACAGCTGGAGACCGCTCTACCTCATCGGCGGCCTCGCGCCCATCGTCGTGGCCCCGCTCTTGGCCGGACTCCTGCCCAAGGAGGCCAAACCCGCCCCCAAGGCCAAGTCCGGGCAGCCCGGCACGAGCGCTTTGGCAGGCCTCTTCGGCAAGGACAACGCCTCGACCACAGTGTTCATCTGGCTCGCCACCTTCGGCACTCTCCTCATCATGTACCTGCTCTTGGGCTGGATGCCTTCGCTCCTCGGGGCCATGGGCCTCTCGAAGCAGGACGCCCAGTATGTCCAGATGATCTACAACCTCGGCTCCTCTATCGGCGCCGCATTGGCGGGCTACCTCCTGGACAAGAAGCTGCTCTATACGACCCCCTCGGTGGCCTACCTCCTGCTGGCCATCGTGCTCGGCATCTTCGGCATGGCCGCCTTCGACTTCCGCGCCGCCATCGCCCTGGGCTTCGGCGTCGGCCTGGGAGTCACCACCGCCCAGGCGATCCTGTACGCCTTCGCCCCGCTCTGCTACGGCCCGTCGATCAGGAACACCGGCGTAGGCGCCACGGTGGCCGCAGGCCGCCTCGGCACTATCGTCGGCCCGCTCCTCGCGGGGATCCTGCTCGGCAGCGGAAGGTCGGCGGCCGACGTCCTCCTCGTCCTCATCCCGATAACCCTGTTAGCCGGCCTCATGTGCCTGCTCGTCGTGCGCTCGATCAAGCGCGGCGAGCTCCGGGCCAAGGCAGCCTAGTGCACCACGCCTCCTGAGGGAGGGACGGCGCGAGGGGGATGAGCTCCTCGCGCCGAGCATCGACGAAAGCCAAGGAGCGTTTCAATGGAGCGGGGCGACACGAATAGTCAGAAGGCGGGCGCCGGGGGCGCCGCCAAGCTCAAGTACTGGGTCGGCGAGGGTTGGAGGGAATCGAAGACCGAGAAGTATATGAATTGCTACGACCCCTCGACGGGCGAGGTGATAGCCCTCGCGCCGCAGTGCACGCCCGGCGAGGTCGAGTCGGCCATCGCGGCCGCCCAGGCCGCGTTCCCGGCCTGGTCCTCCACGCCGGCGAGCAAGCGGGCCCAGGTCCTGTTCAGGCTCAAGGCCTTGCTGGATCGCCACTTGGACGAGCTGACTCTGCTCTGCGCCCGCGAGAACGGCAAGGTCCTCGACGAGGCGATGGGCGACGTGCTCAAGGTGACCGAGGTCGTCGAGTTCGCCTGCGGCATACCTCAGCTCCTCAAGGGCCCAGCCCTCATGAACTGCACGACCGGATACGACACCGTCCAGTTCTTCGAGCCCCTCGGGGTTTTCGCGGGCATCGCTCCCTGGAACTTTCCAGCCATGATCCCGATGGGCTGGATGGCCCCGCTCTGCCTCGCCACCGGCAACACCATGGTGCTCAAGGCGGCGAGCTTCGTGCCCCAGACCTCCATGCGCATCATGGAACTCTGGGCCGAGGCGGGGCTGCCCCCGGGCGTCCTCAACATCGTCACCTGCTCGAGGAACGAGGCCGAGATACTCCTCCGCCACCCTGACGTGAAGGGAGTCTCCTTCGTCGGCTCGACCTCGGTCGGCAGGCACATCTATTCCACCGCCGCCGCGAACGGCAAGCGAGTCCAGGCTCTCACCGAGGCCAAGAACCACGCGCTCGTGCTCAGGGACGCGGCGATCGAGAGGACGGCAAGCGGCATCATGAACTCGGCCTGCGGCTGCGCGGGCGAGCGCTGCATGGCCCTCCCCACCGTGGTCGTCGAGGAGGCGATAGCCGACAGGCTCGTCGCCGCGCTCGCGGACAAGATGTCCAAGCTGGTGGTCGGGCCCGCCTACGATAAGGCCAGCCAGATGGGGCCGCTCGTCAACGCCGAGCACCGGCAATCGGTCGTGGATTGGATCCAGAAGGGGATCGACGAGGGCGCGAAGCTCGTCGTCGACGGCCGCGGGAAGAAGGTCCCGGGCTACGAGAATGGCTTCTATCTCGGCCCGACCCTCTTCGACCACGTAAAACCTGGCATGAGCGTCGGGGACAAGGAGATATTCGGGCCCGTCCTCTGCATCAAGCGCGTCAAGAGCTTCGAGGAAGGTCTCGAGCTCATGAACGCGAACGAGTTCGCGAACGGCTCGGCGATCTATACGCAGAGCGGCTACTTCGCACGGGAATTCGCGAGGCGGACCCACGGAGGCATGGTCGGCGTCAACGTCGGCATCCCCGTGCCCCTCGGCGTCTTCGGCTTCACGGGCCACAAGAACTCCTTCTTCGGCGACCTCCACGCGATGGGGACCGACGGGATCCGCTTCTTCACCGAACAGAAGAGCGTGACCTCGCACTGGTTATCCGAGGAGGAGGCTCGCGACGCGAAGGTGCAGAATAGCTGGGATGGCATGATCAGCTACCCCGACGCCCCGCCCGCCAAGCGGGTCGAATAGGAGGTCACAGAATGGCCAACGTCAAAGAGAGACTCGCCCAGATCGTCGGCAAGGAAAACGTTTCGGACGAGGCTTCCGCCATCGAGCGCTACGCCAAGGACGAGAGCTTCGCCGCCCCGATGCCGCCGTGCTGCGTCGTCAAGGCCTCGAGCGCCGATCAAGTCGAGAGGATCGTCAAGCTCGCCAACGAAACCAAGACGACCCTCGTGCCGGTCAGCTCATCGGGGCCCCACTGCAAGGGCGACACGATCCCCTCGGTCCCGGGCTCGGTCATAGTCGATCTCTCGGGCATGAAGCGCATCCTCAACGTCAACCGACAGCAGCGGATGGCGGTCGTGGAGCCGGGAGTCACCTACGGCGAGCTCCAGGAGGCCCTGGCCGCGCAGGGGATGGAGATTTCGCTTCCCCTCGCGCCTAGGGCCGGAAAGTCGGTCCTGGCCAGCGTCCTCGACATGGAGCCGAGGCTTAACGCCCTCCATCAGTGGAATTTCATCGATCCGCTGCGCTGCACCGAGGTGGTGTGGGGCGACGGCAACAGGATGTCCACTGGCGACTCCGGCCTCGCCCCACTTGACCTGGCCAAGCAGTGGAAGGCCGAGAAGTGGCAGGTCAGCGGCACCGGCCCGATGATGCTCGATTTCTACCGGCTCCTCACCGGCTCGCAGGGCACGATGGGCATCGTTACCTGGGCCTCGCTCAAGTGCGAGGTCAAGGCCTCGATCCGCAAGCTGTATTTGGTGCCCGCCGGCGCGATCGAGGACCTAGTGGATTTCGTGTACCGGGTGATCCGCCAGCGCTTCTCGAGCGAGCTGATGGTCATGTCCGGCATCTATCTCGCCCAGCTGCTCGCGGACTCCGCGGCCGAGGTCTCCGCCCTGGCGCGCGAGCTTCCGCCCTGGGTCGCGTTGGTAGGCGTCGCCGGCTTCGAGATTCTCCCCGAGGAGAAGGTCAAGGCCCAGGAAGAGGACATAGCCGAGATCGCCCAGCAGTACGGCCTCAAGATGCTGCCGGCCGTACCGGGGGCCAAGGGCGACCGCGTCATTGAGCGGATGCGCGATACCGGAAGGAGTCAGGGCTGGAAGGCGACCTACAAGGGAGCCTCGCAGGACATCTTCTTCACCACCACCCTGGACAAGGCTCCGGCCTATATCGACGCGATGCGCGAGCTCGCGAGCGAGGCCGGGTTCCCGGCCGATGACATCGGCGTCTACCTCCAGCCGCAGAACATGGGCACGAGCTACCACTGCGAATTCAGCCTGCCGTACCGCGCGGAGGACCGGCTCGAGGCCGCGGTCGCGCGGAAGCTATTTATCAAGGCGAGCGAGGCGATGTCGGAGATGGGCGCTTACTTCCTCAGGCCGCACGGCATGTGGGCCGCCCTCCAGCTCAACAGGGACGCCAGGTCCGCCGCTCTCCTCAAGAGCCTGAAGGGCGTCTTCGATCCCAACGATATCATGAACACCGGAAAGCTCGCGGTTTAGGGGGTGCAGATCATGTCGCTAGAAGAATACCGACCGATGATGGAGCGCTGCAGCAACTGCCTCGGCTGCAAATGGATCCCCTTCGACAAGATCAAGAGCCAGCGCTTCGGGGAGAACTGCCCGAGCATCAGCTACTACAACTTCAACACCTACGCGGTGCGCGGCCGCTTCCAGCTCGGCCTCGCCCTCCTGACCAAGGACGCCGAGCTCAGCGAGACGGTGACGAAGGCGATCCACAGCTGCACGACCTGCGGGGCCTGCGACGTCGCGTGCAAGGTTACGCGATACAATCTGGAGCCGCACGAATATAACCTTGCGCTCAAGGCGCACGCGGTCAAGGAGGGGAAGCTCCGCCCCAAGCAGAAGGAGATCATGGAAAGCCTGGCCAAGGAAAAGACCATGATCGCCGGGAAGTCGCGCCCGTCGCGCACCGCCTGGGCGGAGGGCCTGGGCCTCGTCGACCTGACCAAGGGCAAGGCCGACGTGATGTTCTTCGCCGGCTGCAAGGCGAGCTACGACGAGAAGCTCCAGAAGGTCGCCCGAGCCTCGGTCAAGGTCCTGAGGGGCGCCGGAGTGAAGGTAGGCTTCCTGGCCCAGTCCGAGATGTGCTGCGCGGTCAGGGCCGAGCAGATGGGCTTCGCCGAGGAATTCGAGAAGAACGCCCGCGCGAACATCAAGCTCTTCGCGGAGGCCGGGGTCAAGACTATCGTGACGCCCTGCTCGGACTGCTATCAGGCCTTCAAGCGGCGATACGCGGCGCTGGGGCTCCAAGTGCAGGTCTACCACGTCGTCGAGTACATCGCGAAGCTCATCGAGGAAGGCGCGCTGAAGCTCACGACGAGGGTGCCGATCACCGTGACCTACCACGACCCCTGCCACCTGGGCAGGCTGGGCGAGCCCTTCGTCCCCTGGAAGGGGGGCGAGAAGAAGATCCTGAACCAGGTCCATCTATGGGATCCGCATCGGCCCCGCTACAACGGGTCCAAGGGCGTCTACGACGCGCCGAGGAAGGTCCTGCAGAGCATACCCGGCCTCACTCTGGTCGAGATGGAGCGCATCCGGGAGTATTCCTGGTGCTGCGGAGCCGGCGGCGGATGCAGCGAGACGGACACGGAAATGTCGCGCTGGACGGCATCGGAGCGCGTGACCGAGGCCAACGCGACCGGAGCCGAGGCTATCGCGACCGCCTGCCCCTGGTGCGAGGCCAATTTCCGCGGAGCGGCGGACGAGAACGGCAAGACGATAGAGGTCGTCGACGTCGTCGAATTGGTCGAGCGAGCGCTATAAGGGAGGAGAGACCATGGCACTATCGCGAGAGATATACGGCGCCCTCGAGGCCATCGTCGGGGAGCGCAACATATCCGAGGATCTCGGCGTGCTCGAGACCTACCGCTGCGCCGCGGCGCAGTCCTCGGCCCACTACGGCCCCTACGACCACAAGACGCCGCGGCCGCAGGCGGTGCTCCTGCCGGGCAGCAGCGCCGAGGTGCAGTGGATCGTCCGGATCTGCAACAAGAACGACATCAAGTTCAAGGCCTCGACGACCTTCTGGTCGTCGATGGGGTACATCGGCGACGACTACGCGATCCAGCTCGACATGAGGCGCATGCGGAGCATCGAGATCGACGATAGGAACATGTTCGCGATCGTCGAGCCCTACGCCATCGGGGCGGTCGTCCAGGCCGAGGCGATGAAGGTCGGCCTGACGATGAACATGCCGGGCGTCGGCTGCTCGAGCTCGCCGCTGGCGAGCTCCGCCGGCTGGGTGGGCTTCGGCCCGACTTCGATCTCCATGGGCTGCGCGAGCGAGAACATGCTCGGCTCCGAGTGGGTGCTGGCGAGCGGCGAGCTGGTCAGGACCGGATCGCTCGGCGCGGGCTCCGGCTGGTTCTGCGGCGAGGGCCCCGGTCCGAGCACCCGCGGCGTGCTCCGCGGCTTCCAGGGGAGCACCGGCTCCCTGGGCGTCTGCACGAGGATCGCCATACGGCTCCATCCCTGGCCGGGCCCGACCTATATTCCCTCGCGCGGGACGGTGCCGGCCTACAAGGCCGACCTCCCCGACAACTTCAAGTGCTACACCCTCTGCTTCAAGAACTGGGACGACTACGCCAAGGGCGTGGCCCTCATCCACGAGAACGATATCCTCTTCCTGGGGCACAGGCAGTTCAACATGTTCGGCCGCGACCTCAAGACCGCCATGATCAAGATCATCACGGACCCCGACGGCCAGCTCGCCGACATACCCGCCCTCGTGGCCGACCCCGAGCTCAAGAAGATCAACGAGGACATGAAGATCGACATCCAGGTGGTCATCGCGGGGACCACGAAGCGCGACACCGAGTACAAGGACAAGGCGCTGGACAGGATCCTCGAGCTCTCGGGCGGGTGGAAGTCGGCTTTCATGCTCGACAAGGAGATGGTCGACTACGTCCTCATGTACCTGATCAGGATGGGCCACAAGAACCTGAATTACGTCTACTGCGGCGGCTACGAGGGCAACTTCGGCCTCTCCTCGAACCTCTTCGTGAGCGCTCGTGTCATGGAAGAGGCGTCGGCCCTCAAGCGGAAATGGGAGACGGAAACCAAGTACATCGCGGCGACGGGCGGGGACTCCGACATGGGCAGCATCTGCGTCATCGGCGGTGGCGGGCCTACGGGCTGGGAGTTCTTCACGCATTTCGACGCCTACGACAAGCCCTCGATCAAGGGCACGGCCGACTTCTTCAACGACACGCAGCGCTGGATGAACGAGAAGGGCCTCGGCGTCGACATGGGGCACTGGAACCAGGACGTCAGGCACGAGGACGGGCACGGCTACACGCAGGAGGAGCACGACGCCATGTTCGCCAAGCTGCCGCAGCCCCTCGTCACCGCGTACCAGTACAAGGTCCGCGACATACTCAACCCCAAGCATCTCTGCGGCAGCTATTATCGCACTCTGACGCCCAGCAAGGTGGGCTTGTAGTCCTTTCGCGGAAACGGCGACAGAGGCGCGACGGGGCCGTCCGGGATGCGAATCCCGGATGGCCCCGCCTTCATTCCGAATCTTCGAAAGCGCGGCGGTATCCATGTGCCAATGAGCAAACGGAAGGCCGGTTCATTCATCCCCCTGCCGGCGGAACCCATTGTCCTGGTCGGCGCCAACATAGGCGGGAGGCCCAATTTCATGGCCGCGGGATTCGCCGGCGGCGTCAACCACGAGCCCGAAATCATATGCGTCAGCCTGAGCAGGAAACACCATACGCCGATCGGGATCATTGAGAACGGGACCTTCAGCGTCAACGTTCCCTCCATCGACTATGTCGTCGAGACCGACTACTGCGGCTTGGTCAGCGGCAGGGATGTCGATAAGTCGAAGATCTTCACGGTCTTCTACGGCGAGCTGGGTACGGCGCCCATGATCGAGGAGTTCCCCATCGTCTGCGAGTGCCGTTACACCGGGCAGCGCATGGAATTCACGACGGATATCGCCTATTTCGGCGAGGTCGTCCAGGTCCATGTCGAGGAGGATCTGCTGACCCCCGGCAAGAAGGCCATCGACGCGATCAAGGCGAGGGCTATTCTCTATGATCGCCTCGATAACACCTACCGCGCTATCGGGGACGAGGTCGGCAAGGGGTGGGCGAGCGGCAGGGAGTACGGGGCCTGACGCGGCCAGACGACGGTACGCTCGCGCGCTTCCCCGCTTCCGTTGGCTAGGAGGCTCAGGTGAACGACTTTAAGGGCGCGGACCAGGGGGCGTGGGTCAGGCGGCTCATCGAGGACTTTATCGACTCGCCAGAGAATTCGATGGGGAATATCTACGGCGACAAGGTCTTCGACAGACCGATCGTGGGATTCGCCCGCGGAGACGACCCCATCTTCGAGGAATTCAAGCGGGACATCGGCTCGTTTTACATGACTCCTCTAGAAGTATTTCGGAGCATCGATCCCCGATCCGGGGTCGGTCCCGAGGAATTGACCGTGATCAGCTGGGTACTGCCGCACATCAAGAAGACCAAGCTCGATAATAGCAGGGAAGAAGCCTTGCCCTCGGAACGATGGGCGAGGGGGAAGAAGTTCGGCATTCTCGTGAACGTGAAGCTTCAGAAGTACCTGATCGCGATGCTCGAAGGCGCCGGCTACAGGGCCACGGCTCCATGCGATCCGTCTCATTGGTCCGAGCAGATATCGGCAAGTCGCGGCCACGCCTCGACCTGGTCCGAGCGGCACGCCGCGTACGCCGCCGGCTTGGGCACATTCGGGCTCTGCGACGGGCTCATCACCCCCGTGGGCAAGGCGATGAGGTGCGGGTCGCTCGTCGCGCGAATTACGGTCGCGCCCACGGACAGGCCATATCAAAGCCATACGGAGTATTGCCTCTTTCTATCGGGAGGCACATGCGGCCTCTGCATAAAAAGATGTCCCGTCGGCGCCATCACGGAGAAGGGTCATGATAAGGAGAAATGCAGGCTGAGGTGCGAAGGAATATGTACGGACTATGTGAAAGAGCGCTATAATCTCGATACAAACGTCTGCGGGCTCTGCCAAACGAGAGTTCCTTGCGAATCGAGAATACCCGCGAAGGCTCGGGCTCGCCCTTGAGGAGGGAGCGATGCATTCCATCAGAGTGGATATCGTCAACAATCGCCTTTATTTGGCGCTCGAAGGCTTCATGACCGCCGAGCAGATGAGGATCAGCACCGATGAGACGATAGAGGCCGCCAAGAAGCTCAAGCCGGGCTACGATATCGTGACCGACATTTCCAAATTCAAGGTCGGCGATTCAGGCGTCGCAGCCGAGATCGAGCGAGCCCAAAAATTCTTCGTAGAATCGGGGGCGAGGCGCGGCGTCAGGATCGTGGGCTCGAGCGCGCTCACGGGCATACAGTTCAAGCGGACGGCGGGCGAGGCTCACTACGCTTCAGTGAACGTCGCGACGATGGAAGAAGCGGAGAAGATGCTGAGCCAGCGCTAGTCCTCGTCGGCGCCAGAACTAGCGGCAAGCCCACGCATATGGCCGTGGGCTTCGCCGGCGGCGTCAACCATAATCCGGAAATCCTCCGTGTCAGCCTGAATAGGTACGGAGCCTGCGATCGAAGAATTCCCCATTGTCTTCGAATGGGTTCATGCTTGACCTTGGGCTGCCCGCCCGCTATAGTCGTCGAAAACTTTTATATCGATGCAGAGAAACAGTCGGGTCATCCGGAATTTCGGGAGAAGCGGGCGAAGATGCGCGACCGTGGGAAAATAGCCATTATCGGAGCAGGACACGTCGGATCGCATTGCGCGATGTCCCTGGCCCTCGGAGACCTCAGCCGCGAGATCGTCCTCATCGACCGGGACGATCCGAAGGCGAAGGCTCAAGCCCTCGACATTTCGGATGCCCTGTCGTTCTCGCCTTCCACCCCCAAGGTCAGGCCAGGGTCCTATTCGGCCTGCGCCGATGCCGATATCGTGATCATCGCCATCGGCGAGCCTCGATTGCCTGGACAGACTAGGCTGGACCTATTGGGGAATTCGGTCAGAATGCTCCGCGAGCTCCTGGCCGTCCTCGGGCCCCTGGACCTGGGCGGCATCGTCATCACCATCACCAACCCAGCGGACATCGTGGCGGACTACGTCCGAAGGGGTCTGAACCTGCCCCGATCTCGGGCCTTCGGCACGGGCACACTGCTGGACACCGCGCGCCTCATCCGCCTATTGTCGGAAAAGACGGGCGTCGGTCGGCCGGACATCAGGGCTCTCTCGATGGGCGAACACGGCGATTCGTCGATGATCCCTTTTTCCCAGGTCAGCATCGGGGGAAGGCCTTTCGAGGAGTATTGGAATTTGGATCGTTCTGAGCTTCTCGAGCGCACCCGACTGAGCGGCATGGATATCATCGAAGGGAAGGGCTCCACGGAGTTCGGGATCGGTCAGGCCCTATCATCGTTGTGCCGCGCAATCCTCTTGGATGAGAAGCGGGTCCTTCCTCTCTCGGCCTTCCTGGAGGGCGAGTATGGCCAGCAGGGCATTCACTGCGGCGTCCCTTGCCAGGTAGGTCGAGGCGGAATCGAAGATGTCATCGAGCTGGACCTCGACCCGGAAGAGCTGGCCCAGCTCAATGGATCCTGCGGGATCATTCGCAAGCACATCGGGCTAGCGCAGGAATTCGCGCTGCCATAGAAGATCCGGAATAGCAGGAGTATCGAATGAACAAGCCCAAGCCCTTCGTTTCTTCCTTCGTCGTCCTAGCCTCGGCTCTCGCGGCGATCGTCGGGCTCTCCGGCGCCGCCTCACCCGCCAAGATCCGGGTCGCCATCGTCCAACCCATGAGCCACAAGTCCTTGGACCAGATCCGAGACACTATCGTCGCCGAGCTCAAGGCTTCCGGGCGGAACTTCGAGATCGTCACCCAGGACGCGCACGGCGATACCTCCTCCTTGGCGACAATCTTCCAGAACGCCAAGGGCAAGGGAGTGGACATCGTCGTTCCCATCGCCACGCCCAGCGCGCAGAGCGCCAAGAGCGTGTTCGGGGGTACCGATACCCCGATCGTTTTCGCGGCCGTGTCCGACCCCGTCGCTGCGGGCCTGACGGGAGAGGACAGCAGGAACATCACTGGGGTCTCCAACAGCATCCCCTCGGACAAGATCGTCCGGCTCATCTCCGATTTCCAACCCAGGTACAAAAAGATAGGCTTCCTCTACACCTCCAGCGAGACGAATTCCGTTTCGACCGTCAAGGCGGCCAAGGCCTACTGCGACAAGAGCGGCATCGCCTATGCCGAAGCTTCCATCGCCGCGGCGACCGACCTGCAGGCGGCCGTGAACAACCTCCTGTCCAAAGGCGTGGAC
>Ga0181529_10006478_pt1 | contig 11894 bp, 10 predicted proteins | sample PEATcosm2014_Bin_36_FD_119763 | JGI IMG/M metagenome (GOLD analysis project Ga0181529, IMG submission 119763) | Peatland microbial communities from MTU Mesocosm Facility, Houghton, MI, USA - PEATcosm2014_Bin10_30_metaG | ecosystem: Environmental > Terrestrial > Soil > Wetlands > Peat | place... | reverse complement strand
GTCTCGGAAGGCTTGAGTAAGTGCTGACCCATTGGCCTGCTTTGACAGCCTATATTTCGCTTTGTGGTTGGGTGGGAGAGAGGCTGAATCCGCCGCGCCGTAAACGCGGTGCCATGTGCTAAACCCGCTGGTTCAAATCCAGCCCCAACCACTCAGGCTCGTAGCCCAACGGCAGAGGCAACGCGCTCAGAACGCGTCGAGTGTCGGTTCGAATCCGACCGAGCCTACCAAGTTTATGCCCCGGTTGCCGATGATGAGGCCAGCGGCTTCCAAACCCTCGATTGGGTGTTCGAATCGTCCCCGGGGCGCCATTTTAGTGAACGCTGATGAAGAGGAGATTAAAGTCGCGAAACCGCCGGCGATTGCACTTGCGGATTTCATCGATCCGGCTTACTATTGTAACTGCGTGACACAATCCATCCAACTCGGCGCAATGCTCAACGGTACGCAGGCCGTCATCGTCGTCGATGACCGGCGTGAGGTGACCTGACCGTCTTGGAGTAACATCCCGATTTCAAGAAGAGGCGGCCACCAAAAATGGCCGCCTCTTTTTTTGTTTTGCGGACCGACTTTTTTCGTCGGACTTACTGCTTCGCGGGAAGCTGATGCTATTCGTGTGTCCCGCCAAGGATCTTTGACAAGGGGACTTCACTAAGTTCAGCGGGCGTGGCCTATTGGCTGGGCGCCGGACCGCCTGTCCGGCCAACGGAGTTCGATTCTCCGCGCCCGCTCCAGATAGCCGGATGTCGCACCATGTTACCGGGAGGCCGTTCAGAGGTCAGGACGCCACTCTCTGAAGGTGGATGCCGATGGTTCGAATCCATCCCCGGCTACCATTTCGAGCAGTCACCACGGAGCGTAGACCGACTGGCGAGGCGCCCGGCTGTCTACCGGGCTAAGACGGGTTCGATTCCCGTACGCTCCGCCACCTTTCGCCGGGGAACTCCGCTGGTCGCGGAGACTGGTCCAACACACCAGCATAGTTGAGTTCGATTCTCAGCCCCGGCACCACTTTCGGCTATCGCGGGAACTGCGCCAGCCGGCTACGACGCTGTGGTATTGGCCTTCGTCAGTTGGCTATTGGTGCTCGACCAGATTCCTTTGACGCTGCCGCCGACGCCGGAGAAGATAGCCACCGATGCCAACGCCACGAACGCCATGAGTAGCGAGTACTCGATGAGATCCTGGCCCTGATCGTCCTGCCAGAGTCCGGCCACTGGCATCCAGAGAACCTTCTGAATTGCATCCATGTCTTCACGCTACCCACTCGCGCCTCGCGCCACGAGTTAACCTTGGTGGATACACCCCCGTATCTTTCGGACAGTGGACGCCCTTCCGCCGCCGCCCTTCTGGCCGTAAAATATTGGCTTGCCGCGCCTTATCGGAATCTCCTGTCTTCTGATTGTCATCCTGGCCGCCGCCGGTCCACCCGCCGGGACGCGGCCGGCGCTGCGCTCCGAATCGGGACTCAGCGTTCTGCCCGGAGGCCGCGAGATCACGCCCCTGGGCGAGCAGTTCTTCACCGGCCCCGGACCTTTCGGACTGGCCGTCAGTCCCGACGGCCGCACCGTGGTCACCGCCGATGGCGGGCCCAATCGCTACGCGCTCACGCTCCTCGACAACACCGCGCGTCCCACCGTCCGCCACCTCAATACCACCCGCCGCCGCGGCTCCGACGATGGCGACGACGACGAGTGGCATAGCGTCTTCATGGGCCTGGCCTTCGACGGCAACGACACCCTGTACGCCGCGGAGGGCGAATCCGGCCGCATCCGCCGGGTGGAAGTTTCCAGCGGGAAGAACTCCACCCTGGTCGACCTCAACCGTAACGGCTACCGCGACAGCTACTCCGCCGACCTGGCTTTCGACGCCCCGCGCGGCCTGCTCTACGCCGTCGATCAAGCCAACTTCCGCGTAGCTGTGATCGATGTCCGCCGCCGCGCCGTCGTCAGTTCCCTCCACACTGGCAGGCTGCCCTTCGCCATCGCGCTGGCGCCTTCCGGCAAGCAGGTTTACGTGACCCACGTCGGCATGTTCGAATACCAGGCGATTCCCGGCGCCGACACCAAGCGTCCCGAGACCGGGCTTCCCTTCCCGGCCTTCGGATTCCCCTCCGTCGACGCCGTTCGCGGCGCGCGCCGGCCCACCGGGCAGGGCGAGATCGACGTCCCCGGATTGGGCGAGCCCAACACGCCGGCCGGCAACTCGGTGGCCGTCATCGACGTCGCCGATCCCGCCGCGCCCCGGCTGCTGGCGCAAGTGCCCACAGGGCTGCCCGTCTCCGGACGCGTGGCGGGCGGCAGCAGTCCTTCGGGCGTCATCGCCTCCACCTCCGCCATCTACGTGAGCAACGCCAACCAGGATTCCATTTCCGTGGTCGACGCGCGCACTCTCCGCCGCGCGCCTGACATTCCGCTGCGCATTGCGGGCTATCCGGACCTGCGCGGCGTGCTGCCCATCGGCATCGCCTTCACTCCCGACGGACGTCGTCTGCTGGTGGCCGAAGCCGGCATCAATGCCATCGGCGTGGTGGACGTAGCGTCGCGGCGAGTAGTCGGACACATTCCCGCCGGCTGGTTCCCCACGCAGGTGAAACTGGCGGGCGAGACCGTCTTCGTGAGCAATGCCAAGGGACACGGCACCGGTCCCAATGCCGACCGACAGGCCGCGCTGGCGCGCAGTTTCCAGGGAGAATTGCGGCGCGGGACACTGTCGCGCTGGCCCCTGGCGGCCGCCGCCGACCTGGAGAAGCAGACTGCCCAGGTGCTCGCCAACAACGGTCTGGCTTCGCCGTCCGCAGAGGCCGCCTTGCCGCCCATCGAACACGTAGTCCTCATCGTGAAGGAAAATCGCACCTACGACGAAGTCTTCGGCGATCTTCCGGCCGCCGCCAACGGCGCGCGCGAGGGCGCTCCGGCGCTGGCCCGCTGGGGCGACCGCGTCACGCCCAACCACCACGCCATGGCGCGCCGCTGGGCGTCCAGCGACAACTTCTATGCCGATTCGGAAGTCAGCGTGGACGGCCACCACTGGCTGGCCGGCTCCTATCCCAATGCCTGGACCACCAGTTCGCTGATGGCTGCCTATGGCGGACAGAAGTCGTTCCGCTTGCCCACTTCGGCGCCCGGCCGGCTGCTGTTCGCCGGCAGCGATTCCTCCATTCATCCCGAAGAGCAACTGGAAGCCGGCGCGCTCTGGCACCACCTGGAGCGCCACGGCGTGACGTTCCGCAATTTCGGCGAGGGATTCGAACTGGCGGGCGTCAGCGAAGCCGAAAACCTGGAGCCCACCGGCGCGCGCTTCTTCACCAACGTGCCCATGCCCGATCCGCTCTACCGCAACACCTCGCGCCAATATCCCGGCTTCAACATGAACATCCCCGATCAGTACCGGGCGTCGCAGTTCATGGCCGAAATCGAGGAACGCTTCGTCAAAACCGCGACGCCGCTGCCGCGCTTCCTCTTCCTGCACCTGCCCAACGACCACACCGCGCGCGCCCGTCCCGACGCCGGCTACCCGTCGGAGGGCTCCTACGTGGCCGATAACGACCTGGCTCTCGGCCGCATCGTCGAGTACCTGTCGCACAGTCCGTGGTGGCCGAAAATGGCGATCTTCATCACCGAAGACGATGCGCAGAGCGGCGTGGACCACGTGGATTCCCACCGCACCGTGCTGCTGGTGGCCGGCCCCTACGCCCGCGCTAACTACAGCTCGCACCTCAACACCAGCTTCCCCGGACTGCTGAAGACCGTCTTCCGTTTGCTGCACCTTCCGCCCCTGAACCTCTACGACGCCACCGCCGCCGATCTGGCCGATTGCTTCACCACCGAGCCGGACCGTACCCCGTATGCCGCGCTCCCCGTGGACCGCGCGCTGTTCGACCCTGCCAAGGCCCGTCGCATCCCCGGCGAGCCGCCCGGCCCCAAAATGGACGACCCCGCCGAACTGCGCCGCCAGCACCAGCGGCAGCAGCAGCGTCCGTAAGCCGTCAGTGCGCTAGCATGGGTATCCACCGTGACTCGGCTCCTGCTCCTCACCATCGCGCTGATCGTGTACGCCTCTCTGTACCCGTTCCATTTCCACGGCGTTCCCGGAAATCCGCTGCTGGTGCTGCTGAATTCCTGGCCCGCGGTGTGGGACCGCTTCGCTTATCGCGACGCTTTTGTGAACGTGGCGTTCTACGCGCCGTTCGGAGCGGCCGCCACGTGGGCATGGTCCCGGCGGTTTCCCGGCGCCTTTGCCATCGCGCCGGTTCTGCTCGCCGCCACGGCGCTCTCGGCCGCCATGGAAATGCTCCAGGTGTACGTTCCCACCCGCGTCTGCAGCCTGTCGGACGTGCTATTCAACGTCATCGGCACGGCCGGGGGAATCGCCGTGGCTCTGGCGTTCCATCCCGTGCCCGCCGGCCGGCAGCGCGTCGACCCCGTGCGCGCCAGCGCCCTCATGCTGCTGGCATTGTATGCGGGCTACCAGTTATATCCGTTCTTCCCGGTTCTCTCCCATACCCACCTGTTCCAGGAGATGCGGGACCTTTGGGCGGCCGCCGGCTTTTCGCCCACGGAGGTGGCGTGCTGCGCCGCCGAATGGTTCGCGGCGCTGTTGCTGGTCGCCAGCACGCTGCGCGCCGCTCGGGGAACCGCTCTCGGCCGGATGCCTCCCGCGCTGGCTCTGCTCTCGCTGCCGCTGCGCATGGTGGTCCCCACGCGCACTCTGGCGCTCCACGAGGTGCTGGGTGGACTGCTGGCCTGGCTGCTCTGGACGCTTCTCCGCGACCCACTTCGTCTGCGGGCCGCCGTCTGGCTGGTGGCTGCCGCCATCGTGCTGCGCGAGATGGCGCCGTTTCACTTCGCCGCCACGGCGTCCCCATTTTCGTGGATCCCGTTTGCCGCCAGTTTCGGCTCCGACCGGATGTCCGCGCTGGTGATCGTCTGCCGCAAGGCCTTCGATTACGGCGCTATGGTCTGGCTGCTGCGCGAAATCGGCGTCCCCTATTGGCGCGCCGGCGTGGCCGTGGCCGCCGCGTTGGCCGTTTTCGAGGCCATTCAGCGATATCTCCCCGGCCGCACGCCCGAATCCACCGACGCCGTTCTGGCGCTGCTTCTCACAGTGGTGCTGTGGAGTTTCGACAACTTCCAGCGACGCCGGGGGTTAGCATAGGGTATGGCGGCCGCGCCCGGCCCGGCATGAGCGGGAACCCACGGGAAGCGCGCCGCGTCGAAAGTCGTTAGTCAGACAAGCCGCACCGGCTTGCCATGGGAGTGTGTCATGCGCATTGGAATTCTAGCCCTCTTCATTCCGCTGCTCTGCCCTGCCGCGGAGATCCCTGAAGGCAGCCACGTGGCGCTGCATATGGTGAACTCCATCACCACCAAAACCGCCAAGGAAGGCGACTACGTCTACATGAGGACCGCGACCCCCATCGCCGCCAACGGCCAGATTGTCGTCCCGGTCGGTTCGTATGTGCAGGGAGTGGTCTCGAAATCGGTTCGCAGCGGCCGCATCAAAGGCACGGCCGAACTGGGCATCCGCATCGAAACCATGACGCTGGCCACTGGCGACCAGGCGGGCAAGGTGATCCGCATCGCACCGCGGCTGGCCTCGGTCGATTCCGACGGCTCGCCGCAAAAAGTGGATGGCAAGGAAAGCGAGATCAAGCAAGGCACCAGTCACGGCGAGGATGCCAAGACCATTGCCACGCTAGGCGGAACCGGCGCGGCCATCGGCGGCATCGCCGACCGCAGCTTCACCGGCGCGGGCATTGGAGCCGGCGTGGGAGGCGCCGTCGGCCTGGTGACGGTCCTGGTCACGCGCGGCAAGGAAGTCGAACTGCGGCAAGGATCCACCGTCGACGTGGTTTTCGACCGCGCCATTCCCGTGGACTGAGTGGAAGTGGATTTGCCGGCAGCCGGTGTCGAGGCGCCCTGGAACCGCGAGCGTGAAGCGAGCGGCCCCAGCGACACATGAGGCAACCCCTGTTTCTCGCTTCTTCCAGCGCATGAGGGTGTGACTCTTCGCAATTGGGAATGAACCGGACGAACTGCAATGCATGAGAGTCCGCCCCCCGGAGACGAGACATGCTCTCCAGAAACTGCTTCTCGGTTCCTGGAACCGCGAGCGTGAGCGAGCGGCCCGAGCGAGGGGACGCGTTCCCCAAGACCCCCGATCCGCGAACGCCGGACAAATCATCAGCCGCTCGGGCCGCTCGCTCACGCTCACGGTTCCAGGAGCCGGGGCGTACCAGTTTCAGACTCCCATGGACCGCGTTTCGACGCGGTGCCCCGGCTGAAGGCTGCAGGCTGAAGGCTCATCAGCTTATCATTAGTCCGTGAATCTCTTCGGCCGGACCTGGTTTGTCTTGCTGTTCTTCGGAACTCTGGTTCTGGTCACCCGATATCCCGAGGCGCCCGGCCAGCTCTTCACCTTCGACGATGTCAACCTGGCTTACTCGGTAGGCCATTTCGACGTCCGCATCAGCCAGCCGCAGCCGCCCGGCTATCCCGTCTTCGTCTTCGAAATGCGCGTGCTGCACTGGCTGCGATTCCGGCGCATCGAAAGCATCCTGCTGTTCCTGGCGCTGGCCGGCAGCATCGCGGCCCTCGTCCTGCTGGCGCAATTCGGCGGACGCTTCTTCGGAGGGCTCGCCGGATTCTTCGCCGCCTGCCTGCTGGTGGGCCACCCGGTATTCTGGCATTCGGGGATCACGTCCGCGCTGCGCGTGCAACTGGCGGTGATCTCAGTGCTCGTGGCCTGGTCGTGCTGGCGCGCCTGGTCGGGAGACGCGAAATGGGTGCTGCGCAGCGCCATCGTGCTGGGACTCTGCGCCGGCGTGCGCCCCGAAATCGGACCGCTGCTGCTGCCGCTCTGGGCCGCCAGCGCCTGGCGCTCCCACGTCCCGCGCCGCGAATGGGTCCGCGCGCTCGCCGCCATGACCGCCGCCGTGCTGCTCTGGCTGCTCCCCGCCATGATCGCGTCCGGCGGTCCCATGGCGTATTGCAAAGCCAACCTCGACTACATCACCGACCAGGCCTCCGTCAGTTCCAGCCTCTTCGGCGCCGTCCCCGACAAATGGCAAACCACCTTCTGGAGACTCCTTGTGTGGACCGGCTGCGGTCTGCTCGCCTGGATCCTGCCGGCTGTCCTCGCCTGGAAGCGCAGAGAAGGCTGGGCCGTCGATCGCCAACGCCTCGCGTTTCTGGGTCTCTGGCTCGTCCCGCCGTTTCTATTCGCCCTCTTCGTCCACCTGGAGGATCCCGGACAGTCGCTCGCCATGGCGCCGCCCATCGCGCTCTTCGGCGGCTATCTCTTCGACCGCGCGCTGAACCATTGGAGTGCCCGCGTGTCCCGCTGGGAGACCGTCACGCTGGTGGTGGCCAGCGTGGTCATCTACTGGCTCATCGAATTTCGCGATCTCACCACGGTGGTGATCTGGGTCCTGCCGATCACGCTCGCGGCCGGCCTGCTGCTCAAGTTCGCCCAGGTCCCCAATGCCGGATACCTGCCGCGGCTGGCCGCCATGGCGTTCCTGCTGGCGCCGGTGGTCATCCTCGATCTCGGCCTGTTCTACAACAATTGGTATTATCGCGGCCCCGATACTTCCGGACTGGCGGCGGCCTCCGAGCAGGTGCTGCAGGACGTCAACAGCGGACTCGCCCTCACCTCCCTAAGCCATATCAAGAACACCCTGGCGGTGGACGATCATTCGCTGCGCCAGGCCATCCGTCTGGCGGGCGAGCGTCCCGGCAAGACCACCGTCATCTGGGAACACGGGCTGGTCGCCTGGCGCAAAGCCGGGTATTATCTGCGCGGCGTGCCCATTGTGGTGCTGGAGCGGAAGAAGCTTCGCTCCGGCTCGCCGCCCGTGATTACCATCTGGAACGGCGCCGATCCGCAAAGCCGCCTGCAAGGTCCGCCGCCCCTGGCCACTACGCTGCCGGCGGGCGGCCGCATTGTCTGGCTGCTGAATCCGCGCAGCGAGTTTTATGCCCTGGCCGCCGCCGGTTTCCCGCTCACGGCCGCCGGCCCCATCTACTACACCGATCTCCCCGCGGAGAGCGGATCGAAGATCCTGGGCGAATATAAGCTGGAGTGGTAACTGCGTAGGGTCCACCGCGTGGCGGTTGACGCGCGCTCACCACCACAGCTTCGCAGCGATAGCCCTTGGAGGTGACCACTCGAACGCGGCAATCCGGCGCCACTGACCCCGTGACGGCGGTCAGCAGTCCATTGGGGTCGTTACTGTGGATGGGAAGGACGGCGTCTTCTGTCCTGTTTCGGTGGGCACGTGGGCGATGCGTCGGAACCAAAACGTAATCCGTTCCCTCTGCCCGTCCGCGGAATGCGGCTATTTGCCGCTGAACCCCAGCGCCGCCTGGTTGGAGGTCCACCAGCCCTTCCAAAACGATACATAATCAGCCGTGGCCAGGCCGGAGCCCGTCCTGGGGGTGTATTGAAGGGTCAGGGCAGTGGAAAAGGGTCCGATCGGGCCGGTGGAAGGGAAGTTCCCCTGGCTGTCGGCAAATACGGAATACCTTGCAAGATACGACGCCGCTCGACTCTGCGCCGTCGGGTCGGAGCTGTCCAAAAGGGTCGCCATAATGGGCACCACCGTTCTGGAACTGACTGGACCCAATGCCACCGCAATCGAGTTGTCTAGCCCGGCTATCGTCGAGTGCAGAGAGGCGAGCGAGGCCAGGATAGCTATTCCAGGAGCATCATAAGGAGAGTAGTAGGAAATCGACCCGGCAATAGAGGGAAATTCCGGGTTGAGGCCGATGCTTCCCAACTCGCTGGCAACGGATGAGAGGGCGTCGCCTGATCCCAGCCTGATGGAAATCGCCAGGCCGATCACGTGTTGCGAGAGCACCACCGAGCCGGTCAACGGTGCTGCAGCAGTTAGTAAATCCTGCAGGTTGATAACCCGCATGTCCACCCGACCGGGGTCGAAACTGGCGAGCAATTTCGCGTCGTCGTCGGAATCCGGTTGCGGCAGTCCCTGGTACCAGCCAACCAGATACGAAAGCAGTTGCTGGCTGATGGTGCTAGTAGGGTCAGGAGCGGGAAGCGAAGTACTAACCGGCAGGAAGTGATCCTGGTTGGGCACGATGTTGCCGCTAACCATAGGAAGGAGCTGGTATGCGGTGCCGGAGGCGCTGCTCGTCGCGAACCAGATGCCACGTTGGCCAACCTGAAACACCCCGGTCGATACGTCTGGGGGCGCGTGCGCAATAACCGGGACTGCGGCGATGACGCTGGACACGCCTGATTGACCCTTAATCCATCGCTCCACGTTCAGTTGGATCGAGGGTCCAGCCGGCTGGTTGGGAAGAAGGTCGGCAACGCTCGCAAGCACAACAATGTCCGCGCGTTGGCCTAGCGTCTCGATTGGCACATGCCCGCCAATGCCGGCCCAAGTCGTCTGGACTACTGCCAAAAGCACAGTGGATAAAGCAAGTCGTACACGTGACATAGGGGCGAAATCCTCCTTAAGGGTTGTTATCTCCGAGATCGGAATAGAATCTGATGCTACCAGTGTAGACGAGGAAACCAGACCCGGTTGTTGAGCTACCGGCGTTCCATGTGTGACCGCCGCTGAAATAGACCGTGTTCTGGCCGTAGGGAGGTCCACCCGCTTCAAAGTAGACCGGTGGTTTCTGGGTCACCATGGCCTGCCCGATCCCGTCGTAAAATGTGTACGGTCCGTCCCATATGGAGTAGTCATTGTTCTGGACAGGTGGTTGGGCGTACCCACTGCCGCCGTTCTGGTTGCTGAAAGGGGCGTGCCCGGCGTGCTCGGAAAAGCTTCGTTCATCGATACCGGCAGCATCGCGTTCGGAGTAGCGCAGGCGTCCGCCACCACGAACCTCCAATATGTCCAGTACCCGCGGTGATATTTGATTGTCATCTCGGCCGGGAGTGTCGCATCGCTTTCGTGGATCAGGGACGTCGGCGAATTCCCTGCACCCTTCGCGCCCCTGCTGGCGCCAGCGGAACGCGGATAGCCGTTGAGCCCCAGCTCCAGCTAATTAACCCTATTTCACGGCGTGTAGTTCGGGATGCTGCTGCCACCATGCCTGCCAATAAGCGATATAGGAGTCCCCCTGGTTGCTCGCCGGACCGATGTGCCGCATCGTGTCAGTGCCGTAGTAGCTGCGGGGCTGGCGGGAGTTGAGGTGGGACATGCCTGGCATCGTCTGCGGTGTAACTATCCCGACCCCGTTGACAAAGAAGCTGACCCCTTGCGCCCCGTATAGTTGCAACTGGGCCGAAGTGCCGGTAAGCAGCAAGCCGAGGTACGGCACGGGTTCCGGCGAGTGTATGGCGGCCAGAGCGGCCGCGGCGGCAGACTGCAGTTTCGCGGGCACGCCAACCGAGGTCGCCATGCGGCCACGTGAGGCAACACCGGTAGCATCCGCATTTCGAAATGTCGCATTGATGGCGGAGACCACCTCCTGCCCGCCGTTGCTGGCAAGGTCGATAGCCGCCGCCGTCTGCTCGACCTGCACCAATGACGGGACATCTCCCTGCTGAATCAGTCCGGCCAAGCCCACCAGCGCCAGGTCTCCTAGAGGTGTGGGTCCTGACGTTGCTGCGGATTCACTGAATCGATCACAAGGGCCCGGAGACGCGATACCTCGTTGGGGAGAAAACGCTTGTCGCCCTCGAGTGCCGCCGCCTTTACCAGGAGCTCGGCAGCCAGTTGCTGCGTCAGCGCCGACCGGAAGGCGTCCCGGGCCCGGCCAGATGCTATTATTAGCGGCACGTAGTTCTTAACGATGCTATCGCGTATGTCCACTTCCCCGGGGCTGGGCTGGTCCGGTGCGGCAGCGAGGAACCGAGCCACCTCCGCGGCAAGTACGTGAAGGACCGTCCTCGTCGGCTCGCGGCTCGTCCTCACCCAGTTCGACAAAGACCAAAGAAGGCCGCGTTTCGCGGAGTCGGAAAACGCTGGGGGCTTCGAGCGCTCGATAGCCTCCGCAAGCGCCTCAGTCTCGGCGTCGCTGCCCTGGCATACGAGCGTCGCAGCATATTGGGCGAAATACGGACTGCGCGGCCTGCTTCCGCTCGTGAGGGCCTCGGCGGCGCGCGCAGCCTGTTCCCGCAGGCTCAGGGACGACGACGCGAGAATCAGTTCCAGATCGGGTACGGCCTCGTCGTCCGCCGTCACCAGGCTCAGCCCGGACGGCGCTTCAAACATAGCCGGAGGATCCAGGCCCGCCCGTGAAAAGATCACGAAGCGGTCGCCGGGCGCGACTCCTACGCCTGTCCAAATATACCTGCCCAGGGCCGGCTCGCTGAGCCGTGACCTGGGTAGTATCTCGGCCTGAAAGTCGCCAGTGGCCAAGCCCTGGTGGCGGGGGTCGTTGAGGACCTGCACGACGCGGGCGCGGACCGAGATCCTGCATCTGTCACTCGCACCGGCGTAGTAGTAGGACGTCTTGACTCCGCACCCCTCCCCTGGATCGACCTGCTCGATCTCGGTCAGGAGGATCACCTCGTCCTGGATCCCAAGCGTCGGCTGGACGTCTACCTGCGCGATGGCTCGCGCCGCGGCGGCGACCATCTGAAGTCCGATCATGATATGAAGGCGCCCTGTTATTGTCATCACGTCTCCTATTGCCGCACGTCGTCGGCTTGGGCGGTCTTCAGCGTCGGCGGCGCAAAGACCATGTCCTGTAAGGCCGGCACGACCGGCGCACTCAGCCCCATCCCAAAGAACGGCGTAACCGTGGAGTCATTCGCTCCTGGGAAGGCGCCCTGCGCGCTAAGGCCCAGTATAGTGGCCGGGATTTTTCGGATCCAGCTCGTACCAGAACCAGACTCCGTTCAGCGCGCCCGGGGTTGTCACTTCCAGGAATGGGAAGATACCTGAAGTCGTGTAGAACCAGAGCCCGGTC
>Ga0181529_10006477_pt1 | contig 11895 bp, 12 predicted proteins | sample PEATcosm2014_Bin_36_FD_119763 | JGI IMG/M metagenome (GOLD analysis project Ga0181529, IMG submission 119763) | Peatland microbial communities from MTU Mesocosm Facility, Houghton, MI, USA - PEATcosm2014_Bin10_30_metaG | ecosystem: Environmental > Terrestrial > Soil > Wetlands > Peat | place... | reverse complement strand
GGTTTCTCATCGGCGGCAACCGGTCGGTCAGCGCCCGGCGCTCGTAACCCCAACAATTTACGCGACTTTGCCAGAGTGGGCAGCGCGCCGAGGCGCCCGAAGCACCTGTTAGCGAATTTTAATCGCGCCAATTGAAACCCGCGCACCCGCCATTCGTCTGAAGTTGTGTTCCGCGTCCCGGCGACTGGCTTCACAGCGAGGGTGAGCCACGCCTGCGGGTGTCCCTCGCGACGATTCCTCACCAAGGGGGTTGACATATCCACATGGCGCAAAGCGGAACGCGTATCAGCGGGCAGACCATCATCGATGAGTTGATCCGCAACATGGAATTGGGCAAGCTGGAGCTGGGCTACAGCATTCTGCTGCCTTGCCTCTTCAGCGTCTACCTGCACCCCGACGACTACCAGCGGCTGGCCGGCGTCGAGGACCTGATCAAAGAAGACGCGCGCCGCGCCCTGACCGCCCGCATGGCGGAATGGAACAAGAAGGGGGCGCTGTTCCGCCGCGGCGCCGACCGCAAACAGATGCGGATTGCGCAGAACGACTGGTGGATCGAGCTCTTCAGCGACAGCGAAAACGCCGTCCCTCCCGGCGACGTCGAAATCCACTCCGAGCTGAACGACGTGCCGCAGCCCGGCTATCGCGGCGCCAAGACCACCCTGATCGAGCGCCAGCCTTCGGTGACCGCCGCACGCGTGGCTCGCGACCGCCAGAGCACGCGGCGCCAGCCCGATCGCGTCTACGCCGAGATCCGCTACCGCGACGACTCCGGCCCGCAAACCTACATGGTCACGCAGAACGAAACCAGCGTCGGGCGCGGCGGCGAAGGCCTCTGGGTCGACCTGCCGCTCTACGCGAGCGACGAGGTTTCGCGCGAGCACTTGCGGCTGCGGCGCGACCCAACCACCGGCGCATTCGCCATCACCGACCAGAGCCGCAATGGAACCTGGCTCAACGGCCGCCGTCTGGCGCACGGCGCCGAAGCAAAGCTCCCCGACCGCGCCGAAATCCGCGTGGCCGAGGTGGTGACGCTCACCTTCGAGGCGCGTAAATGAGGGCGATCTACAACCTGCACATCCCGTTCGTCATCGCGTTCCTGGCCTTCGCGGTGCTGTTCGTGGTGGCGCACTCCCGGGAGCGGCGTCCATGACACCCGCGATGACACCGGCAGCCGCCCTCGCTCCCGCCACCGGCCTGGCCCGCGACCGCAACGAGGAGCGGCGTCCATGACACCCACCATGACACCCACCGCCGCCGCGGCCACCGACACCGCCACCGGCCTGGCCCGCGACCGCAACGAGGAGCGGTGTCCATGACACCCACCCCGATGACACCCGCCGCCGCGGCGGCCGCCGCCCTCGCCACCGGCCTGGCCCGCGACCGCAACGAGGAGCGGCGTCCATGACACCCACCATGACACCCACCGCCGCCGCGGCCACCGACACCGGCCTGCTGCGCGAACACAATGAGGACCGGTACTGGATCGACGCCGCCCGTGGCGTCTTCCTCGTGGTCGACGGCGTGGGCGGGCGGGCTGCCGGAGAACTCGCCGCTCAGACCGCCGTCGAAACCATTCGCGAATCCATGTCCCGGCCGGACTCCACGGCGGATCGAACGGCGGAAGCCCGCGTGAGAACAGCCATCGCCGGCGCCAACAACCGCATCTACCGGCTGGCCCAGCAGGACCGCGAGCTCGCCGGCATGGCCTGCGTCCTTACGCTGGCACTCGTGGAGGATGGGCGCATCACGATCGGCCACGTGGGCGATTCGCGGCTGTATCTGATCTGGAACGGCGCCATCCGCAAGCTCACGTCAGACCATTCGCCGGTGGGCGAGGAGGAGGATGCCGGCTCGCTCAGCGAAGAGGAAGCCATGCTGCACCCGCGGCGCAACGAAGTGTTTCGCGACGTCGGGTCGCGTCTCAGGCAAGTGGACGACCGGGACTTCATCGAGATTCGCCACTGCCCATTCCGCCAGGATGCCGCCCTGCTGCTCTGTAGCGACGGCCTCACCGACCACCTCACCGCCGCCGGGATCCGCGCCATCGCCGAACGCTACGATGGCGACCCGGCCGTCATCGCGGCCGAACTGGTGGAGGCGGCCAACCAGGCCGGCGGGAAGGACAACATCACCGCGCTGTTCGTGGCCGGGCCGAAGTTCCGCGGTCCCGATGGCGCCACACGGCCGCGCCTCGCCACTACCCGCCAGCGCCCGCGCAGCGGCCCGTTCTCGAGCCGCCTGGCGTTCCTGACATACGGCGTCCTCCTCGGGATCCTGCTATGGGTGGTGCTGCGCTCATGACTACGCCTGCACGCCTCGGCCGGTACGAGATCGTCCGCCAGATCGGACGGAGCATGACCGACGTGTACCTGGTCATCGATACGGTGGAGAATCGCAAGGCGGCTTTGAAGTTGATTCCTTCCTCGGGCGATGCGGTTTCGCGCCTGGTGCTGGAAGCCGAGCGCCGCGGCGCCGCCATTCTGCGGGAGCTGCGCGAGCTCGATCCGCGCGTGGTGGAGGTCTACGAAACCGGCGACCTGGACGGCTACTTCTTCGTGGCCATGCAATATGTGGAGGGCCGGGACCTGGCCGAAGTGCTGCAGGCGGAGCGCACCATCGATCCCATCCGCGCCGCCGCCATCGCGCTCGAAATCTGCGAGCAGCTCACCAAGTTCCACACCTGGCAATCGGCGGTGGTCCATGGCGACATCAAACCGTCCAATATCCACCTGGGTCCGAACGACACCGTGCGTCTCCTGGATTTCGGAATCGCCAAGACGCTGCGCGCGAATTGCGACGCCACCGTGGCCAACTTCGGCAGCCCCAGTTACTGCTCGCCCGAGCGCCTGACCCGCTCGGAAGTGGACCAGCAATCGGACCTATGGGCGGTGGGCGCGACACTCTACCAGATGCTGGCTGGCGCGCCCCCGTACCAGGCCGAAAACACGCGCAAGCTGGAGAGCCTGATCCGCTCGCGCCGGCCGCCGCGTGCTCTTCCGCCGCGGTGTCCCGCGCCGCTGCGGGCCATTGCCATGAAAGCCCTGGCGCCCAACGCAGCGCAAAGGTACCGGTCGGCGCGGGAATTTCAGGCGGACCTGCAAACCTTCCTGGAAAACAAACCGGTGCTTGCGGATGTGGAGCGGCGGCGCGCCCGGAGCGCCACCGCCACCATAGAAACGGCGCGCGACTATCTGCGCCGCGCTACCCGCACGGTGAAGAAGTTCAAGCGTCACCTCCGCTGGCTGGGAGCCGTGGCCTGGTTCCTCACGGGCATGGCTCTGTGGATCGGTGGAACGCTGCTGTTTCGGGCTTGGCCGCCGCGCCCCGAACGCGTGGCGACGCCGCAGACGGCGCCGGCAGCAGCGGCGCCCGTGGTGGTGACGCCGGTCGCCACGGTGCCCGAAGCCGCGGCGTCGACGGAGCCGCCCGTCGCACCCGACGCAACCGCCGCTTCGGCAACCTCGTCATCGGCATCGTTCCCGCCGGCCGCAACCGGCGGACCTGCAACTGCACCGCCGCGGCCCGGTCCCGGCGCGACCGCAGCTTGGGCAACCGCACCGTCGTCGCCGCCCGGCCCCGGCGCTGCCGCCGCTCCGGCAACTGCACCGCCGCCGCCGCCCGGCCCCGGCGCGACCGCCGCTTCGGCAACCGCACCGTCGCCGCCGCCCAGCTCCAGCGCTGCCGCCGCTCCGGCAACTGCACCGCCGCGGCCCGGTACCAGCGCGACCGCCGCTTCGGCAACCGCACCGTCGCCGCCGCCCGGCTCCAGCGCTGCCGCCGCTCCTGCAACTGCACCGCCGCGGCCCGGCCCCGGCGCGACCGCCGCTCCGGCAACCCCGTCATCCGCGCCACCGCGGCCGCCGAAGAAGGCCCCAAAGCCGCATCGTAATTCCAAGCCACGGAGGTCCCGGCGATGGCGGTAACCAGAAGCTGGGCCGGCCCCGGGTCGCGGCCGGCGGTCGTGGCAGTCGAGGCCCCGCGCGCGCCGCGCGGCGAGTGGTTGTGGCTGATGGCGGCGTCGGCTTTCGTGGCTGCCGGTCTGGCCATGGTGTTTGCCGCCAAGACGGAGGACTTCGCCGCTGCCGAAGGAAAGCTGGCGCGCGGCGAACTGGTCAACCTCAACGCCGTTCAGGGGCCCGAAGAGCTGGCGCCGATGCTGGAATCGCGGCAGGAGGTAGCCGGCCGGCTCTTCGAATTCCTGCAGCGAGCCCGCCCGTTGCGCAACGCCGGTGCGCTGGCCCCGCTGCGCAAAGTGCTGCCACTGGCGAAGCTGAAGCCGCAGTGGGTGGTCCGCACGCCGCGCGAGTTCCGCAAGGAATTCCTGCGGTGGGCGGGATTGTATTTCGCCGGCTTCTACCTGGTGGCCCTGGCGTGGCGCCTGGCGCGATTCCAGGGCGACCGCACCTTTCTTCCCGCGCTGCACCTGCTCACGGGCATGGGGCTGGCCCTGATGCTCAGCCTGCGCGACCCGTTGCGCGACACGCTGGAGTTCCACAAGTTCGCGCTGGGCGTCTTTCTGGGATGCCTGTTGCTGATTCTCCCGGCGCTCAAACCGTTCCACTATCGGCGGCTCTCCGACTGGTGTTACACGCCCCTGTTTCTGGCGCTGGGGCTGTTCTGCCTGTTGTTGGCCTTCGGCCGGGGCCCCACCGGCAACGACGCCAAAGTAAATCTGGGGCCGTTCCAGCCGGTGGAGCCGATCAAGATCCTGCTGGTGATCTTCCTGGCGGGATATTTCACGCGCAATTGGGAGCGCCTGCGGGATCTGCGCGAAAAACGCATCCTCCCCAAATTGTTCCAGCGCATCGGCCTGCCGCGGCTGGAACACATGGCGCCGGTCGCGCTGGCGACGGCGGTGGCGCTTTTGCTCTTCTTCGTGCTGAAGGATATGGGCCCCGCGCTGGTCGCCTTTTTCGTGTTCCTCGCCATGTTCGGCGTGGCGCGCGGGCGGCCGGGGCTGGTGGTGGCCGGGCTGGTGCTGATGGTGGCGTCGGTGGCCGTGGGCTACCGGTTAGGCCAGCCGCGGACGGTGGTGCAGCGCATCGACATGTGGCTCGCGCCCTGGGATAACGATGTGCATGGCGGCGACCAACTGGCGCACGCCTTGTGGGCCTTCTCCACCGGCGGACCGTGGGGTTCGGGGCCCGGCTGGGGCGATCCGGAAATGATTCCGGCTGGGAACACCGATCTGGTGCTGCCGGCCATCGGCGAGGAGTGGGGATTCGCCGGCGTCGCGACGGTGCTGCTGCTGGCCGGCTTTCTGGTGGCGCGCGGCCTCCGCGTGGCGCAACGGGCGGAGACGCACTTCGGATTCTTCCTGGCGTTGGGGCTGGCCAGCCTGATCGCGTTTGAAATGCTGCTGATCAGCTCGGGCGTGCTGGGGGTGTTGCCGCTCTCGGGCGTGGTATCGCCCTTCCTCAGTTCGGGCAACACCGCCATGCTGGCCAATTTCCTGGTGTTCGCTCTGCTGGTGTCCATTTCGGCCGAAGGGCAGGCGGTGCATCTTCTCAATACGCGCCCCCTGCGCTGGGTGCTGGCGGTCGCCGCCGCGGTGCTGCTGGCTGCCGCGGCGCGCTACCAGGTGGTGAAAGACGCCGACTACCTGGCGCGCGACGCCCACTCCTTCGAACAGGACGGCGTCAAGCGTCCGCAGCACAATCCGCGCATGAATTCGCTGGCGCACGAGATTCCGCGCGGCTCCATCTACGACCGCAACGGCATCCCGCTGGCCACCGGCGACTGGACCGCCCTCGAACAACACCGCGCCGGCTACACCGCGCTCGGTGTGTCGCTGGACCAGGCATGCTCTCGATTCGACAACCGGCACTATCCTTTTGGTGCGGCCACCGCGCACCTGCTCGGCGATCTGCGCACCGGCGACAACTTCCACGCGCCCAACGCCTCGCTGGTGGAGCACGATGCCAACCGCAAGCTGCAAGGGTACGACTACGCGGAGCTGGCATCGCAGGTGCGTTACCGCCATCAACCCGGCAACCAGGGCATCGCGCGGCTCCTGGCTCGCGACCGCGACGTGCACCTCACCGTGGATATCCGGCTGCAACTGCGCGCACGCGAGATCCTCGAACGCCACTTGCGAGATGCGGGCGTCGACAAGGGCTCTGTGGTGGTGATGGACGCAGCCACCGGCGATGTGCTGGCGTTGGTCAGCGCGCCCGAGCCCGAGCCGCGCGCCGTCCCCACGCCCGACGAGCTGCTGGACCGCGCACGCTACGGCGAGTATCCGCCGGGCTCGACCTTCAAGCTGGTGACGGCTATGGCTGCGCTGCGTTTGAATCCCGAGTTGAAGCACCGCACGTTCCTGTGCCGCACTCTGGCCGACGGCCGCGCGGGCAACACCATCGCCGGATGGAACCGCGCCATCAAAGACGATATCGGCGACCGGGCGCACGGCACGCTCGATATGGAGAAGGCCATCGCGGTTTCGTGCAACGCCTACTTTGCGCAGTTGGGGGTGCATGACGTGGGGTCCATGGCGCTGGCGGAGACCGCGGCGCAACTGGGCATCTCCACGGGCGACCCGGCGGAGCTGCGCAAAGAACTGCCGTTTGCGGCGTACGGCCAGGGGCCGGTGTTGGTCTCGCCGTTCAAGATGGCGCGCGTGGCCGCGGCCATCGCGGCGGGCGGCAGGATGCCGGAGGGCCGCTGGATCGCGGACGGCAGCAACCCCAGAACCGGTGCTCCGGTGGATGTGTTGCCGGCGGATCAGGCGCAGTTTCTGGCCGGTGCGATGCGCCGCGTGGTGCTGGAAGGGACCGCGCGGCACGTGATGGCGGGAACGCCGGTGTCGATCGCCGGCAAGACCGGCACGGCGCAGCTTGACGCGGGCCTGCCGCACGCCTGGTTCACGGGCTTCGCGCCCTACGAAGGCGAGTCGCCGCGCCTGGCGTTCGCGGTGCTGGTGGAGCATGGCGGCTACGGCGGCCGCGTGGCGGCGCCGATCGCGAGAGAAGTGATGGAGGCCGCGCGCGATCTGGGGCTCGTGCGCTGAGGGTGAATATGAACGTCGGACAATTCCTGGAGAAGTGGGGCCGCACGATGTTCGAGCGTCCGCTGGCGGCGCCCGACCCCGAGGAACCGCCGGAGCTGGCGGAGATCCGCCTGGCGATTCTGGACCAGGTGCGCGAAAAGAGCTACCGTTCGGGCGGCCGAAAAGTCTTCCCCTACGATCTGCTGCGCGTGGAGCTGCGCGGTGTGGAACAGAGCCGCGAGGCCATCTTCGCCGGCCAGTTCTTTCGCAAATACCTGGAGCGGGAAGTCCACCAGGCGCTGCGCACCGGCGGCTGCCGTTTCCCGGAGAATCTGCGGGTGGATGTGGCCGCCACGGTCGGGCTGCCCCAGCGCGGCCAGCCGTGGCTGGTGGTGGAGGCGGTGTCGCTCGGCGCGACGGGGCGAGAGGGTCGGTCCGCGGCGCGCCTGGCGGTGCGGGAAGGCGCCGCCAACGTCGCCGAACTGCTTCTCAAAAAAGCGCGCACCAACATCGGCCGCGTAGTGGACGTGTACCGCGACGCGGGTCTCTACCGCCGCAACGATCTGGCCTTCGAGGCCGAGACCGAGATCAACCGGTCCGTCTCGCGCGAGCACGCGCACATCCAGCGGGACGCCGTGACCGGCGAGTACCGCCTTTTCAACGACCGCTGGTACCCGCGCGGCGGCGACTGCGGCACCTGGATCGTCCGCGACGGCATGAGCCAGGAAGTGCATCGCAACGCCCGTGGAACGAAGCTGGAGGCGGGGGATGAGATTCACCTGGGGAAGGCGGTGGTGGTGTTCGAGGGCCAACCGCAAGGATGATCGGAAGGCGAGGCGAACGATCGGGCGATTCGTGGTCGCCGATCCAGCCCTCTGCCACGGCCAGCCGACGTTTCGCGGAACCGGAAATTCCGGTAGCCGACGTCCTGGAGCAGGTGTCGACCGGCATTGGGTGAGAGACGATCGTAGAAGAGTGGCGCGGCGATGTGGCTTCGACTGGCGAGCCAGGCGTTCCGCGATCATTCCGGACAGTACACCGCGCCGGAGTGCGTGCTCGATCGAGCTAAGGCTTGATCCATCCTCGACGAAAATCCGGGAAGGGACTTCTCAGGACCGATCCGAGAGTCGGTTGTGACTGAAAACGCACCATCCTTCAATACATCGGGATTTCGCGCCAGGAATCGGAGTTCCTAAACGCTGTAGCGTTACTCGCGGCTTATCGACACAGCCTCGGCCCCGCATTCCGATGGCACCGTTTACCTGCCGCTATCGGTGAGAGATGCTTGCCTTCCGACTGGCGCTACACCCTCAAATTCAGAACCCATAACATGCGCAATATGATCATCACCGCAAAAATGAACCCACAGAACAGAAGAGTCGCGCCAAGGATACGCAACAATCTTGGGCAACATGATTGGTCCGCAAGGCGGCGGGCGAAAGCCCCAGGGTACCTTCGCTGAATCAGGAGTACTTGCCGATCCAGCCAATCCGTGTGTCTGATCGCGAGGAACCCGAGCGTCCAACACATCAGCGCATACACCGCGTCTTCGACCACGGCTACCATGGACTCAACCCTAACTAACACGCAGCAGACTTGGCTTGTTCGAAATCCGGCAGTGCGAGAACCCGCTTCGGCGCTCTGTTCTTGTTTCGAGGCGTCGGCATAAGCGGCGGCCTCCTTGGACCGGCCGCCCTAAGAATCCACCAGCCGCGCTAGAATGGGGATCGAGATGGATCGCGTGCCGCCACAACCCGTCAAGGACCCGCCCAACCTGATTCGAACCGGCGTGTTTTCGCTGGATCGTCTGTTGAGCCATATCGATCCAGGGACGGAGGAGGAATCCGAAGAGTTCGTACGCCGAATCTATGAGCAGCGCCATATTGACCTCTCCTCCGATCTCAACGGCAAGACTGGTCGTTGATACAGACGTCGCGAGCTTTATTTTCAAGTGGCATCCTGAATTCGCGCCGCGATATGTAGACATTGTGCGTGGTTCCGTGACTCTGGCGGAGATGCGCCAAGGCGCCCTGGATGCGAACTGGGGACCCCGCAGATGCGCTGTGCTGGAAGCTTTTCTGGCCGACTTCTCAGTCCTTCATTCGGACAACCTGCTGTGCTCCACGTGGGCAACCGTTCGGAACGAGAGCACGCAAAAGGGACATCCGATTAGTTCGGCCGACGCATGGATTGCCGCCACGGCGCTGCTCCTCTCAGCGCCCCTGGCGACGAACAATCTCAAGGACTACAGCCATTTAGACAAGCTTCAGATTATTTCTGCGGCCGAATGAGAAACCGAACTTCGCGGCGAACTGCGTTTGGCTCAACCCCATCCTGGCACGCAGTTTTCGCACATCCACCTGCGGCGCCGGGACGTAGGTGACTCGCACACGGCCTGGCTTACCCTGCACCCAGTCGCGCGCCTGCTGGGCGCTCCGCAGCAACTTATCCCCCAACAAACTCTCTTCAGGCTGTGAATGTAGCGCAGCGTACAATATCTTCATGGACTTACTGCCCATCGCCGGGAGCGGGCTCGGCGCCGGCTGCGCTTTCATGGCGTGGGCCGTGCGCGGGCGGGCGTCGGCGGTGTTTGGGCCTTCGGTGTGGCGCGGCAGCAGGGAGCGGCGCGCGCTGGCCCTCACTTTCGACGATGGGCCTAGCGAGAGTACGCCCGAAATTCTCGACGTCCTGGCGCGCTACCGCGTCCCCGCCACGTTCTTTCAGTGCGGCGCCAACGTGGAGCGGCTGCCTGCGGTGGCGCGCGCCGTGGCGGACGCGGGTCATGACATCGGCAACCACAGCTACTCGCATCCTCTGTTCTCGTTTCGTTCGCCCGGCTTCATCGAAGAGGATTTGCGGCGCGCCCAGGAAACCATCGAAGCTCATACCGGCGTGCGGCCAGTCTGGTTTCGCGCCCCCTTCGGCGTGCGCTGGTTCGGGATGGGCCGCGCACAGCGGCGGCTGGGGCTCAGCGGCGTGATGTGGACCGCAATCGGCTATGATTGGAAGCGGAACGCGGACGCGGTGTCGGAGGGCCTGGCGAGGCGCGCCTCAAATGGCGCTATCCTGTGTCTTCACGACGGCCGCGAGCTGCGCGCCAAACCCGACATCGCCGCCACGGTGGAAGCCGTGCGGCGGCTGGTTCCGGCGCTCGCGGAGCGGGGTTACGAGTTTCGAACGGTAAGCCGATTGTTATGTCCGACGAACTGTCTCAAAGGGTCATCAAAGTCATCGCCACCTCCAAACGAATTCCGGTCGAATCGGTGACCATCGACAGCGATTTCGCCGCACTGGGCATCGATTCCATGGATGCCGTGGAGATCCTCTTCGCTCTCGAAAACGAATTCGACATCAGCATCCCCGACGAGGATGCGCGCCAGGTGCGCAGTATCCGCCAGATGTGCGAGGGCGTCGAGAGGCTGCTGGAGGCTAAGTCCGCCGGCGGGAAGGCTGCCGGGTAGCCCATGCGGCGCGTCGCCATCACCGGCGTGGGGGCCATCTCCGCGCTGGGCCGGAACGCCGCGGAATTCGGCGTGGCGCTGAGCCAGGGCCGCTGCGGCATCGGCCCCATCGAATCCTGCGACGTCTCGCAGTTGCGTTTTCAAAACGGCGCCGAAGTCAAGGGCTACAGCCACACGCCCCACTTCGACGACCGGCGCGCCGATTTCATGGACCGATTCGCCCAGTTTGCGGTGATCGCGGCGCGCGAGGCGGTGGCCGGCGCCGGTATCGTTTGGACCCCCGAGCTGTGCGAGACCGCTGCGATTGTCACCGGTTCCTGCGTGGGTGGGCAGAGCACCGAGGACATTGGCTTTCACGAAGTGTACAAGCTGGGCCACAACCGCGTCCATCCGCTGACCATTCCCAAGACTATGGCCAACGCCGGCGCCAGCCACATCTCCATGGAGTTCGGCATTACGGGCCCCAGCTTCACTCTCTCTACGGCCTGCTCGTCGGCCGCCCACGCCATTGGCCAGGCATACTGGATGCTGCGCTCCGGCGCCGCCGGCCTGGCCATCGCCGGCGGCAGCGAAGCGCCGTTCAGTTTTGGAATCCTGAAGGCGTGGGAAGCCATGCGGGTGGTCTCGCCGGACACCTGCCGCCCGTTTTCCAAAGACCGCCGGGGCATGGTGCTGGGCGAAGGCGCCGCCATGCTGGTGCTGGAGCCGCTCGAAGCCGCCCGCGCCCGCGGCGCGCGGATTCACGCCGAGATCGTGGGCGTCGGCATGTCCGCGGACGCCGGCCACATCACCCAGCCCTCGGCCGAGGGCGCTGTGCGGGCCATGCGGGCGGCCCTGCGCGACGCCTCGCTGGCCCCCGAGCAGATCGGCTACATCAACGCGCACGGCACGGCCACGCCGGCCAACGACCCCACCGAGACGGCGGCTATCCGCACCGTGTTTGGCGCCCATGCGGACCGGCTGGCGGTGAGCTCGACCAAGTCGATGCACGGCCACGCGCTGGGCGCCGCCGCCGCGCTGGAGTGTCTGGCGACGGTGATGGCGTTGCGCGACGGCGTGCTGCCTCCCACCGCCAACTACACCCAGCCGGATCCCGAGTGCGACCTCGACATCATCCCCAACCAGGCGCGCGCGGCGCGGGTGGAATATGCGCTGTCGAACTCCTTCGCGTTCGGCGGGCTGAATGCGGTGCTGGCGCTGCGGGCGGCGTGAGGCGCTCGCAGGGGAACTTCTGCGGCGGCGATTGGGGGGGCGCAGGCTGCCGCCGAATTGGACCTCGCGCTGCCGGCGCAGGCTGCCGCGGAAATCGGACCAGGCGCTGCGGGCGGCGTGAGGCGGCGGCAGGGGAATTTCTGTGGCGGCGATTGGGGCGCCAGGCTGCCGCCGAATCGGACCCGGGCGCCGCGGGCGGCGTGAGGCGGCCGCAGGGGAACTTCTGCGGCGGCG
>Ga0181529_10006472_pt1 | contig 11902 bp, 8 predicted proteins | sample PEATcosm2014_Bin_36_FD_119763 | JGI IMG/M metagenome (GOLD analysis project Ga0181529, IMG submission 119763) | Peatland microbial communities from MTU Mesocosm Facility, Houghton, MI, USA - PEATcosm2014_Bin10_30_metaG | ecosystem: Environmental > Terrestrial > Soil > Wetlands > Peat | place... | reverse complement strand
GTCGCTGGTGGCGCGGGCGCGGGTGATCGTCGACTGCAAGCTCAGCGGCGAAGCGAACGTGCTGATCTTCCCCAACCTCGACGCCGGCGCCACCGCGCTGCAATTGACCCGCGTGATCGCCGATGCGCTGCCGATCGGGCCGATCCTCATCGGACCGGCCAAGCCCGCGCACGTGCTGACCCCGTCGGTGACCGCGCGCGGCATCGTCAACATGACGGCGATCGCCGCCACAGAGGCGGCGGAGCCCTGCGCCGAGGACGAAGGACGGACCGGGAAAATGTAACTTGACTGCGCCGCGAACTCGGCCGAGTCTCGGAGCGCGGCTGAGGCGCGCGCGAGCGGTTTCAGCCGCCAAGGCGCCGGGCTCGAAAGTGGCCCGGACGAACGATCGGGAGTAGCCATGACTCCGCCGGGCAAGGATCTCTGATCTCGATTTCTTCGAGATCGCCGCGCGCAGCCCCATACGTCAAGGCGAGCGGCGCGGGATGCAAATCAGAACTCACAAACTGAGCGGCTAACGCGCGAAGGCCAAGCGCAGGTTAGGCCGCTGAAGGATTGGTAAAACTCCAGACCGTTTCGCAACGCGAAACAGGGCCCCGCGTCGCTTGAATGCGCCGGGGCCCACCGCGCTTTGAAATGGGGACGGGCGAGTGGGGAGCGACTTCGCCGTTTGGTCGCTGACGTCGGCTCGCGAGGAGGAACGCAATCGCGTCGCCGACTGTCTGCGGCAGCGGCAAAACGCGGCAAAACATCGAGTGCGAGGATGATCACGGTCCCGGCGATGACGAGCCCGTCGGAGCGCGTCGGTCGGCCGGCGTTTGACCAACTTTTCCCACGATGTCGCGGCGACCGGAGGCCGCCGCCAGCGAGATCATCGGGACCGCCGGCGCGACGCTCAGCGCCGTCTGGCTGACGACAAGCGCGTTGGGCGCGTTGACGCCGAGCGCCGCCGCCGCGAAAGCGGGGACCATGCCGTCGACATATCGACGAGCCCGCCGCCGCCGCATTTTAGCCTCCTCGCGAGGCAACGCGACGCGTTGCCAAATCCTACGGCCTGGGCGATCCTCGTCTTGCCTTCCGTCGCGTTGGGCGCGACGCGAAGTCGAGGGGGGATTAACATGGCGTTGGTGCATAATGGTCCGGCGCGCGGCCGCGCCGGACGCGTTGTCGTGTTGTCCGCCGGCGCCGCGCTCAGCGCCGCGGTCTTGGCGTTCGCCGGGCCGGCGGCCGCAGCCGACGTCACGATCGACAACCTCGCCTTCAAATCCCTCGACGGCGATTCGTTCGCCATCGCTCACGTCGAGTTCGCCAACACCAATCTCAGCAAGGACGAGGTCGTCAAACTGTTGACGCCCGACACGCCGACTGACGATCAGCGCGCGCTGGCGCAGAAGCTCAAAGCCGACAAGATCGCCATTCCCTCGATCGACATCGTCGGCAAGGACGGCTCGAAGATTCACCTCGCCGGCCTGACCGCCAGCCATGTCGACGCCGGCCGGATCGAGGCGCTCGATCTCGCCTCGCTCGCGGCGACGGGAACCGACAACGGCGGCGCGGTCTCGGTCAAGTCCGACGCGCTGCATCTCGACGGCGTCGACATCGCGCAACTGCTGGCCGACGACGATCCCGCGAGCGCGCCGCCGCCGCCGAGCCGCCTCGTCGGCATGACCCTCGCCGGGCTCGACATCGTCGCGCCGGATCCCGAGAACGCGCCCGGCCAAACCATCCACGTCGCCATCGGTTCGATCGAGGCGCACAACGAATATGCCGGCGCCGCGATCAAGCAGGGCGACGTCAAGATCGTCGGTATCGTCCTCGAGCCTTCGGCGGGATCGGGCGCGGGCAAGAGCCTCGCCAGCCTCGGCTATTCCAAGATCGAGCTGGGGATGATCGTCAGCGCCAAATACCAGGCCGACGCCAAGAGCTTCGCGCTGGAGAACTTCGTCATCGACGGCGCCCAGATGGGCTCGGTCGGGCTCAAGGCCAATTTCACCGACGTCTCGCCGCAACTGTTCGGCGCCGACAGCGCCGGCCGCATGCAGGCTTTGTTCGACGCCGGCGTCGCGTCGCTCGAGATCAAGCTGGTCAACGGCGGCGTGTTCGAGAAGGCGCTCGCCTATTACGCCAAGCAGCAGAGCCTCCCGCCCGATAAGCTGCGCGCGCAGTGGACGGCGATGGTCGGCCAAATGGCGCCTGTGATGTTGGGGGGCAACCCCGCCGGGCTCGCGCTCGGGGCCGAAGCGCAGAAGTTCGTCGCCGAGCCGAAGACTCTGACGATCAGCGCCAAGGTCAAGAGCGGCGCGCTGAAAGCAAGCGACTTCTTGGCGATCAGCGACTCGGCGGAGTTCGCCAGCAAGCTCGACATATCCGCCGCCGCCAACCGCTGAACGCCGCCCTGACGATTTGAGGACGACCCATGCAGTACCAGATTTCCGGAACCGTGATGCAGACGGTGGCGATCGACCTTACGCCCGGCGAGACGGTCTACAGCCAGACCAACACCATGGCGTGGATGAACGATCAGGTGACCATGGATACGCACACCGGCGGCGGCTTCTTCGCCGGACTGAAGCGTTCTTTCGGCGGCGGCTCGTTCTTCGTCACCGATTTCACCGCCAGCGGCGCCGGCCACGTCGCCTTCGCGCCGCGCTTCCCCGGAACGATCGTCCCGGCGCTGCTGCAGCCCGGCCAGTCGCTGATCTGCCGCAAGGAGACATTCCTCGTCGCGCAGAAATCGGTGACGCTGGAGCTCGCCTGGCAGAAGCGCATGGGCGCGGGCTTCTTCGGCGGCGACGGCTTCATCCTGCAGAAGGTGGCCGGCCCCGGCGTCGTCTGGCTCGACCTGTCGGGCGAACTCGTCGAGCGCGATCTCGCGCCGGGCGAGCGGCTGCTGGTCCACGCCGGCCATGTCGGCGTGTTCGAGCCGAGCGTCGGTTTCGACATTCAGATGGTCAAGGGCTTCAAGAACATCCTGTTCGGCGGCGAAGGCTTGTTCCTCGCCACGCTGACCGGCCCCGGCCACATCTGGCTGCAGAGCATGCCGATCCTCAACCTCGCCGAGGAGATCGGACGCTACCTGCCGCATCAAGGCGCCGACACCGGCGCAAATTCAACGGCGGGCGGCGTCGCCGCCGGCGCGGCGCTGGGCGCGGCAGGCGGTCTGCTCGGCGGGCTGCTCGGCGGCGGCGACTCCTGACGTTCAGACGGCGACCCGCAGCGCTCGGCTCGGAGCGCCGACGGACGTCGGACGCCGCCACGCGATCAGGCGGGTCGGCTGATTGACGTCGCGACCGCTGTCGATGATCGCCGCCTTGAAGCTTTCCAGCGAATCCTTCACAGCGACGACGTCGCGATCGAAGCCCTCGAGCAGATCGTCGCGATCGGCGCGGCCGGCGCTCTCCCACAGCCGCAAGCTGGCGTAAGCTGTGGCGACCGCGGCGACGCAACGCGCCAGCGCCGATGTCAGCGCAGGAAAATAGAATCCAACCAGCATCTTGGCGTCGACCAGCCTCGCCTCGGCGATCTCTAGGGCGTCGCCGCTCGAAACGCTGACGCGGCGGCTCGAATCGGCGATCGCCGAGCGGGGATCGAAGAACCGCGACAGCTCGCGGTCGAGGGCGTCAACCGCGCTGTAGAGCTCCTCGGCCTTCCTGCTGCGAAAACTCCTGGCTTCCTTCGATTCGTTGATCTTGTAGGTGACGAGGCCCGCCATGACCGCGCTGAGCCCGGCAGTGACCAGCATGAACGCGAATTCCATTGCACACTCCCCGAATCGGCGCGACGTCCGTGACCGCATAGCCTGGATGCAACTGCTTAAATTTCGAATAATTCAGTATCGGCGACCGACCGTGTGCAGGTTTTACTTACCGTTGCGGCAGCTTTCGGCCGACCCGCGCCGTGAGGCGGCGGGTCGGGCGAGGCGGCGGGGCCGATTGCGTCGGATCGCCAGGCCGGGGCCGTCCGGCGGCGAACGGTCGCGCACGAAAGCGTGAGTTCGCGACTTCGTGTGCGGCGCAACAATTGCGCATTCGCGCGAACGACCCCATCTTCGCGGCCTGCGGCGGCAACTCATCGGCGCGCCAAAGCGTTATGCGTCATGAGCTTGCGAAGCGTCGTTCGAGTTATATTCGATTGTCGCGCCGCGCCCGCGGCGGGCGCGCCGATCGACCCTGATGCTGCGGCGCATCAAAAATGCCCCGGCGCGTCTGTCTGCGGTTGAACTCAAGCACGGGCTCCATGACGGCTATCGTTCGCATCGCGCTTACCCGACCCTACACGTTCGTCGTGATGGCGATCCTCGTCCTGATCTTCGGGGCGCTCTCCGCGTTGCGGACGCCGACCGACATCTTTCCCAATATCGGCATTCCCGTCATCTCAGTGGTCTGGAGCTACACCGGCCTTGCGCCGGACGACATGTCGGGCCGCATCGTCGCCCCCTACGAGCGCGCGCTGTCGACGACGGTCAACGATATCGAGCACATCGAGTCGCAATCGCTGCCGGGCACCGGCGTCGTCAAAGTCTTCTTCCAGCCGACCGTCAACATCAACGCCGCGCAGGCGCAGGTCACGGCGATCTCGCAGACGATCCTCAAACAGCTGCCGCCCGGCGCCACGCCGCCGATCATCCTCGTCTACAACGCCTCGAGCGTCCCGATCATCCAGCTTGCTCTGTCGAGCGACTCGCTCTCGCAGACCGAGCTCTTCGACCTTGCGCAGAACTTCATCCGCCCCGCGCTCGCCACGGTCGCCGGCGCGCAAATGCCCTACCCGTTCGGCGGCGCCGTCCGGCAGGTGCAAATCGACCTCGACCAGAACGCGCTGCGCGCCCACGGCCTCTCGGCCACGGACGTCGGCGCCGCGCTGGCGCGGCAGAACCTCATCACGCCGGCTGGGACCGAGAAGATCGGTTCGTACGAATTCACAATCGATCTCAACGACTCGCCGAAAGCCCTTGAAGATTTCAACAATATGCCGATCAAGGTCGTCGACGGCGCCGTCGTCTTCGTGCGCGACGTCGCCTACGTCCACGACGGCTCGCCGCCGCAGACCAACGTCGTCCAGCTCGACGGGCGCAAGGGCGTGCTGATGTCGGTGCTGAAGATCGGCTCCGCCTCGACCCTCGACATCATCGCCGGCGTCAAGGCGCGCCTGCCCGCCGTTGAGGCGACGCTGCCGCCGGGCGTGACGCTGCGCCTCGTCGGCGACCAGTCCGGCTTCGTCAAGGACTCGGTTTCCGCCGTGCTGCGCGAGGGCCTGATCGCCGCCGCCCTCACCGGCTTCATGATCCTCGTCTTCCTCGGCAGTTGGCGATCGACGCTGATCATCACGGTCTCCATTCCGCTCGCCGTGCTGAGCTCGCTAACCGCGCTGGCGGCGCTCGGCCAAACGATCAACGTGATGACGCTCGGGGGCCTGGCGCTCGCGGTTGGCATTCTCGTCGACGACGCGACGGTGACGATCGAAAACGTCAACCGTCACATGGAAGAGCTCGGCGAGGACATCCTGACCGCGATAACCCACGGCGCGCGGGAGATCATGCCGCCCGCGACCATTGCGCTGATATGCATCTGCATCGCTTTCGTGCCCTTGCTCGCGCTCGGCGGCGTCGCCGGATATCTGTTCCGGCCGTTGGCGATGGCCGTCGTCTTCGCCATGATCGCCTCCTATGTCCTGACCTACACGCTGGTGCCGACGTTGGCGCACTTCCTGCTGCGCAACCAGCATCACCATTCGACGCGCAGCGACGAGCAGGATTCGCCAGGGACCGGCTTCTTCGCCCATTTCCAGCACGGCTTCGAACATCAGTTCGAGCGGTTCCGCCGCGGCTATTTGGGGCTGCTTGGCCTGGCGCTGCGTCATCGTCTGTGGTTCGCCGGCGGCTTCGTCGGCTTTGCATTGCTGTCGCTCGGCCTCGCGCCGTTCCTCGGCGAGGATTTCTTCCCCTCCGTCGATTCTGGCGCGATCAAGATTCACATGCGCGCGCCGACCGGTTCACGCATCGAGCAGACCACCATGCTGGCCGACCAGGTCGAGCAGACGATCCGCGCGATCATTCCCGCCGACCGTCTGGCGAACGTCGTCGACAACATCGGCCTGCCGCTCAGCGGCATCAACATCTCCTACGGCAATTCCGGGACCATCGGCGTGTTCGACGCCGATATCCTGTTGACCCTCAACGAAGGGCCGACGTCGACCGACGTCTATGTGAAGACCTTGCGCGAAACGCTGCCGAAGTCCTTCCCGGGGACGATCTTCTCCTTCCTGCCAGCGGACATCGTCAGCCAAATCCTCAATTTCGGCTCGCCGGCGCCGATCGACGTGCAGATCGCCGGCGCCGATCTCCCCGCGAGCCGCGCCTTCGCCAACAAGCTGCTCGCCAAGATCCGTTACGTCCCAGGCGTCGCCGATCCGCGCGTGCAGGAGGCGTTCCAGTACCCGGGCATCAAGGTCGACTTCAATCGCGAGCTCGCCGGCGTCGTCGGACTGACCGAGGAGGACGCGGCGGCGAGCGTTCAAGCGACGCTGTCGGGCAGCACCCAGACCGCGCCGACCTACTGGCTCAGTCCGGCCAACGGCGTGTCTTACGCGGTCTCGGTGCAAACGCCGCAATACTCGATCGACTCATTGGGCGAACTCAAGAACCTGCCGCTGACGGCGGCGCAGTCGACCCAGCTCTTGGGCGGGCTCGCCACGTTCTCGCCCGAGCCGCTCGACGCGATTGTTTCGCACTACGACGTTCGCGACACCGTCAACCTCTATGCGACGGCGCAGGGTCGCGACCTCGGCGGGGTCGCCGCCGACATCCAGAAGATCGTCGACGACATGCGCGGCGAGCTGCCGAAAGGTTCGACGATCGTCATCCGCGGCCAAGTGGCGACGATGGCGAGCGCCTACCAGCAGTTGGCGATCGGCTTGGGCTTCTCGATCGTGCTCATCTATCTGCTGATCGTCGTCAATTTTCAGGCGTGGCTCGACCCCTTCGTCATCATCACGGCGCTTCCTGCCGCTTTGGCGGGGATCATCTGGATCCTGTTCCTCACGCACACGACCCTGTCGGTGCCCGCCTTGACCGGCGCGATCATGTGCATGGGCGTAGCGACGGCGAATAGCATTCTGGTCGTCAGCTTCGCGCGCGAACAGCTCGCCGAAGGCAAGGACGCCGTCGCAGCGGCGCTCGAGGCCGGCGGCACGCGCTTCCGCCCGGTTCTGATGACCGCGCTGGCGATGATCATCGGCATGCTGCCGATGGCGATCGAGCCGGGCCAGAACTCGCCGCTTGGGCGCGCGGTGATCGGCGGTCTTCTCTTTGCGACATTCGCAACGCTGATGTTCGTGCCCACGGTTTTCACCATCGTTCACCGACGCCAGACCAGCCAAGCCGCCAAAGAAACGCAGCCGCTCGCCGGTCTGCCCTCCCACGCCTGATCCGGAGCCGCCATGTCCGACCCCATCCATCCTCCGAAGCCGCGCCGCGTTCTGATGTCGCTCTGCGCCGTCGCGATTGGCGCCGTCGGCCTTGCCGCCTCCGGCGTCATGGATCGCGCCAAGAGCCGCCAGGAAGTCGCCGCCTGGAGCGGCGACCAAGCGATCCCAACCGTCCGGCTCGTCCAACCCGAACGCGGCCCCGCCGAGCAGGAATTGGTCCTGCCGGGCAACGTGAGCGCCTTCTACAGCGGTTCGCTGTTCGCCCGGGCGAGCGGCTACGTCGCCTCCTGGAGCAAGGACATCGGCGCCCATGTGACGAAGAGCGAAGTGCTCGCCACAATCTCGGCGCCCGACCTCGACCAGCAGCTCGAGGAGGCGAAGGCCCAGCTCGCGCAGTTGCAGGCGACGGTCGAGCAGGCGCAGGCCAACGCCGACTTGGGTAAGGCGACCGACAATCGCACTTCCCAACTCGTCGCGCAGGGTTGGTCAAGCAAGGAGCAAGGCGACACCGATCACCTGACGGCGGCGGCGCGTCTCGCCGCGGTCGCGGTCGCCAAGGCCAACGTCGTCGCGCAGCAGGCGGCGGTGAACCGGCTGCAGGAGCTGATCGGCTTCGAGCAGATCCGGGCGCCCTTCGACGGCGTGGTGACGGCGCGCAGCGTCGACGTCGGCGATCTGGTGAACGCCGGCGGCACGACCGGTCGCGCTCTTTTCCAGGTCGCCGACATTCACCGCATGCGCGTCTACGTCAACGTGCCGCAGGGCTTCCTCGGCGAGTTGGCGCCAGGAATGAAGGCGACGTTGCGCCTACCCGGCCTGAAGGAGACCTTCGAGGCCGAGTTCGTGTCGACCGCCAATGCGCTGGTCGAGAGTTCGCGCACCGCTCTAATCGAGCTGCAAGCGGACAATCCGGACGGCAAGCTCTGGCCCGGCGCCTTCGCCGAGGTCGACCTCCACATCCCGTCGGATCCGAACACCCAGTTCGTGCCGCTCACCGCGTTGGTGTTCGGCCTCCATGGCGCGCAGGTCGCGGCGGTCGACGCCAACCATCACATCGCGCTGAAGCCAGTGACGCTCGGCCGCAACCTCGGCAACCGCGTCGAGATCGAATCCGGCGTCTCGCCTTCCGACCGCCTAGTCGACAATCCCCCGGAGTCGATGCAGACCGGCGACGCCGTCCGGGTGGCTGGGGCGGACGGCAAGACGTCGACCCTCGCCTCGGACTGGAAGGCCGTGCCGACGTCGGCGAAGAGCGACTGAGGCGTCGCCTGCGCCGACGCCGCTGCGGCGCTCAAGGCGATCAGGCGGGCTGGAACAGCCAGCGTTCCCTGCCATTGCGAAGAAGCGCCATACGCGATCGACGGGATAAAGCTTGCCAGGTTGTTCTTCTTGTGTTCTTCTGAATTATAGAAATTCAGTGGGCGCAAAATGGGCGATCTGTCGTTCGCGCGCACCTTCCGGCTGCGCCCCGGCGCGATTGAATGCGACACGGACGGATTGCGGGTCGGCGGCGTCGCGCTGCTCGCGCGCGACGCGAAAGGCGCCTGGGCGCGGCGCGACGGAGGCGAGATCAATCGCGAACTCTCCGAGCGCTATGGCCTCCCGCACGACTGCGAGCGCAAAAGCGGGGCGCTGGACGCGGTCGCTGCCGCATTGACGAACGGGGAACTCGCCCGCGCCCAGATCGGCGCGTTGCTGCTGCAGCTCCCCGACCCTCCGTCAGCCGCAATCGCCCAATCCGACGGATTGGAAAAGCGACGCCTCGCCCGCGACCTCGTCGCGTGCGGGCTGCTGAAAGCGGACGCCGACTGGGACGACAAGCATCCGCGGACTGGCGCGCCGCCGAATCCAGGTTGGTTCGCCCCAACGGATGGGGCGACGACTGCGGACACGCCGAGCACAAAGCCGAGCCGCGCGATAGGCGCACCGCCAGGCGACGCAAGACTCGCCTTTGCTCCCGCGGCGCCAATGGTCAGCGTCGGTCCCCTGCTCGCGGAAGACTTGTCGGTGACGGCCCTGCGCGCGTTGGCCGCATTAGCCGCCCGCCTCTCCGCCGCGACGATCCTGTTCGACGCGATCTTCGTGCCGAGCGACAGCCATGCCGTCGAAGAGGGGGCTCTCCCCGGCCATTCCGACATCGCCTGCCATTGGACGCACAGCGAGGGCGAGAGGGCGGTGACCCTCAGCGTTCTCATCGACGGCCAGCGGCGCATCCTGGCGGTCGGCGGCGCGGCGCCGAACGGTCTCGTCTTCGCCCGCGACGGCCGCGCCGTCGCGAGAGTGGTCAACGGTCCCGATCAGCGACAGACCCTGGTCACCACCGCCAGCGCCCTCGATTGCGCCGTCGCCGATCTGCGTCGAGAATATGGCGAGCCGGTCGCCGCGCCGGTCGCCAACGACAACGAGCCCAAGCTCTGCCCCGAGCCGACAAAAGAGCCCGCAACGACGAAATCGCCCAACTCGATCGCCTATCAGGAATACGTCAGCGGATTGCAGCACCCCTTGGCGATCTGGCTCGGCGGCTGGTTCTTCGACGGCTGCGATCCGTCGACCGGACTCATGCTCGAAGCCAAGGCGGACATCGACTTCATGTTCGATGGGAACGATGAATTGTACGGGTGGATCAAGCGGGAAAACAACCCCGCAATCCAGATGCAAAGACAGGCGGAAGCCGCGCTCGCCGCCGGCCGATTGGTCGTCTGGCATGCGCAGACCGAGAAGGGTTATCGCGGACTGACGAAGATCAGGGACAACCTGCGGTTGCCCGAACGGTTAGTCGTGAAAGTCGATTACGATCCGAACTGAGGGGAGCCAGCGATGACGAACCTGCATCTCGACCTCTACTGGAGATCGCGCCATCCGTCGCGCGCGGACGACGCGCGCCGGCTCAGCCGCTTCGTCACCGGCCTGCCGGACTTCGACTCGATCTATCGCAGCTGGCTCGAGTCGCCCGAGACGAGACAGGAGACGGCGCCGGTCCCGCTCAGCGAAGCCGTGGCGGAGCGGCTCCTGATCGAGAATATCACTCGCTACGATCTACCCCCCGACCCTTGGCCGGAAGCGGGCAGCTGCATCTGGGGCGGCCACGCCGGGCCTCCGCCTTATGACTTTCGCGAGGCGAGCTACGCTGACACGCTTTGCAGTATCGGCGCCTACGGAGAGCGGGCGGGAGGCAATTCCATCCAAATGAGACTGTCCGACGTGCGCCCATCCACGGGCCAACCGTGGCGCGCATCTGAGCTGAGACCGTTGATGAAGTTCGCGCGCGAGATTTGGCGGCCGACTGAGATGCGCGCGACGCTTACTTTCTTCGAGCCGCAAAAAATCCCTGATCCAACTTGGGCGAGCGGTGAGCGAACGCTCGAGCCCCGCATCGGCTGGATCACCTACCTGCCGCCCGACCTCGCCGCGCGGGCGAAATGTCCTGCCGACGTCGAGGTCGAGACGCTCGACGACGGCGCCGCGCTGGTCACCTTGTGCGAGGAGCCGTTCGGCAAGAGCGACGCCGCCGGCCTGGCGCGGTTGCACGCGCTCGAAGCCGCGCTGCGCCCGCTTCAGAGCTGACCGCCGCAGGCGGCGCGCCACGACATCAATCCCCCGCCAGCCCGCGCTTGCGCAGCAGCGCGTCGGGCGACGGATCGGCGCCGCGAAAGCGGCGGTAGGCTTCGTCCGGCTCGCGCGTGTTGCCCGCCGCATAGACGAAGCGCTTCAGCCGCTCGGCCAACACAGGATCGAAATCGTCGCCCGCTTCTTCGAACGCCTCGAAGGCGTCGGCGTCGAGCGCTTCCGACCACAGATAGCTGTAGTAGCCCGCCGAATAGCCGTCGCCGGAAAAGACGTGCTGGAAATGGGGCGCCGAATGGCGGGTCGCAATCGCGCTCGGCATGCCGATCGCCGACAGCGTTCGCGTCTCGAATTCCGCGACGTCGATTGCGCCCGGATCGGCGACGAGATGCAGCTCCATGTCGAACAGCGCCGCAGCGACGAATTCGGTCGTCGCAAAGCCCTGATTGAAGCGCCGGGCCGCCTGCAGCCGCTCGATCAGCGCTTCCGGCATCGGTTGGCCGGAGCGGCAATGGCGGGCGAAACGGCGCAGCGTCGCCGGCCGCTCCAGCCAATGTTCGAACAATTGCGACGGCAGTTCGACGAAGTCGCGCGCGACGTTCGTGCCGGAGAGCAACGGATACGTGACGTCCGACAGCATGCCGTGCAAGGCGTGGCCGAACTCGTGGAACAAGGTGTGCGCCTCGTCGAGGCTCAGCAGGCACGGCTCGCCCGAGCCGCCGCGGGCGAAACTCATCACGTTGACGACGATCGGCAGGACGCGGCCGTCGAGCTTCTGCTGGTCGCGCAGCGCGCTCATCCAGGCGCCGCTGTGCTTCGAGTCGCGCGCGAAATAGTCGCCGATGAACAGCGCGATCGGCGCGCCGTCGGGGCCGATCGCCGTCCAGGCGCGCGCCTCCGCGTTGGGCAATCG